>Ga0213881_10000025_pt1 | contig 158302 bp, 140 predicted proteins | sample BarmaccoBMER_R08_FD_160104 | JGI IMG/M metagenome (GOLD analysis project Ga0213881, IMG submission 160104) | Barbacenia macrantha exposed rock microbial communities from rupestrian grasslands, the National Park of Serra do Cipo, Brazil - ER_R08 ...
CGTCGTCGCGCTGCGCTACGCATGGCTCCGCGCGCCGCCGCGCTGGAGTCGCACCGAGCAAAATCTCTCGACCCGACCCAGCCGATTCGGATGCTTGACAACCATGCCCCATATGAGGGTGGGCTAACGCTGCGAAGCGCTAGCGCGAAGCAGCGGTGCCCACCAACGATGGTTCGTGACAATGGGTGGTGGGCACGCCCGCCTCCGTGCTACGCGCTTCGGCGGACTTAGCCCACCCTACGGCGCTTTAATATTTTATTGCCGGTTTGGGAATAACGCCCCTATATGCGAGTCACCACATCACGCTCGCAAATAAATATCGGAGACCACAGCATGTTCGCCATTTCTCGACGTAGCTTCGCTGCGGTCGCGGTTGCTTGCAGTTTGTTCGCCGTTGCCGCCCAGGCTCAATCGCCGGCAGACGACAAGGCGCTCGCCACCGCCTTACGCGCCGGCGGCCTCGTCATTCTGGTGCGGCACGGCGCGACGTTTCCCGACCAGGCCGACACCGACCCGTTCAACTTCAATAATATCGCCGCGCAACGCAATCTCAACGACAACGGCAAGGCGCTGGCGAAGGCGTTCGGCGAAGCGCTGCGGCAGGCCGGCGTTCCGGTCGGCAAGGTCTATACGAGCAAATTCAACCGCGCCTACGAAACCGCGACGCTCGCCGGCTTCACCGACATCGAGAAGACCGCGGACCTGACCGAGGGCGGCCTCGTCGTGTCGCCCAACGAAAACAATCGCCGCGCCGACGCCTTGCGCAAGCTCCTCGCGGCCACCCCGAAGGCCGGTACAAACACGATCCTCATCACCCACAAGCCGAACATCGTCGACGCGCTCGGCAAGGATTGGTTCGACGTGAAGGAGGGCGAAGCGTCGATCTTCCGTGCCGAGAGCGGCAAGTATGTGCTCGTCGCCCGCGTGCAGATGGCGGACTGGCCGCGCATCGCCGCGGCCGCGAAATAGGCAGCCGCATCGCGGAGCTCATTGGCGTTCTGTCACAACGTTTGCTTCGGGAGAATTTCAGACCGTACATCGTCATGCTTGGCGTCGGCATCGATTGCCCCGGCCATGTGGCCAGTAGAAGCGATCCGTCCCCGGTGAGATATAGGGGCCAAGGCGTTTTCGGGAGTAATCATCATGGCCGAACCAGACAATCCTCTCTTGGCGTTCTCACAACAGGTGGCGGAACTCGTCGAGCGCGTGGCGGCGGGTGTCGTGACCGTACACGCGGGCGCTCGCGGAACCTCGAGCGGTATCCATTGGCGTTCCGGTGTTGTCGTCACGGCCGAGGAAGCTTTGCAGCGAGACGAGGGCATCAAGCTCACGCTTATGGGCGGGCGCCAGATGGATGCCACGCTCGCCGGTCGCGATCCGACCACGGATGTTGCCGTGCTTCGTTTCCAGCCGGACGGATTGCCGGCCGCCGCCACCGCCAACGCCGTCCTGCGGGCCGGGCAAACGGTGGTGGCGGTCGGTGCGCACGAAGGGGGGGCGCTCGCGGCGCTCGGCATTGTTGCGTATGCGGGCGGGCCTTGGCGCAGCATGCGCGGCGGCACCATCGACAGCCTCGTTCGTCTCGACCTGGCGCTGACTCACGCGGGCGAGGGCGGCGCGCTCGTCGATGCGAGCGGCCGCATTGTCGGGATGACGGTCCTCGGTCCGCGCCGCCGCGCGCTCGCCATCCCGAGCGCGACGATAGATCGTGCGGTCGATCAGCTCCTTGCCAGAGGCCATGTGTTTCGTGGATACCTCGGGGCCGGTCTCCAGGCCGTCGGGAGACGCCGCACGAACGGAGAACCCTCCGCGAGTATCGTGCAAGGCGTGCTGGTCACAACGCTTGATCCGGCGGGCCCATCTGCGCGTGCCGGAATGCTCGTCGGCGACATCGTCACGACCTGGAGCGGAAAACAGGTCCAGCGCGTGCGCGATGTATTTCGGCTGCTGGGGCCTGAAAGCATCGGCAGCACGGTCGCTATGGGAGTGATCCGCGGTGGCGCACCAACTGAAATCCAGGTCGTCATCGGCGAGCGGCCGGTGGCTTGACGCCGACGCATCCGGCCGGCGCCCGGTCGCCGTTGCGATTTTATCCGCCGACCCCGTTGTGCGCGGCCGTTTCGAACAGCTGGCGCACGACGACCTGACTGTCACGGTGCTCGGCAGCGTCGGCCATTCAGTCGACCTGCTGACGTCGGCCGGAGCGAGCGCAATCGACGTTGCGGTCACGGACAATCCAACCCATGAGGAGTTGGAACAATGGAAAGAGCTTCCTAAACGACCGCCTCTCTTGGTACTTCTCAGCGGGAGCGACTGGAAAGATGCCCGCCTTGCCGTTGATGCCGGCGCGGCGGGCGTCCTCGATCGTTCTGCGCCACTGGAACAAATAGTCAGCGCCATCACGGCGGCCGCCCACGGGCTTATCGTGCTCCCGCCGGAATATCTTGCGGGATTGATGGAACCTGCGGCGCCCGTGGCGGAACAGTTTGAGCATAACGGAAGCGAGGAGGTCCGCCTGACTCCGCGCGAACTCGAAGTGCTTGCCGCGATGGCAGACGGGGCCTCGAATAAGGTCATCGCCCGTCGGCTCGATATGTCATTCTCGACCGCTAAATTTCACGTCGCCTCGATACTCACGAAACTCGACGCCGACAGCCGCACCGAAGCGGTCATGAAAGGTGCCCAATTGGGTCTCGTCATGCTCTGACATGGGGGGCACCGATGGCTCGCGCGCAATCGATCTCCCCCAATGGCGTCAAGACGCTGGCTCCCGAGGGCGCGATCAAGACAACCGGAACTTGGAACGTCGGCACGCGGGCGGGCGATTTTGTGTTCGTCGCCGGCATGCGCGGTATCGATCCCAAGACAAACACGCTGGTCCAGGGCGATGAGGCGCGAATCCGGCAGGCATTTTTGAATATGAAACTGATTGCGGAATCCGAAGGCGCGAGCCTGCACGATTGCGTTCGCATCGTGGTCTATGTGACCGACATGTTCCGGCTCCGGCCGCTCGTGAACACAGTGCAGGAAGAATTGTGGGGCAAGCCGCCCTATCCGCCGCGAACCATTGTCGAGGTTCACCGCCTCAACCAGGACGACATCATGGAGGTCGAGGGGACCTTCTACGCTCCGGTGAAGAAGTAATGCCAACGGTGTTTGACCCTCACCCGTCATGCCCGGCCCCGCATCAAGTGCGGAGCAGGCTCTTGTGCCGGGCATCCACGTCTTGAAGCACAAACAGATGCAAAGACGTGGATGGCCGGGACGAAGTGGCCGGGGGCGGCCATGACGAGGTCATCAACCATTCAATGCGCCGGGTTGCGCGCCGAGACGAACCAACTGCTCGAGCCCATCCAAACGCCGTCCGCACGCAGGGAGGTTCCGAGCCGTTTGCGCAAGGCGGCCACGACCTGCGGCCTTCGCTTCTGGCGGTCCTCGCCCGCCAGACGAATGATCTCGCCCGCCGGCCCCAAAGCCATCGCGAAGTCGACGGCGTCCTCCAAAGAGCGGCCGAGGCATATGTCGGTATCGTAACGCTCGAAGGAGATGCGCTCATAACCGGCAGCCCGCAGCATGTCGCTCACCATGTCGGCGCTGGCCATCGAGAATGGGCCAGGTCCACAGTGAACCTGGTTGGATTCCTCGTGCGACACCACCGGTACGATCTCCCGCACGCATAATTCCGCATCGTGTATCCACGGGTTATCCTCGCGCCGCCGCCACACGATCATGGTGAGTTCGCCGCCGGGGCGCAGCGCTCGGCGGATATTGCGTAGCGCGAGCCCCGGCAGGTTGAAGAACATCGTGCCGAAGCGGGAAAACGCCGCATCATAGGGACCGCGAAGATCGTCGGCCTGCACGTCGGCGACGAAGAACGACGCGCCTTGCAAACCGCTCTCGGCAGTTTCGCGCGCGGCAGCCTCGATGAAATTCGATGCACAGTCGACGCCCACCGCCGTCCCGCCCGGGCCGGCCTGCCGTGCGATCTGTTGGGTGGTGTCGCCGAACCCGCAGCCGACGTCGAGCACGCGCGTGCCTGCGGGATAGGGGCGGCGGCGCAACAGCTCGGTGCTGTGGTCGGAGAGGCCCTGTGTCAGCACGAAACGAAACCGGCAGAATTTTTCGAAGAGAATGGTGTTCCAGGCTTCGATCGGAATCGCATTGTCGCTGGGAGCCGAAGGTGCCGCGCGTGCTGCGGCCTCCGGCGGGGTGGTGGTGTCCATTGTTTCCTCGAGGGGCTGTTACGCAGCTTCGATCTCAACGTTAATTCCGTCCCGACCCGCTGCCGGCCGGATGTTCTGATTGACCTGGAACAAGTTGGCCGGGTCGTATCTGTGCTTGACCAGCGCGAGACGCTTGTAGTTCTCGCCGTAGGTCGCCTTGAGGCGCGTGTCGCCTTCGTCGTCCATCATGAAATTCGGATAGGCGCCGCCCAGATCGAAAGGATGCACCGCCTCCCAGTAGGTTTTCGTCCAGCGCGTGATCGGGCCGGCCTTCTGCGGGTTCGGATCGATGCCGGCGATCACCATGGACCAGGTCGCGTCGCGGCAATTCCAGGCGGTCTCGCCGGTGCCGACGCGATGGACGGCGCCATCGATCGGATAAAGGTGCATGAGCGAGAGTTCGCTCGGCGCCTTCGCGGCTTGATCGAGATGGACGTCGATCGCCGCATCAGGGAGCGCCTTGACGAAGTCGCCGCGCCAGTACCACTGCATGCCCTTGGGGTAGAGGCCGTCGAACATGCTCTGCACCGCCGGATAGGGCATCGTTCCCATCCAGTTGAACCAGGGGGCGGGCAGCGCCCCGAGCAGCGGCGCCAAAGCCGCCTTGGCGTTGTCCTCCGCCCCGTCGTAGCAGCACATCAGCAGGCAAATGCCCTTTCCCCAATGCTCCTCCGGGAAGGGCGCGCTCGACGGGACGGTCTTGAGCCCCAGAAATATCCCGAGTTCCTCCGGCGCTTGCGGCAGGAACTCGCGATAGCGCTGCATCATGGTGCGGGCATGCTTCTGGTCGAAGGCGATCGGTCCTGCAAAGACCGTGCTCACCGGGTGGAGCTGAAACAGGAAAGAAGTGACCACGCCGAAATTGCCGCCGCCGCCGCGCAGGCCCCAGAACAGGTCCGGATTCCGGTCTTTGCTCGCCGTGGTGAAGCTGCCGTCGGCAAGGATCACGTCAGCTTCGAGCAGATTATCGATGGTGAGGCCGTATTTGCGCGACAGATAACCGTGCCCGCCGCTCAGCGTCAGACCGGCAATTCCGGTCGTCGAGATGATGCCCGCCGGCACTGCCAGGCCGAATGCATGGGTGGCGTGATCGACGTCGCCCTGGGTGCAGCCGGCGCCGACGCGCGCGGTGCGCGCAATGGGATCGACGCGGACGCCTTTCACCATCGACATGTCGATGACCAGTCCGTCGTCGACGCTGCCGAGCCCCGGCCCGTTGTGGCCGCCGCCGCGGATCGCGATCCGCACGCCCTCGTCACGTCCAAAATTCACCGCTGCCATCACATCGGCCGCGTCGCTGCAGCGCACGATCAGCAACGGCCGCTTGTCGATCATGCCGTTGTAAAGCTTGCGTGCGTCGTCATAGTCCGCGTCGCCGCGCCGGATCAGCGTCCCGCGCAAGCTCTCGGCGAGCTTCGTTGTGGCTTCATCGCGCATGGTGTCCTCCTTGCGATACTGACGGCCGGCGCGGCCGTTTGGGCCGTCTTGGCCAGCGATGCGCTTGAACCTGCCGAACGGTGGCAGGCGGCGCATCACCCGATCGATGGAGGCGTGAGGGCGGTATGTGCTAAATTCGCCCCGGCGGCCGGGGAGGCAGGAGCCAGGCGCATGCGCGAAGCGGAAGAGCTTTCGCAGGTCGTCGGCGACATCTACGATGCGTCGCTCGATCCCGCTTTATGGCCGACGGCGATCGAGAGCGTCTGCCGCTATGTCGGCGCGGCCTCTGCTGCCCTGCACTCCGAAGACGCGATCAGCAGGGCCACGGATGCGCTGTTTTGGTGGGGCGGCGCGTCCAGCGCCGCCTATTATTTCCAGGCGTATATTGAGAAATACAGGAAGATCAATCCGATCTTTCCCGGCGTCATTTTTTTCGATGTGGAGCAGCCGGTGGCTGTTCCCGACGTGATTTCCTGCGAAGAGTTCGTGCAAACGCGGTTCTTTCGCGAATGGCTTGCCCCGCAGAGCCTGACGGACGGCCTGTTCTCGAATCTGGAGAAGGGCGTGACGAGCTGCGCGGTGTTCACCGCCATGCGCCACGCCGAAAAGGGGCCGGTCGACGACCGCATGCGTCATCGGTTCGAGCTGATAACGCCCCACGTTCGGCGTTCCATGCTCATCGGCAAGGTCATCGATCTCCATCGCGTCGAGGCGGCGGCGCTCGCCGATACGCTCGATGAGCTCGCCTCGGCCATGTTCATCGTCGATTCCACCGCCCGGATCATTCACGCCAACGTGGCCGGGCATCGCCTGATCGGCGAAGCCGACGTGCTGCGTGCCGCCGGCGGCCGGCTGTCGGCATTCGATACCAAGAGCAGTCAGAATTTGCTCGACGTGTTTGCGGCGGCCCAGGCCGGCGACGCCGCTGTCGGCAAGGGCGGCATCGCCGTCCCGCTCACCGCGCGAACGGGCGGGCGCTATGTCGCCCACGTCTTGCCGCTGACCTCGGGCGCGCGGCGCAAGGCGGGCGTCTCCTATGCGGCGACCGCGGCCATGTTCGTGCGCAAGGCCGGGCTCGACTTGCCGTCACCGCCGGAAGCGGTGGCCAGCGAGTTCAAGTTGACGCCGGCCGAGGTTCGCGTGCTGTTCGCGATCGTTCAGATCGGCGGCGTGCCGGAAGTTGCCCCGGTGCTTGGCGTTTCGGAACAAACAGTCAAAAGCCATCTGCATCGCGTATATGAAAAGACCGCGACCAAACGGCAAGCCGATCTGGTGAAGCTGGTCGCCGGCTATTCAGCCAAACTCTAGTTCCGAGCCCTTCACGCCACGCGTTTTGTGAGCAGGGCCAGGCGCAGGCCTGTGAAGCCGGCAAGGATCGCGGCACACGTGAAACTCGCCGGCACCCAGAAGGCGGCTTGGGCAATACCCGCGACATCGCCGCCGGAAACGCCGGCCATGTTGGCAACGAGCCCGGCGGCGGCACCTCCGAGCGCCAATCCGATCTGCTGGACTGTGGGCATCGCGGATGCGGCAATCGTCGCGTCTTCGCGTGCGGCGCCGCCCATGACGCGCTGGGCCACAAACGCCCAGCACATGCCAATTCCAAGGCCGACCAGGAGGATCGCCACCAGCAGGCCGGGGATCGGGCCGGATGAGCCCAGCAGGCCGACGCCGAGCAGACCGATTGTCATCACCGCGGGGCCGATGACCAGCATGCGTCGCGCCCAGGTTTTCGACAGGCCGGCGACGGCGAGCGCGGCGACAGTCCATCCCAGCGACGCGCCGGCTACCGCATAGCCGGCGCCGAGCGGCTCGAACCGGTGGAGTCTTTGCAAAAACAGCGGGACGAAAATTTGCAGTGGGCTATAGGCGATCGCGAGCAGCAGCGCGCACCACAGTCCTACGCCCGTCAGCGAGCGCAGGGAAAAGGCATCGCCGGGCAGCAAGCGCACGGCGGCACGTCGGTTCAGGCGCAGCATCCCGACAAGCGCGGCGAGCGTGAGCGCGATGAGACCCGCCTTGACGATCGCGACGTCCACTACCGCGGCCGACGACAGGGCGATGATCGCGAAACAAATCAGCGCGACGCGTGCGCCGGGTACGGGCGGAAGTTCGCTGGCTCGTTCGCGCCGCGCGCGCGGCAGCGTGCGGATCGCTGCGGCGGCGAACAGCACGGCCAGAGCGGCAACGCCGATAAAGACACTGCGCCATTCACCGTGGCGGGCAAACACGCCGCCCGCGAGCGGTCCCAGCAGGATGGACACGCTCCAAGCACCCGAAATCAGCGCGAGCACGCGCGGCCAAATCGCTTCTGGAAACATGCTGCGCACCAAAATGTACGCGACCGCTGCCAACGACCCGCCGCCGAAGCCCTGCACGAAGCGGCCGGCGATGAAGTAGCCCATGGATGCCGCATGCGCGCACACCAGCGCGCCAATGCCGAAGATCAGGGCGCCGGCGCAATAAGCGTTGCGCGCGCCAACCGCTACCGTCAGCAGGCCGGTGCAGGTGGCGGCGAGGATCGACGATGCCAGGAAGGCGGTCGTCGGCCAGCTCATCATGGTCGCGCCGCCGACCTCTTCGACGATGCTCGGCAGCACCGTCGCCACGATCAGCACGTTCATCGAATGCAGAAGCACGCCGCCCAGCAGCACCGCGAGCGCCGGAAGCCATTCCGGCGTGAGAACGTCAGACCATGTCCCCTCGCTGCTTTGCTCCATTTTCGGTTCTAGAACAAATGCATGAACTTGTTTGTCGAGCAGAGATTAGAGCATGATCCCGAAAAGTGGATACCGGTTTTCGGAAAAGATCATGCTCCACGAAGAAGCTAGAGCGTGATGACGATTCGAAGAAGAGTCATCACGCTGTAGCGCGCGGTGATCGGGCTTCGCGATTCACTCACGCCCGGAATGCCTTGATCGCCTTCTCGTCGAACTTGAGGCCGAGGCCGGGCTTGTCGGACAGCACCAGCGCGCCCTTCTCGAGCCGCGGTGTCTCCTCGAACAAGCACAGGCTCCACGGCATGTACTCGACCGTGAGCCCGTTCGGACAGGCGGCGACCGTATGCGCCTGGATCTCCGGCATGATGTGGCTCACCACCGGCAGATTGAACGCCTCCGCCATGGCGGCGACCTTCATCCACGGCGTGATGCCGCCGACACGGGCGATGTCGATCATCACAATGTCGACCGAGTGGTTTTCGATCATGTGGCGGAACGGGGTAATGCCCCACAGGTATTCGCCGCCCGCGATCGGCGTCTTGAGCGCGGCGGTGACGCGCGCGAGCCCCGAGTAGTCGTCGGCGGTGGTCACGTCTTCGAGCCAGAACAGGCCCACGTCCTCGACCCGGCTGCCGATGTCGATCGCCTGCTCGGGCCGCCAGCGCTGGTTGATATCGCACATCAGCTTGATGTCCGGGCCGATCGCCTCGCGCACCGCGCGCACGCGGCGAATTTCCTCCGTCGGCGAAGGATCGCCTGGCAACGCCATCTGCGTCTTCATCTCGACGAAGCCCTTCTCCACCAGCGTGCGCGCTGCGCGCTGCGCCTGGTCGTGGGTGAGCCCGCGGCGCAGCGAGCCGGACGCGTAGGTGGCGACACGGTCGCGATGGCCGCCCAGCACCTTCCACAGCGGCTGCTCCGCCGCGCGCGCTTTGATGTCCCACAGCGCGATGTCGATCGCCGCGATTGCCGAGGTGAAGATGCCGCCCGCCCCGCCGGGCGATCCGGCGGCGCCGCGCAGCTTGGCGATGATCTTTTCGATGCGCTGCGGATCCTCGCCGACGGTGAGGGCCGCGAGCGTGTCGATCGCCGAGCGCAGGCTCGCGGTCAGATCGCCGCCCCATAGCGTTACGCCGATCCCCTCGATCCCGGCGTCGGTGCGCAGGCGCAGGATCACGATCGGGCGCTTGCGTCCGGCCTCTTCCGGCATGTTGGCGAGCGGATCGTCCTCGGTGATGTTGAGGATCGTGGACTCGTAGCCGGTGATCTTCATGTCGGTTCCTTGCCTACAGAAATCGGGTGTTCAGTCTGAATCCTATGCGAGCCCAGGCCCATCGGTTGACCGCGGTGAGCGGATATACGGAGGTATCGTCAACGCCGCAGCTGCACCTCGCGCCATCGGGCATTTTGCAGTACCGTGAGGCACAAGGTGGTTCGAAAATCTGTGCGACAGGTTATGGCAGGAAAAATCTATGTGAGCTACCCGGAGCGCGAAGACGCGCTTTTCCAGCGATTGCTTCAAATCCTGCGTGAAGCCTTTGGGGAAGCGCAAATCGCCATGATGGCCCAGATCCGGCGTGGGCAAAAAACGGCCGACACGGTGATGGCAGCAGTCAATAGCTGCGACGTCTTGGTTGCCGTAATCGGCGACCGTTGGACGCATCAGATCGCTCGCTCAGAGAGTCTCAGCCGTCTTGAAATCGAGGCAGCATTGAACTTGGGTAAGCGCGTGTTGCCCGTGCTCCTCGAAGACGCAGACCTACCGAGGGCAACTCAGCTCCCGCGAAGCATACGGCGTCTCGTGGTGATTCAGTCGCTGCGTTTAACGTCGGCCCGGTTTGCTCAACAGTCGCAGAAACTCGTGGACAGCGTACGGAACTTATTGCTCTTAGCGGAGCGAATGCCTTCGCGCCAACCAGCCGCCGCGACCGACAAGACTATTAGCGATCAACTGCCCGAGTTTCCGGAACAAGGATACGGCCCCCATTTTGAGATCCGTGAGGACGGCATCATCGCCTTCGCGCCACCTGCCGCTCTCGACCGGCAAGGCAATAATATCGAGCGCCTTACTAAGCTACATCCGGCTGTGCGCGAATTGGCAAAAGACCTCGTAAATGCGCTGCGACAAGGCAATATTCCTCATAGCCATCTCCTCTCGCGTGCGGAAGCATACGGGACGCTCATCGACCAGGATATCGATCAAATTGACTTCGCGTTGCTATACGCGGCAGGCGTGAGGCTTGCGAACGCTGAAAAAGCTTCGTCCGGCGACAGTGATTTACCTTCGCTTTCCGCCTCTGTGCGCGAAACCGTCGACAGCTTGCTCCAATTGCATGCCACTTTCATCTCAGCTTCGGTCGAGGGTCTTCAAGCGCTTGCCGCTGAGGAGCGGTATCACCGCACGCCTCAAGAAGAGACCGAGTACCGCGCCGCCGCCGTCGAGTTCGCTGAGAGGCTACAAAAGCACCCAGAGATCGTCGATCCGAAAGTTGCGACGGCCGTGTTGGAAGCTGCCGAAGAGATCGGGAAAGGTACAAATCCCGAACGCAGTAGCACCGTCGCCACTGGCATGGTGAAGAATGTGACGATTACGGTCTCGGTAGCCGCGACCCTTGGAGCGCTTACCGCGGGCGCCATCGCCAGCGGTTACGTGGTCGTCACCGCAGTGACGGGTGCCGCAGTTCTAGTCGCGGCCGAGGGGTTGAAAAAATCGAGACCCTTCGCCGCGCTCTCCGCTGCCGTAACAGAGGGAATAGACAAGGCCTCTGAAGGAAAGGTGTTGGAGTCTCTTAGAGGCATGCGTGACCAGTTCAAATCCCAATTCGGCTTTTTCGTTTCAGCTGAGCCCGTCCTTCGGCAACTCGCGGGACGTCGTAGCGAATTCACATGGCTGACCAATACATCCCAATGGCTCAAGCGACAGGTTGGAATGGAAGCCACGGTTGCTCAGGGTCCATCTGAATTGGCACCACCGCCGCTAACTGCCGAGCCGCCTCCACAACTAGCGCGACGGCTTGGCGGTAACATATATCTTGCGAGAGTTAGGCGGGTTGAAGCCTCAATCTCGGGCGCTTTCCTCGATTACGGGGACGATTCCGACGGCTTGTTACCCTTCGACAATATCCATCCGGACTACTATCAAATTCCGCGTCCGGACCGAGAGCGCCAGCTTGATGAGGTAGTGCGCGCAGGTATAGCGACCGAAGTGAACTCTGGTCTTGTCCGTCCCGAGAAAACGAACCTCCCGGTTTCAGAAGGCGAAGAGGCTCATGCCCTGCACTCCGATGGGACAGAGAGCGAGTTGCCTGTCACTCCGCGAGGTAACCACTCGTATAAGATTCAGGACGTAATTAAACGCAGGCAAATCATGTTGGTGCAAGTCGAGCGGGAATCGCATGGTAACAAAGGTACTCTTCTGACGACTTATTTGTCTGTGCCGGGGCAGTACGTGAGTCTAAAGCCAAACAGGCCATGGCATTCCATCGAAATCTCTGCTCCAGAAGAGCGCGATCGGCTTACAGACATTATCCAGCGGTTGGACGTGCCCGATGGGATGGGCATCATTATTCCCGCATCCAGCGCCTCTCGAAGTGAAGCGGAAATTGCCGCTGACTTCGAACGGGTGGTGGAGCAGTGGGTATCGATCCGCGATTTAACTTTGAAGTCCACGGCACCAGCTCTTATTTATGACCCTGCCGAACCGCACGAGGCGCTAAGCGCTGACGAGACCCGCGCAAGAGGGCCCGATCGCGTTTGAATCGCCGCAGAGACGCGCAATGATCTTTGCGATGCGCTGCGGATCCTCGCCGACGGTGAGGGCCGCGAGCGTGTCGATGGCCGAGCGCAGGCTTGCGGTCAGATCGCCGCCCCACAACGTCACGCCGATCCCCTCGATCCCGGCGTCGGTGCGCAGGCGCAGGATCACGATCGGGCGCTTGCGTCCGGCCTCTTCCGGCATGTTGGCGAGCGGATCGTCCTCGGTGATGTTGAGGATCGTGGACTCGTGGCCGGTGATCTTCATGTCGGTTCCTTCCCTGGTAGGCTTGTATAATCCCGCGGCCTGTCTTCGACGACCAGCCCCTTGATCGCATCGTAACCACGGAGACCACCGTGCTCACCGTCACGCGCGATATGATCCTTCCCACCACCATCACGGGCTCCTACCCGCGGCCGCTATGGTTCGATCGCAATCTCGCCGGCCGGTCGTTCAAGTCGGCGCTCGGCGATTCGCTGTTTCGCGAGCAATATCTCGACGCGGTCGCCTGCATCATCAGCGAACAGGAGGCAGCAGGCCTCGACATCGTCACCGACGGCGACAGCCGCTTCGACCTCACCGTCGGCGGCAAGTCGTGGTTTTTCTATCCGATCGAACGGCTCGGCGGCGTCTGCGGCCATCGCGACACCTCGCGCGGCTGGATGGCGCGGCACGGCCTGCGGCCGGGCAAAATATTGTGGGAGGTGCAGGAGGCTTATCAGCCCGGCGTCGTGCGCGAAAAGCTCACGCGCGGTCCGCTCGAATATGCCGCGCTGTGGAAAGTCGCGCAGCGCATGAGCGACCGGCCGGTGAAATTCGGCGCCATCTGCGCCCCGGCATTAGCGTCGATGCTGTGGAACGAGTTCTATCCCGACGAGAAGGCGATGGTGCGCGATCTCTGCGACATCATGAACGCGGAGCTGCGCGAGATGGTCGCCGCCGGCTGCACGCTCATCCAGGTGGAAGAGCCACGCCATCACATGCGCACGCAGCAGGCGGGCTGCACCGATGCCGATCTCGAGTTCCTCACCGAGGAGTTCAATCGCCAGCTCACCGGCGTGAACGCGGAAATCTGGGTGCATACCTGCTGGGGCAATCCGAACCAGCAGCGCGTGCATTGGGAAGTGCCGAGCTACGAGCGCGCGCTACCGTATCTGCTGCAACTGAACTGCGATGTGTTGACGATCGAATGCGCCAGCTCGGACGGGCGGGATCTGGCTCTGTTCAAACACATCAAGACCGAGAAGAAGATCGCCATCGGCGTCGTCAACCACTGCAACACGGTGGTCGAGCCGGCCGAGCACGTGGCCGCGCTGATCCGCAAGGCGCTGGAATACATCCCGAAGGAACAGCTCGTCATCAGCACCGATTGCGGCTTCGGCCGCGAGGGCCTGTCGCGACGGATCGCGTTCTACAAATGCGTGGCGCTGGTCGAGGGCACCAACATCGTGCGCCGCGAACTCGGGCTGCCGGAAGCGCGCGTCCGCGTGGCCGATCCGAAGCTGTGGTTCGCGGAAGGGGAGACCGCATGATGGCCGATCCCGACGTCACGCCGCTCGGCGGCTGTCGCGTCATCGACGTATCGACGTTCCTGGCCGGCCCGTTCTGTACCACGCAGCTCGCCGAGTTCGGCGCCGAGGGTGATCAAGCTCGAACTGCCCAAGGTCGGCGACGCGCTGCGTAAGTTCGGGACGATCACACAATGCGGCGACTCGCTGCCGTGGCTGTCCGAATGCCGCAACAAAAAGACGGCGACGCTCGACCTGCGCAAGGCGGAAGGCGCTGCCCTGCTCAAGCGGCTCGTCGCCGTGTCGGATGTTCTGGTCGAGAATTTTCAGCCCGGCACCATGGAGAAATGGGGGCTCGGCTGGGACGTTCTCAGCGCGATCAATCCGCGGCTGATCATGGTGCGCATCTCCGGTTACGGGCAGAGCGGCCCCTATCGCGACCGGCCCGGCTTCGGCCGCATCGCCAATGCGTTCGGTGGGCTCGCGTTTCTCGCCGGCTATCCCGATCGGCCGCCGGTGACGCCCGGCTCCGCCACGATTCCGGATTACCTCTCCGGCCTTTACGGCGCGTTCGGCGTGCTGCTGGCGTTGCGTGCGCGGCAGAAAACCGGGCGCGGGCAGGTCGTCGATATCGGCCTTTATGAAACGATCTTTCGTTTCCTCGACGAGTTGGCGCCGGCCTACGCGCTCAACGGCTTCGTGCGCCAGCGCATGGGCCCCGGCACGGTCAATGTGGTCCCGCACAGCCATTATCCGACCAAGGACGAACGCTGGATCGCGATCGCCTGCACGAGCGACAAGATCTTTGCCCGCCTCGCCGCGGCCATGGGTGCGCCGGAACTCGCCGGCGACGGAAAGTGGGGCACCATCCGCCAACGCGAGGCGGAGCGGGAGCTGGTCGATTCCTACGTGGCGGCGTGGACCGCGCGCCACGACCGGGGCGAGCTGTTGAGCCTGTGCGAGGCGGCGCAGGTACCCTGCGGCCCGGTCTATGCCATCGACGAGATTTTCGCCGATCCGCAATACCGGGCGCGCGACAACATCGTGCGCATCAAGGACGACCGCGTCGGTGAAATTGCGATTCCCAACGTCGTGCCGCGCCTGACCGACACGCCCGGCCGGGTGAACTGGCTGGGGCCCCCGCCGGAATCTCACAACGAGGAAGTCTACCGCGGCCTGCTCGGCCTCTCGGCCGCCGACGTCGATGCACTGCGCGCCGACGGGGTGATATGAAGCAAAAGCGCCCTGGTTCACTCTATAGCTATTAAGACGCTGCTAACGGCGGACAGCGAAAATTCACAATGGGTGCAATTGTCGTCGCGCTGGCCTTCATCGCGCCTGCGTGACGAAAGGGTGCAATCCGCTTACCCCCGCATGAATGCGGCGACCTCCGCCGACGCCAGTGACGTGTCGACGTAGCCGAAGGTTCCCTTGGCCTTCACCTCGCGCGCGGCGGCGACGAGCCCGCTCGTCGCGGCGCACACCGCCTTCACGGACGCAAGGTCCGGCAAGCCCGGCGCCATCAGCACGTCCGCGCCCGCCTTCTCGTAGGCCTGCAGGCGCTTGATCGCGTCGTCAAGATCGGTGTTGCCGTGCCGGAAGCCTTCGGCGCGCGCGGTGAGCATGAACGGAAATCCGAGCTTGCGCGTCGCTGCCACGGCGGCGGCGACGCGCTGGTGCGGAAGGAATTGCCTTTGTCGAGTTGAGTGACGGCCATAACGAATTACTCCGTTCTGTGGTTCAGGGTTTGCTCTTGCGACGGACCTCATGGTTGCGCACCATTGATAGGTCAAGCGAATGTTTGTAATCTGATTGATCACGCCTTTTGATGCACGGGGTATGTGAATTTGGGCGCTCGCGCTCGCGTGACGGTCGCGCGCAAGTCTTGGGAGATGTGAATGCGCAATCCCCCCCGCAAGATCGCATTCGTGCTGGCTGCCACCGAGCACGGCACGATGATCGTCAACCGCTTCGATCACTGCATGTTCAATGCCGGTAATGGTATCGGTGTCGGTCTCAAGATTCTCGAAAACAGCGCGTTCGAGCCCGAGGAAGTGGACACGGCGCTGTGGCTGCTGTCGCTGCGGCGGCAGCATTTCGGCGACGGCGTCGTGGCGCTCGACTGCGGGGCCAACATCGGCGTGCATACCGTCGAATGGGCGAAGCACGTGAACGGGTGGGGGCAGGTGATCGCGATCGAGGCGCAGGAGCGCCTCTTTTACGCGCTCGCCGGCAACATTGTCATAAACAATTGCCTCAACGCGCGCGCCATTCACGCGGCGGTCGCCGCGCAGACCGGGAGCATGCGGATCCCGACGCCCGATTATCTCAGCCCGGCGAGCTTCGGGAGCCTGGAATTGCGACCGAGCGAGCGCAATGAATTCATGGGTCAAGCAATCGATTATTCCGACGCCGCCACTGTCGAGATCCGAACGGTCACGATCGATTCGCTCGATCTTGCCCGCCTCGATTTTCTCAAGATCGATGTCGAGGCAATGGAGGCCGAGGCGCTCGCGGGAGCCGCCGCGTCCCTCGCCAAGTGCCGTCCTGTCGTGATCGTGGAATCGCTTAAGTCGGACGCGCGCCGACTGCGCGAGACATTGGAGCGGCAAGGCTACCGGGTGTTCGCGGCGGGAATAAACCTGCTGGCAATCCACGGCGAGGACAAGACGCTCGCGGATTTCGAGCGCGCAGACGCGCCGCCGGTGCCGGTCACGAAGCTTGCGTGAAGCTCTACTCGGCGAAGCGGTCGGGCGCGAGCAGCCCGGCCGCGCCGGTCATCCGGACTGCGCTATTGCGAGCGTTCAGCGAGGACGTTGCCGAGGTCGGGAACGCCGCCGGCTGCCGCGAATTCGTCACTGCGCAGCGACCATGCCAATTCGCCCATGCGGAACGTTTCCGCCCAGTTCTCCATTGGCACGGTACTGGGTGAGCGAGGTGCGCCAAAAACCATTTGCGACGTCGACCACGTGATCTGATGATAACCAAGCCCGCCGCTGAGGCCGGCGAGGAGAAACGAAGTCATTAACAGCGATTGCATGCTTGCCTCCCTACGCGAGCACGCGACCGGCATATCACTGTTTGTGAAATTCCGCGTTGCGTAATCGTTCGATTGCGAAGGGCCGGTTTAACGCAGCGTTAGCCGCACTGGAGCGAACCCGAAGTTCGCAGACGAACTTGCAGCTGTGTCGCATAAACTTCGATGTCCGGCGCAAGAGCGAATCATAAAATTGATTCCAAATTTCAATCAGCAGTTAAGTGCGATGTGATAACCGTCGATTGCATTGATCGTAGCACCGGGATCAGTCGAGGGGCGGCATGAGATCGAACCATATTCATCAAGCGCACGGTAAGCGCTTTCGGGACCGCGCTCTCGCGGCCTTGTGCTTATGCACCGCGGGGGTTGCCGTTTCCTCGGCGGTGCGAGCGGACGTTTGGGACGATTGTCGCGTCTTTGCTGCGGATAAAGCTCTGGTACCCTGTACGGCAGTCATCGATAAGGGCGACCGCAGTTCCGCGGATCTTGCATATGCGCACTGGCGGCGGGGTCTTGCCTATCGGTTGGCCGGAACGCTCGATCGGTCCCTGGCCGAGCTCGAGCAAGCCCTGAACCTCAATCCTAACTTGGCGAGCGCGTTGGTCACCCGTGGGGCCGTCCATCGGATTAAGCGCGAGTTCGACCTTGCGCTCGCGGATCTCGACCGTGCCGTCGAGTTGGAGCCGAAGAACGCGCACGCGCGTGTCGAACGCGGGATCATCCGGGCCGGTCGCAACGAGTGGCAGCAGGCGTTCGACGATTTCGATCAATCTATCGCGCTGCGCCCCGACAACGGCTACGCGTATGCCAGCCGCGGTTGGGCCTTCGTTCAGACGGGAAATTTCGAGCGCGCTCTGGACGACTACGACCGTGCCATTGCGATCAATCCGGCAATCGCAGAGGCCTTTTCCGGCCGTGGCGATGTTCACCGAGCGAAAGGGCAACTCGACGACGCGATCGCCGACTACACCCGCGCCATCGCACTCAACCCGAAAAACGCGGGCCCTTACCTCGGCCGCGGTAACGCTTTCAATTCCAAGGGCGATTTCGCGCGCGCGATCGCCGACTACGACCAGGCGCTGGCGATCTCTCCCAACGAAACACGCGCGCAGGACATGCGCCGGGTCGCCGTCGCCGCCCAAGCCGAGTTCGCGCGTACAACCACTTTACCCGTCTCGCCGAAAGACGTGTCGCCGGCGACCAAAGTCGCCTCGCCGCCCGCAAAAATCATCTCCCCGCCGAGCAGAACCGTCTCGCCGGCGAAAGGTGGACGAGGAGCGCCGGCCTCGTCTGCGCCCACAGCCGCATCGGAGGCAGAGCAGCCGGCGTCCGCGGCGGCTCAGTCGCGCGAGCTTGTTGTCCAGGCGAACACATTGAGCCGGCAGCGCAAGTTCGACGAAGCGATTGCCCTGCTCGACAAGGCCGCTGCTCTCGATCCGCAATCAATCGAACCGCTCCAGGTGCGCGCTGCGGTGCGCATGATGACAGGTCAAGCGAGCCTGGCGCTGCGCGATCTCGAGACGGCGATAAAATTGAATCCGAAAGACCTGCGTTCGATCAACTGGCACGGCACGGTCCTGACGATCCTGCGCCAATTCGATGGCGCGCTGACGGATTTCGACCGCGTGCTGGGATTTGACGGCAATAACGCGGATGCCCATCTCGGTCGCGGTGAAATCTTCCGCCTGAAGGGCGAGAATGACCGGGCGCTCGCCGCTTATGACCGGGCGATCACGTTCAACCCCAAAGAAGCGGCCGCCTACGCCGGACGCGGTCTCGTCTTTACCAAGCAAGGCCAGCATGACAAGGCGCTCAACGAATTCGACCGCGCGCTCGGCATCAATCCCAGGAACGTCGAGGCGCTCGCGGGCCGCGGATGGGAACTCGTCATAAAGGGCCGCGCCAACGAAGCGATGACAGATTTCGATCGCGCCCTGGAAATCAACCCCAGCCACGGGTCAGCGTTCATGGGGCGCGGAGCCGCGATGCTGGCAACCGGCCAGCCGGAACGTGCCATCGCCGCCCTCGACCAGGCGATCGCGAAGCTCGGCAACGCGCCTGTCCCATACATGATCAGGGGTCGGGCCTTCCTGGCCAAAGGCGACCTCGATCACGCCATGTCCGATCTCGATCACGCGCTGGAGCTCCAGCCGAAATTCGCCGACGCGTTGACCGCCCGGGCAGCCGTCTGGGTCAAGAAACGCGACTACGCGCACTCACTTGACGATCTCGATCTCGCTATCTCGCTCGACAAAGAAAACGTGCAAGCGCATTTCGCTCGTGCCGGAGTACACGAGTATCGGGGCGACCGCGATCTCGCGATCGGTGATTTTCGCAAGGCTATGGACCTCAACCCGAAGACCCCTTTGGACGCGCTCGCACAAGCCGAAGCGCAAAAGCGGGTGCAAGCCCTCACCAAACAGGTCCCATGCGGCGATTCCGGCGCGGCGCGGGCCAAAGAGGCCTGCCTCTGACCTAATACAGGCCGCGCTCGGCCATGATCCGCGACTGCCGCTCGTTCTCCTCATGGGTGAGGCCTTGAACGTGCTCGAGCAGCATTTGGGCGTAGCTCGGCAGGATCGAGCGATCGATATGCCGGCTCCCGTCCCACAGCGCCGAGCGCACCAGCGCCTTGGCGCAATGAAGCAGCGCCTCCTCGACCGTGACGACGATGCCGATCTTCGGCGTCCGCTCCTTGACTGCGCTCTGGGCCAACAGTCGCGCGTCGTCGGTGACGCGAGCGGTGCCGTTGATGCGCAATGTTTCGTTCATGCCGGGCACCAGGAATAACAGACCGATCCGCGGATTGACGAGCAGGTTGGTCATGGTGTCGAGGCGATTGTTGCCGATCCGGTCGGGCAGCAGCAGCGTGAGATCGTCAAGCACGCGCACGAAGCCGGGCGGATCGCCGCGCGGCGAGACGTCGGCGCCGTTCGGTCCTTGCGTCGCGATGATGCAAAACGGCGAGAGCGAGATGATGCGGCGGCAGTATTTGTCGAGCGTCCGAAGCACCTTGCCGGTCGCCCGCAGCATCGGCTGCGGATAGTTAGCCCGTAGGCTTGCTTCGTCGGTGATGAAGCGCGTGTCGTCAGGGAGCATGGACCGCCTCGGGATGTTTCGATTTCCCGAGTACCACAATAGCGGCTACGAGACGATTCTAAAGCGCGACGCCCTTGGTCTCCCGCGCGCACAAGGTCGCCACGAACGTAATCAGCGCCAACAGGATGAGCATCATCGATACCCCGGCGGTGCCGCCCATGCTGCCGGCGAGCGCGGTGGCGATGATGGGCGAGAATCCTCCGCCCAGCGCCGCGGCGGCCTGGAAGCCGAACGACGCCCCGCTGTAGCGCACGCGCGTGCCGAACAGCTCGGGAAAATAGGCCGATTGCAGCCCGAACATGGTCCCGTGGCCGAGGCTCAACGCGACGATCACCGTGATAATAACGACCGTCGGGTCCTTGGTGCCCAACAGCCAGAACAGCGGAAACGCGAAGACGGCGGTGAACAGCGTCCCGAGGAAATAGAAGACGCGGCGCCCGACGTGGTCGGACAGCCAGCCGAACAGCGGGATGGTCACGACCTCGACCAGCGCCGCGATGAAAATCGCGTTGAGCAGAAGCGTGCGCGGCAGGCCGAGTTGGCCCGTGGCATACACAACGATGAAGATGGTGAGGATATAGACCCAGGACACCTCGGATATTTTCAATCCCACCGCGACGAGGAAGCTGCGCGGATTTTTGAGGATCGCCTCGACGAAGGGATTCTTAGCGATATCACCGCGTCGCTTGATTTCTTCGAACAGTGGGGTTTCCGGCACCCGCGCGCGCACGAACCAGCCGACGCCGAGCAGCAGGATGCTGAGCAGGAAGGGGATGCGCCAGCCCCACGACTTGAGATCGCCGTCCGGCATCCGGGTCACCAGTGCGAAGATGCCCGAAGACGTCACCAGCCCGAGAGGGAATCCGATCTGCACCAGGCTGCCGAATAGGCCGCGCCGCCCGGCCGGCGCGTGCTCGACCACCATCAACGAGGCGCCGCCCCATTCGCCGCCCAACCCGATGCCCTGGATGAACCGCAGCGTGACGAGAAGAATCGGTGCCCACACGCCGATCTGCTGGTAAGTGGGCAGACACCCGACCGCGAAGGTGCCGAGCGCCATGATCCCCATGGTGATCATCAGCATCACTTTGCGGCCGATGCGATCGCCGAAATGGCCGAAGATCGCGCCGCCGATCGGCCGCGCGACAAAGCCGACCGAGTAGGTCGCGAGCGCCGCCAAGGTCCCGGTGAGCGGGTCAATGGTAGGAAAGAACAGGGTGTTGAACACCAGCGCCGCTGCGGTACCGTAGATCAAAAAATCGTACCACTCGATGATGGTGCCGATCGATCCGGCGAATACGACCGATGCCATGCCGCCTTTGCGCTCGGTCGTGGCGTCGCGAATGACCAGTTCGGCGTTCATGGGAATCCCCCGCGAAAGTGCTGCATTAGAACATCACGCGGGATGGAAGTCGAAATTTATCCGAGGGGATCAACACGCTTGCAGCTATATGCTTAATTTGTCGGCAGAGTTTGCCGCAAATGCCCTTGGAGGAAGCAGGAGCGAACGGGTGTCGGCACACGGCCAGTGAGGAGCGATCTGAAAGACATCGCATCAGTAGAACGAGGGGATGATGGAACAGCAAACGTCGACGATCGACTATTACGTATGGCTGATGTCCGATTGGGCCTATCTGGGAGGCGTTCGCTTCGTTCAACTCGCCGCGCGACACGGGCTCAAAATCAACCATATCCCGATGCGAATGCAGGACGTGTACGCCGGCAGCGGGGGCATCCTGCTCGCGAACCGCTCGTGGCAGCGGCAGGCGTACCGTATCACCGAACTCAAACGCTGGCGTGCCAGGCTCGGCATCCCGGTGAACATCGAGCCCAAATTCTTTCCGGCCGACGTGGATTTGGCCTCCTGTGCCGTAATCGCAGCCCAGCAGCGCCGCCTGCCGGTCGCCGATTTCGTCAACGCCCTAATGCGGGCGATCTGGGCCGAGGATCGGAACGTGGCGGACCCCGGCGTGCTCATGGCCATTGCCGAAGGTTGCGGCCTCGACGGCCGAGCGCTCCTCGACGCGGCCGACGCTACGGCGGTGCGCGCCGAGTACCGCGGCAACACCGAACGGGCGCTAACCGCCGGCGTGTTCGGGTCGCCGTTCTACGTGTTTTCGGGTGAATTGTTCTGGGGCCAGGATCGCCTCGACATGCTGGAGGACGCTATCGTGCGCTGCAAAGCCACCGATGTCGGCCGCGGTCCCGAGTGATCATCACAGGCTGGTCACGGATGAATCGAAAAACTCAAATCGCCGTTGTCGGCGCCGGGCTTGGTGGCCTGACGGTTGCGGGATTTCTCCAGCGCGCCGGCTTTCCGGTCATGGTGTACGAACAAGCGCCGACATTTTCGCGCATCGGCGCCGGCATCATTCTCAGCGCCAATGCCATGAAAGTGCTGCGGCGGCTCGGCGTCGAAGACGAACTGGTCCGAACCGGCATCAAGCCGCAGTGCTACGTCAGCCGCGCCTGGGATACCGGCGCGACCATGTATGAAATCTATTTCGACGCAGCGAGCGAGAAGCGCTTCGGCGGCCCCTACATCAATATCCACCGCGGCGACCTGCACGACGTGTTGGCGCAAGCTGTCGCGCCGAAAACGATCGCCTTCGACCATCAGCTTGTCGATGTGAAAAAATCGCAGGGCCGTTATTTGCTCAGCTTCAGGAACGGCGGAACCGCCCAGGCCGACATCGTGATCGGTGCCGACGGCATCCGCTCGAAGGTGCGCGAAATTTTCATCGATGACCGGCCGCCGCGGTTCATCGGCGCTGTGGCGCATCGCGCGATTTTCTCGGCCGAACGGCTGGGCGGCTTCAAAATTCCCGATTGCACCAAATGGTGGGGGAGGGATCGGCACAGTCTGCCGTACTACATGACCGGCAGGCGCGACGAACTTTACGTCATCGGTGTGGTTCCCGCCCGCGAATGGGACAGCGAGGCCGTATCCTTGCCGGGGTCGCGCGAGGCGATGATGGCCGACTTTGCCGATTTTCATCCGGACTACCAGCGCGTCCTGAGAGCCGTCGGCACTGTCACCGTTTGGCCGATCTTCGATCGCGCGCGCGATGATCGCTGGAGCGGCGATCGCGTCGTGCTGATGGGCGATGCCTGCCACCCCATGCGGCCCTTCATGGCCGCGGGCGGCGCCATGGCGATCGAGGACGGCGCGGTGCTCAGTCGCTGCATCGTCCACTTCGACGATCCGGCCGAAGCATTTGCCTGCTACGCGGCGACGCGCATTCCGCGCGTCGCCGACGTGCAGCGAATTTCCCTCGAAAACAGCTGGATGCGCGGCCCGACCGATACCGACTGGTTCTATTGCTACGATGCATGCACGGCCGAGCTCGCGCATCCGTCCCCTTCTGCTCTCCCGCTTGCGGGCGAGGCTAAGGCCGGCGGTTTAGGAACGGCTGAGTCGCATTAAGAGCAAACATCGATGAGTAATGTGAAGCGGGATCCGATGACGGCGCGCGATCTCGTCGGTTACGGCGAGTTTCCGCCCAACCCGGATTGGCCCGGTGGTGCGCTCATCGCGGTCAATTTCAATTTGAATGTCGAAGGCGGCGGCGAGGCGACGCTGGCGAATGGCGATGACACGTCGGAGGGCATGCTCAACGACATCGGCGTGCCGGCGTTCTCTCGGCGCGTGCCGCTGGTCGAATCGGTTTTCGAATACGGCAGCCGCCGTGGCGTGTGGCGCGTGCTCGACGTATTTCGCGACTTCTCGGTCGCCGTGAGCGTGCTCGCGGTCGCACGCGCGATCGAGCAAAATCCGGAGCTTGCCCGCGCCTTCATCGAACGCGGACACGAGGTCGTCAGTCACGGCTATCGCTGGATCGATTATGGCGAGGTTCCCGAAGAGGTCGAGCGCGAGCATATCCGCCGCGCGGTCGAGATCCTCGCCAACCTAACGGGCACGCGACCGGTCGGCTGGATGACCGGGCGGCCGGGCCCGAATACTCGTCGCCTTGTCGTCGAGACCGGCGGCTTTCTCTACGATCGCGATTCGCTCGCGGATGAATTGCCCTATTGGGTTCGCATCGGTGACAAACCGCACCTCGTTATTTCATATTCCTACGAAGCAAACGACAATCGTTTCAATGAAAACAGCGGCTTCTCGACCGGCGACGACTTTTTCCTATACATGCGCGATGCCTTCGATCTGCTCTACCGCGAGGGCCGCAACGGTTCGCCAAAATTGCTCTCGATCGGCCTGCACGATCGCCTCATCGGCAGGCCGGGGCGATGCAGCGGGCTGATCAAGCTGCTCGAATACATGCGCCGCTTCGATCGGGTATGGTTCTGCCGCGGCGTCGATATCGCCGAGCACTGGCGCAGCAAGTTTCCGGTTGAAAACGGTGGATAGATCGATTTGATTGTTCGTGGCCGCCAGGGCCGTTCCGCTTCTTCCCTTGCCGCCTGCTAGGCTTCCCCGATCCGCAACAATCTGAAGGCCATCGACATGCTCATCGGACTGTCTATGCCGTTGCCGGCGTACACCATCGATCCGGCGTTCATGGCGCGAAATGCCGAGCGCCTGGGATTCGATTCGATCTGGTATGCCGAACATCCCGCCGTGCCGGTCGAGAGCGCGAGCCCATTTCCCGCCACCGGCGGCGCCATTCCGTGGACCTATTCGCATTTCACCGACCCTTACATCGCGCTCGCGCGAGCTTCGGCAGTGACGAGCAAGCTCAAGCTCGGCACTGGGATTACCCTCGTGCCCCAGCGCAATCCGTTGCTCCTCGCCAAGGAGATCGCCGCGCTCGACCTGCACAGCGGCGGCCGGTTCATTTTCGGCATCGGGACCGGCTGGCTGAAAGAGGAAGTCGAACTCTTCGGCGGCAATTTCAAGCGCCGATGGACGCAGACGCGCGAAGCGCTGGACGTGATGAAGGCGCTGTGGACGCGGGACGCCGCCGAGTTTCACGGCGAATTCTTCGACTTCCCGCCGGTGCGCTCGTATCCGAAGCCGGCGCAGAAACCGCATCCGCCGATCGTCATCGGCGGCTCGGCGAAAAATGTGCTCAAGCGCATCGTCGATCACGCCGATGGCTGGCTGCCCAACCGCGTGACCCCGGCCGACCTGGAGAAAGCGCGCAAGGAGCTTGATCGGCTGGCCGCAGCGGCCGGCCGCGATCCCAAGTCGATCACCATCTCGGTCTACGGGCAGGAGCCGAAGAAAGAGGTCCTGCGGCCGCTGTTCGATGCCGGCGCCGATCGCGTGGTCGTGCGTGCCACCCACGTCGAGACGGAAGCCGAGATGGGCGCGCAGCTCGAGCGAATGGCCGAGGCGGTATTTTAGAGAAAATGCCGCCGTTACGTGCTCACGGATGCGGGCCCCACGGCGCCGCGGTCAAAAGCTTGACCTCCTGTGTCATCACCAGCGGCCGGAACTTTGCGGCAAAGCCTTCCACGAAATCCTTGTTCGCGAAGACTCCGGCCCAGTGCTTGCGACGATCGCCGTCGTCGTCGAATTTCCATAAGTGGACGAGCTGGTTGATCGTGCCGGTGTCGGCCTGGAAATAGCCGATGAGCTTGCTGTCGTGGCCGCCCTTCTGGAGCGCCGGGAACCCCAGCTCCTGATAAAGCTTGGTCGCCTCGGCCATCTTGCCGACGTAGAGCGTGTAGGTCCGCATCTCGTAAAGCGCCATTACAGCATCCTCCTTCCAGACAGATATCCAGGTTCGCCGCGACACAACGGAGCGCGTAGTCTCGACGGTCCGGAACGATCAGGCAAGCGGCCGGTCACGCGCGTTCGCGGGCGATTTCGGGGGGATTCGTCTTGCGCTTGGCGGCCTGCGAACTAACCTTGCCGCCACAGGAAATTCCGGGAGGGTTGTGCCATGGATCGCCGAACTCTGCTCAAGGGCGCCGCGGCATCGTTTCTCGCCGCCCCCGTCGTCGCCCAACCCAGCAAGGCGGCAACCTTGCGCTTCGTGCCACAGACAAACCTGACGCTGCTCGATCCGATTTTCACCACGGCTACCGTCACCAGCAACCACGCCTATTACGTTTTCGATACCCTCTATTCCGTCGCCGGCGATGGCAAGCCGAAGCCGCAGATGGCCGAAGGCCACACCGTGTCGGACAATGGCCGCGTCTGGCAGATCCGACTGCGCGATGGCTTGAAATTTCACGATGGCACGCCGGTGCGCGCGATCGACTGTGCGCTGAGCATCGAGCGTTGGTCGAAGCGCGAGCCGTTCGGCCAGACGCTGGCGAAATACGTGGATAGCTGGGGCGCACTCGATGACCGCACCATCGAGATCAAGCTGAAGAAACCGTTTCCGCTCTTGCGTGAGGCAATCGGCAAGGCGGATTCCTCGGTCTGCTTCATCATGCCCGAGCGGCTTGCCCGCACCGATCCATTTCAAGGCTGTCACCGAGATGGTTGGCTCGGGGCCGTACCGATTCCTGGCCGGCGAATACAACAGCGGGAGTCGCGTCGCATACGAGAAGTTCGACGGCTACGTTCCGCGCAACGAACCGCCGGACTGGGCAACCGGCGCCAAGGTCGCGCATTTTTCGCGCATCGAGTGGACCATCATGCCCGACGCGGGCGCCGCCAGTGCAGCGCTTCAGAACGGAGAGATCGACTGGTGGGAGCAGCCGCTCGCCGACCTGCTGCCGCTGCTCGCCGGGAATAAAGATATCGTGCTGCAAACCGACATTCCGCAGGGGCGCGATTCGATCATGCGCCTCAACCACCTGCAGCCGCCGTTCAACGACGTACGTTTGCGCCGCGCGGTGCTGATGGCGGTCAATCAGGAAGATTACATGCGCGCGACGTTCGGCGACGACACGTCGCTGTGGAAGGTGTGCCGCAGCCTGTTCGCCTGCGACACGCCCTACGAGACGCCGGACAATGGCAAGTGGATGAAGGGTGATCTCAACGCCGCGCGCGCCGCGCTCAAGGAAGCCGGCTACACCGACCAGAAAGTCGTGATCGTTAATCCGACGGACTTTCCGGCGATCCATCCGCTCGGCCTCGTGACCGCCGACACGCTGAAAAAGATCGGCATGAACGTCGACTTGCAGGAGACCGATTGGGGCACGGTCGTGCAGCGGCGCGCGAGCCGCGAGCCGATCGAGAAGGGCGGCTGGAGCATCTTTCACACTTTCGGCTCGTCGACCGCCTACGCATCGCCGGTCACCTCGACGATCGTGCGCGGCCAGGGCACGGACGGGTGGTTCGGCTGGTGGAACAGTCCGAAGGCCGAGGAACTCGTGCAGAGCTGGCTCGACGCGCCCGACGATGCCACGCGCACGCGCTTCGCCAGCGAGCTTGCCCGCCTCGCCATGAGCGACGTCGCGACGATCCCGCTTGGGCAGTGGTACGGCAAGACCGCGTTCCGCCGCACCATCACCGGCGTGCTGCCCGGCGTGTCGCCCTATCCGTGGAATGTGCGCCCAGCTTGAGCGCCGTTCTGCTCTGGTTTTCGCTTACGCTTGACCCATTCACGATTCACGCGGTGGCCGCCTGCTTCGCCGCTTCGTGCTCGGCGGAAAGCTTGGCATCGAGTTCCTTGACCTTCCCGACGGCAGGGCGCGCGTTGATGCGGCCGATGTATTCCTTGATCACCGGCAGTTCGGGCACGAGCTTGAACATGGTCGTCCAGGTCAGCGCGGTGCCCCACAGCACGTCGGCCGCGCTGATGCGCTCGCCCAGCAGGTACGGCCCCTTCGCGAGCTGATCGGTCAAAGTTTTGAGCATGGTGTCGTAGTCGCCGTAGGGCACCATGGCGAGCCCGCCCGGCTCGCGCTTCATGGCGCGATCGACCACCGCCGGCTCGAAACAGGATCCGTAGTAGACGAGCCAGCGCAGATAGGGCCCGCGCCGCGGATCGTCGAGGGCGGGCGCGAGCTTCGCCTGCGGAAACAAATCGGCGAGATAGATGAAGATCGCGACCTGCTCGGTGATGAGCGCGCCGCGGTGCAGGATCGCGGGAACTTTTCCCATCGGATTGACCGCGAGATATGCGGGCTTGCGCTGCTCGCCGGCCTTCATGTTGATCGCGCGAAGCTCGTACGGCGCACCCAATTCTTCGAGCAGGATGCGCGCGCCGGACGAGCGGGTATTGGGCGAATGAAAGAACGTGATGGTGTCGTTGTGGGGCATGCGGACCTCGATGCTGTCGCGCGGTTATATAGCGATTTCGCGCCCGATTTCGACGACGTTCTCGGCCGGCAGGCGGAAGAAATCGCTCACGTGAACGGAATTGCGTTGCATCGCCGCGTACATCGCTTCGATCCATCTCGGCAAGGCCTTTCCTTCCTCTCTGTGCACGATCGTCTCATGTCCGACGTAATAGGTGACGTCGGAAAGGTCGACTTTGCACCCGCGTGCATGCGCATGCGCGAGCAGCGCCGGAATGTCCGGGCGTTCCATGAAGCCGTAATAGGCGGTGGCGCGCCACATGTTGGTGGCGACTTCCTCGAAGGCCAGGCGCTCGGTATCGCTCACCCACGGCACCGAACGGATGACGACTGTCAGAATGAACAGCCGTTCGTGCAGGGCGCGATTGTGCTTGACGTGCCAAACCATCACCGGCGGGGCATCGCGCTGGGTGCGCGTCAGGAAGACCGCCGTGCCGGGCACGCGGGCAATGCCACTCTGCTCGACTTCCGCCATGAACGCGTCGATCGGCGTGAGGAAATCCTGCATCCGCCGCCCGACCGCGACGGCGCCCACGTGCCACACCACCATGACGAAATAGACGCAACCCGCCAGCAGGAGCGGCACGTAGCCGCCCTCGGCGACCTTCAGCAGGTTGGCACCGAAGAAAGCGAGGTCGATGACAGCGAGCACGCCGGCCACCGCCGCGGCCACGGGCAGGTTCCACTGCAACACTTCGCGCATGGCAATGAACAACAATGCCGTCGTCATCAGCATCGTCGCGGAAACGGCGATGCCGTAGGCGGCGGCGAGATTGTCGGATTTGCCGAAGCCGATGGTGAGCCCGATCGTGACGGTCATCAGCAGCCAGTTGACCGTGCCGACGTAGATCTGGCCGTACCCCTCCTCGGACGTCTGGGTGATTTGCAGCCGCGGCAACCAGCCGAGCTGAATCGCCTGGCGGGTCATGGAGAACGCGCCGGTGATGATCGATTGGCTGGCGATGATGGTCGCGATCGTCGCGAGCACCACGAGCGGGATGAGCAGTGCGGACGGGCAGAGCCGATAGAAGATGTTGTCGGACGTGGGCTCGCCCTCGAGCACCAGTGCCGCCTGGCCGGCGTAGTTGAGAACGAGGCTGGGAAAGACGAGGGCCGACCACGCGAGCCGGATCGGGCGCGCGCCGAAGTGCCCCATGTCGGCGTAGAGGGCCTCGGCGCCGGTGACGCAGAGAAACACGGCGCCGAGCACCAGGAAGGCGCCGCTGCCGCCGGCGAACAGATAACGGAAGCCGTAGAGCGGGTTGATGGCGGCGAGCACGCTCGGGTGCTTGAGGATGCCGTAGACGCCGAGCGCCGCGATCGTGATGAACCACACGGTCATCACCGGCCCGAACGCCCGGCCGATCCGCGCCGTTCCGAGTGGTTGAAGCGCGAACAGCGCCACCAGAATGGCAACCGCCGCCGGCACGACGTAGGGCTCGACCTGCGGCGTCGTTATCTTCAGTCCCTCGAGGGCCGAGAGCACCGAGATCGCCGGCGTGATGGTGCCGTCGCCGTAGATCAGCGCGGCGCCGAACAGGCCCACGGCGACGATCGCCGGCCGCCGTTGGCGTTTGACGCCCAGGAGCGCCATCAGCGCCAGGATGCCGCCCTCGCCGTCGTTGTCGATGCGCATCGCGATCGCGACGTATTTGATCGTGGTGATGATGATCAGCGTCCAGACGACAAGCGAGAGCGCCCCCAGCGTGACGTTCGGGTCGGGCCGTTCGCCGGTCAACGCGAGGACGGTTTTGAGCGTGTAAAGAGGACTCGTGCCGATGTCGCCGAACACGACGCCAAGCGCACCGAGCGCGGCAAGCGGCAGGGCAGGGGCGCGGGCGTCGCCCGCAGCGTTGTTCGTGTCGGACAAGAGAAACCTCGCTGACCGCGACCTGTTCGCGCGCGAAGCTAATCAGGCCCTTGCGACGGGTCAATGAAACGCGTCAGCCCCTTGAATCGCGGTTGAACTCAGGCTGCTTTTGCCTCAATTGTCAGTCCGGTCGTGGATATGATCGTCATTGCGAGCGAAGCGAAGCAATCCAGGGCGACACGGGCTGCCCTGGATTGCTTCGTCGGCCTGCGGCCTCCTCGCAATGACCACAACAGGAGCCGGCCTCATGCCCATTGCCGTGACGGCGCTGTTTTTCGATGTCTTCGGGACTTTGGTCGATTGGCGCAGCAGCATCGCCCGCGAGGCCCAAGCGATCCTCGAGCCGCGCGGCCATAAGCTCGACTGGCCGGCCTTCGCCGACGCCTGGCGCGACGAATATCAGCCGGGCATGGAAGAGGTGCGCTCGGGCCGCATCCCGTTCTCCAAGCTCGACGTGCTTCACCGGCGCAACCTCGAGCGTCTCCTGCCGCGGTTCGGGCTGAAGGATTTGCCCGAGGACGTCCTGCACAACCTGAATCTGGCGTGGCATCGGCTCGATGCGTGGCCGGACGTGACGCCCGGCATGAGGCGCCTGCGGCAGCGGTTCCTGCTCGCGCCGGTTTCGAACGGCAACATAGCGCTTATGGCCGATCTCGCGCGCCGCAACGACATCTGGTGGGATGCGATCCTCGGTGCCGAGGTCGCGGGCGACTACAAGCCCAAGCCGCGCGTCTATCTCGCCTCGGCCGAGGCGTTCAATTGCGCACCGGACGAATGCATGATGGTCGCTGCCCACACCAACGACCTTGCGGCCGCCGCCCGCACCGGGCTGCGCACCGCCCATATCGCGCGGCCGAACGAGCGCGGCCCCGGCAAGGGCGAGGCCAAGCCCGGCGGGCCGGTCGACATTGCCGCGCAGGGCCTCGAAGACTTGGCCGGCAAATTGGGCTGCTGAGCCGGTCGACGCCTCGGCGGTTATTTGATAGTCCTGTGCAAACGTCGTTGCCCGCGAGGAGCTGCCGCATGCCGAAGATGAAGCTTGAGGGATCATTCGTCGCGCTGATCACGCCGTTCAACGCGGATGGCGCGGTCGATTTCGGCGCGTTCCGCACGCTCATCGATTTTCACGCGCGCCACGGCACCGCCGCGGCGCTGATCATGGGCTCGACCGGCGAGACCTCGCTGCTCTCGCCCGAGGAAAAGAAGCGCATCATCGTCGAGACCGCGAAGATGAGGCGCGGCAGCATGCCGCTCTTTTTCGGCTGCACCGGCAACAATACCGAATCGACCATCGCGACCGTGCGCTTTGCCCGCGACAACGGCGCCGACGGTGCCATCCTGGCGGCACCCGCGTATATCTGCGCCTCGGAATTGGACATCGAGAAATTCTTCCTCGACGTGGCGGACGCAAGCGACCTCCCGCTCGGCATCTACAACAATCCGCCGCGGGTGAAGACCGATCTGCACTGGGATAATTTGCTCCGTCTGTTCCGCCATGAGAATTACGTCGTGCACAAGGAATCGACCGCGCGCGTCGCCCAGGTGGCGCAGGTGCTCGCCGCGCAGCCCGACGTGGCGGTGATGTGCTGCGATTCGCCCAATCTTGGACTGGCTGTGCCGACCATGAGCCTCGGCGGCCACGGCACGGCCAACATGACCGGCAATGTCGCGCCGGCGGAAATGGCGGCGCTGTCGCGGCCATGGTCATCCTATCAGGATGCGGAAACCTTCCGCCGCACGTATCTGAAGCTCCTGCCGCTGCTGCACTTCACCTATTCGGCGATCAACCCGGTGGCGGTGAAGTCGCTGATGAAGGCGCTCGGGATGCCGGCCGGCGACTTGCGCCGTCCGCTCACCGGGCTCGAAGGCGAGGCGCTCGCCAAAGGCGTGCGCATCGTGGAGGAGCTGGGGCTCGCGGCCGCCTACGGCTTTAAGCCCAAACCCGCGGCCATCGCCGCCTGATCTTGTGAACCTCGGCCTTGCGGGCAAGCGCGCGCTCCTCACCGGGGCGAGCCGCGGCATGGGCCGCGCCTGCGCGCTCGCGCTGGCGCGCGAAGGGGTCGCGGTCACGCTGCTTACGCGAACGCCAGAACCGCTTGAACGCGCGGCGGCCGATATTCGCGCGGAGACCGGCGCGAGTGTTACGACGGTCGTCGGCGACGTGACCACCGAGGCCGGCCGGCACGCCGCGCTCGCCGCCTGTTCCGAGCCGGACATTCTGCTCAACAATGCCGACGGCCGCCCGCCCGGCGACTTTCGCGATCACCGGCGCGGGGATTGGATCGCCGCCCTTGACGCGATGATGCTCGCGCCCATCGAGATGATCCGGCTCACCGTCGACGGCATGATGGCGCGCCGCTTCGGTCGCATCGTCAATGTCGTCTCGCGTAGCGTGAAGATCGCCCAACCGGAGCTGTCGCTCTCGAACGGCGCGCGCTCCGGCCTCGTCGGCTTCGTCGCCGGCATCGCGCGCGAGACCATCAAGCACAACGTCACCATTAACAACATACTGCCGGGCATCATTGCCTCGGACGGCCAGCGCAGGCACGTCGCGGCGCTCGCCGCGCAGACGGGGCGCAGCTTCGATGAGATCTGGCGCGAACGCGCCGCCGCCAATCCGGCCGGCCGCTACGGCGAGCCCGACGAGGTCGGGGCCTACGTGGCCTTCCTGTGCTCGGCGCAGGCCGGCTTCGTCACCGGCCAGAATCTGCTGATCGACGGTGGCCAGTATCCCGGGACGTTTTGAGGATTTCCCACCCCATGGCGACGCCTATCGCCTGCCCATGCGCCAGTTTACGGCTTTGTCCATGCGCCCTTCGATCCAGGTGGCGAGTTTTTCCACGTGCTCAATCGCAGCGAAGAGCGACTCACGTGTTACTTCCACACCGGGCATCAAGAGGGATGAAGTTTCGGTTCCACCGTCTTTCATCCAAGACTCGCGCTCGCGCTCATTCGCAAAGAAGGGGCGCGGATGTTTGTCTAGCGTGTGTTGATCGTGGGACACGCGAAACGATGTTAGGTCACCGCCGTGCTGACCACGATTGCGGGTTAGGACTACCTGTTCGATGATCTTGAGATCACCGGGACAATCGGACCAATCAGTTTCAAGGATATAACCCAATATGCTCGTGTACGCGGCCACGAATCCCTTCTTGAACGCCCTCTTCTTGCTTTTTCATCGCCGAAATCGAAACCGATCACCCGATGTTGCAGGCTCTTGAAATACAGATTCAAAGAATCGGACAGAAGGGAGACGCAGGACAGTCCCACTATCTGAATGCTCGTGTCCGCGTCCATCCATTCGGCCAAATACGATGGCTCGGGGTCCTCGCGATATGGCGGGTCATTAAAGGGCGCCAGCTGGTTTTCGATTTGGTACTTGATCTTCACGAATGGGACGACTCATTGCTCATAGTACAAGCGAATAAAGTTCGTTCGCTCTTTCAGGAAATAAACAATGTCCATGCGGGACTACTCCTAAAATTTACGACAATCATGCCCAATTCTCGGCGCGAACGCCAGGCATTCGCGTGAACTCACGCAAATTGTTGGTGACGATAATGAGACCTTCGGCGCGCGCGTGAGCGCCAATCAGCATGTCGTGCGCGCCCACGAGCGTACCCGCACGCTCAAGGTCTGTACGGATCCGTCCGTAGTGCCTCGCGGCTTTGACTGAAAAGTCGAGCACATCTAGTCGAGCAGTAAATTCATCGATTGCTGCGACGTTCTCTACAGTGCGTGCCGATTTTTCCGCGCCATAATACAACTCGGCAAGCGTAATACTCGATATGCAGAGTTGCTCGGCGAGACGATTAAACCGGTGACGCAGCTCCGACGGATGATTCTTCATCACATAAATACATATGTTTGTATCCAGCATGTATTCGAGCATCTCAAAAAGCCTCACGGTCCTCCGGCGGAAGTTGAACGCGCTCATTCATGAAGTCCTCGGAAACACGCGGGCCGTTCAGGAAGTAGTCGTCCCAACGTTTTCCCACAGGGCTGATGAGCCGGCTTGAACCGAGCTTGATGATTTCGACCTGATGTACTCCATCGGGAAAAGCCACGGCTTTGGGCAGGCGCACGGCTTGGCTGCGGTTGGTTGTGAAGACAGTGGAACGGGTCATTCCGTTGCTCCGTTATGTATATCCCAATGGGATATACATAACGTTTTCCCTGCGCCCCTTCAAGAGGTTGCCGTCCGCTGAAGTCGGCTCCTATCCAGTAGGGCTCAAATTGGGGCACGCCGTCTTGCTAAGCTGTGCCCCCGCCAGACCTTGCAAGTGGCTTGGCCAGTGTTCTTGGGAGTGATCATGCAGCCCGTCCTCTATGCCCATCCTTTCTCCTCGTACTGCTGGAAAGCCCTCATAGCGCTCTATGAGAACCACACGCCGTTCACCTACCGATCGCTCGCATCCGAGGATCTCGAGGTCGCGACCGAGCTGGAGGCGCTGTGGCCGCTGAAAAAATTCCCGGTTCTGGTGGACGAGGGGCGGCCGGTGATCGAGTCGAGCGTCATCATCGAGTATTTGGCGCTGCGCTACCCGGGGCCGGTGCGTCTCATCCCGGCGGCGCCGGAAGCGGCGCTCGACGTGAGATTCCTGGACCGCTACTTCGACAACTACATCATGACGCCCATGTCGAAGATCGTGGCCAACCAGATTCGCCCGGAAGACCGGCGCGATCCTTACGGCGTCGAGGAGGCGAGGTCGGCGCTCGATACGGCGTATCGCTGGCTCGACGACGCGATGAACGGGCGGAGGTGGGCAGCCGGAAACGACTTCACTCTGGCCGATTGTGGAGGGGCGCCATCTCTCTTCTATGCCGACTGGGCGCACCCGATCGGCGAGAGATTCTCTCATGTCCGGAGCTATCGCGCGCGTCTGCTCGCCCGTCCTTCGGTGGCCCGGGTGGTGGACGAAGCGCGGCCTTTCCGTCACTTCTTTCCGCTCGGCGCCCCCGATCGTGACTGAGGGGAGGACGCCTTGCTGTCCCGACTAAATCCGCCGTTCCGCGCCGAGCATATCGGCAGCCTGCTGCGTCCGCAGTCCCTGCTCGATCAGCGCAGCCGATTCGTGCGCGGCGAGATCAGTCGCGCGGCGCTCGCGGCTGCCGAGGATGCCGCCATCAAGGACGCGCTGGCGCTGCAGGAGCGCGTCGGGCTCAAGCTCGCGACCGACGGCGAATTCCGCCGCCGCTCCTATCACAGCTTTTTCTACCGCCAGCTCGGCGAGCTGAGCATCGACACGATCGCCGGCGAACAAGCCAAGGGCGGCACCGAAACCGGCACGGCCGGCACGCGCGGCAGCCAGCCGGTCGCATTGATCAAGAGCCGCGTGCAATGGCAGTGGCCGATCAACGTCCCCGACTTCGAGTTCATCGCGGCCAACACCACGCTCACTCCCAAGATCACGATCCCAGGCCCCTGTGCGCTGCATTTCCGCGGCGGCGACGCCGCCGTGCTCGCCACCGCCTACAAAGACGTCGATCAGTTCTGGGATGACGTCGTGGAAGCGTTCGGCCGCGAGCTCAACGCGCTCGCCGAAGCCGGCTGCCGTTACGTGCAAATCGACGAGACCGCCTTTGCCAAATTCGGCGATCCCGATGTGCAGGCGGCATTGAAGGATCGAGGAGACGACTGGAGCGCGCTGATCGACAAATATGTCGCCGTCGCCAACCGCGTGCTCAAGAATGCACCGCCGGGAATGCGGATCGGCATGCACCTGTGCCGCGGCAACCGCGGCGGCCAGTGGCACGCGGAGGGGAGCTACGACGAGGTCGCCGGCCGGCTGTTCAACGCGCTCAACATCCAGTTCTATTTCCTCGAGTACGATACGCCGCGCGCCGGCACCTTCACGCCGTTGCGCCTGGTACCGCCGCACAAGACCGTCGTGCTCGGCATTGTCTCGACCAAGACGGCGGAGATGGAGGACAAGGACGCGTTGAAAAAACGCATCGACGAAGCGGCGCGGGAGCTTGATCTCGACCAGCTGGCGATCAGCCCGCAATGCGGCTTCGCCAGCATCGACACCGGCAATCCGGTCACGCCGGAGGCGCAGGAAAAGAAGCTCCGGCTCGTGGTGGAACTCGCGCGCGAAATCTGGGGCGAGGCGTGAGGATGCAACAAATACTGCGGATTCTGCCGCTGCTGCTGGCGCTGCTGTCGCCCGCCGCCATGGCCCAGGACGATGCATGGCCCACCCAGACCGTGCGGCTGATCGCGCCGTCGGGCCCCGGCGGCAATCCGGACGTGATGGCCCGGCTGCTGGCCGACAAGCTGAGCAGCAGGTTCGGCCAGCCATTCATCGTCGAGAACATGCCGGGCGCCGGCGGCATCGTCGCCGCCAAGATGGTGGCGAAGGCGCGGCCCGACGGGCACGTGCTGATGTTCGGTGATTCCGGGTCCCTGGCCATCAACCCGCTGATCAATCCGAACCTCGGCTACGACCCGATCAAAGACTTCGCACCGGTTACCGCGCTGGTCGCGCTGCCGACCATCCTCTCGGCCAATCCCAAGGTGCCGGCCGCCACGCTTGACGAATTCATCGCGCTCGCCCGGAAGGAACCGGGCAAGATGAGCTACGGGTCGGCCGGCGCCGGCTCGATCCACCATCTCACCATGGCGATTTTCGCCGACCGCGCCGGCATCGATCTCCTGCACGTGCCCTATCGCGGCGGCTCGGCGATGGTGCACGGGCTGCTGACCGGCGAGATCGAGGTCGGCTGGTCCGGCATCCCCAACGTGATGGAGCTGATCGGGGCCGGAAAGCTGCGCGGCTATTGCGTCAGCGTGCTGCAGCGCTCGCCATCGACGCCGGCGATTCCGACGTGCGACGAACTCGGCCAGCGCGGCTTTGACGTCGCGACCGTCATGGGGCTGCAGGCGCCCGCCGGTACGCCGCCGCGGATCATCGCGCGCCTGCAAGACGAAGTGGCGACGATCATGCGGGAGCCCGCAATGGCGGCGCGCATGCAGCAGCTCGGCATGGTGATGGAGGAGAACGGCACTGCGAACTACGCGGCATTCATAAAGCGCGACATCGAGCGCTACGCCGAGATCGTGAAGAAGCTGGATATCCAACTCGATAAATGAATGCGCATCGACGCATTGAACGCGCGAGGCGCGGCTGGTCGCTCGCGCAGCTCAGCCGCGCAAGGCCGGCATCCATTTATCCTTGATCGCACGCGCGTCGTCGAACGAGAGCGCGGAGGTTTGCGGGAACTCGTCTTTCCACCCAAACGGCTTGCACGCATCGATGATCATCTTCGAGTGCGAGGTCTGCCCGTGCGTGCGGGCCTCCACGGTGAGGCGGGGATCGAGCGCCGAGCTCCAGGCATTCCGCACGATATCGACCGATTCCGACGGCTCGCAGCGCGTCGTTATCGCCCACATGACGTCGGCGAGATCGGACGGATCGACGTCATCGTCGACGGTCACCACCACGCGGCCCATGTAGCTTTGCGCCGCCGCGATGAGGCCCGCTCGTTTTGAATGCCCGGCATAGCGCTGCTTCACCGCGATCACGGTCATGAGCTGGGCGACGTGCTGCCATGCCCCGACCACGTCGGTGACCCCGGCATTCTCAAGGTTGCTCCAGATGCCGGCGGCGCGGAGCGGCAAGCCGAAATGAAAGCGCGGCGGCTTCATGGGCGGCGATCCGAGCAGGATCGGATCGTTACGCCAGTGCATGGCCTCGACCTGCATCACCGGCGCCGGCCGTTTCTCTGCCGCGTAATAGCCGGTGAACTCGCCGAACGGGCCTTCCGGCAGGCTCGTCTCGGTGATCGGCAGGAGCGTGCCCTCGAGCACGCTTTCGGCGCGCGCGGGGAGGGGGAGGCCGGTGACCGGCCCGGGCACGACCTCGATCGGCTGCCGTTTGATGGCGCCGGCGAAATCATATTCGCAAACGCCTTCCGGCAAATACTCGAACCCGGCCACGAACAGGGCCGGGTCGGGCCCGTTGACGACCGCGATCGGACACGGCTTGCCCCGCTCGCGATATTTGCGCGCGATGATGGCGCCATGCCGTCCCTCATGATCGAACTGAATGGTGACGCGGTCGCGGCCATGCACCTGAACACGGTAGATCGAGGCGTTGATCCAACCGCTGTCGGGATCGCGCATGACGACGATGCTGCCCGATCCGATGTAGGAGCCGCCGTCCTGTTTGTGCCAGAGCGGCGCGGGGAAAAGGGTGAGATCGGCGTCGGCACCCGCGCGCGAGTTCTCCAGGAACAAGGCATGCTTCGCCGTCACCGGCGCTTGCATCTTCAGCGTCGTCCGGCGGGTTTTCCATTCCTTGAGCGCGTCGAGGGGCTCAAGCGCAGGATCAATACCGAGCGCGAGTGCCGCGCGCTGCGGACTCACCGTCGCGTTGGTGAATACGCGAAATCCGCGGGAATGGCCTTTGATCGCGTCGAACAGCAGCGCCGGACATTTGGGCAAGCCGGCCGCAACTTCGGTGATGCCGCCGATCTCGCAGACCGGATCGGCGCCGTCGATCCGGCGTAGCGCGCCAAGCCGCTCCACCTGGTCGATGAAATCGCGGAGATCCGCGTAAGACTGCCCGCTCATTTTGTTTCCCCTGTCGCGGCACTAGTGCCGCGAACCCGAAGTTCGCATCATAATTGCCGCGAGTCCGATTGCGAACTTCGGGTTCAAAGCGGCACTAGAATCATAGAATTGCTAGTGCCCTTCGATTCCGAAGTTCGCAAACGAACGTGCCGCAAAATGATGCGAACTTCGGAATCGGGGCACTAGGCCGCGCTCTTCATTCTATCGAGTTGTCTTCCGGGCGCGTGGGAGATTAGCTTAGGCTTTTGGTGCCCACGCAAATCCTGGGAGGGAGCATGAGCACGCTTGGGTCGGTCGCGCCTTCGCCATGGTATCGGTCGCTCACGAAGGCCCAGTGGAAGGCGCTGCTGGCGTCGAACCTCGGCTGGACGTTCGACGGATTCGAAGTCTTCGCCCTGATCCTCACCGTCGGCGTGGCGCTGCATCAGCTCCTCGACCCGTCGCAATACCCGCTCATTCCCGCCTATGCCGGCGCGGTCATTGCGATCACCGTATTCGGCTGGGGGCTGGGCGGCCTGCTCGGCGGCGTGCTCGCCGATTATCTCGGCCGCAAGCGGTCGATGACGCTGACGATCCTGGCCTATTCGCTGCTGACCGGCCTGAGCGCGTTCGCCTGGGATTGGGTGTCGTTCGCCGCGCTTCGCTTCCTCGTCGGCCTCGCGATCGGGTCGGAATGGGCGACCGGCGCCTCGATCACCGCCGAGCTGTGGCCCGACAAGGCGCGCGGCAAGGGCGGCGCCTTTCTGCAAGCGGGCTATCCGATCGGCAGCATCCTTGCCTCCGGCGTGTGGCTCGCCATCGGTACCTCCGGTCCCGGCGCGTGGCGTTACATGTATCTGATTGGCGTGCTGCCGGCCCTGATCGTGTTCTGGATCCGGCGCAACATTCCCGAGTCGCCCCACTGGGAGGCCTCGAACAAACGCCGGCGCGCCGCTTACGACCTGCGCCGGCGGGGCGCGGCGCTGAGCGGCGAAGACGCGGCGCTGGTGCGCTTCACCCTCGTCGACATGTTTGCCGAACCCGCCGTGCGCTCGCGACTGTTCCTGACGTTCGTGATGTCGCTCTCGGTGACGATCGGCTATTGGGGCGTTTCGACCTTCGTCCCGAGCTACGTCGGATCGGTTGCCGCCGCCGCGGGCCTCGCGGCCCCGCGCTGGGCGGCGTTGGCCGGGCTGGTGCAGAATATCGGCGCCCTGATCGGTTTCGTCTGCTTCGGCTTCCTTGCCGATGCCGTCGGCCGCAAACCGACGACGATATTCTTCTATCTGATGTGCCTGGTATTAACGCCCGTCGTGTATTTATGGATTCACGAAATCCATGTGCTGTTGTTCTCTTTTGCAGTTTTTGGATTCTTCATCCAAGGCACTTTCTCGTGGACGCCGATTTGGTTGCCGGAACTGTTCCCGACGCGCATGCGTGCGACGGCCGCCGGCTTCATCTTCAATGCGCCGCGGTTGATATCCGCGGTCGCGCCGCTGATCGCGGGCACCCTGATCGTCGGCCTCGGCGGCTACTCCTGGTCGGCAACCTACATCGCCTTGTTCTATATTCTCGGCCTGATCGCCGCGCCGTTCCTGCCCGAGACCAAGGGACAGCCGCTGCCGGAAGCCGACGCGCTGGCGCGACCGCGGGGAGAGGAACGCGTGCCGCAGACGGCGTGAGGAGGGGGTGAATGGTGAGTGGTGAGTGGTGAGTAGTGAACTAGTCCTCACCATTCACCATTCACCACTCACCGTGCATCACACCGGCCGGTCGCCCTTCTCGACGGTGAGCGCGCGGGCATCGACGCCCGGCAGCATGCGGGCGGGATCGCGCGTGACGACCACGTCGAGCACGGTCGGGCTTGCGGTGTTGGCGAGGCCCTCACGCAAGGCGGCGCCGATCTGGCCCGGATCTTCGACGCGGATGCCGTGGCAGCCCATCGCCCGCGTGACCGCGGCGTAGTCCATCTCGACCAGATCCGACGACTGATAATTCCCCTTGCCGAACATCGAGTGCTGCAGCGCCTTCACGTAGCCGGAGGCCGCGTTGTTGAACACGCACAGCACAAACGGCGTGCCGGCGCGGCGCGCGGTCTCCAGTTCCCCGATCGTCATATTGAAGCCGCCGTCGCCGGTGAGGCCGACGACGCGGCGGCGGCCGGCGGCGATCTGCGCCCCCATGCTGCCGGGCACGCCGTAGCCGATCGAAGCGAGCCCGCGGTCGGCGATGAAGTGGCGCCCGGCGCGCTTGGTGTCGAACAACAGGCCGCCCCAATGGCCGGCAAACCCGCCGTCGGCCACCAGGATCGCATCTTCCGGCATCACCGTGTTGAGTTCGTCGATCAGGCGGCCCACGTTGATCGGCTTCTCGCTCGATTTGAGGCGGTCCGCCGCGCCCGCGCGCCATTTGCTCATGCGCGCGGGCACCTCGTCCGCATACGCTTTTCGTCGCGCCCGCGCCGCACTCCCATCACCGAGCGCGGCGGCGAGATCGTTGAGCGCGAGCCGTGCGTCGCCGGCGAGCGCCACCTCCGCGCGCGTGGTGCGGCCGATTTCTTCCGGCAGCACGTCGATGTGGATGAGCGGCGTGCCGGTCGGAAGCAGCTGGAACCGGCGCGTTGCGATCTCGCCGAGCTTGCAGCCGACCACGATCAGCGCGTCGGACGCGGCGATCAGCTCGTTGGCGATGCGCGAATAGCGACCAAACAATCCGGCCGAAAGCGGATGCGTGCAGGCGATCGCGCCCTTGCCCGACATGGTATGCGCAACCGGAATAGCGTGACCTTCCGCGAATGCCTGTAGCGCCTCATATGCCTGCGAAACGTGAATGCCGCCGCCCGCGAGCAGCAGCGGCCGCTGCGCCTTGCTGATAATCGCCGCCGCGCGCTCGACGTCGGCAGGATCGGGCCGCGTTCGCCGCGCCTGCGCCTGCAAGGTTGCCGGGTCGATCCAGAAATCCACCGCGTCGAACACGTAATCGCCGTGACAAATATCCTCGGGCACATCGAGCACCACGGGGCCGGGCCGGCCGCTCGTCGCCACCGCGAAAGCGCGGCGTAGCAACTCCGGCACGCGCTTGACCGCCTCGATGCGGATCACCTCTTTGACCGCCGGCCGCAGAATGTCGGCTTGGCGCGCTTCCTGGGTCATGTTCTTCCCGGCGTGATCGCGGTTGGCGCCGCCGATCAGCACCACTTGCGGAATCCCGGCGTTGAAGCTCTCGACCAGTCCGGTGACGAGATTGGTTGCCCCCGGGCCGAGCGTGGCGTCGCACACGCCCGGACGGTTGGTAACGCGCGCGTAGGCGTCGGCCGCGAACGCACCGCAGCGCTCGTCGTTGATGAGAAAGTGCTTGAGGCCGAGCGCGCGCACCGCCTCGTAGAACGGCAGCAGCTGAAAGCCGCCCATGCCGAACATCGGGCCCGCGTTGGCGATGCGCAACATCTCGGCAAGCGCCTGGCCGCCGTTGAGCTTGCGCGCGGAGTTGGAGGCAACGTCGTTCATGCGGTCTCCTTACGACGGGCAGCGACCAGCCGCGCGACGAGTTCGGCGGCGGGAATTCCGATTTCGCCGCCGTGGCGCGCCGCGGTCTCGTTCACGGCCGTGACGATGCCGTCCTGATAGATCGAAAGGCCGTCGCCGATACGCGCGCTCCAGGCGCTCACCGTCGCGCCCGCGATATTGCGTGCGTCGAGCGCGGGGAGGCGGGCGATCCCGCAATCGTCGATGCCGCGATCGGCGTCGTTATACACCGCCGCAAACACCGCGATCTTGATCGCGGTCTCCGGGCGCCCGCCGAGCAGCGCGCCGTGCGAGCCGGTCAGCACGATCGAGCCGACATCCTGCGGCGTGACCAGCGACGCGGAGTCGAGCGCCAGTACGGTAATGCCGTCGGCTTCGGCCTCCGACACGCGATGCCGTGTTTCTTCCTGCGGCGCCGGCATGGGTGCGGCGGGAAGATCGCTCGCGGCGAAGAGATCGAGGGCCACGTTCGCATGCATGCCGGCGCGAATGCCGGCGGCGGCCGCCGGATCGTTGACATAAGTGATAATGCCGCGCTTGGCGCAATCGACGCCGTCGCCGATGCGGGCCGAACGGTGGCCGATGGCGGCCGCCGGCACGGCCATGCTGGCGAGATAGGCAAGCCCGCTGATGCCCGCGCGTTCGCGCCCGACGCCCGCGTCGCTCAGGATCACCGCCTTCAGGCCGGCCTTGGCCGCGACATACGCCGCGTAGATCCCCCCGTGCGAGGCGGCGATGGCGGCGCGGCCGCGCGCGTCGGTGCCCAGCATGGTGACGCTGTCGGTGACGAGCGGCGAACTGGTTGGGGTTGTACTCATCTGTGTGGAAGGCGGTTCGTGCTCAAAGGGTTGAACCATGCTGATCCACGGTGTGCAAGAAGCCTCGCAGCATGATCAATCTTCCAGCAGCATCATGCCGGCGCCGCGGAAGCCGCCGTCGATCGCGATGATTTCGCCGGTGAGGTAGCCCGACTGCGCCGGATCAAGCAGAAACAGCACGGTGCCGGTCATCTCTTCCGGCGCGGCGTAGCGGCGCATCGGCACGTGACGAATCCATCCCTGGCGCACCTCGGGCGTGTGCACCGCCTTGACCAGCGGCGTTTCCACCGGCCCCGGCGCAATCGCGTTGACGCGGATGTTGAAGCGGGCGAGGTCGACCGCCATCACCTGGGTGAGCGTGTGAACCGCGCCCTTGGACGGGCCATAGGCGACGCGGCCCTTCGAACCGCGCACGCCGGCAATCGAGCCGACGTTCACGATGGCGCCGCCGCCCTGTTGCTTCATGATGCGCGCCGCCGCGCGGGCGACGATGAAGGTGCCGGTCACGTTGATGTCGAGAATTCTCCGGAACAAATCGACCGGCGTATCGAGCACGTGCACGTCGGCGCCGATGCCGGCCGAGTTGAGGACGCCGTCGAGGCGGCCGAATGCTTTCGCCATCGCGTTGATGGCCGCAACTGCAGCCGGTTCGTCAGTCACGTCGAGTTCACCGATGCGCACGGCGCGGTTGCCGCGGAACCGCCGGCGCACGCGTTCGAGCGCCTTTTCGTCGCGGTCGAGGACGCCGACCTGCCAGCCGGCGCCGAGCAGCGCCTCGACACAGGCGAGCCCGATTCCCGAGGCGCCGCCGGTCACGATCGCGGCGCGCCCATTTTGGCGACTGCGCTTTCCCGTCGTCTTGACCGCGGATTTTGCTTTCGCCATCGCTCCCCCCCTCGTTTTTCTGCCTAACCCTTGCCGCCCTCGCGGCGCTTGCCCATGATGATCTCAGAACGGCGCAATCGGCCGTAGAGCAGATCCCGAAAAGTGGGTACCTGTTTTCGGAAAAAGATCATGCTCCGTAAATAAGGGAGGAAGCATAATGACGATCTTGAGAAGCCGGCGCAGTGTCCTGCTGGCCGGCGCCGCCGCTGGCGCCACCATCACGATGCCGTGGGTCGCGCGGGCCGCCCCGGAATTTTCCCTCAAATATGCCAACAACGTTCCGACCACACATCCGCTGAATGTGCGCGCCAAGGAGGCGATGGACCGCATCAAGGCGCAGACCAACGGGCGCGTGGAGATCGAAATCTTCCCCAACAATCAGCTCGGCTCGGATACCGATATGCTAAGCCAGCTGCGCTCGGGTGCGATCGAGTTTTTCACGCTGTCGGGACTGATCCTTTCCACCCTCGTGCCGGTCGCTTCGATCAACGGCATCGGCTTCGCGTGGGGAAGCTACGATCAGGTCTGGCCCGCCATGGACGGCGGCCTCGGCGCCTACATCCGCGCGCAGATCGACAAGGCTGGCCTGCACGCCATGGAGCAGGCGTGGGACAACGGCTTTCGCCAGATCACCTCGTCGACCCGGCCGATCAAGACGCCCGACGATCTGAGCGGGTTCAAAATCCGCGTGCCGCCGAGCCCGCTGTGGACCTCGATGTTCAAGGCGTTCGACGCGGCGCCCACGTCGATCAATTTCTCGGAAGTCTATTCGGCGCTGCAGACCAAGGTGGTCGAGGGACAGGAAAATCCGCTCGCGGTGATTTTCTTTGCCAAGCTCTACGAGGTGCAGAAGTATCTCTCGCAAACCAATCACATGTGGGACGGCTTCTGGTTCCTCGCGAACGGCAAGGCGTGGCAGGGGCTCCACGCCGACGTGCGCGACGTGATCGCCAAGAACCTCAATCAATCGGCGCTCGACCAGCGCGATGACGTGAAGAAAGCCAACGACACCTTGCAGGCGGATCTGACCTCCAAAGGCATGGAGTTCATCAAGGTCGACCCGGCGCCCTTCCGCGCCAAGCTCCAGGCCGCCGGCTTCTACAAAGAGTGGCGCGGCAAGTACGGCGACGACGCCTGGGCGGTGCTGGAAAAATTCACCGGCCCGATCTCGTGAAAATCCCTCCCCGCGAAGCGGGGAGGGTGGACGCGCGCGGAGCGCGCGGCCGGGTGGGGGGTTGTGAATGAAATCCGAATCTGCCGCGTCCGCCGACGTTCCGGTTGGTGCGGTTCGTTCTATCCTCGCCCGCATCGACTCCGTCCTCGGCCGCGCGGTTGAAATTCCGGTCGCGCTGCTGACCGCGGTCGAGATCGTCATCCTGTTTGCCGGCGTGGTAGCGCGCTACGGCTTTCGCCGGCCGTTCACCTGGTCGGACGAACTCGCCTCGATCCTATTCCTGTGGCTCGCCATGCTCGGCACCGTGGTGGCGTTCCGCCGCATGGAGCACATGCGCATGGCGATGCTCGTCACGCGCGCCGGCCCGCGGCTGCGCGCTTTTCTCGAGGCACTGGCGGTCGCGACCACGATCGCCTTCCTGGTGCTGATCCTCGGGCCGGCGATCGAACATGCGGCCGACGAGGCGATGGTGGTGACGCCGGCGCTGGAAATTCCCAGCGTGTGGCGCGCCGCCGCCCTGCCGGTCGGCTGCGGCCTGATGCTGCTGTTCGCGGCGCTGCGCCTCGCTCGGGTCGGCGGGTTTCTCGATGTCGTGCTGGCGCTTGGGTTGATCGTCGCGATCGGCGCGGCGTTATGGCTGCTCAAGCCGGTCCTGATGGCAATCGGCAATTACAAGCTGCTCGTGTTCTTCGTGTTTCTCGTCGGCGCCGGCGTGCTCGCCGGCGCGCCCATCGCCTTCGTATTTGCGCTCGCGACCTTCGCTTTCCTTGCGATCACCACCCGCACGCCGCTGAGCGTCGTGGTCAGCCGCATCGACGAAGGCATGTCGCACATCATTCTGCTCGCCGTTCCGCTGTTCGTCTTCCTCGGGCTGCTGATCGAGGCGACCGGCATGGCCAAAGCGATGGTCGATTTTCTCAGCGCGCTGCTTGGGCATTTGCGCGGTGGCCTCTCCTACGTGTTGCTGGGCGCCATGTACCTCGTCTCCGGCATTTCCGGTTCGAAGGCGGCCGACATGGCAGCGGTCGCGCCGGTATTGTTTCCCGAGATGAAGGCGCGCGGCGCACGGCCCGGCGATCTTGTGGCGCTGCTCTCGACGTCGGGCGCCATGTCGGAGACGATCCCGCCGAGCCTCGTGCTGATAACGATCGGCTCGGTGACCGGCGTGTCGATCGCCGCGTTGTTCACCGGCGGATTGCTGCCGGCGCTGGTGCTGGCGCTGGCGCTGTGTGGCGTCGTGTGGCGGCGCTATCGCAACGACGATCTCTCCCACGTGCGGCGCGCCCCGGCAACAGAGATTCTCAAAACATTCGAGCTGGCATTGCCCGGCCTTGCGCTGCCCTTCCTCATCCGCGCGGCCGTCGTCGAGGGCGTCGCCACCGCGACGGAGGTTTCCACCATCGGCATCGTCTACACGTTCGTTGTAGGGCTTGTGCTCCTGGGCAAATTTCCGTGGGGCCGCCTCATGCCGATGCTGATCGATACCGCTTCCTTATGCGGCGCCATTCTCTTCATCATCGGCGCGGCGACCGCGATGGCGTGGGCCCTCACGCAGTCGGGCTTCTCGCGCGATCTCGCCGCGGCGATGACTGGCCTGCCCGGCGGCGGCGCCACCTTTCTGGTCGTGTCGATCGTGGCATTCATCGTGCTCGGCAGCGTGCTGGAAGGGATTCCGGCGATCGTCCTGTTCGGTCCGCTGCTGTTTCCGATCGCCCGGCAGGTCGGCATCAACGAGGTGCACTACGCCATGGTGGTTGTGCTCGCCATGGGTATCGGCCTGTTCGCCCCGCCCTTCGGGGTGGGCTATTATGCCGCCTGCGCCATCGGGCGGGTGAGCCCGGACGAGGGGGTTCGGCCGATCTGGGGGTATCTGGTGGCCCTCCTGGTGGGGCTCGCCATCGTCGCCGCGGTGCCGTGGCTATCTATCGGTTTCCTCGGTAAATAGCGGGTTTCTTGCCCTTACGGCCGGCGCCTGGCGGTATGGATAGAGCGGAAATGCCCGGAAAATCGGCATAAGTCACCATTTTATCGCCTCAATGCGAGGTGCAAAAGACAGCGCCGGAATCGCTGTTATCGACAAGTTTCCTCGATAAATAGCGGTTTTTGCGGTGGCCAGCGGCCACGAATCTAGTATCAATGCGCCGGGCGTGATTCGGCGTCTCCAAACACGATGTGGTTCAACACCGGGAGTCCTAACGACATGGCAAAGGCAGCCACACCTACCACAGTCACCATCAAGCACCTCGCCGCGTCCCTCGCGGAATCCCACGAGGTCCCGAAAAAGCAGGCCGAGACGATCCTCAACGACCTGGTGGGGCTCCTCGTCAAACACCTCAAGAAGGGCGAGCGCATCCGCATGAGCGGCCTCGGCATTCTCCAGGTGCGCAAGCGCGCGGCCCGCATGGGACGCAATCCGGCGACCGGCGAGCCGATCAAGATCAAGGCGAGCAAGAAAGTCGCGTTCCGCGCCGCCAAGGAACTCAAAGAAGCTGTTTGAGGTACTCGACCAGCTAAGCTGCCGCGCCTGAATGAATACGCAGGCGCGGTAGCTTGGTTTGTGATGCAGGCCGCCGCGCGGCCGCCGCTCCACGTCGCTGTGTTGCCAGTAGAGTAGACGTGATGACGGCACGTCCGTTCCCCGATCGGTCCAGTCTCACGATTTGTTTCGCCCACGTCGCCTATCGGCTGGGTGAGCGCTTTGCCGTGCGCAATACCGGCCTGCGCGCCCTCGAGGTGCGCAGCCTCGATGATTTCTCCGCGCGCATTCCCGAGGCGGACGTTGTCGTGGTCTCCGGGCTGTGGCGCAACGACCTGATCGCACGCGCGACGAAGCTGCGGTTCATTCAATCGATCGGCGCCGGCGTCGATCAGTTCGACCGCGATACTTTGAGCGCGCGCGGCATCCGTCTCGCCAGCGCCCAGGGCGTCAACGAGCGCGCGGTCTCGCAGCATGCGATGGCGCTGATGCTTGCGCTGATGCGGCACATTCCGGCGGCGCGTGACAATCAGCAGCGCCGGCATTGGCGCGGCATGATTTCCGATCTCACGCAGCGCGAGGACGAACTCGGCGGCAAGACGCTGCTGATCGTCGGCCTCGGCCGCATCGGCTCGCGCCTCGCGACGCTCGCGCGCGCTTTCGGGCTGCGGGTGATCGCGACCAAGCGCGACCCGTCGAAAGGCGCCGACGCCGCCGACGCCGTGGTCTCCGATGCGCACTTGCGCGAGGTGCTGCCCCAGGCCGACGTCGTCGCGCTCACCTGTCCGCTCACGCCGCAGACCGAGAAGCTGATTGACGCGGCCGCGCTCGCGGCGATGAAACCATCAGCTTATCTGATCAACGTCGCGCGCGGGCGCGTGGTGGACGAGCCTGCGCTCATTGCCGCGCTCGAAGCAAAACGGATCGCCGGGGCCGCGCTCGATTGCACGGTCGAAGAACCGCTGCCGGAAGCCTCGCCGCTGTGGGGCTTTGACAACGTATTGATCAGCCCGCATACGGCCGGCGAGACGCGGCGCTACGAAGACAACGTGCTCGACATTCTGCTCGAGAATCTCGAACGCCTGTGGCGCGGCGAGACCGAACTGAAGAATCAGATTGTATAACCTCGCGGGGCTGATGTAGCCTGTCGTCGAGCTGCCTGGCGACAGTGCCGAAATCCCTATTTTGAGCGGCAGCGCTAGTGCCGTCGGCGGGCTCGCACTCTAAGCATCAAGTTGACCCGGTTTTGCAGATGCCGCCCGGCATCCGCAGGAAAACGGATCCACATGCGTCAGAGCATGATCCCGAAAAGTGGAAACCGGTTTTCGGAAAAGATCATGCTCCAAGAAAAGGCTAGAGCGTGATGACGATTCGAAGATAAGTCATCACGCTCTAATGCATGCAACCTCATTCGGAGAGGTGGCGCCATGAAGCTCGTCCGCCGACAATTTCTTCGTCTCATGGCGGGTACCGCCGCACTGCCGGCTCTGACGCGAATGGCTGCGGCGCTGGCGTATCCGACGCGGTCGGTGCGCGTCATAGTCCCCTTTCCCGCCGGTGGCGGACCCGACGTCGCGGCACGCCTGCTGGCGGCTTGGTTATCGGATAGGCTCGGTCAGTCGTTCGTCGTCGAGGACCGGCCGGGCGCCGGCGGCACCCTTGCGACCGAAGCCGTCGTGCGCGCGGCTCCGGACGGCTACACCCTGCTGAGCTCCAGCGCGGCCAACGCTGTCAACGCCTCGCTCTATGACAATCTCAGCTTCAATTTCGTGCGCGATACCGCGCCGGTCGCGCGCATCGGCGACATCCCGTTCGTCATGGTGGTCCACCCGTCGCTGCCAGCCAACAGCGTTGCCGAATTCATCGCCTACGCGAAGGCAAACGCAAGCAAGGTGAACATGGCCTCGGCGGGGGTGGGAAGCTTTTCGCACGTGTCCGGCGCGCTGTTCACGATCATGGCCGGCGTCGACCTGCTGCACGTGCCATATCGCGCCAATTTCATGCCGGACCTCCTCGCCGGACAGACGCAGGTCGCATTCACGACGATAACGTTCTCGATCCCCTACATTCGGACCGGAAAGCTGCGCGCCCTCGCAGTCACCTCCGCAAGGCGCTCGGCGACGCTGCCGGACCTGCCGGTCATCGGCGACTTCGTGCCCGGCTACGAGGCGATCGGGTGGTACGGCATCAGCGCGCCCACCAAAACGCCGGGCGACGTCATCGACAAGCTCAACGCCGAGACCAACGCCGGCCTGGCGGACGCCAAGCTCAACGCGCGTCTCGTCGATATCGGCGTCGAGCCGACGCCGCTGACGCCGGCCGAGTTCGGCAAGCTCATCGCCGACGATACCGAGAAGTGGGGCAAGGTTCTGCGCGCGGCCGGACTGAGGGGAGAGTAGTGGCGAGTCGGACATGCTGCTCGGCCAGCCTCTGAGTTAACGCGAGGCCTTGGCATTTGCGCCAATCGGCGTTGGTTCGTACTTCTGAACCATCAACACCGTTGTGGTTTTGTTGACGAACGCTTTGATCAGCACCGGAGGGCGCGGCTGGCGCATTTTCCATCGTGCCATCATGACCGGGCCAAACGTCATGATCTGCCCGTCAAGATCGGCGGCTTGCTCCATGGTATCGAGATCGCCGCGTTCCACGGTCATCGGCAAATTGATGTCGCAAGACCAATCCTTTCCATCCTTGAAATTCGTGAAGCTCGCACCGACGTTTTGATTGGGTTGCATTGATTTGTACACCTTCAAGGTCGTCTTTCCAACAGTCATGGACGCACCTGTCGATCCAGCTGCGTCGGTCAGTCCCAGAGCGCTTGCCTTGGACGGCAGATCGCGGGCGTCTTCCCAAATTGCCAAGCAGAACGAAACATAGTCGGCGAGCCGCGCCGTCTTCGCCTCCTGCGCGCTGGCTAATGCAGGAACCATTACCCCTACTACGGCAGCGATGAATATTCGGATCATTGGAAACCTCCACGCATGGCTTGGGTTGCCTACCCCCACCGTGGTCGGCCACACGGCACGACAGTATCGTTCAGCTGTTAAAACTCGATGTTCGATAACGACTAAATTTTTCAGATAAGTCAGATACATGCCGCCGCCATACGGCGTGTTCGACAGGCCGAGAACTAGGCGCTGACTTTGGCGTCGAGCCGCAATCGGGTGATGTGACCGATTTCCGCGAGCGCAGTCGCAAGCTCGGCGGCCGGATCGTTCTTCAGGCGTCGCTCGAATTCCGCGAGGATCGACGCGCGCGTATGCCGGCGCACACAGATGATGAAGGGGAATCCGAACCGCTCGCGATAGGCCGCATTGAGCCGCTCGAACCGGGCAAATTCCTCATCGCTCAGGCGGTCGAGACCGAGGCCGCCTTGCTCGGATTTCGATGCCTCGGTCATGGCGCCCGCACGGGCGAGCTTGCCGCCGAGTTCGGGATGGCCGCGCACGAACGCGAATTGCGTTCCCGTCGGCGCATCATGCACCGCTTGCATCAAGGCCGCGTGCAGCGCCGCCACCGTGGGATACGGCCGGCCGGCCGCGGCGCGTTCGGCCACCCACGGCGCATGCTCGAACACCTCGCCGAGCACCGCGACAAACTGTGCGGCCGGCATGGCGTTGATCTTTAGGAGCGAATGGGTGGTCGCGGTCATTCTTGCCCGTGTATATGATCCGATGGCATTGCGGTCGACCGGGTCCTCCGCGTCGGTCCCGCCATCCGGAAAAACTCGGGGTTCAGGTACATGTTGCCATCGTCAGTGGATGTTGTCGTCGTCGGGGCCGGGAATGCGGCATTCTCGGCGGCACTCGCGGCCGCCGAAAGCGGCGTCTCGGTGCTCATGCTGGAGCGGGCGCCGGAGGACGAGGCGGGCGGCAACAGCCGCTTCACCGCGGGCGCAATGCGCTGTGTCTACGACGGCGTCGACGATCTCAAGGCGCTGATGCCCGATCTGACCGAGGAGGAAATCCGCAACACCGACTTCGGCAAATATACGGAAGACATGTTCTTCGACGATATCGGTCGCGTCACCGAGTTTCGCGCCGATCCGGATCTTGCCGAGCTGCTGGTCAAGAAGAGCCGCGAGACGATGCGGTGGATGCGCGGCAAGGGCGTCAGGTTTGCGCCGATCTATGGCCGCCAGGCCTTCAAGGTGGACGGCAAGTTCAAATTCTGGGGCGGCCTCACCGTCGAGAGCTGGGGCGGCGGTCCTGGGCTGATTGCCGCCTGGACCGAGATCGCGCGCAAGAACGGGGTCACACTGGTCTATCAGGCGCGTGGGCTCAGCCTCCTCGCCGACGACGACGGCGTGAAGGGCATTCGCGTGCGCCATGCCGGCAAGACCACCGACGTCAAGGCGAAGTGCATCGTGCTCGCGGCCGGCGGCTTTCAGGCGAACACCGAGTGGCGTACGCGTTATCTTGGACCAGGCTGGGAGCTTGCCAAGGTGCGCGGCACGCGTTTCAACACCGGCGACGGCATCAAGATGGCGCTCGACATCGGCGCGCAGCCGACCGGCAACTGGTCGGGCGGCCACGCGGTCGGCTGGGACCGGAACGCGCCGGAGTTCGGCGACCTCGCCGTCGGCGACAATTTTCAGAAGCACAGCTATCCGTGGGGGATCATGATCAACGCCCGCGGCGAGCGCTTCGTCGACGAGGGCGCCGATTTCCGCAACTACACCTATGCCAAATACGGCCGCGTGATCCTGGAGCAGCCGAGCCAATTCGCTTGGCAGATTTTCGACCGCAAGGTGCTGCACCTGCTGCGCGACGAGTACCGCATCAAGCGGGTGACGAAGGCGCGCGCGGACACGCTCGAGGAATTGGTGACAAAGCTCGACGACGTGAATGCCGCCCGCGCGCTCGAAAACATCAAGGCCTATAACGCGGCCGTGATGACCGACGTGCCGTTCAATCCCAACGTCAAGGATGGGCGCGGCACGCGCGGATTGGCCATCCCCAAATCGAATTGGGCCAACACGATCGACGAGCCGCCGTTCGAGGCTTATGCGGTGACCTGCGGGCTCACCTTCACTTTCGGCGGGGTGCGGATCGACACGGGCGCGCGCGTGATCGACACCGACGGCGAGGTCATCCCCGGGCTCTTTGCCGCGGGCGAACTGGTCGGCGGGTTGTTCTATTTCAACTATCCGGGCGGCAGCGGCTTGATGGCGGGATCCGTATTCGGACGCATCGCCGGGAACTCGGCGGGGCAACGTGCCGCGCAGATGCCGTGAAGATAGGCGAATGGTGAGTGGTGAGTAGTGAGTAGTGAGTAGTGAGTGTGAAGTAGGTCCTTGCCACTCACTACTCACCATTCACTACTCAACCACCCACTCACTTTCTACTCACGCCCGTTTCCGGTGCTCGCCCAGTTCGATCAGGGCAGCCGAAGGCGTGGCCAATTCCGCGGGCGCAGGCGCGGCGAAGCTAAGGCTGTTCGGGTCGGTAAAGGCGGCGAGCGGCTTGGGCTTGCTGAACAGGAATCCCTGCACTTCGGTGCAGCCCTGATCGCGCAGGAACGCGAATTGTTCCTCGGTCTCGACTCCTTCGACCGTGACATCGAGATTGAGCTGGCGGGCGAGCACGAACATCGACCGCACGATCGCCGCCGAGCGGCGATGGTTCGGCAGGTCCATCGTGAAGATGCGGTCGATCTTGATACGCTCGAAGTTGAGCTGGCGCAGGTTGCCCATGGAGGTGTAGCCGGCGCCGAAGTCGTCCATCGCCACCTGGATGCCGAGTGCACGCAGGCGCGCGAACATGCTGGCGGTCTGCTCGAAGTCCTTGATCAGGACGTCCTCGGTGACCTCCAGCTCGAGCCGGCGCGGATCGAGACCGGACGATTTGATGACCTCGCGAACCCGATCGACCAATTCGCTGTTGAGCTGGATCGGCGACACGTTCACCGACACGCGCACGTCGGCCGGCCATTGACGCGCCGCATCGACGGCGCGGCGGATCATCAAATCCGTCAGCCCGTCGATCAGCCCGTTTTCTTCCGCCAGCCGCACGAATTCCGGCGGAGGAATCGGCCCGAAGTCGGGGTGGAACCAGCGGCCGAGTGTCTCGAAGCCGCACACGCGCAAATCGCTGGTGTGAACCAGCGGCTGGAAGAACGCCTGGATGTCGCCGTTGTCGATCGCCGTGCGCAACTGCGCGCTGAGCGCCATGCGGCGTTGGCGCTCCTGCCCCAGCGCTTCGTTATATTGGCGGCATTTGCCGCGGCCGCCGGCCTTGGCGTAATGCAAGGCGAGGTCCGCGTTCTTCAGCAGGTCGTCGGCAGTCGCGGCGTCATGCGGGTAGACCGCGACGCCGACCGACGCGCCGACCGTAGTCGAGCGCTCGCCGAGGTCGATCGAGCGGTTGAGCAAGCGGCGCAGCTGCTGCCCGACCAGGCGCGCTTCGAGCGAGTCCTGGAGATTTTCGTAGAGCACGACGAATTCGTCGCCGCCGAAGCGCGCCACCACGGTCCCATGCGGCAGCTCGAATTTCAGCTTCTCGGCGACGGTGCGCAGAATGCGGTCGCCCATGGCATGGCCGTGCACGTCGTTCATCTGTTTGAAACGGTCGAGATCGACCCAGATGATCGCGCACGGCCGACCTTCCTCGACGCATTGGGCGAGACGCGCCTGGAGGACGTCGCGGTTGGGAAGTCCGGTAAGAACGTCGTGATGCGCGAGGAACGAGACCCGCTCCTGCGTCTGCTTGCGCTCGCCGATGTCGCGGATTTCGAGCAGGCGCCGCGGCGCGCCGGCGTAGTGGATGGTGCGCGCGCCGATTTCCACCTCGACGACCCGGTCGTCGCGCGCGTGGATCTGCGTCTCGACCTGCACGTCCCGCTCCGACAGAAGCGCTTCGATGGCGTCGGCGTCGCGGATAAAGCTGCTGAGCATCAGGTCGCCGACCTCTTCCGCGCGGATCGCCGCCTGCCGGCAAATGCTGGTGTTGGCGGCGATGATCTGCAGGCCACTGCAAACCAGGACGCCCTCGGCGATGACGTCGAACAGCGAGGTGAGGCGTTGCGCTTCTTCGACGGCTTTGCCGGCCCGCCGGTGCAGCAGGACCGCGGCGACCACCGCGCCCGCCACAAGCGCAACGACGAGCATGGCCGCGAGGACGAGCGCGAGCAGGGGTGCCGGTGCGAAGATGCCTGTGGCCGAATTCACTGGAAACTCTCGGTAAATCCGTTCCGCGCGGGGACTATGGCCTAACGCCGCCAGCAAATCGTAATGGCTGCCTCGCCCAGGCCAGAAAAGCCCAGTTACGCTTAAGATCGTCTGAATTCCCGCCCGTTCCGTTACGGCAGGCGGCACATCTTGGCCCGCCGGCCCGGCGTGACCGCTGCCGATCTGCCAGTGTGCGTCACGCAAACCGCCTCTCTAGCAGCCTGATTCACACTTCCTATACGCCGCAACCGTAATATTGCGCGCAACAGCTTCAACAAACCGAAGGGATGTCGTCGATGCGTAAGGTCGCGGGATCGGCTTTGGCCGTGGCGATGGCTCTGGTCAGCCTCAAGGCGCTCGCCGGGGCGAATGAACTGGCGGTCGTCGGTACGGGCGATGGGATCGAGCTGTTGCGCGCGCTTGGCGCGGCCTACTCGGCCGACAATCCGGATATGAAAATCCTGGTCCCCCCGAGCATCGGTTCGGGCGGCGGCCTCGCGGCGGTCGGCGGCGACAAGGAAGTGCTCGCGCGCGTCGCCCGCCCCTTGTCCGACTCGGAACGGGCTCTCGGGCTCGTCGCAACGCCGATGTTTCGGCTGCCGTCGGCCTTCTTCGTCCATCGCGGCGCCGACGTCGCCGACGTGAGCGCGCATCAACTCGCCGAGATTTACGCCGGCCGGATCGTCAACTGGGCCGAGGTCGGCGGCGCCGACATGCGCATCAAGGTGGTGCGGCGGGAAGAAGCCGACAGCACCCTCACCGTACTGCGCCAGTCCATGCCCGGCTGGAAGGATCTGGCGATCACGGAGAAGTCCAAGACCGCCGTCACGACGCAGGACTGCATCAACACGGTCAAGGACGTGGAAGGGACCATCGGTTTTGGTCCCTTCACCAAGGCGCTCGAGATGGAACTCGTAGTGCTGCGGATCGACGGCAAATATCCCACTGACCCCGATTATCCGAGCGCCGTCACCGTGTCCCTTGTCCACAAACAGGGAACGGTTACGCCCGACGCAGCGAAATTCATCGCCTACGTGAAGACGACAAAAGCGAAGACGCTGCTCTCGAGCATGGGCGGCGTACCGGCCCTGGAGTGAGTCTTTGCACCGGCTCTCGCGATTCTCTTCGCTCAGCACGCGTCTGGTCGTGGCCGTCCTTGCGACGGCCGCCATCGCGTTTGCCGTCTCGTATGGCTTCACGTTCATCCGCCTCGGCCAGGGGCTGGAGCGTCAGGCGGCGGAGCTGGGCCGGCTCTCGGAAGAGCGGCTCGGGCAACGGCTTGACGGCGAGGCGCGCCTCGCCGGCGCGCAGCTCGAGACGCTGTTCGAGACGATCGGACGACGCATCGAAGGCATCGCCCAGCGCGCCGACGTAGTGAAGGTCGTCGCAGCCGCCAATGTCGTGCCGATCTGGGATCTGCTCGGGCGCACCGGGCGTGCGGCCGACGTCGACGGCATCCTGGTGGTCGACGCCAAGTTGCGCGTGTTGGGGGCCGACAAGGACAGCGTCGACATCGCCGCCGCCTATCAGGCGCTGCGCGCGCACCCGCTCGCCCAGGAGATGTTGCCGCTGCTGGCGGATAACGACCGCAAGCATCCGCGCGTGATCCGTCGCATGCTCCCGCTCACCGCCGATCTCGCCAAGGCCCTCGGCGCCAAGGAGACCGCGCCGCTCGTGCTCGTCATCCTAGAGCCCATGTTCGACGATTTCGGCGATGTGTTTGCCGCGTTGATCGCGTACCGGGCGCTGCGGCCGACCGAGGCCATCCTGTCGGAATTCTCCCGTCTCGAGGGCGCCGGCCTCATGGTGCTCGACAGCAACCGCCCGATCTCTTCCGCCGGCATTGTCAATCCGGCCGTTACCATGGGGTCGGTCGAAGGTTCATCCCTGCTGCGCACGAGCGACGCCGCCTACTGGTCGCGCTGCACGGCGGTGTTCGAGACCTGGCAAATGTGCGCGCTTACGCCGCTCAACGAGCTGCATGTATTGCGCGACGAGCTGGTGCGCGTCGGCGAAATGGAAGGGCGCTCGCTCACCACGTGGCTGATCATCGTCGCGGCGCTGTCGCTGGTGTCCTTCGCGGTGATCACCCTGTGGGCGTCGCGCCGGATCAGCCGCCCGCTCGCCCGGATCACCGAGGCGGTGCGCGCGGTCGCGCGCGGCGACTGGAAGTCGGAGGTGCCCGGCGCCGACCGCAAAGACGAGATCGGCGGCATCGCGCGCGCGGTCATCGTGCTGCAGCGCTCGCTGCAGGAGCGCGACCGCCTGCGTTCCGATGTGGCGCAGGCGGAAAGCGTCAAGAAGCGCCGCGAAGCGCTCGAGGACGCGATCCGCCGGTTCGACCGCACCATGCGCGCTGTCCTGCTCAGCGTGAGCGATACCGTCGAGACCATGGACGAGACGGCGCGCGACCTGGCACGCACGTCGGCAGTAGCGGAAGGGGAGGCGGCGGAGACGGCGTTCGTCTCCGAACATACGGTGTCCAACGTGGCGATCCTGCGCGCCGCGACGGAGCGGCTGAGTGCATCGATCTCCGAAACAGTGGAGCGCATCCGGCAGGCGACCGAGACGATCGGCACCAGCAGCTCGATCGCGGAATCGGCCTTTCTCAAAGCCGAGCACCTGGCGAAAAGTTCGTCCGATATCGAGGCGGTGGTGCGTTCGGTCGACGAGATCGCCGCGCAAGTCAATGTGCTGGCGATGAACGCGACCGTGCAGGCGGCGCGCGGCGGCGAGGCCGTCGGCAGTGTCGTCGCCGATATCAAGGAACTCGCCGAACGGGTTGCCCGCTCCAACGAAGAGATCGGGCGGCGCATGTCCGCCGTGCGCGGCGCCACCGACGAGACGGCCGGCTCGGTGCGGGCCGTGGCCCATAAGCTTGACCTCGTCCTCCATCAGGCCAAGACGATCGCGCTCGCGGTCGAGCGTCAGGACGCCGTCACCCGCGAGATCGCGGAAAACATGTCCGCCGCGGCCACCGGTACCGCCGATGTTTCGTCCAGCGTCGATCGCCTCAAGACGACGATCGAGGAGGCGCGCGGGGCATCCATGAAGGTCGTCGCCAAGGCGACCGATATGGCCGACGAGGCGCACCGCCTCGACCTGACCGTCAAGACCTTCCTGCGGGAAGTCACGGCCTAAGGCCGGATACTGATAAGTCGTAACGGTGCGACCGTTCGGCGGATGTCCACACCGCCGACGGGACATCGGCGCTATAGGCAAATGAGCACGCTTAAGAAGTTGGCTTCGATAGCCGTTGGCTACGTTCTCTCGGTCGTGGCCGGCCTTGCCGCTGCCGCGGTCAACGAGCTGCTCATGCCGGCCGACGTGGCGCAGGGCTCGCCCGGCATGGTCGCCTTCGGCGACATGATCCTGTTCGCGCTGGTTGCGGGATTTTTCAGCCTCGTACCGACGTGGTAAGCTGTGCGCCGAAAGGGCGCGGCGCATCTACGACTTGAAAGACAAATAAAACTACAGGCCTCGTTTTCTCACGTGCGCTCGCCGGGCCTCCTTGCGGGCCGCGCACTCGATCCGGTCGACTGGGCGGGACGGAGAATCTGTCCCGACGCGCCCTCTTGCCGGATAGCCGCGCCGGCGAACGGCCGGAACACCCAGCCCAGCCGTCCGCGCGGCCGCGGCGACAGCACGTCCTCATCGGCGGCCTCGCCCGCGGGCGTGCGCAGCATTTGCATCACGCGGTCGACGAACGACGGCGCCTGCACGCTCGGCAGAAAAGCATCCGCATAGCAGCGCGCCGCGGCCGTCCGCGCCTTGCGCTTGACCGCGTCGACGAGACCGCTCGGCCCCGCCACGTGCACCGTGTCCTCGAGCCCGAGCGAGGGCAGATAGTGGGTCGGCCGGCCCGGCAGAATCGGCCGCGCCGCATCGATTTCGGTCGTCGCAATCACGTCGCGTACGCCGTCATCGATCAGCCAGTTGAGCGCCGGCCGCATATAAAGATTGTCGGGATCGCGGCTGCCGGCGATGACCACGACGTCGCGATGGCGTTGCTCGTGGCGCGCCGCGCGTGCCAGCGACCAGATCGGCGCCCAACCGGTGCCGCCGGCAACCAGCACGAGCGGACCCTCGCCGTCGCGCAGGAAGGCATGTCCAAACGGTCCATGCACCTGAACGCGGTGATCCGGCCGGATGGTGGCGCCGAGCTGAGACGAAATCAGGCCGCCCGGCAGGCGCCGGACGTGAAAGATCAGTTCGTTCGGATCGAACGTGCCGTTGAGGCGGCAGGTCGGGCTGTACTCGCGCGCCGGGAAGCCCGCGAACTTGGCGCGCACGTATTGGCCGGGGCGATATTGCAGCGGCGACTGCAGCGTCACGGCGACTTCGATCACCTCGGGCGACAATTTGCTGATTTCAGTGACGATGCCGGCGACCTTGACGGCTGCCGGCACTTCTTCGAACGTGATCACCGCATCGCCGTCGACAGTCGCTTGGCAGGCGAGCACGGTGCGTCCGTCCGCGGTTCCCTGATCGTCGACGGAGCCCGACTCGACGGTGACGCGGCAAGTCTCGCACTGTCCGGTGCGGCAGTCGTGCGGAACGATCACGTAGCCGCCGAGACCCGCATCGATCAGGGTCTCGCCGATCCGCGCGCTGATCGGTTGGCCGTTGATGACGAGTTGGCACGTGTCGGACATGAACGCGGACTCGGGCGGGGACGATGCGGGGCTATTCCTCGACGCTCAGCCGCACCGGGCGCGGGTGCCGCGTGTGGCGCGTCTGCGTGTGGTCGAACACCGCGACCCAGATGTAGAGGTCGCGCCCGGGCAGGAACGGCTGGTCGTATTTGCTGCCGGTGTCGAGCACCCGGCTCGCCACCATGGTCCAATGACCGTCGGCCCAGTGCGCCGCGCATTTCACGTCGTAGCGGTCGCCTTCGTGCTTGCCGGTGATCAGGACCGCCGGGATGATCGTGCCGACGGGAATCTTCGCGTCTTCTTCCTTGGAGTAGGGGACGGTCTCGTCGAGGAACATCCACCACTTCGAGCCGTCGTCGGCGCTGCCGCCGGGCTCCGGATTCCACGTGCCCATCGCCTTGTTGATGGCTTGGTAGTCCTTGGGCAGGCGCAGGATCTCGACCGGGCTTCCCTCTTTGTATTCGGAGGGCCGATAGAGCTTGAAATTATAAGTGTACGGCGTGTCACCCGGGTCGCCCCAGTACCCGCCCTGATAGCGTTGCAGCTGCGAGGCCTGGTCCGGCGTCGGCTCGGTCGGCGGGCCGATGAACATGTCGTCAACCTCGCCCAGCAGGCCGCCGCGCGAGGTCTTCCACTGCCACATGTCGACCATGGTGCCGTCGGTGTAGTGTAGGCCGCGACCGTTGCGCGAATGTTTGGGACCCTCGCCGAGCGGCCTTTCCCCGAAGTGCGCGACGCCGCCCGAGCCGAACTGGGCGGTGGGCGAGAAGATGACGGCGAACTTGTCCTCGTAGAACCCCTTAACGTCGTCGATATAAGTGTTATCCGCGATGATGTGCCATCCGTCCGCCTGTTTGATCAAAGGCTCGCGTCGCATCGAACGCGTCGGATCTTCCCAACGGAAGGCGAAGTAGGCCTTCTTGTCGTCGCGCACCGCGCGGATTTCCACCAAAGATTCGCCGGTGCCGCCGAGATTGATCCCTTGGCTGGTCTGCACCCGCACCGGCCGAATGTTCGCCCACACCGGATCGTCGAGCAGCTTCGTGAGGTCCGGGCCTTTCGCGACCCGATGCATCACCAGCGTGTCACGGCTCGCCCAGTCGACGCCCGCCAAGCCCGCGGCGACCGCCACGCCGGCGATGACGGCGATCAGCAGTGCACGCGGCCGCGTCGCGCGCGTGGGGACGAGTGCGGCCGGCCGGAACAGGCGCAGCCATTGCTGCAGGCCACCATAGAGAAAATGCGAGAGCAGGTGGGCGAGCGTATAGGCAATGCCGGTGAAGGCGGCGGCCAGATGCACGGTGAGGATCCAGCCGCCATGCCCGAGATAAAGAAAGACGCCGGTCGTCGTGAGCACCACGATCACGACGTAAACCAGCCAGTGCAGCACGACGTTGAGCGCGTCATAACGCAGCTTGCCGGCGTTAGGAATGAGAAACGCGCGAACCTTCTTGAGGGCGATGCGCGGCATCAGCCCGCTGCGCGCCATGTAGAGGATGTAGGCGGACGCGCAGAAGAACAGCGTCAGCCCGGCAAAGAAATGCCAAGTCCAAATCTCGCCTTGGGGGGTGATCGCGCTCAGCCACTTCGAGGCCCACGCGTCGGGATCATCGGCGGCGATGCGGATCCCGGTGAAAACGCTGACGAAGAACGCAAGCGCCGTGAGCCAGTGAATGACCAGCGTGCCAATGTCGGAACGCGGACGATCCCGCCGTCCCTGGCCCCGTCGCGCGGCGCCTTGCTCCCGTGATGCGCTCACCCGGCGCGCAAGCGCCTGCGACTGGTCATCGCGCGCGTGAACAATGTCGGTCATGCGGTCACTCCCCCCGATCTGGCCGGCCCGGTATTCCTAGCACGAAGTAAACGAGATGGGTGAAATTGTGGTGAAAATAGGCTAAAATAGCACCCCCAATTGAAACCTATCGTTAACTACTTACCGCGCCGGCCCGGCTTGGAATCCCTTGCGGATTAAGGGCGTTCGGGGGCAGTTTAGCCGCGGGTGGCTCGGCGGACGTCGCATTGGTAATTAGGTAGCAAAATGCACCTATTTGGCCTGGAAGATGGCCCGTTGAACCGATTCCCCTGTTTGCGCGACTAATTTCACGAGCGATCCCGGCAGCGATGCAAGCGACATCGGATGAAGCCCTGATCGGGCGGATCGCGGCGGGCGACAAGGTCGCGATGCAGGTTCTGTTCGCGCGCCACCACGTCCGCGTCTACCGGTTCGTCCTGCGTCTCGTCCGCGATCAGACGAAGGCGGAGGACCTGATAAGCGAGGTGTTCCTGGACGTCTGGCGGCAAGCCGGGAAGTTCGAAGCGAGGTCTGCGGTCTCGACCTGGCTCCTGGCAATCGCCCGTTACAAGGCACTCTCGGCGTTGCGGCGCCGGTCGGACGAGGAACTGGACGACGAAACGGCTGCAGCCATCGAGGACCCGGGCGACGACCCGGAAGTGGCTCTGGAAAAGAAGGACAAGGGCGAAATCCTGCGCAAGTGCCTGACCGCGCTGTCGCCGGAACATCGAGAGATCATCGACCTTGTCTACTATCACGAGAAATCGGTCGAAGAGGTGGCCGAGATCGTGGGAATACCCGAGAACACCGTGAAGACCCGGATGTTCTACGCACGGAAACGGCTCTCGGAGCTGCTCAAGGCGGCAGGAGTCGATAGAGGTTGGCCATGATGACAAAAAACGAAATCGAACGCGAGGAAATCGAAGCTCTGCTGCCGTGGCATGCGGCCGGCACGCTCAGCCGTCGCGACGCCCAGCGCGTGGAAACCGCTCTGGAGCAGGATCAGGATCTCGCCCGCCAGTTCGAACTGGTGCGCGAGGAATTAGGCGAGACGATCCATCTCAACGAGACGCTCGGTGCGCCATCGGCGCGCGCGATGGAGAAGTTGTTCGCCGGGATCGAGGCCGAAGGCGCCAAGGGGCGTCGGCGGCGCTCCTTCGATCTCGCCGCCTTCATCGGCGAGCGGCTCGCGCTGTTCTCGCCGCGCACGCTGGCCTGGTCGGCGACGGCGGCCGTGCTCGCGATCGTGCTCCAGGCCGGGCTTCTCGCCGGGCTTTATATGGGTGAGGGCGGCAGCGAGACGCCGGCGGCTTACCGGACCGCCTCGGCGCCGACGCGCAGCCTCGCGCCGTGGGCCGGGTCCTACGCGCTGATCGGCTTTACCCCGCAGGCGAGTGCCGCCGACGTGACCAAATTCCTCGAGGCGCATAAGGCCGCGATTGTCGACGGCCCTAAGCCCGGCGGACTCTACCGTATCCGCGTTGCGCAAGCCGCGCTGCCGAAGAACGACCTCGCCGCGATTGTGAAGCAGATGCAGGACGAGAGCAAAATCGTGCGCTTCGTCGCCGCGACCGAATAAACCTCCGCTGCATCGACGCCGGCCCGATCCGTTCGGGCCGGCGTTTTTTATGCTTCTCGGCAGTGCCGTTGCCGCCGGACGCGCGGGCAACCGCGCGGATGACCCGGTCGAAAATGAGCCATAGCAGACCTCCCCCCACGTTGCATGATTTTCGCAGCCGTGCTTACAGGTTCCGGCTAACACAGTTTTCAGGAAGCGGCACCGGGGGCTCAGATGATCGAACTGCCCAAAGCCAAGAGCATTGTTTTCTGGTTCATTCTCTTGTGCGGAGTGGTGGGCACTATCGAACTGATGGCTTTGGCGGCGTACCGCATCTCGTTTAACGAAGCTTTCTCATATCATAAGCTCCAGACACTGAGGCATGCTGCGCACGAGATGGTCCGATCGGAGTTCCCCTTTGTCATTCATCCGTATTATGGGTATGTGTTTGATCCGCGGCTGGGTGGAGCAAACAAGGACGGCTTTTTTGGACGCGAGAACAACATACAACCCGCTGATCCGAACAAAGCCGTGATCGCGATTATCGGCGGGTCTATGGCCGCTCACTTCGCTTCCGATGATCGCGCGCGCGAAGCTCTGGCATCAGATCTGAAAACGATCGAAGCTTTTCAGCACAGGGATATCGTTGTTCTGAACTTGGCCAACCTTGCCTACAAGGAGCCACAGGGGCTTCTGGTAATAAATGACATATTGTCGCGCGGCGGGCGCGTGGATCTGGTGATCGCGCTGGACGGCTTTAACGAGATTGCGTTACCGGAAGCGTTCGGCAACGTCGGGAACGGTATTTCGCCATTCTATCCGATGCAATGGTGGCGGTTCTCAATGGAGAGCACGTTAGAAGCCCGCGCCTGGCTGGCTTCCATCTTTTCCAAGCCGATACTGAGGTATTCGATCACTGCCAATTTCATCTGGCGCGTTGCCGATGGTTATTTTGCAAAGTTCGACGTCAACGCGGGCCGGCCCGCCGATCCAGGCACTCGCCTGAGCAACGATCGGCGTATATTCCTGGGACCCCGTACCGAATACACCACGCGCCGCGATCTTTATATGGATATTGCCGTGCAGTGGGGGCGATCTTCTGTTTTGCTGAAGAATATCATGGCGGCTCAGGGCGGTTTCTATTTTCATTTCCTGCAACCGAACCAATATGTGCCCGGCAGCAAGCTCCTGACCGAGGATGAGAGCGAGGCCGCTATCAACCGGGCCAGTCGTTTCAAGGGTCCCGTCGAAATCGGCTATCCGTATCTTCGGGCAATGGGGGAGAGTTTGCAGAAGGCAGGCGTGTGGTTCGAGGATCTCTCGGCAACATTCGCGGATGTTCATCAGCAAGTTTACATCGACAAATGCTGCCACGTGAACACAGAAGGCAACGCTATCCTTGCAAAAGCGATCGCCATGGCAATCGCAACCCGCCTCTCAAATCCGGCAGATAGCGCAAATGTGCCTCTGGCGTTTGATCAGGTCGATTTCGGCAGCTCCCTGTTTGCCAGCAGTCGACTACGACGATTTGCGCCAAACTCGCCCGACTACCGCGCAGGCTCGTCCGACACGATTGAACCGTTTAATAATGAACAAGGTATGGAAACGCGGCTATCGGCAAGCAAAAGTAGCTTAAGGGGCGCGTCCTCCGACCCATGATGGCTCACCCGAACACCCTCCACGATCTGCGATCCTGGCGCGCGAACATCTCGGCGGCGCCGACCGTTTCACATCTGATTATCCTCTTGCTGGCACTTTTGGGCACCGAAATCGCCCTGTCGCTGGTTCACATTGTTTATCTTCAGGTGATTACCTTCCATGCGCTGCCGCATTTGGATGAGTGGCGCACGATGATCTTGTTTTCCAAGCTGGAACAAGGCTCGAGCGCGTGGTCCTTGCTGCTCGCGTCGCATGCGGAGCATCGGCCTTTTTTGCCGCGTCTCATTTTTCTGGCGGATACCAGAATGGCGTACGGGACCGGCGCATTATCACTTGCCGCAATCGACTGCCTCCTACTGGGTCTGGTCGCCGTTTGGACCTTTCTGATCACGCGCGCCGCAAACCGCAGCGCGCGCTTGAGGTTGGTGGCTCATTCTGTCCTCGTCTTGTGCATCGCGTCACTTCTCGTCTCCGGCCATCAGACGTCGAATTTCGTTCGCGGATTCCAGGTGACGGTGTTCGTGGGTTATTTTTTTGCAATGCTGACATTTGCCTCGTTTGCGTCGACGTTCCAGCCGCCGCAGAGCGGCCGCGCCAAGCAATCTTATCTACCCACTCTTTTTTCTTGTCTTTTCGGCGTGTGCGCCGCTTTTTCCATGGGTAACGGCCTCATCGTGCTGCCGATCCTGTCCATCATGGCTTGCGCGCGCCGCAGAAATCTTCCCGCGAGGACCCTCTCAATTCTGGCAATCGCTACCGGCGTGACGATTGCCGCTTATCTCGCTGCACCGGGCAACCTGTTTGGTGTTCTTGCCCGCACGGACTACAAGCTGACCTTGGACAGTCCCTTCGAATGGGTAGTTTTTTTTCTTAAGATGCTGGGCGGCCCATGGGCAACCATCCTTCCGGGTAGTGTAACCGTTATCGGATTGCTTGCGCTGTTATTGTCGATCTATGCGATGATTAAATATTGGCGGCGCGATAAACCGTGGCCCTATGAGGTGGTCTCCATTGGGTTGATCGCATTGACGCTTGCCTCTGCGGCGGCCGCCACTCTTGCTCGCCTGCGATTTGGAATGAATGCGGCGACGGAATCGCGATATTCGACCACCATTCTGGCGCTGTACGCGGCGCTCCTGGTCTCATTCTGGCCAAGAGCTCACGCCGATGCGAAGCCCATCGAGCCCTCCGGTCTAAATATCGCTCACACCGCGGTCATAGCGCTGTTCGCGGCTTTAACCCTCGCATACGGCATCGCAAGTCACTGGAAATTGCCTTACGATTACACCAACTGGGCCGACGAGAAGGCCGATGCCGAAGTTGCCTATCTTGCAAACGTGCAGGATCCGCTGCCGTTCGAGCACATCGTCCCACAGCCGCAGCTGGAGCTGGCATGGCAGGCGCGTGGCTATCTTCGGCGTCACGATCTCTCGGTTTTTTCCACGGCTGCCGCGCGATCCATCGGTCGTCCGTTGACGGATTTTCTCGCCGCGGCGAATGGCCAATGCATCGGTCATTTCGATGCAACCGAAAGGATCGTCCCGGGGGCGAACGGCGGATTTCGCGTCTCCGGCTGGGCCTGGAATACCAACGATGGGAGCGTCCCGCGCACCGCCTTGCTCGTCGCCGACGGCATTGTGAAGGGGATTGGCAGGTTCATCCTAGTGCGACCCGACGTCGTGGCGGCCATGCCGGATGTTACGTTGAAGAGCGGCTTTGTCGGCTATGTTCCGCGCGGAGTGACCAAGGTGACGGCCTACGTGTTAAATCGAGAACAAACCTCGGCTTGTCGCATACCGGGTGACCTGGCGCTGCCGTCCGGATGACACACTCGTTCCCACCCGAGGGGTGGCGCTGGTAAAGCGAAGAATGTGCTTCGAGGGGGATCATGCTTCCCAGGACGATCTGGTGCCTGTGGTATCAAGGCTGGGACGACGCGCCCGACCTCGTCAAGGCGTGCGCCGCATCCTGGCGCCGGCACAATCCTGACTGGAATATACGTCTTCTGTCCGGCGCCACGCTGGAAACTTATCTCGCCCCGCTCCCGCGTCTCGCGGCCGCCGCGAGCCATCTGCCATTGGAAGCACGCAGCGATTTGCTCCGGATCGAGCTTCTTCATCGCTTTGGCGGCATTTGGGTGGACAGCACCGTTTATTGTCTGCGGCCGCTCCATGGCTGGCTAACCGACGCGATGCCGCGCGGATTTTTTGCGTTCAACCGGCCTATGCAGGATGTGATGCTGTCGAGCTGGTTTCTTGCAGCCGAACACGGCAGCTACATCGTCGAACGCTGGCGCCGGATGGTTCAGGCTTATTGGGAAGGACGTGCGGAGCGAGACCATTACTTCTGGTTCCATCGGCTCTTCGCCGCTGCTTATGGTTCGGATTCGGCGTTTCGCGCCATCTGGGATGCAACGCCCAAGTTGTCGGCAGATGGTCCGCACTGTTTCGCTCCTTATGAGGAGCAGCTTCTCAAGCCGGTCGATGCGCGCGACCGATGGATCGTTGAAACGGCACAAACGCCGATGCTCAAGCTCACTCACAAGCTTCCGCATACCAGCGGCGGCCGCGGAACAACCTATCGCTGGCTCTGTGATCGCGTCATGAGCGATTTCGTCTTCGACGATGCGGCGGCGCTGGCGCGCCCGCCCGAGCAGGCGGCAGGTTGATTGGATGGCCTTGCCTCCGCGCAAAGGCGTCCTCATCGGTTCGCTCAAGGCCAGCACCGAGAATCTCGGCGACTATATCCAGATATTGGCTTGCTTGCGCCTGCTAGAAACGATCGATCTGCAGCCGAGTATCTATCTCGATCGCGATACCGAGCTGGCAAGCGCCCCGACGGGGGAGTGGAACGCCGGCCCGATCCTGCTGCCTCTCAGCGGCTGGTTCAAACACATGGCCGGCGCCGATCCGCAATGGCCCCCGCACGGCAGGATCATTCCGATCTTCATTGGATTCCATGTGAGGCCATACCAGTGCCCGGCTTTGCTCGAGCCGGCATCGGTCGAATACATGAAAGCGCACGGGCCGGTCGGATGCCGCGATCCATTCACCAAGCGGGTTCTCGAAGAAAAGGGAGTGCCAACCTACCTCAGTCACTGTCTTTCATTGACGTTCCCGCGACGCCCGGCCGGGCAGGTCGGCGACAAAATCGTCGTTGCCTCGCGCGACCGGGACATTATCGATTTGCTTCCTTCCGGATACCGCCGCGATCCTCTCTATGTAAATCACTATGCCGTAAAGGACACTTTCTCGGCCTATATGGCCGCGGCACGCGAACTCCTCGCGTTATACCGAAGCCGAGCGCGCCTCGTCATCACGACCTTTCTCCATTGCGCCCTGCCGTGCTTGGCCATGGGCATTCCCGTGGTGGTCTTTCTTCCGCGCCCGCAGAACGAGTTCCAAAGAACCAGCGATGAAGAGCGCTTTTCCGGGTTGATGCAGATCGCCCCTCTGCATCGATTCAGCAATACGGCCGAGGTGGACTGGAATCCGCCGGCACCGGACATCGAGAGCCTGAAGGAGACGGTGGCGCGCGATTTCCGAAATCGTGTCGCGATGGCGTTGGCGTCCCTGCGTTAAGAGGCGCCTGCGATGTTGCTTTGGCCATGCGGCAGGGTATGCTTGCGCGACCGTAGGATGCCACGGCGCCCGCGAGCTGGCGCGTGAAATACGGTTCGGCGGGCCCACACCGGCATCGTCTGGGGCAGCGGATTCTTTTGCGATGCGTGACACGGCAGCTGACTCGGACAGCCTGATCGCGGAGGAATATCGCAAGCGGCTTCAGAGTAACGAACGCGGCTACTGGGATACTGAGTACAAACCTGAGCGCGCTTCGCTCGATTTCGATCCGGCATGTTCGAGCGTTCAGCTCATCGCCTACTACCTCCCGCAATTTTATCTCATTCCGGAGAACGAGGACGCTTGGGGCCGCGGCTTTACTGAGTGGACGAACGTCACGCGCGCTCTCCCGCAGTTTGCCGGTCACTATCAGCCGCATCTTCCCAGCGACCTGGGTTTTTATGATTTATCCAACGAAGAAGCCCTCGAACGTCAGGTAGGGCTGGCGCGCAAATACGGTATTTCCGGATTTTGCATCCATTACTATTGGTTCGGCGGCAAGCGCCTGCTGGAGAGGCCGGTCGCCACGCTCTATCGCCGGAAAGATCTGGATATCGGATTTTGTCTGTGCTGGGCGAATGAGACATGGAGTCGACGCTGGGACGGCTCGGAAAACGACGTTCTCGTTCCGCAAATCCACACGCCGGAGAGCGAAAAGCAATTCATCGAAGACGCGGTTCGCTATATGGACGACCCGCGTTACATCAGAATCGACGGGCGCCCCGTCCTGATGGTTTATCGCAGCGAGCTTTTGGTCGAGCCGCAGAGAACCATCGAGCACTGGCGCAATGTTGCCCTCAAGTCGGTCGGAAAAGACCTTTTCCTCCTGCGCGGAATGACGTTCGAGCCCACCGCGAGCGTAAGCGGGTTCGATGCCTCGGTTCAGTTTCCGCCGCACCACCTCGATCCAGGGGACACCAGCGCCTCAAAGGCATTGTTCAATGCGGATTTTTCCGGGCGCATCTACGATTACCCGGCATTGCTACCGTTGGCCAAACGGCAGCTGCGCGAATACGATTTTCCGTTCATTCCCGCGGTCATGACGGGCTGGGACAACACGCCACGACGTGGAGGCGCCGGCACGTGTTTCCATGGCTCTACGCCGGCGCACTATGCGGCGTGGCTGACGGAAGCTGCCGCTTTCGCAAAGCAGAACCCGATCGGCAGGTCGAGCTACGTTTTCATAAACGCCTGGAACGAGTGGGCGGAAGGGGCCCATCTCGAGCCGGACCAGAAGTTCGGTCATGCCTATCTCCGGGCAACCGTCGAGGCGATCCGCCCTTATTGTGAAATCGGCACGCGGAGACCGGCTGCACCGCGAGGCGATGCGCCACCCGCAACCGCCGACCGGGCGCCGAAGGCGACGACTCCGCCGACGAAGTTGGCCCTGCAGGCGCGGGCGTGCGTCCTCGTCGTCGGCATGCATCGATCCGGGACCTCGGCTACGACGCGGGTGATAAATCTGCTGGGCGCTGATATCGCGAGCGATCTGGTCGACAGCATTCCCGGCGATAACGAACGGGGCTTTTGGGAATCCGCCACCACTTACGCGCTCCACGATCGGCTGTTCGCGTCGCTCGCCAGCGCCTGGGACGATCCCTATCCGCTCCCGGACGGCTGGCAGGAAACCGACGCCGCGCGCGAGGCAAAACGCGAAATCCGCGCGCACATCGAGAGGGAGTTTGCCGACAGCCGGATGTTCGTGGTCAAAGACCCGCGCGCGACGCGCGTTCTACCGCTGTGGCTGGAGACGCTAGATGAACTTTCCATAGAGCCGGTCGTTGTCATTCCCTTCCGCCACCCCGTCGAAATCGCATCGTCGCTCGAGCGGCGCGACCGGCTGCCGCTCGCTCAATCACTGCTCTGCTACATCCAGGGCAACCTCGAGGTCGAACGGGCAAGCCGCGGCCGCCGGCGGATATTTCAGCTCTATGACGACCTGATCGCCGACTGGCGGTCGTTCGCGCAAAAGCTTGCAAACATCGGCGGTCCGGATGGAAAAGTCCTCAATCCGGCAGTGGCCGGCGACATCGACCTGTTTCTCAGCGCCGATCTGCGGCACCATCAGGCAGCACGCACGACCTTCGCAAGCCTGCCGGCGGGAGCGGCCACGCTCGCGGAAATGCACGACCGAATGTCGCAGGCAGCGTCAACCGGAGATGAGACGTCGCTGCGCGCCTGTTTCGACCGAATCCGAGAGCGCCTGGCCGACGCGCCGAAGCTCTACCGTGCCGTTGCGTCGATCAAAACCGAGGCTCACCGCGACGAAATCGCCCGCCTTCAAGTCAATGCGACCACCGAAGTCCAACGGCGTGACGCCGAGCTCGAGGTCGTGCGATCCCAGCTTCGCCGGCATCAGGCCAAGGCGGACGAGACGGCGGATGAGCTTCGGCAACACGGTGTAGAGCTGAGCACCGCGCTTGCTTCGCGCATGTTGGAAGTTCACTCGATGCGCGCGAGTACGAGCTGGCGTGTCACCGAGCCCGTGCGTCTTCTCTGCAGGCGCATGCCGTGGCTCGCCCGGCTTGGTCGCCTCGGGCTGGCTGCGTTCCCGCCCCCGATTGTTCCCGCGTTTGAATGGCCGGCGCTCCCGTATGCGGAACAGGGCACGTCAAAGACCGAGCCTGAGCAGAAGCGCGAAGAACACGATGCGTTTGACGCGGAATTTTATCTCGCGACCTATCCCGATGTGGCTGCCGCCATCGCGCGGGGAGAGGTCGCCTCGGCGTCGGAGCATTATTATCGTCACGGGCGGGAGGAGCGCCGCTTGGCGCGCGAATCGCTTTCCTACGCAGAATGGGTGCGTTCCTTCGATACTCTTGGCAACTCGGATGTCGAGCTGATCCGGGCGAACATCGTCCTGTTCAAGCGGCATCCCAAGATTTCCGTTGCGCTGATCGGCCGGGGCGCCGAGCGCGGCACGGTGCGACGAACGTTGAACTCGTGTTATCGCCAATTGTATTCGGATTTCGAAATTATCATCGCAGACGAGGATGTGGATGTTTTTTCGGCCGGGTCGGAGCACGCGGCTGTTGAATTGCGACGGGTGCGCCCGGGCGCGACGGCCGCTGAAGCTTTCAACAATGCTCTCGAGTGCGCCACGGGAGAACTACTCATAGCCATTGAGGCGGGCGATACGTTAACTCCCAGCGCGTTATATCTGATCACGCATTACTTTCTGGAGCATTCGCATGTCCAGCTGATCTATGCCGACGAGGACGAATTGACGCCTGCGGGCGGCAGGAGGAATCCATTTTTCAAGCCGGGCTGGAATCCGGAGTTCATCCTCGGATTTAACTACATTGGCAAGGCTGTTTTTTTCCGCACCGAGCTGCTTCGTTCGATCGGCGGCGCCCGCCCCGAAGCCGGCGATGCATGGCGTTGGGATGTGATATTGCGGGCTTCTGAGCAGGCGACTGCGCCAGCGATCGGCCGCATTCCGTTCGTGCTCTATCACGAAGACGCCCCCGAGGAGCGGCGATGCCGTGAGGTTGCTGCCAGGAATCTCGTGGTCGGCCAATCACGCGCCCGCCGGCACCAATCCGCCGCGCTTGTGCCCGAACCAGACGGCTGGCTATCGTTAAAGCGGCGCCTGCCGGAGGCGCCGCCGCACGTCACTATCATAATTCCCACCCGTGATCGCCGCGATCTTCTGAAAAAATGCGTCGATGGCGTTCTCGAGCGGACGACGTATCCTCGTTTCGACCTGATAATTATCGACAATCGAAGCGAGAAAACGGAGACTCTCGAGTATTTACGGTCGTTGCGTGACGATCCACGCGTCAACGTGATTTCCTACGAGGATGAGTTCAATTTCGCGAAGATTCACAATCGAATCGTCGGCTCCGCGCGCGGCGAACTCGTGGTTCTGCTCAACAATGATGTCGATGTAATCACTGGCGATTGGCTCGAGATCATGGTCGGTCACGCCCTCGATCCCGGCGTCGGCGTCGTCGGAGCCAAACTCTATTTTCCCGACGGGAAGATCCAGCATGCCGGGGTGGTGCTGGGTTTTGGCGCCGCGGCGGGTCATCTGTTCCACCGGGTGGATCGCGTGAAGATCGGTCCCGCGGCAGTGCTCGCCGCGTCACAGGACGTATCCGCCGTTACCGGGGCGTGCATGCTGTTCCGCCGGTCGGTTTTTGCCGAGCTGCACGGCTTCGACGAGGCATTTGCGGTCGACTACAACGATATCGATTTTTGTTTAAGAGCCCGAGAGCGTGGTTATCGGGTGGTCTGGGCGGCTGACGCCGAGCTTTATCACTTCGAGTGCGCCACACGGGGAACTGGCCATATTTCCGAAAGCCCCGGTCAGCAGGCCAAGCAATCTCGATTCAGGCGGGAAACTGCCCGCTTCCGAGAAAGGTGGATGCGCCTGATCAAGGATGACCCATATTATAATCCCAATCTGAGTCTCACGCTTGCCGATCGTTCGCTGGCCGTCCCTCCACGCGTCGAGCGCCCATGGCTGCTCCGGGAAGCGCGCGTGCCAGCTACAGCGAAAACCTCGATTGATCTCTCCTGCCTGGGCGGTGTGCCCACGACGCGGCTTGAGCGGGGCGTCGCGCTGATCGGCTTACTTAACGCGGAGGTGGGAGTCGGCGAGGCGGGCCGGTCGGCGGCCAAGGCGCTGGAGGCCGTGGGGTATCCTCATTCCCGTCACGCGATCACGGTGCCGGATTTGTTTGATGATCCGGTTGATTTCGCTCGAGACACAAGCTCGTCGTCGATTTACGATACGTCGCTCATTTATCTGAATGCGGATACGTTCACACACTCGAGCGAGATTATTCCACGATCGTTATTGGCGGGAAGGCGCCGTATTGGCTTCTGGCATTGGGAGCTGCCGCGGTTCCCGCCCATGTGGAAACCCGCAATTGACATGGTCGATGAAATTTGGACGCCTAGCCGGTTTGTCGCGGACTCGGTCCGCACCGCAACCGACAAGCCGATTCGGATCGTCCCCCATGCCATATCGGTGCCCGATCATTCCGTCGGCGTCGCGCGATGCCGTTTAAGCTTGCCGAGCGATGCGTTTTTGTTCCTGTCGGTATTCGATACGAACTCTTATATGTCGCGCAAAAATCCGGAGGCCGTCGTTCGCGCCTTTTGCGACGCGTTTCCGGAACGGTCGCATTCCTCGCCGCGGCTAATCTTCAAGTGTCATGGCAAGGGCGGCCGAGGTGCCCGTTTTGACGATTTTTGCGAGATGATTGCAAAAGACGACCGCATCATCCTGATCGATGAGGTCTTTTCCGCCGACGCAATGGCCCTGCTGTTCGCTGCGTGCGACGCCTGCGTATCGTTGCATCGCTCGGAAGGCTATGGGCTCAATCTTGCTCAGGCAATGGCGTGCGGAAAACTCGTTATTGCCACGGGATTCTCCGGCAATATCGATTTCATGACCGATCAAAACAGCATGCTGATTCCGTTCACGATGAAGGCGGTGGGCGAGGGGGAATACATTTGCGGCACCGGCCAGTGGTGGGCCGAGCCGAGCCATGTTGCCTGCGTCGAAGCCATGCGCCTGGCGGTAGATCAGCCCACAGTTGCCGCCAAGCTGGCGCACCGCGCACGCATGGATATTGCAAAGAACAACTCCTACCGCCGCGTCGGCGAGCTTATGGTTCTCGGCCTTGAGGGCTCGAGCCCGCGAGAGGGGGGCGCGCAAGCGTGGACGGCTGGTGCGGCTTGAACGCGCCGCGGCGATCACGTTGTCGCCCGATTTTGCGGTACTCTGCTGCGCTGTCCGCCTTTTTGTGCCCCTGTGTTCATTGAGTGACAGACTCCGCACCGGGACCGTGCTAGCCTTCTGGCAGTACGTCATCGTTTGTTCGTGGGCGTATGGTCCGGCGGGGGGCTCCGGCGGATTATCCACAAGTTGTGTAGGCGAAGCGTCGTCACGCGTTTGTGCGTGAGGATTGTACGCGCCACGATGACTCCTGCGAGATTCGGCGGAGCGGTGGCGGCGCGATCATGCACGATTCCCAATCGACCTCCTGGCGACCCGACGCGTTGGCGCGAAAGTGGCATGCGCTGGCCGAGCGGCGGCGCAAACATTTGGCCGAGCTTTGTCAAAGCGGCGCCTGGGAGCGCTATTTCACCGAAGAGACGCTCCGCACCCAGATGCACGAAGCGACGCGCGAGGTCGACCGCTGGGGCGCCATGCTCGACAACCAAGGCTCGGTCGACGCCGGTCAGTCGGAAGGGCCGGCTACGAGCCCGCGCGCAGCCTGATCTCTAAAACCGCGCTTTGCTGCGTTGAGCCGGCCCGGCTCGGCATTCCGGAACTCGGCGGATTCGCGGAGGTTGGCCTTAAGGGCCGACCTGTGGGAAAGTGGCGCCTTCCCTTACCGCGGAACCGCGATGCCCAACATCAACCCCAACCCTTTCACAACTCGCCCGGAAATCGAGGGCACCTTCGGGGTGGTTGCCTCGACCCATTGGATTGCCACGGCGGTCGGAATGGCCACGCTCGAAAAGGGCGGCAACGCGTTCGACGCGGGCATTGCCACCGCCTTCACCCTGCAGGTGGTCGAACCGCACCTCAACGGCCCGGGCGGGGACGTGCCCGCGATCGTCTATGACGCGCGCCGGAAGGTGGTCGAGGTGCTGTGCGGGCAGGGGCCCGCGCCGGCCGGCGCCACCGTCGCGCGCTATCGCGCCATGGGCATCGACATCATTCCCGGGACCGGGATGCTGCCCGCCTGCGTGCCCGGCATGTTCGATGCCTGGATGCTCCTGCTGCGCGACTACGGCACCCTGCGCCTTGCCGATGTCCTGACGCCAGCCATCGGGTACGCGCGCGAGGGTCATCCACTGGTCGAGCGCGCCAACGCAACCATCGCCACGGTCGCGCGAATGTTCCGCGAGCACTGGCCGACGTCGGCCGCGGTTTACCTGCCGGGCGGCAAGGTGCCGGCGACTGGGGCGCTGTTCACCAATCGCACGCTGGCCGACACCTACGCGCGCGTGTTGAGCGAAGCAGAAAGCGTCGGCGGCGACCGGGAACGGCAAATCGAGCGGGCGCGCCAAGTTTGGTCGCAGGGCTTCGTCGCCGAGGCGATCGACCGCTTCTGCCGGACTCAGGACGTGATGGACGTGAGCGGCTCGCCCCATCGCGGCGTGCTGACCGGCGAGGACATGGCGCGCTGGCAGGCGCGCATCGAGCCGCCGCTCACCTACGACTACGGACGCTACACGGTTTGCAAGACCGGACCGTGGGGGCAGGGGCCGGTGGTGCTGCAGCAACTCGCCTTGCTCAAAGGCTTCGAACTCGACGGCCTCGATCCGGCGGGCCCCGACTTCATCCACCTGCAGGTCGAATGCGCCAAGCTCGCCTATGCGGATCGCGAGACCTTCTATGGCGATCCGGATTTCGTCCATGTTCCGATGGCGACGCTATTGTCCGACGCCTACAACAGCGAGCGCCGGAAGCTTGTCGGGGAAACCGCGTCGCTCGAGCTGCGACCGGGATCGGTCGAAGGCTTCGGCGCGGTCGTGAAGTTGCGCCGCGAAGAAGGCCACCGCGCCGCCGTGGGAGAGTTTGGCGCCGGCGAGCCGACCGTCGGCCGCATGGGCGACATGGCCGGCGACACCGTGCACTTCGACATCATCGACAAGGCCGGCAACATGATCTCCTCGACGCCCTCGGGAGGCTGGCTGCAGTCCTCACCGGTCATCCCCGAGCTCGGATTCGGCCTCGGCACGCGCGGCCAGATGTTCTGGCTCGACGAGGGACACCCGGCTTCGCTCGCGCCCGGCAAGCGCCCGCGCACTACGCTGACGCCGACCATGGCGTTGCGTGACGGCGAGCCCTATCTCGCCTGGGGTTCGCCAGGTGGGGACCAGCAGGACCAGTGGATCGCGCAATTTTTCCTCCGCCATGTCCATGCCGGCAAGAATTTGCAGGAGGCGATCGATGCACCCGCTTGGCACAGCGAGCACTTCCCGATTTCCTTCTGGCCGCGTACGGCGCGGCCGGGCGTGCTGGTGGTCGAGGGCCGCGTGCCGCCCGCGACCATCGCCGAGCTCAAGCGGCGCGGCCATGTGGTCGAAGTCGGCCCCGACTGGTCGGAAGGCCGCCTGACCGCCGCGTCGCAAGTGGGTCCGCGCCGGCGCGCGGCCGCCAATCCGCGCGGCATGCAGGGATACGCTGCCGGGCGGTAGCGCATGATCCCGAAAAGTGGGCACCGGTTTTCGGAAAAGATCATGCGCCGGAAATAACTTCTTACAATGCGCTCATGACGTTCTCGATCATCGCGCGTGATCCGGCGACCGGCAGCTTCGGCATTGCGGTCGCCACCAAATTCTTCGCGGTCGGAGCGCGCGTGCCGCACATCGCCTCCGGCATCGGTGCCGTGGCGACCCAGGCCCTCGTTAATCCGTTTTATGGCGTCGAAGGCCTCAAGCTGCTGCGCGAAGGAAAACCCGCGCCGGAAGTCGTGCGCATGCTCGTGGCGGCGGACGCCGGCCGCGATCACCGCCAAGTGCATGTGATGGATGCGGCCGGGCGCATCGGCGCGCACACCGGGGCGCAATGCGTTTCCTGGTGCGGACACATCGAAGCGGAGGGGTGCTCGGTCGCCGGCAACATGCTGGCGGGCGAAGGCGTCATCGTCGATACCGCGGCGGCCTATACGGCCAACGCCGCCCTGCCGTTTCCGCAGAGGCTGATCGCCGCGCTCAAGGCGGGCGAAGCCGCGGGCGGCGACAAGCGCGGCAAACAATCGGCGGCGTTGCGCATCCATGGCGAAGAGGAGTGGTCGGACCTCGACCTGCGGGTCGACGACCATGCCGACCCGCTAGCGGAACTCGAACGGCTCGAGCAGGTGAGCCGCGAACACTGGATGCACTTTCGCAAATTCCTGCCGAGCCGGCGCGATCCGCTCGGTATCACCGACCGCGCTGTGATCAACGCGGAAATAGCCAAGGCGCTCGCCCCCTCCCTAACCCTCCCCCACAAGCGGGGGAGGGAAGGGAGGGCGACATGACTGCGGCACCACTCGTTGAGATCGAAAATCTGCGGGTGGTGTTTTACGGCGATGCCGGGCGTGTCACCCACGCGGTCGACGGGGTCGACCTTGCCGTGCCGCGCGGCGCCACGCTTGGCGTGGTCGGCGAATCCGGCTGCGGCAAGAGCGTGACGGTGCTGGCGGTGATGGGGTTGTTGCCGAAGCAGGATTGCGACGTATCCGGGGCCATCCGCTTCGACGGGACCGATCTGCTACGCCTGCCCGATCGGGCACTGCGCGATTTGCGCGGCGACCGGCTCGCCATGATCTTTCAGGAGCCGATGACGTCGCTCAATCCGTCCTACACCATCGGCGAGCAGATCATCGAGGCGATCGTGCGTCACCGCGGCGTGTCGCGCCGCGAGGCGCGTGCGCGCGCCATCGAGATGCTGCGCCGCGTGCGCATTCCTTCGCCGGAAGAGCGCATCGATGACTATCCGCACAAGCTCTCCGGCGGGATGCGCCAGCGCGCCATGATAGCGATCGCGCTCGCCTGCGATCCCGAGCTGCTGATCGCCGACGAGCCGACCACTGCGCTCGACGTCACGATTCAAGCGCAGATCCTCGACCTCATGCGCGACCTCAAGGCGGAGAGCGGCGCGGCCATCATCCTGATCACCCACGACCTCGGTGTCGTCGCGGAAGTTTGCGACGAGGTCGCCGTGATGTACGCGGGCCAGATCGTCGAACGCGCGCCGGTGGCAGCCTTGTTCGAGGAGCCGCAGCACCCCTACACGCTCGGCCTGATGGGTTCGATCCCCCGGCTCGATGGGCGCGCCGAACGGCTCGCCACCATCGAGGGCGCGCTGCCCGACATGACGGCGCCGCCGGCCGCATGCCGGTTCGCGCCGCGCTGTCCCTTCGTCGAGGATCGCTGCATCGCCGGGCCGCCGCCGATCGTGACGATCGACGCCGGCCATTGGTCGCGCTGTTTCCGCGCGCCGCTGCAGGACATCGTCTCGTGACCGTGCCACTGCTCGAGGTCGAGGGCCTCGTCAAACCTTTTGTCGCGCGCCGCTCGCTGTTTGGTACGCCGCTTGCAACCGTGAAGGCTGTCGACGGCGTCAGCTTTTCACTTGCTGCCGGCGAGACCTTGGGGCTCGTCGGCGAATCCGGTTGCGGGAAATCGACGGTCGGACGGTTGGTGCTCCGCCTGATCGAGCCGACCGCCGGTCGCCTGCGTTTCGAGGGGCGCGATATCCTTAAGCTCTCCGAGCGCGAGGTGCGCGCGTTTCGCCGGCAGGCGCAGCTCGTGTTTCAGGATCCTTACGCCTCGCTCAATCCGCGCATGAACATCGGCGACATTCTCGCCGAATCGCTCAAGCTACATGACGTGGTGCCGGCCGCGCGGCAACGCGCCCGGGTCGCCGAATTGCTGCGGCTCGTCGGTCTCGATGCAGCCCATGCGCGACGCTATCCGCACGAGTTCTCCGGCGGCCAGCGCCAGCGCATTGCAGTCGCCCGCGCACTCGCGGTCGAGCCGAAGCTCATTGTTTGCGATGAGCCTGTCTCGGCGCTTGACGTGTCGATCCGTTCGCAGGTCCTCAATTTGCTCAAGGATTTGCAGCGCCGGCTTGGTCTGACTTACATTTTCATCTCGCACGACCTCGCGGTGGTGAAGCACATCGCTGATCGCGTTGCCGTCATGTACCTCGGCCGAATCGTCGAGAGCGCGCGCGCCGATCGCCTGTTCGCAGCGCCGCGTCATCCTTATACCCGCGCGCTCATCTCCGCGATTCCCGTGCCGCAGCCGCAGCGCAACCGCCATCGGCCTATTCTCACGGGCGACGTGCCGAGCGCGCTCACGCCGCCGCCCGGCTGTCATCTTCATACCCGCTGTCCGCATGCCGTCGAAGTCTGTCGCACGGTGCGGCCGGAGCTTGTCGCCGACACTGCCGGCCACGCGACCGCGTGCCATCGCTGGACCGAACTGCCGCCGGAGCCGGGGCTCGACATCCGCGACGCGCCGTCGCCCGCGCTCGAACAACTGCTCGAGGCGTTTGCAAGGCCGAGGAGGGACGTATCCGGCCGGAAATCGGTGTGAATTGATCGAGTAAAGAACGGAACGAAGCCGCGACCGGCCGGGTGGACCTCGACGCGAGCCGGTGGCCCTTGGCCTTAATTGATAGGGTACTGCATCTTGTAATTGCGGAGGCGCTTTCCGCCGGATATAGTCAAGGCCGCGACGCGGCCGAAGGGCCGGGAAATGGGTTTCGAGCCGAACAGGTATCTTCCAACGACATATCGCATGGCCAAAGCTTTCGGGAAATCATGCCTACGCCACTAGCTTGGCTGATCGCATTTATATTCCTCATAGAACTATCGGCGCTGACATCAGCCAGCTCGGCGCCCTATGTCGTCGAAGGGTTTACGCTTGGACAACCAATTCCTCGAACCGGCGCGAGCTATCTATCGTATTCATGCGAGCCGTCTCACCGGTTTGACGGTTTCACATCGTGTCGACGCGAGGATCGAAGGCACACCTCGTTGGGAAGCAGCCTTTTTTCTAGCAAAATTATTCACGACGAGGATGGTATCTCAATCTATCTCATGGCGAATCTCGAGCCCGTGTCGATGGATAGAAATACCGTCGATAACGAAATCGATCAATTGTCACGAGAGCTGAATGAACGACCAAGAGAGGTCAAATGGCTGCCGGAGCGTCCAGGGGTTCCGACTTCGGTCATCGCGCTATGGGGAAGGCTCGAACTAGAGGAGCTTGACCCTGGTGCTGTGGAGATCGCCACTCAGGCGATCGAGCGCCCGGCAGGCATCCTTGAGGATCCATTAGGTAATCTGACACGCGCCACAAAAGCTGGCCTCCCTGTTTATCGGCTTTCCGGCGGCCCCGGCTATCTGTATTCCGCAAGCTTCGACGCTAACGGGCGCGGGCGTCGACACTATGTGGCGGCCAATATTTCGGTGGCTATTATCAAGATGTTTGAACGTGCCCCTGAAGGTTCAGCTATCTCCGCCGCCGCATTGCACAAGGTCCTGCAGGAGGATCGACCCCGCGCTGGCGATGATTACGGGTTATGGCCAGAGGTCCATAATATTGCGCGCAAGCTTGCGCTTCAAACGTCGCCTTCGGACGCAAACCGAGCTCTAGACAAAATCTTCGATCAATACCCATCGAGAAAGCTGCGCTCTCACGTCTGGGCTTTCCTCCCACTCGGAACACAATGGGTTCTACAATCCGGTCGCCATTGGGTAGAAGTCATTTACGGTCCGCAAACACAATACCCGCGAATTCGCCGCAGCATCCAGAGATTCCTTGCCGATCGGCCGACCGAGCCTTTCAGCGAGTTCCTGTATTACACGATCGGTGAGTTTGAGAAAGGTTTGCAAACTAATCCGAAGTCGCCCATACGGTCGCTCTTGAATTATGCGGCCGGATACAAAATCCTTCAATCGCTATTGGCCGAGATCAGAAAGCTCGTGCCGGTGCGCGCGTGCGGCGATGCGCCATGCCCACAGCATGCATACCAGAGAGATTGGACACCAGTAAACGATACCTTCATCGTGTTGAATCAAAACGCAGAGCTGCTTTTTGGGAACAGGTTGCTCGGCAGCGTGGTCCCGCGTTTTGCCACACAGGCCACGATTGCCAAGCCGTATTTCGAAGCTGTGTTGCGCGATCAAGCTTCGCCACTAAGAGATGACGCCGCCTATATGCTAGGGTGGCTCGCTCTCCATCAGGGAAAATTCAGAGAAGCGATGGAATACACCTCGCAGGCGATTGCCTTGGAGGAGGAGGATTACGCGCGACCAGCCAAAAGGCAAATGGCGCGCGTGCTGGTGCGGCTTCCCATGAATGAGGTAATAACCCTCATTGAGTCAAATCCCGGTTTGGCGGAGGAACGTGAACTGTGGTGGTACGTTGCAGTGCGTGGTGCGTACCGGAATTTCGATTATGAACTGGCGGTCGAAACGGGAGAAAAGGCGCTAAAAGCCATGGATGTTCCCCTGGACCTTTTGCCGGCGACCACAAATGTAGCCCGAATCTCGGAAGCCCTCGAAAAACTTGACCTGCGTGGGGGCGAACTAAGCGAGATCATTTACGTCATCGAGGCTTCGAGGGAAATCTTGGAATACGAGGATTACTTGAAGACGGTCGCTACCGAGCGGCCGGACGATCTCGCTAAACGCGCTCGAGCAATCGTTTTGAAGTACTCTTTGCTGATCCGCCATTCCGAGCCAAACTTCGAGGAGGTCACGAAGCACAAAGATCTTCGGCAGGCGGTGCACCTGATCGAGATGACACTTGACGCCGTGCCGCGAGACGGCCGCTACACAGCCCTCCGCGAATGGCTGCACTATCGTAAAGTCCGTGATTTGGCCCAATGGGATCCCAGGCGAGTTTCTGAAGCAGTCGGGTCAATGGAACAAGAATTTCCAAAGTCTCGACTCATGGCCCATGCTCTCGCTGAACAGATTTACGCCGAGGGTGCCAGGATGGAGAATATTGAACTCGCCCGAAAGGCCTTCCAGAAGATTGCGAGTAACTTCCCAACAAGTGATGCAGCAGATAATGCATACACCTGGATGGCCATCAGTTATCACTGCGCGGGGCGCTCAGAATCTGGTCAGAATATAGATCGTGAAATCATACGCCGCTTTCCGCTGACCCGACATGCCGAGTACGCTCGCAACCGTCTTTCACATCCTGAAAGGAGTGGTTGCGCCTTCTCCATTTTTTCGGTTCGCGGCATTATGGAATCGTACCAATTACTCCCATGAATGTTAGCATTGTCTAATATCTTTCGTTTCCAGCGCAAAAGCGGCAACAATTCAGAATGTAAGAGAGCGCGCAATCCTGATGCCGATACTTTCGTTCCCCTTGTCGGAATTTGACCAGTCGCGAGCGGCTGAACGGAGCATTCGTGCGCGATGGAACCAAGAGCCTCCGCGAATGATGCGAGGATTGCAATTCGCCGCGGTCCAGGCCTCGCCATCGGATGACGCATCTTGGTAGGTGTTGTGGTAGCAATCTTCGATCCATTCAGAAACATTTCCGTGCATATCATAAAGGCCAAAGGCATTTGGCTTTTTCAGTCCGACAGGATGTGGTCGACGCTCGGCATTTAACGCATACCACGCATACTGGTCGAGCTGCGCGTCGTCATTTCCGAAGGAAAAGTGTGCTAACGAGTCGGCGCGCGCGGCGTACTCCCATTCAGCCTCGGTCAGCAAACGATAGTTCTTACCGGTTATTCTTTTAAGCCATCCGACATACTGTTTGGCGTCTATCCAGCTGACGTTGATTACCGGCTGCGAGCCGCGTCCCCAGCCGAGGTCTTTGACGCCTGCAGCACAGTCACCGTAGCGAACACAGGCATCCCATTGAGTAAATGTAAGCTCGTACATGGAAACGGCAAAAGGTCGGTTGATAGTGACAGTATGTGGTGGCCGCTCATTCGCGCTGTCCAGCGAGCCCATGGTAATGCTGCCGGCCGGAATAACCACCATCGTTGGACAATCCGTGCATTCTATGAAATCGGATTTTGACTTGAGCAACCGCTCTTGTCCGACTGAGAGCGGATGGACGTTTTGAAGCCAATAAGATCGCTCCTTCAGCCATGGCGCTTCCAACCAAGCACCGAATAGGATAAGCGCTGCCACTATGGCAGCGACGGGAGCCTGCGCCCGCAGTTTGCGCCGCTGCACGACTCTGTGACTGAGCTGGATGAACGTGCGCAATGATTCCGTGTTCGCGCTGGCGAAGCGGCGTGGATGCTTCCTGAGCCAGCGGCGGGCGCGGGTGAGTAGCAATCCCTGCAACAGTGCCTGCCGCTTATCCGGCTTCTCTGCGTCTTTCCATATCTCGTGGGCGCTCCTAAGGCGTGCGAAGTCGACAAGGAAGTCGTACTCCTCATCGAGCCAGCCTTTTAGCGTCGGCCAAGCTTCGAATAGCGCCTCGTGTGCGACTTCGACCACTGCTTCGCCTAATCGGTCGCTCCCTTCTTCGTCCGCGGATCGCGCCGACAGGAGGCGCGCCTGAAGAAGCACCTCCAACAGTCGATCGGCCTCCCGCGGTAGTTCGACACGGCGCGCCGGCCGGCGTACGAGCTTGTTGTCGTCGAGCCTCAGGTGCACGAGATTCGGCAGGAAGGCGTCGCGCAGGGCAGTGAGTTCGTGCTCATCGGGTTTGGGCCTGAGCCCGGTAATTGCCTGGTCGGCGGCAAGGCGCACGGAGTTCTGCACCGGGTTGAGCCCGCGTGCGGCATCGCCGAGCGCGAGATAGGAAGTTAGCGTGAGGTACTTGCCGCTCTTGGTTGTCTCGTGGAGGAGCGCAAGGGTATAGGCGAGGAGGGGCAGCGCCTCGGGACTATCAACATCACGTTTGATCCTCTCACCGAGTCCCTGTTCGACTAAGAGGCCTGCGACCTCGGCGGGCCCCTCGACTAGCCGCGGCACCCGATCGAGCGGCATCGAAGGAAGCGATGTCGTCTCGGTCAGTACTGCGAGCGCGCTCCCTTCGAGCAAGCCATGCAGCACATCGGAGCGCCCGGTCGCAACGACCATCAACGGCTGTTGGTGCTTCGGATCGAGCGACGTAGCGACCAGCGCCAGGAATGCCGCGCGCTCGACTGGCTCAGCGATCGTGAAGAGCTCCTCGAACTGGTCGATAGGCAGCAGCACCGTGGCCGCACTGGCGACGCCAACGCGAAGCTTGTCTGTGAGCGTTACAATCTCACTGAAAGCCCGTGGATCCTTGAGCCTGCGGTACCAGTCATCCGCGGCCGACGGGCTACCAGTGTGGTGCGCAACAGACTTAGCGAGCGCTGACAGGGGGGCGCGTTCCGGCCGTATCGGAGGCAGTACGATCCAATGTCGCCGTCGCCGGGAAAGCTGAGGCAACACGCCGGCCTTCAGCAGAGAGGACTTACCCGCGCCTGAGGCGCCGATGATCAGAAGAAATCTGGCACCGCCTTGCGTGCGTCGCGCATCTAGCTTTTCGATAATGGCGCGCGTCTCATCGTCGCGGCCGAAATAGATCGCGGCGTCCTCCAATTCGAAGGCTTGAATTCCCGGGTAGGGCGGTCGATGCGCGGAGAGCTGAAAACCTCGCGCGAGCTCGTCCGCGACAGCATGAAGCCGACGTTGAATAAGCTCGAGGCCTTTCGGATTTCCATCGACAAGATCAACTTTCTGGATTTGCGGTAGAATGTCCTGCTCACCAAGCGGTGCACACACCACCGGTAGCACGAGCTTACCGAGGGCGCGCGCCTGGGTTAGCTCGGCGAAACACCATTTCGACGAAAACCAATTGGGCGTGAGGACGAGAATGACGGCATGACACCGGGATAGCTCCATATAGAGCCGCTTCTCCCAGTCGTCGCCGGCACCGATGCCCGTGTCCTTGTCGAAGTCGAGAAATACGCGTTCGAACCCGAGTGGGTCCGCGGCAAGCCACGCCTTGATCTCGTCGGCTATAGCGTTGTCGCGACTGGAATGGCTGATGAAGATGGCCGGCATAGCCGCTGGTTATGGCCGCTCAGGTGCGGCTTTAAGATGCAAGCGATGAAACTACCGACCTTTGTCTCTGAGGGAAAGCTGCTCGGCGGGTAACCCGACTCAAGGGGTGGGAATGGCCCTCTCGGCCGGCCCGATCCTCCTATCAAGCGCGGACGACCGAGATGGTCGGCAACGTCATGAACTGGGCCGGCGGTCAAACGCCTCTATGGGGGCGGGGGCGGATATCGCGCTAGGCTTCGGCGTGGTCTAGGAAGGACACTAGGGTCGTCGGCGGTTCACGGGTTTTCAACGCGGAGGGGTCGTAGCGGTAGATTTCGGAGTGATGGGGAGCCCAGGTGCCTGCTTCTCCTTGGCCAAGAGCACGTCGCCTTGAGCGAATCTCGATAAAAGGGGCCGAAAAATCAGCTACATGCTTGGCGCCCTGGTGTAGACAATGGGCAGCCACCGTGAAGCTCGCGTGATCGCGCCGGAGGGGAATTCATGAAGATCATTAAGCTCGCGCTAAGCGCTTTGTTCATCGTCGCCGCATGCGCGGCCGCGCAGGCGGAGTCCACGCTTCGCATCGGGCTGGCGGAAGACCCGGACGTGCTCGATCCGACCCTAGCGCGTACCTACGTCGGTCGCATCGTATTCGCCTCGATCTGCGACAAGCTCTTCGACATCGACGAGAAGCTCAACATCGTGCCGCAGCTTGCGCTCGACTACGAGACTTCGGCCGACGGCAAGCAAGTCACGATCAAGCTGCGCCCCGGGGTCAAATTTCACGACGGCGAAAAGCTCGACGCCGAAGCCGCGAAATTCTCGCTGGAACGGCATCTCACGATGTCCGGCTCGTTCCGCAAGCCGGAACTCGCCGCCGTCGATCATGTCGAGGTCGTCGATCCGCTCACTATCCGGCTCGTCCTCAAGGCGCCGTTTTCGCCGCTGATTGCCCAGCTCACCGACCGCGCCGGGATGATGGTCTCGCCCAAGGCCGCCAAGGAAGCGGGCGACAAGTTCGGGCTCAAGCCGGTGTGCGCCGGACCCTACAAATTCGTCGAGCGCGTGCAGCAGGACCGCATCGTCGTCGATAAGTTCGCCGACTATTGGAACAAAGACAACGTCCACATCGACCGGATCGTCTATCTACCGATCACCGATGCGACGGTGCGGCTCGCCAATCTGAAATCCGGCGGTCTCGATCTGATCGAGCGGCTGCTGGCGACCGACATTCCGGCCGTGCGCGCCGATCCGAAGCTCAAGCTCGCCAATCCGGTCGGGCTCTTCTACGACGGCATCACGATGAACGTCGGCAACGGCGAGGGCGCCAACTCGCCGCTCGGCAAGGACAAGCGGGCGCGGCAGGCGTTTGAGCTCTCGATTGATCGCGACGCCATCAACCAGGTGGCGTTCAACGGCGAGTTCGTCACCGGCAATCAGTGGATCAATCCCGAGAGTCCCTATTATCAGTCGAGCCTGCCCATTCCGAAGCGCGAGCTGGCCAAGGCGAAGGCGCTGCTCAAGGAGGCCGGCGTGACATTGCCGGTAACGGTCGACTTCATGGTGCCCAAGGGCGCGGAAAACCAGCAGGTTGCGGAACTGGTCCAGGCCATGGCGGGCGAAGCGGGGTTCGATGTGAAGGTCCGCGTGACCGAATTTGCGACGTCACTCAACGAAGCGGAGGCGGGGCGTTACCAGGCCTTCGCGCTAGGCTGGTCCGGCCGCGTCGATCCGGACGGCAACGTCTACAGCTTTCACAAATGCAAGGCGCCCCTCAACTACGCCGGCTCCTGCGACAAGGACATGGATTCCTGGCTCGATCAGGCCCGGCTCACCGGCAAATTCGAAGAGCGCAAGGCGCTCTACGAGAAGGTCGCGCGCAAGGTGCTCGACAACGAAAACATCATCTATCTCTACCACCGGCGCATCCTGGTCGCGCACACCGACCGGCTGACCGGCTACAAACAGATTCCCGACGGCATCGTGCGCGTCGTGGGGATCAGCCTGAAGTGACGAACCTTCAGTTCGTCATTCCGGGACGGCCCAAAGGGCCGGGCCCGGAATCCATGAACACGAGCGGAGCCAAGTTTGCGCGGCCCGGTGTTCCTGGATTCCGGGCTCGCGCCTTCGGCGCGCCCCGGAATGACGATATTCAAGCAACGCCATGCTGACCTTCCTCGGCAAACGCGTCCTGCAGCTGATCCCGACGCTGTTCTTCGTGTCGGTGATCATCTTCTCGCTGCAGCAGCTCCTGCCTGGCGACCCCGCGACCATCATGGCGGGTGAGGAGCGCGACCCGGCGGTGATCGCGCAGATTCGCCATCAGTACCGACTCGACCAGCCGATCCCGGTTCAATACGTCTACTGGGTCAAAGGCGTGCTGACCGGCGACCTCGGCGAGTCGATGCGGATCAAACAGCCGGTGCGCAGCCTCATCCTGGAGAAGCTTCCCGTCACCTTGCAGCTTGGCCTGATGGCGATCGTGATCGCGGTCACCGTCGGCGTCTCCGCCGGCATCGTGTCGGCGGTCAAAAAAGGAACCGTCTGGGACTATGCCGCCAATGTCTTCGCGCTGTGGGGCCTCTCCACGCCGAACTTCTGGCTCGGCATCATGCTGATATTCCTGTTCTCGGTCGAACTGGGCTGGTTGCCGGCGTCGGGTTATGTCCCGCTCACAGAGGATTGGCGCCAGAGCCTCGCCTCGACCATCATGCCGGCGTTTGTGCTCGGCAACGCGATCGCGGCCGTGCTGATGCGTCACACGCGCAGCGCCATGCTCCAGGCGCTCGGCAGCGATTACGTGCGCACCGCCCGCGCAAAGGGTCTGTTCGAGCGCGCCGTCGTGCTCAAACACGCGATGCGCAATGCGCTCACGCCGGTGATCACGCTGGGCGCGCTCGAACTCGGCACGCTGCTGTCAGGCGCGGTCCTCACCGAGCAGATTTTCACCATACCGGGCTTCGGCAAGCTCATCGTCGATGCGGTGTTCAATCGCGATTATGCCGTGGTCCAGGGCGTCGTGCTGGTGACGGCGACGATGTACATCACGCTCAACCTGCTGGCCGACATCGCCTATGTGCTGGTGAACCCGCGGCTGCGGAGCTGAGCGATGGTCGACGCGATTCTTTCCGCGCCTTTGCCGCGTGCCGCTGATGCCGCGATCGAGAGTCCGGCGCGCCGGGCGCTGCGGCGCCTGGCGCGGCGGCGCGGCGCCATGCTGGGGCTCGCGGTCATCGTTATATTCGTGCTGCTCGCCGTCGCTGCGCCATGGGTGACGCCTTACGATCCGATTGCGCAGAGCTGGATGACGGTGCGTAAAGCACCCTCGGCCGTGCATTGGTTCGGCACCGACGAGGTCGGCCGCGATGTTCTCACCCGCGTCGTGTTCGGCGCCCGCGCCTCGCTGATGGCCGGCGTGATTTCGATCGCGATCGCGCTCACCATCGGGGTTCCGCTCGGCCTCGTTGCCGGCTATCTCGGCGGCTTCCTCGACGCGCTGATCGGCCGGCTCACCGACGCCATGCTGGCCTGCCCGTTTCTTATTCTCGCCATCGCGCTCGCCGCGTTTTTAGGCCCCAGCCTCGGCAACGCCATGATCGCAATCGGCATCACCGCGACGCCGATCTTCGTGCGGCTGACGCGCGGGCAGGTGATGGCGGTCAAGGTCGAGGACTACGTCGAGGCGGCGCGCGCCGTCGGCAATCCGCGCTGGCGCATCGCGCTCGTCCATATCTTGCCGAACATTCTCCCGGCCTTGCTGGTGCAGGCGACCTTGTCGATCGCCGCCGCCATCATCGCCGAAGCGGCGCTCTCCTTTCTCGGCCTCGGCCAGCAGCCGCCGGCGCCTTCTTGGGGCAGCATGCTCAACGCCGCCCAGCGCTTTCTCGTCAATGCCCCGTGGATGGCGATCTGGCCGGGACTTGCTATATTTGTCACCGTGCTGTCATTCAATTTGCTCGGCGACGGGCTGCGCGACGCGCTCGACCCACGCGAGCGGTGATGGGTCATACTTCGGGGGATTGGACCAATGACGACAACCAACGGACAGGGCATTCTCGACTGGTTGGCGAGCCAGCGGCCCGCCATGCTGGCGCTGCTGGAAGAATTGGTGAACACCGATAGCGGCAGCTACGACAAAACCGGCGTCGACGCGGTGGGCGAGCGCATCCGCGGGTTTCTCGACCGCGAGGGCATCGTCCACGATACGGTCGCCAACGACCGCTTCGGCGACGTGGTGCGCGCGACCGTCGGGCAGGGCGCCAACACGTCGATCCTGCTGATGGGCCATCGCGACACCGTGTTTCCGAAGGGCGAAGCGGGCCGCCGGAGCTTCCGCATCGAGAACGGCCGCGCCTACGGGCCGGGCGTCGCCGACATGAAGGCGGGCCTGGTGATGAACGCGTTCGTGCTCGCGGCTTTTCAGAAATTCGGCGGCGCGCCGGCCCCGCTCGTCGGCTTGTTCACCTCGGACGAGGAGATCGGCTCGCCTTCGTCCCGCCCGGTGATCGAGGCGGAAGCGCGCCGTGCGCGCGCCGTGTTCAATTCCGAGCCGGGCCGCCCGAGCGGCGCCGTCGTGACCGGCCGCAAGGGCGGCGTGTTCATGAAATGCGAGGTGACCGGCAAGGCGGCCCATTCCGGCGGCAACTTCGAGCAGGGCATTAGCGCGATCGAGGAGCTCGCCCGCAAGATCATCGCGTTGCACGCGCTCACCGATATACCCAAGGGCATCACCGTCAACGTCGGCCTCATTTCCGGCGGGCAGACCGTCAACACGGTTGCGCCGAACGCGGAGTGCCAGATCGACCTGCGCTACGTCACGCCGGCCGACCGCGCCGCCATGTTGGAGAAGATCGAGCGCATCGTGGCGACCAGTCATGTCCCCGGCACCAGTGCGACGCTGCAAATTTTCGGCGAGTTCCTTCCTCTCATCCAGAGTTCCGAGAGCAAGCGCCTGTTTCAGCATTATGTCACCTGCGCGAAAGAGGTCGGGCTCAACGTCACCGGCGAGTTCACCGGCGGCTGCGCGGATTCCGGGTTTGCGGCCGGCGTCGGCGCCACCACGCTGTGCGGCACCGGCCCGATCGGCGGCAAGGCGCACACGCCGGAGGAATACCTCGAGGTGGACTCGCTCGTACCGCGCGCGCAGAGCCTGGCGCTTGCGGTGATGCGGCTGGAGCGGTGATAGCCGCTGGTGTATTGAATACCGAAGTGCAGCAAGTCTAATGAGATACTGGGGCGATGCGTCCTTCTATTGCACTTCAAGAGAATAGCGACCGCATTCGGACGATTATCGCCCGCTATCCGGTGCGGAAAGTTCGCGTCTTCGGCTCAGCCGCCCGTGGCGACGATCTCGATGGCAGTGACCTTGATCTTCTGGTTGATCCGACCGAACAAACAACATTATATGACTTGGCCGGCCTGAAACTCGAACTGGAGGCGCTGCTCGGGGTCGGGGTCGACATTGCGACTCCCGGCGCATTGCGTCGGGGTATGGCGGGAAGGATCGCCGACGATCTGAGGCCGCTGTGAAGGCAATTCGAACGGCGGATCAATTTCTGCAAGACGTCGTCGATTGGGGCGAGCGGGCAATTCGTCATGTCTCCGACATGTCCCCGAGTTCGAGGCGGAAAAGGCGTATGCTGCGCGTAACGTTTTGTCCCATGACTACTTTAGAACTGATCCAAGAATACTCTGGGCAACAGTGCAAGAATCGGTTCCGCGAATTGTTTCGCAAGCGAACCGGATTCTGAGCATCCGAAGTGATAAGTGATCGCTCACTCCACCTTCACAAAGTCCTCATCCATCTCACCGCCCATGACCAGCACGCTGTTCTCGCCGATCAAGCTTGCCGACCTCGAGCTTGAGAACCGCATCGTCGTATCGCCCATGTGCCAGTACAGCGCCGACGACGGCTCGGCGAACGACTGGCATCTCGGCCATCTCGGCATGCTCGCCAACTCTGGCGCGGCGCTGGTGGTGGTTGAGGCGACCCACGTGGAGCGGCGCGGCCGCATCACCCACGGTTGCCTCGGCCTCTATTCCGACGACAACGAGGCGGCGCTCGCGCGCGTCGTCGCCCATTGCCGGCGCAGCGGCACTGCAAAGCTCGGCATCCAGCTCGCGCATGCCGGACGCAAGGCGTCGTCCTATCGGCCGTGGGAAGGCGGCCTCGGCCTCAAGCGGGACGACGATCCGTGGGAGACGATCGCGCCCTCGGCCATTGCGTTCGGCAACGCCTGGGCGGCGCCGCGCGCGATGGACCGCGAAGACCTGGACCGCGTGCGCGATGCATTCGTCGCGTCGGCCAAACGTGCGCTGCGGCTCGGCTTCGATGCCATCGAGCTGCACATGGCGCACGGCTATTTGCTGCACTCGTTCTTGTCGCCGATCTCGAACCACCGCACCGACGAGTACAACGGCTCGGCACCGGCGCGCCTGCGCTTTCCGCTCGAGGTCGTAGCGGCCGTGCGTGCGGTGGTGCCGCGTTCGGTACCGCTCGGCGCGCGCATCACCGGTAGCGACTGGATCGACGGCGGCATGACTCCGGATGACGCGGTCACAATCGCCAAGGCGCTCAAGTCCGCGGGACTCGACTTTGTCTGCGTGTCATCGGGCGGGATCACCGCCGAAGCCATGCGCGGCGGCGGTTCGCTCGCCCAGGCGCTCGGGCCGGGATATCAGGTGCCGTTCGCCGAGAGGGTTAAGCGCGAAGCCGGCATCGCCACCCGCGCGGTCGGCCTGATCGCGACGCCGCAGCAGGCCGAGGCGATCCTGGCGGAAGGCAAGGCCGACATGATTGCGCTCGCGCGCGCCATGCTTGACGATCCGCGCTGGGGCTGGCACGCCGCGCAGGCGCTCGGCGCGGAAGTCAAACGCCCGCCCCAATACGCGCGCGCCGCCCCGAAGCTGTGGCCCGGATCGGCTTATCGCGCGTGATTGCGACGGCAGGCGAGGGGCACCATGGCCGGCAACCTCGATTTCGACGAACTCAAGCGGGCCGTGAAGGCGGGAACGATCGACACGGTGGTCGTCGCCATGCCCGATATGCAGGGCCGCCTGGTCGGCAAGCGGTTTCACGCGCAGCATTTCGTCGAGAGCGCCTACGAAGAGACGCACGCGTGCGATTATCTGCTGGCGAACGACATCGACATGGAGCCGGTGCCCGGCTACGCGGTCGCCAGCTGGGAAAAGGGCTACGGCGATTTCGTGCTCAAGCCCGATCTTTCGACGCTGCGCCGGCTGCCCTGGCTCGACGGTACCGCGCTTGTTCTCGCTGAGGTGCTCGATCACGATCACCGCGAGCTCGCCCATTCCCCGCGCGCCATTCTCAAGGCGCAGATCGCGCGGCTTGCGGCCGCAAAGATGCGGGCCTGCGTCGCTTCCGAGCTCGAGTTTTATCTGTTCGACGAGACCTACGAGAGCGCGCTCACCAAGCGCTACGCCGGGCTCAAGACCGCCGGCTCTTATATCGAGGATTATCACATCCTGCAGACCACCAAGGAAGAGGCTGTGATGCGCGCGGTGCGCAACGGCCTGCAGGAAGCCGGTATCCCGGTTGAAAACTCGAAAGGCGAGTGGGGCCCCGGGCAGGAAGAGATCAACGTGCGCTACGCTGACGCGCTGGAGATGGCCGACCGCCATGTCATCCTCAAGAACGCCGTCAAGGAGATCGCCTGGGCGCATGGCAAATGCGTGACCTTCATGGCGAAGTGGAACTACGCGCTCGCCGGATCGAGCGCGCATATTCACTTGTCGCTGTGGGACACTGCAGGCAAGAAGCCGCTGTTCTACGACACCAAGGCCGAGCACGGCATGGCGGCGTTGATGCGCGCGTTCCTCGCCGGCCAGCTCAAGTATGCGCGCGACATCACCTATTTTCTCGCACCCTACATCAATTCATACAAACGGTTCCAGGTCGGCACTTTCGCGCCGACACGTACGGTCTGGAGTCGCGACAACCGCACCGCCGGCTTCCGCCTGTGCGGGGAGGCGAGTAAGGCGATCCGCATCGAGTGCCGCATCGGCGGCGCCGATCTCAATCCCTATCTCGCTTTCGCCGCGCTGATCGCCGCCGGGCTGGCAGGCGTGGCCGAGAAGCTCGCGCTTCCGCCGCCGCATGTGGGTGACGCTTACGTCGACCGGAAACTGCCCGAGGTCCCGAAGACATTGCGCGAGGCGGCCGAGGCGCTCGCGCGCTCGAAAATGTTGCGCGCCGCGTTGGGCGACGCCGTGGTCGATCACTACGTGCACACGGCAGAATGGGAGCAGTTCGAATACGACCGGCGCGTCACCGATTGGGAACTGACGCGCGGGTTCGAGCGGTACTAATATGCAATTGCGTGCCGACTGGAACTATCCGACATCAGTGCGGTTCGGTCCCGGTCGCATTGCCGAGCTTGCCGCGGCCGTGCAAGCGGCCGGCATCGCCCGGCCGCTGCTGGTCACCGATCCCAATTTGGCGCGACTGCCGATGGTGGCTGACGCGCTTGCGTCATTGCGCGCGGCCGATGTCTCAACCGAGCTGTTTAGCGACATCCGGCCGAATCCGGTGGAATCAAACATAACGGCCGGTGTGGCCGCGTTTCGCGCCGGCGGGCACGACGGCGTGATTGCGTTCGGCGGCGGGTCGGCGCTTGATGCCGGCAAGCTCATCGCCTTCATGACGGCGCAGAGCCGGCCGATTTGGGATTTCGAAGACGTCGGCGACTGGTGGACGCGCGCCAACAGCGATGGCATCGCTCCCGTCGTCGCCGTGCCGACCACCGCTGGCACCGGCTCGGAAGTCGGCCGCGCGGCGGTCGTCACCAACGTGGCGACGCACACGAAGAAAATCATCTTTCATCCGCGCATGATGCCTAAGATCACCATCTGCGATCCGGAACTCACGGTCGGCATGCCGCCGGCGATCACCGCGGGCACCGGCATGGATGCGCTGGCGCATTGTTTGGAAGCCTATTGCGGCGCGTATTATCACCCGCTTTCCGACGGCATCGCCGCGGAAGGGGTCCGGCTGGTCAAGGAAAACCTCGCCCGGGCGGTCAACGACGGCAGCGATCTCGAATCGCGCGCTCACATGATGGCAGCGGCCGCCATGGGCGCGACCGCCTTTCAGAAGGGGCTCGGCGCGATCCACGCGCTCTCGCATCCGGTGGGCGCGCTCTACGACACCCACCATGGAATGACCAATGGCGTGTTCATGCCGTACGTATTGCTGTTCAACCGAGCGATCATCGAAGACCGGATCAAGCGGCTAGCTGCCTACATCGGCCTGCGGTCAACGTTTCGCGCGTTCCTCGATTGGATGCTGGCGTTGCGCGCGGAGATCGGCATGCCGCACACGCTCGCGGAATTGAAGGTCGGGGACGAGCAGATCGATCGCATCGTCGCCATGGCCGTCGAGGACCCGACTGCCGGCGGCAATCCGCGGCCATTCAACAAGCGCGCCGCCCGCACGGTGTTCAAGCGGGCGCTGGAGGGGCGGCTATAGTTTCGAAGAATTACAGTGCAATTTCTATCTCGTGATGAGACAGAAATCCTCGAAAGAAAATACCGGCGCGAAAATCGACGTATATCGAGGCCCGAAGGCTATAATCTACTACGATAGTGGCCCGCGCGATCGTCGGGTCGCAGCTAACCTGATTGTTTGGTCGCTTGGCCTAGTCGATCGGGCCACGGTCCTTTGCCTGTCTTCTCCGTTCGGCGATGATTGGAAGGCCGGTGAAATCTCAAATCCGCGGTGGCAACGGTATCGCCGTTGGAGACAAGGGTCGGGAGAGTCCCGTTGTCTTTATGACGCGCCCGGTCTCGTTACCGGAAAAGGAGAGGACTCAGAGATCGGAAAAGTGATTGAGTTCGCACTGATCCTGGGCCGGGGCGCGCTCGTCGCGGCCGAACCAGGCCGTAACCGGCTCTTTCTCTCTCATGATGACCGTCTCGAAATCTATCGTTGCGCGAAATGGCGTGGACTGCGGAGAAGATTAACCGAATTGGGCTATTGGCACGCAAGGAGAAAATGAGAACACCAATCTACAAAATAGATGTTCCAATGCAGGGAAGCCTGGCCGTCATGCCGCGTCCTCGTGGCGACGATTGGTTGATTGACGAAATTACTGCATGGGGGATCGAAGGCATTCATATTATCGTCTCGCTCCTTGAAGATTGTGAAATTTCTGATCTGGGCCTGCATCGAGAGCGGGAATTTTGCCTTCACTGTGGTATCGAGTTCATCTCTTTTCCCGTTGTCGACCGCGGTGTTCCAGAATCCACGACAAGAACATTTGAACTCGCGCGGTATTTGGGAGCGGCCGTCATCTCTAGAGAAAAAGTGGCGATCCACTGTCGCGCGGGTATTGGTCGTTCCGCCCTTCTCGCCGCTTGTGTGCTTGCGGTCGCCGGTTACGATCCTGACAGCGCGTTTCGTTTGATCGCAGAGGCGCGCGGGCTGGCCGTGCCCGACACCGACGCGCAACGCGCATGGGTGACAGCGTTCAAGTTGGCGATCCCGGTCGTATGACGAGGTGAGCGGCCCTACTTCAACCAGTTCGCGCAAGCTCGTCCAGGAGATGCGCAAATGCCGTTGTGCGCAGTCGCGCGAGGTCCTCCGGCCGGTCTACATCCCAAGAAGTCGGCAGTTCGCGCGACCGCAATCCGTGCTGCGCCACGCGCCGGCGGGTCTCCGCCATGACAGTATCGACGCCCCACGTCATTTCAGCAAACAGCCCGGGTTGCGGCCGGCGAGTTCCGATCAGCACGTAGCCGCCGTCCTCGGCCGGAATGACGACGACGTCGCTGCCGGCGCGCAACGCGTCAGCCGCCTCGTGCAAATGAGAGAGTGTCAGGGCCGGACAATCGGTGCCGATGACGAGGACTGGTCCGGTGGCGGCTTGGCAGGCGGCAAGCATGCGCACGCCGAGATCGCCGTCGGGTTGCGCAGCCAAGCCAATCGGAAAACGCGATGCCAGCGCCGTGAAATATTCATTCGGCGGCGCCGGGCTCACCCATAAAGTCACCGGCCCAGTCGCCGCCGCGCACGCCGTCTCGACCGTGCGTTGGATCAGCCGCGCGTGCAGTGCTGCCGCCCCATCGGCACCGAGCGCCGGGGTGAGGCGCGTCTTCACCGCACCGGCCGCCGGCGCCTTGGCGAGGATCGCGAGCGCGACCGGCTCAGGCGTCGCGGACGCCATAGCCGTATTGCCGCGCCAGCCGTGCGGGCTCGGCGCCCAGGAAGAACGCGAGCCGCAACCGCCACATCATAAAAATTGTGCGCACCACGCCGTCCCGGTCCCAGCGGCGGCCCGACGTGGTCACCCGCGCGGCGAGGCACGCCGGCGGTCCAGTCGCCTTGAGCCGTCGCGACAGCACGATGTCTTCCATCAGCGGAATATCCGGGAAGCAGCCGGCCCGGGCAAAGGCATCGCGCGTCATGAACATCGCCTGATCGCCGGTGGCAATGCCGGTGAGCCGCGAACGCCAATTCATCATCGCGGCGACGACAGGCAGCAGTGGGCTGCTCCCGGCGATCGTCACGTCGAAGCGCCCCCAGGCGCGCCTCGCCCCTCCAAGAACATCGACCACGAGCCGATCGGCACCGGCCGGCAAACGCGTGTCGGCATGTAGAAACAGCAGCACATCGCCGTGCGCGGCCGCCGCGCCCGCGTTCATTTGCGATCCGCGCCCGCGCGGCGCGGTGATCACAACGTCGGCGAACGGACGGGCCGCTTCCAGCGTGCCGTCCCGGCTGCCACCGTCGGCTACGATCACCTCGGCGCCGCGCGCGCGAAAAGGCTCGAGCGCCGCAAGCGCTTCCGTAATCCCGGCGGCTTCATCGAGCACCGGGATGATAATGGATAGCGTCGGCATGGCCGCGCGCTATCGCGACTTGGCGGTCGCGGTTGCGGATTCCAGTCCGATGCGGCCGAAGCCCGGGAGCTTGATGGCGGGACGGCGGATGTCGAGGCCGGCCACCAAACTCAGCACGTTTATTTCGAGCCCCTCGACCCAGCCGAGCTTGAGGCCGAGGACCCCCCACAGGCTCGCTTCGACGCCGGTGCCGCTGCCGGTCAGGCCGAAGAGGGCGCCGTCGGCGCGAAAGTCCTTGCCGATCGCGTCGGGCGGCAGCGCAACGTCGAGTTCGGGCGCCGCGCGCAGCACGCTCGCGACGAACGTGTTGCTGTTGGGTCCCGGCCACAGGCGATAGTCGCCGAGGTTGGCGTAGGGATAGGCCGCGATCGCCGCGCGGATTTTTGGAATTGCCGCCGCGGCTGCGGGACCTCGGACGTCGGCGACCACTTGCGGCGTGTTGCCGAACCAGCGCGCGTCCGGCGCCCAGCCGTTGACGTGAATTGGCCGGCCCCACCCGGTCAGGTCGTAGCGCGTGTAGCTTTTGGCGTTCTCCTGCTTGAGCACGATCCAGCTATGGACCGCGAAAATCCCCTTCCAGCGGCCGGTGCGGCCGGAGAACACGAGAATGCGCGCGTCCGGATCGGCGGCCGCCGGCGCGAGAATACGCGCGCTCGACCAGTCGGCGTCATACCAGCTGCCAGAGCGTTCGCCGGCGTAATAGATGACGGCGCGAAGGAGCAGCGGCAGCAGGAAGACGAGGATCACGAGCATGGCGACTTTCTTCGGGCGGAGGCGCATGGCAGGTAAGTGAGGACGGGATATCGGCGCGATTGTGACCGCCCGCTATAGCACTTTCGCGCCCCCAGGCGATTTGCTTGTCTTACAGCGCCCGCACACCGCAATAGCAAGGTAGGGGAGTCCATATGGCCGACGGCACCGATGTTTTCGATATCATCCACACCACGCGCTCAATGCGGCGGCTCAAGCCCGATCCGGTGCCCGACGCGCTCATCCGCCGCATTCTCGAGGCCGGACAATGCGCGCCGAGCGGCGGCAATGCGCAGCGCTGGCGCTTCCTCGTGATCAAGGATCCGGCCATCAAGAAGGCGGTGCAGATCTGGTATCAGCGCGCCTTCGACGAGGTGATCGGGCCGCGCTACCGCACCAGCGCGCCGCCGCCGGGGGTCGATGCCGCGCGCTACAGCCGCGCTGCCGATGCGACGCAGTATCTCACCGAGCATTTTCACGAAGCGCCGGTCTGGATCGTCGCGTGCATCGAGCACGGCAGCGAAAAGCCCAACCGCTCCTCCGGCTCGAGCATCTATCCCGCGGTGCAGAACATGCTGCTCGCGGCGCGCGCGCTCGGGCTAGGCGCGACGCTCACCACGCGACATCTCCTCTTCGAGAAGGAGACCGAGGCGGCGCTCGGCTTGCCGCCGGGCGTGCACTCCTACGCGATTATTCCCATCGGTTACCCGATGGGCAAATTCGGGCCGCTCGGGCGCGGGCCGCTCGCCGACATCGTCTACCAGGATCGCTGGGGCCAGCCGTGGAGCGGCGCCGCCTGACGCGATGGCCAATCCGGTTCTGATCGAAATTCTGCGCGGTTCCCGCGTCGAGAGCGTGCATCGCGGGGCCGTTTGCGTGGTCGACGCGGACGGCGCAACGGTGCTTTCTCTCGGCGACGTGGCGCAACCGGTGTTCCCGCGCTCCGCCGTGAAGGCGCTGCAAGCGTTGCCGCTCGTCGAGGGCGGCGCTGCCGATCATTACCGGCTCGGCGATGAGGAACTCGCGATCGCCTGCGGCTCGCACGGCGGCGCGCCCGCGCATGTGGCCGTGGTCGAGCGCATGCTCGCGCGCGCCGGGCTCGATGTTGCGGCGCTCGAATGCGGCGCGCATCGGCCGAGTCATGCGCCATCGGCCGAGGCTTTGCTCCGCGTCGGGCGGGCGCCGTCCGCGCTGCACAACAATTGTTCCGGCAAACATGCGGGGTTTCTCTGCGTGGCACGGCACCTGGGCGTCGAGCACCGCCGCTATGTCGCGACGAGCCATCCGGTGCAGCAGGCGGTCAAGGCGACAATCGAGGAGCTGGCCGGCGTCACCATTGAAAAAGATCAGTGTGCGGTCGACGGCTGCTCGGTCCCCACCTGGGCGGTGCCGCTCGCGAACTTGGCGCAGGCCTTTGCCCGCTTCGGCACCGGGGGTGGGCTTTCCGCCGCCCGCGCCAACGCCGCGGCGCGCCTGCGCGCAGCGTGCGCGCGCCATCCGTTTTTTGTAGCCGGCACCGCCCGGTTTGCGACCGTCGCGATGGAGCGCCTGCGCGAGCGCGCCTTCGTCAAGGGCGGCGCCGAGGGCGTTTTTTGCTGTGCGCTGCCGGATCAGGGTCTCGGGATCGCGTTCAAATGCGACGATGGCGCCGGCCGCGCCGCCGAAGCGCTGATGGCGGCGCTGATGATCCGGCTGATGAAGCTCGACGCCGCCGAGCGCGCGATCCTCGACCGGTTTGCCCGGCCGGCGATGAGCAATTGGAATGGCGTCGAAATCGGCCGCATCCGCCCGACCGCCGTCGTGCGGGCGAAGTGATACTGCGCCTACTTCACCGCAAACACCCAGATGGATCCGCCCTGCGGCACCTCGGGATATTTCCCCGGGAACAGCAGATTGAGCCGGCCCTGCATGCGCGCGGCGTCGACCCCCCAGCCGGACTGGACGGCGACGTATTGTTTGCCGTCCACCTGGAATGATACCGGCACGCCGTTGACGCCCGATGCGGTCGGATATTCCCACAGGATCTTCCCGGTCTTGGCGTCGAACGCGCGGAACATGCGGTCGTTGGTGCCGCCGGCAAACAAAAGCCCGCCGCCGGTCGCCAGCACCGGGCCCCAGTTCTGCGACGGCAGTTTGGTGGTCCACACGCGCTTGCCGGAATCGAGGTCCCACGCCTGCAGCTCGCCGAAATGGTCGGCATCCTTGACCATGGTGAGCACGTTCTTGGCGACGCCGGTGTAGCGCTCGCCCGGAACGTATTTCGCTTCCCCGCCGGTAAGTTCCGAGCACAGATTCTCGTTCGCCGGAATGTAGAGCAGCCGCGTCTGCGGACTGTAGGCGACCGGCGGCCAGTCTTTGCCACCCCACAGGCCGGGGCAGAACTGCGCCGCCTTGCCGGTGCTCGGCTTGCGCGCCTCATCGACTTCAGGCCGGCCGGTTTTCGGATCGAGTTTCTTGAACACGTTCTGGCGCACGAACGGCTGGCCGGCGACGAAGTTGATGTTGTCGGTCGTGCGCTCGAGCTGCCACAGGTAGCCGTCGCGCGCCACGTCAACGAGGCCTTTCACAGTTCGCCCGCCGTGGCGGTAATCGACCAAAATGGGCGGCGACACCTCGTCCCAGTCCCAGGAATCGTTCTGGTGATACTGGAAATGTCCTTTGATCGCGCCGCTCGTCGTGTCGAGCGCGATCACCGAAGACGTATAGAGATTGTCACCGGGCCGCTGATCGCCCATCCACGGGCCGCCATTGCCGGTGCCCCAGAAGGCGAGGTTGGTTTCCGGATCGTAGGTGCCGGTGACCCACACCGAACCGCCGCCGGTCTTCCATTGGTCGCCCTGCGGCCAAGTTTCGCTGCCGGGCTCGCCCGGCGCCGGCACCGTGAAGGTGCGCCACAGCTCCTTGCCGCTTTCGCTGTCATAAGCCGCCACGAACCCGCGCACGCCGAGTTCGCCGCCGGAGACGCCGACCATCACCCGCCCGTCGACGACGAGCGGCGCGAGCGACATGTAGTAGCCCTTCTTGTAGTCCTCGACCTTGGCGATCCAGGCTTCCTTGCCGGTTTTGGCGTCGAGCGCGACCAGCACCGCCTCAGTCGCGGCGAAGAACACCTTGTCGCCCCACAAGCCGACGCCGCGGCTCGTCGGATGCAGTTGCGTCATGTCCTCGGGGATCGATCGTTTGTAGCGCCACAGAAGGGCGCCGCTCTTCGCCTCGATCGCCAGCACCTGGTTGCCCGGCGTCGCGACGAACATCACGCCGTTGTTGACGATCGGCGGGGCTTGGTGCCCCTCGACCTGCCCGGTTGACATGCTCCACACCGGCGCGAGGCGGGCAACGTTGGCCGGCGTGATGTCGCCCAGGGGGCTATAGCCCCAGCCGTCATAGGTGCGGCGGAACAACAGCCAGTTCGTATCCTCCGGTTTCTTGAGACGCTCCGCAGTCACCGGCGCGTAGCGCTGGAGGATGTCCGGCGTCGGCCCGGGCACCGGGTCAAGCGAGGCCGGAAAAACGATCTCCTGTGCCGCCGCCCGCGCGAGACTCGCGACCGCGATGACGAGCGCACACGTGAGACTTGTCTTGCTGAGCATGAGATCCTCCCCATCAACGTCGTCGCCTTCAACGGCGACCGTTTGAATGTCAGTCGTGCGCGATACCGACTCGGCCGGTGAACGGCTTCGCCACCACGAGCTTGCCCTCGGCGATTTTCAGCGGCAGCCCGACGAGCGGGCGCGGCGTCGGTCCGTCGATCACGGCGCCGGCTTGGCGCGGATCGTAATGCGAGGCGTGGCACGGGCATTCGATGATCTTGCGCTCAACGCTCCAGCCGGTGATGTCGCAGCCCGCATGCGGACAGATGGCGGAATAGGCGAGCACGCCGTCAGCCGCGCGTTCCTTGCTGGTCTCGCCCAGCGTTTGCGGATCGAGGCGCAGCACCAGTACTTTGTTCAGGCGCGATCCGTTGCGCGTCACGCCGCCGGCCGGATCCATCGGCCAGGCCGCAAGCGGCGGCGCGTCGGCCATGATGTCTGCCGGGGTGAGCGCCGCGCCACCGTCGACCCGCACCAGCAGGTCGCCGGTCTTCGGCCGCTCGTCGGCCGGCTCGGCCCGCGCGCCGCCGGCCGCGATGTCGAGGATGAACGCCGAAGCCGCGGCGAGAACGCCGCGCCGGCTCGCGTCTATGCAACCGCCGCACGTCCGCTCGCGCACGCTCCTCCTCCCGTGCGCCAGACTGAGCCTTCCCGGCGCCGCGCGCAAGCGCCGCGAAATTGTTTGATGGTCAGCGCACGCGGTTGCCGCTGATGGCGAGCTGCGCGAAGCGGGCGCCGTCGTTGGCGAGTTCGCCGGTCACCGGCGTGCGACGGTCCATGCCGAGGATCGCGCCGCGGCGCGCGCCGGAAATCAGATTATCGGCGATCACGGCCGAGCCGGCACCCGGCACGACCGAGACGGCGATGCCCACGTCGGCACTGCGCACCACGTTGCCGGTCACAGTCACGTCGCGCAGATATTCTCCCCAGCCGAGCGCGATGCCGGCGCTCGGCGCGTTCTCGATCACGTTGCCCGTGACGGCGGTATCGGCCTCGACGCCGATGCCGACGCCGGCCGCGTCGTGCGGGTCGGTACCGGCCGGACGATGCGGGACGAGATTGCGGATGACGTTTCCCTGCACCACGGCCAGCCGCCCGCCTTCGCGGAAGTTCGTGACCACGACGCCGAGCGCGGCGCCGTCGATGATGTTGTTGGCGATCACGGCCCCTTCGAAGGCATATTCGGCGTAGAGCGCGACCTCGCCGAGATCGGTGCAGGTGTTGCCGACGATTTGCAGATTGGCGGCGGCGTTGCCGCGAACGCCTGAGAACGCGGCGCCACGGATGCGATTGCCGCGCACCATCACGTTGCCGGCGCGAAACACGTTGACGGCATTGCCGTTCTGGCCGGAGCCGCCGGCGCGCGCCGCGACATCTTCGATGCGGTTGTCGAGAACGAGCGTGCCGTCGTCGCCCGGCGCCGTGCGCCACACGAGAATCCCGTTGTTTCCTGCCGCCCGAATGGTGTTGCCGGCGAGCCGCAGTCCGCGCGCGTCGAACGAGAAGATGGCGGCGTCTTCCGCGCCGACGATGGTCGAGCCGGTGATCTCGCCTTCGATCCCTTCGAGCACGACGCCGTGGCGTCCCGATGCGAGGACGTCGCAATCGTGAATGCGCACGCCGCGTCCGTCGGTGAAATGAACGAGCCCGCGGCGTTCCGGCAGCGGCAGCCCGGCGCCGTCGAGGGTGAGGCCCGTCAGCGTAATGTCATCGACGTGGTTAGCGGAGATGAGCGACGGCCCGCGCGCGAGCACGAGCCGGGTCGCGCCGCGCACGCCAATGATGTGGGTGCCGGCCGGAAGCCGCAGATCTCCGGCACGGTAAACGCCGGGCCCGAGTGCGAGCGGGACGCGCGCGCCCGCCGCGCGGTCGATCGCATCCTGCATCGCGCGGCTCTGGTCGTCCGGGCTGCCGGCGCGCACGCCGAGATGCATCGCGTCGATGCCGATCGACGAGCGCGGGCCGGCAATGGCGCGCTCGGCGGCGAACGGCTCGGCCGCCACGGCGGCGCCGGCGGCGGACAATGTGAGGAAACCTCGGCGATCGATACTCATGCGGATGCGGCCTTCTGTGAGCATGATCTTTTCCGAAAACCGGTACCCACTTTTCGGGATCATGCTCCGGTCGGGAGCCGCACGCTTCAAGTTGCGCGCCAATGAACCTGTGCCGGGATGGCACGCAAGGGAGGCAGGATGGTTAACATCAGGCGCGCGGCAGCACGTCCGCGCGCTCCGCCACCACGTCTTTGACCGCCGTGACAAACCCGTCGAGGTCGGCGTCGCCGACCATGAGCGAAAGCGCAACGAATCCGCGCCGCGCCATGTAATAGCCGCGCTCCAGGAGGTCGAGGAACATGAGTTCCTTGGCCGCGTCATTTGCTCCTTCGAGATCGTCGACCGAGCGAATCGGCCCGGTCACCGCGTGCAGCGTCATCAGCGAGGAGCGCCCCGTCATCTGCAGCGCGACGCCGGCGTCGGTGAACACCGCGTTGAGGCGGGCGCGCAGCGCCTCACCGCGCGCATGTAGCGCCGCCGCCGCGTCCGGCGTGAACACCTTCGCCATCCCGGCGATGCCCGCCGCCATCGAGAGCACATTGTTGTTGAACGTGCCCGCGTGCGGCATCGCGCCGGCCGCGGTCGGATCGTAGATCTGCATGAGATCGCGCCGCCCGCCGAACGCGCCGAACGACATGCCGCCGCCGATATATTTGCCGAGTGTCGTCATGTCCGGCGTGATGCCGTCGAGCGTCTGCGCGCCGCCCGCGGAAAAGCGCGAGGTCATCACCTCGTCGAAGATGAGCACGCTTCCCGCGGCGGCCGTCTCGGCGCGCAGCATGGCGAGGAAGGAACGCTCGGCCGGGATGCAGCCGGCCGAGCCCATCATGGGCTCGACCAGGATGGCGGCGAGGCCAGCGGCCTCGCGCCTGATCGCCGCCCGCGTGCCGTCGACGTCGTTGTAGCGTGCGAGCACGACCGGGAAGGGCGCATTGATCGGGATCCCGCCGCCGCCGAAATAGAGCAGCCCGCCGTGATAGCCGCCCTTGAACACCATGATCTTCGCGCGCCCGGTCGCGTGGCGCGCGGTCGAAAGCGCCATCAGGTTCGCCTCGGTGCCGGAATTGGTGAAGCGCACCAGCTCGATCGACGGGAAGCGGGCACACACGATGGCGGCGAGCTCCGCCTCCATCCGGTTGTGCGCGCCGAAATTGATGCCGTGGTCGAGCGCGTTATCGATCGCCGCGCGGATTACCGGATGCGAATGGCCATAGAGCCCGGCCGTGTACTCGCCCAGCAGGTTCAAATAGCGATGGCCGTCGATGTCGGTGAGAAAGGCGCCTTCGCCTTTGGCCGCGCAGATCGGGAAGGGTCCGTAATAAAGCACGGTGCGCGTGTTGCCGCCCGGCATGACCGTGCGCGCCGCCTCGTGCTGCGCCTTCGATTTCGGCCGGCGCGCGACATAGGTCCCGCGCGCTTCGGCGAGCGCATCGTCGAGCGTTCGATTGCGTCGTAGCGCCGTGCTCGGTGCGATGGTCGGCCTCCTCGCGTAAGGTGTTAGAGCATGATGCCGAAAAGTAGGTACCGGTTTTCGGAAAACATCATGCTCCGATAAGATCGAGGCTGCCATTGCTGGCGCGCACGCGTCAACGTGGTGGAACGCGCGGGGAGGAAATTGCAATGAAACTCGACGGCAAAGTCGCGCTGGTTACCGGCGCGCAGCAGGGAATTGGCGCGGCCATCGCGGTCGCGCTGGGCGGCGAGGGGGCGGATGTCGCGCTTAGCTGGCTCGACGACCAGCCCGCGGCGGACGGCGTGGCCACGCGCATTCGTGAAGCCGGCCGGCGTGTTCACCTCATCCGCGCCGATGTCGCGCGGCTTGCCGATATCGAGATGATGGTCGCCGATACCGTCCGCGCGCTTGGCGTTCCCGACATCCTGGTCAACAACGCCGGCGTTTATCCGCGCGTGAAGCTCCTCGAGATGCGCGAGAGCGACTGGGACTACGTGCTCGACATCAATCTCAAGGCGGGATGCTTTGCCACCATCGCGGTCGCCAGGGCACTGATCGCCGCCGGCAAGGCCTCGGGCTCGATCATCAACATCTCATCGCAGGCGATGCGCGGCGCGGTGCGCGGCGTGCACTACAGCGCGAGCAAAGGAGGCGTGGTCTCGATGACGCGCGCCATGGCGCTCGAACTCGCGCCGCACAACATCCGCGTCAACGCCATCGCGCCGGGCACGACCGACACGGCGCAACCGCGCTACGGCGCGAGCGAAGCCGAGCTGATCGAGATGGCGCGCCGCGCGATCCCGCTCGGCGGCAAGATGCTCACCCCCGAGCAGATCGCGCGAACGGCCGTGTTTCTTGCGTCCGAAGACGCGAACGCCATCACCGGGCAGGTCGTGCACGTCAACGGCGGCTCGTACATGGCGTAACAGGTGCGCTGCTCACGCGCCCGGCGACCCAGGTCTGCAAAACGGTGATCTCACTCGCATCGAGCGCGACCATGTCGGCGCGACAGCCGGGCGCGAGATGACCGAGGCGATGGGCGAGGCCGAGAAAGCGCGCGGGCTCCGCGGTGGCGGCACGCAGCGCGCCGGTCAGCGGCATCCCCAACAGCTTGACGCTGTTGCGCACCGCCTTCGCCATATCGAGTGCGCTGCCGGCAAGCGTCCCGTCGTCCCGGATGCAGCCGCCAGCGTTCGCCAGGACGGCACGGCCGCCCAGCATGAAGGTGTCACGCTTCCCGCCGACCGGAGGCATGGCGTCGGTCACCAGCATCGGGCGCGCACGGCCGCGTAAAGCGAGCCGCAGCATCGCCGGATCGACGTGCACGCCGTCAACGATCATGCCGAACCAGCAATTGTCGCTTTCGAGCGCCGCGGCGATCGGTCCCGGCTCGCGGCTCGCCAGCGGCCGCATGGCGTTGAACAGATGCGTGAAGCCGGTGAGGCCCTCCGCGAGGGCGACGCGCGTTTGTTGGTAAGTGGCCATCGAGTGGCCGAGCGACACTTTGATCCCGGCGTCCACTAATCCGGCGATGAAACCTTCAGGAACGATTTCAGGAGCGAGCGTGACCAGCATGACGCCGTCGCGCCATTGCGTCAGCCACTCGCGCTCGCGCGCCTCCGGCCGACGGAGCATGCCGGGATCATGCGCGCCCGGGCGATCGGCTGAGAGGAACGGTCCTTCGAAATGAATGCCGAGGATGCTCGGATTGGTTCTCATTGCGGTGGCGACAGCATCCCGCGCGGCGCGCATCTTCTCGGGCGTATCGCTGATCAGCGTCGGCAGCAGACCGGTGGTGCCGAAGCGCCGATGCGCCGCGGCGATGGCGGCTATCCCGGCCGACGTCGGTTCGTCATTGAACAGCACGTCGCCGCCGCCGTTCACCTGCACGTCGATGAAGCCGGGCGCGAGCCAGGCGCCGGACGGCAGTTCGTGCGCGGAAATCTTTTCTGGAATCTCGCCCCGCCGTACAAGCTGAACGATGTCGCCGCCGTCGATCAGCACCGCGCAATCCTCATGCAGTGCCGTGCCGTCGAACACATGATCCGCGGCAAGTGCGTATCGCGCCTGCTCCTTCATCGGGTGCGGGTGACCTTCTGCAGATGGCGCGGCCGGTCAACGTCGGCGCCGCGCCGCGCCGCGAGCCGGTATGCCATCCCATAAAAGGTCTGGATCAGGCAAACCGCGTCCGTGTCCGGATTGTCGGCCGCCGGCGCCGCCAGCCGTCCAGCGGCATCGCTTGTTCCCGTGGCGAACACCTCCGCCCCCTTGCCTCGAAGCGTTGCCGCCAGTTCGTGCATGCCGGGCGCCGCCGCGTCGGTCGGCATGAACATCAGCACCGGATAGCCGCGCTCGACCAGCGCTACCGGGCCATGCACGAACTCGGCGCCGCTGAACGCCTCCGCGTGCAGGTTGCAATTCTCCTTTAGCTTGAGCGCCGCCTCGCGCGCGATCGCGAGCGTAGGACCGCGGCCGATCGTGATGAGACTCGCGGCGCGCGCGAGCACATCGAGCGGAGCGCTCCACTCGAGCTGCGCTGCCGTCGCGAGACGCTCCGGCAGGCGCCCGACCGCCTGTTCCATCGCGGCATCCTTGCTCCAGCGCGCCGTCAGGCGTAACAGCGCCGCGAGCGAGGTGATGAAAGTCTTGGTCGCCGCGACGCTCACCTCGGGCCCGGCCGCCATGGGGAGGATGATGTCGCAGGCGGCCGCCAGGGGGCTTGCGACGGCGTTGGCGATGCACGCCGTGAGCGCGCCGGACGCTTTGGCGGTGCGCGCGGCTTCGACGATGTCGTCGCTCATGCCGGATTGCGAGATGGCGAGAAAGAACTGATCCTTGAGCCGCAGCTCCCGGCCGTAGACGGTGGCGATGTTGGGCGCGGCGGCGGCAACCGGAATCCCGAGGTAACGCTCGAACAGGTGTTTGCCGAAGGTCGCTGCATGGGCCGAGCTGCCGCGCGCGCAGGTGACGACCACCCGCGGGTCCATGCGAGCGAGGCGCGCGCCCAGTTCCGCCAGCGGCCGCTCCAGGACGCGTGCCTGCGCCGCGACCGCCTGCGGCGCCTCGCCGATCTCCTGGGCCATCCGGGTCATGCATCGGTCCTAAAAGGGGGCCGTCAAGCGCGACATCATGTGCCGCCGTCACGCCCAAGAAAAAGAAGTATACGATCGTCGACGTGAGGGACCCCGACTCGTGGTAGAGAACGCGCGTTCAAATCTTCAACACCTTAGTACCGAAGTCGATGCGCCTGCGTTGTCTCCGTGCGACCCTCGCCGGAGTGCGGACGTGGATACCGAACGCGCCAGCCCACGCTACCGCGATATCGACCTATGGGATCCGGGCGATATCCTGGAAGCGCTGATCGAAGGACAATTCGTCGCCGTGGCGGCGGTGCGCGCGGCGCGACCGGCGCTTGAGCGCGCGGCGCGCGCTATCGAGGCGCGGCTCAAGCGAGGCGGGCGCCTCGTCTACGCCGGCGCCGGCACTTCCGGTCGCCTCGCTGTGCAGGACGGCGCGGAGCTGATGCCGACCTTCAGCTGGCCGGCCGACCGGCTGCTCCTCCTCATCGCCGGCGGCAATGAGGCGCTGTTGCGCGCGGTCGAGGGTGCCGAGGACGCGGTCGAGCATGCCGCGCAACTGGTCCGCTCCCATGGCATCGGCCCAGCCGACGCGCTCATCGCCGTGGCGGCGAGCGGCTCGACGCCGTTCACGCTCGCCTGCCTGCGCGAGGCGAAGCGGCGCGGCGCGCTTACCGTGGGCATCGCCAATAACGACGACACACCGCTGCTCACCGAGGCTGATTGCCCGGTGCTGCTGGCGACCGGCTCTGAGCCAATCGCCGGCTCGACGCGCATGAAGGCGGGCACCGCGCAGCGTATCGCGCTCAACCTGCTCTCCTCCCTCATCATGATCCGGCTCGGCCGTGTCTACGGCGGCCTGATGGTCGACGTGCAGGCGGCCAACGCGAAGCTCGCGCGCCGCTCGCAAAGCATGCTGCGCCATCTCACCGGGCGGAACGCCGAAGACATTTGCGCCGCCCTCGATACTGCCGGCGGCAGCGTCAAACTCGCGGCGCTCCTGCTCAAGGGCTGCGATCTCGCCGAGGCAAGGGGGGCGCTCGAGCGGTCCGGCGGTCAGCTGCGCGTTGCGCTTGCGTGGGTCGAGAGCCGCGCGCCGGCGCGGCCGGTCCTGGCCGGGAGCGGCAAGGGCGGGTAGGACGAAACAGCCTTCAGCGGGCAGGAACGCCGGTCAACAAAAGGCCACGCATGTAACGCCGGCGGTCTTGCGGCCTTTTAATCGGGTATGTTTTTGCGAAGTGCTCGACCGTGAAATGCGGTTCGGCCGACAACACCTTATCGATATACGGCTTGGCTTCATCCGGACGCCGGAGATGCCCCAGTGCCGCGATGACGTGCCTGTAGGCGAGACGCGAATGAGGGTTTCCCGCGATCATGTCGCGGCCGACCAGCACGGCCCGTTCGTAGTCGCCCCTGAACGTGTAGGCGATCACGTAAATGCCCCCGAGAAAATCCCAATAAGGATGCAGTGGGGCGAGATCGCGCGAACGTTTCAGCCGCCGCAGTGCGAGCGCCGGTTCGCCAATATAACAACAAGTCGCGGCACTCAGCGCCCATATGAAGGCGAGGTTGGGGTTGAGCCGTAGCGAACGATCGAAATGATGGGCGGCGGCGTCGAAGTTCCTTCTCCAAGCACAGATGTGCGCATAAATGCCGAGCGCTTCCGCATTGTCGGGATCTATTTCGATGGCCTGAAGCGACAAGCTCTCCGCAACTGACAAGCTTGCGTCGGCGTCGTGTGCGCCACCCTGAACTATTCGGGCAATGTGCCACAAAGCCGCCCACGCCCAGGCCATCGCATTGTGGGGGTCGACCACCATTGCCTGATTGATCAATTCGCCCGCGCGCTCGAGTTTCTCCTGCTCCATGCTGTGAAGCAGGGGAAGGGCCATCAGCAGCAGCCCGGTCGCTCCGTAGTGTTCCCGCCGATTGGGCTGGCCCTCGATGAAGAGAATGACTGGGTCGATACTGCCGACCACCCGGCCGGTGACGATTTCGTTCAACCGATGCAGCTCGTTCGTTTGCAGTTCGAAGCGCTCGCTCCAGACCGGCTGGGCGCGCCGGGTAAGGTCGAGAAGCCGGACATCGATCGCGATCGATTGCCCATGCCGGCCGATACGGCCATCGACGGCGTAGTCGAGGTCCTGCCGGTGAAGAAAGTCCGTGCCGGCGAAATTCGCCGGCTGCCCGGAATTGAATGAGATGGGGGCGACGAGGTCGAACCAGCGAAACCGCGCCAATGCGGCGGCGACGTCGTGGCTCAGGGAGAAGGCCAAACCTTCCCACCTTTCAGTGCCCCTTCCTTGACCGCTCGCTTCGAACGGCAACACTGCGACCCGCAGCCGGTTGCGGCCCGGCGGCGGTTCGCGTGGGTAAACTTCGCGGCGCGCCGGCACCGGACAGTTCTCGTCGGCAGAAGCCCGCGCGGTTTGCGGGCACGACAAATCTCTCGTTTTCCGCTCGAAGAGCTCGCGTTCGCGCGCCAGCCAACCGTCGAACGACACGCTCACGTTATCGAGGCCTTCGAGCAGTTGGCCGCTGCAGAGTAGCGCGAGATCGGGAGAAGAGGATTCGCGCAGCGCCATGGCATCGATCCAGCAAGCGTCGGTATTGAGACGGATCCTTGCGCGTCCGCTCGATATCAATTCGTCCGCGAGCGGCCCAACGGCGGCGCACACGTCACGCAACGCTTGGTTCACATGGGCGCGGGCGGCCTTCTCGCCGGCTTGGTCCCACAACAGCCGAGCCAACTCGGCGCGCGGCACTCCGCTCCGGCAGCGAGGCAAAGGCAGGCGAGCAACGCGCGTGCTTTCTTTGCGCGCGGAAGAATGTCGTCGCCAAGATAGCTCGTGGCCCGCATCGGGCCGAACAGATGAATCCGGGCAATCCGGCACGCGGTTGGCCGCTGCACGGCGCCCAGCACGACGGGTGCGACAGCACTGCTAAGGCCGTCACCGAGCAGACCGCGCATGCCGTCAGTCTCGATCACGTGAATGGTCGAGGATGTTTTGGGCGCTCGGATCCCAGCAAACGGCCCCCTCAACAAGTAATTTGAGGGTCCACGCGCCAATTCGCCCCCAAGAAAGTATGGCGGGCAAAAGAGTCCAGTGCAAACGAATTCCGACCGTGTGCCGGTTGCCTGGCGATCGCGCGATGTGCTTGAGAGTTGTACCGCTCGCCCGTCTGCGCCCTGGCGTATCAGCGTGCAGGAACGCCGGCCAACAGGAGCCCGCGCATGTAACGCTTGCGATCTTGCGGTCGTTTGATCGGGTACGTCTTTGCGAAGTGCTCGACGGTGAAATGCGGTTCGAGCGACAATAGCTTGGCAATGTACTGTTTTGCTTCAGCGGCGCGCCGGAGATGACCGAGCGCAGCAATAAGCGCCTTGTATCCGGCACTATAATTGGGATTCGACCTGACCGCGCCGCGTGCCACGAGCACCGCCTGTTCGTAATCGCCCTTGAGAGTATGGGCGAGCGCATAGACGCTTTCATATACGCAAAAAAATGGATCGAATGGCGCCAGGTCGCGGTAGCGCTTCAACCGGTCGAGCGCCGCCGCGGGTTCGCCGATATAGCAAAATGTGGCGGCGCTCAGCGCCCAAATGAACGCGAGATTGGGATTGAGGCGGAGCGAACGATCAAAATAGCTGATGGCGGATTGGAAGTCTTTCTTCCACGCGCAGGCGTGGGCATAAATGCCCAGAGCTTGCGCATTGTCGGGATCAATCTCGATCGCCCTGAGGCACAAAGTCTCTGCCGTCGCCAATGTCACGGCCGGGTCGTGGGCCCAACCCTGGCCTATGTGCGTCAGGTGCCAAAAAGCGGCCCACGCGAGTGCCATGGCGTTCTCGGGGTCAATCTCCATTGCTCGATAGATCAGCACGCCAGCCCGCTCGAATTTCTTGCGCTCGACGCTGTGGAGCAGCGGAATGGCAAGCAGGAGCAGCCCGGTTGCGCCATAGTGTTCCCGTCGAGCGGGTTGCCCCTCAATGAACAGAATGATCGGATCTATGTTGGCGACGACGTGACCGATCACCATTTCGTTCAATCGGTGCAACTCGGGGGCCTGCAGTTCGAAACGCTTGCTCCAGATCGGTTCGGTGTGTCGCGCCAAATCGAGGAGCCGCACTGCGATTTCGACCAATCGCCCCTGTCTTGAGACTGCGCCGTCGACCACGTAATCGAACGAATTACGCCGAAGAACGTCCTCGCTGGTGAAGTGCACCACCGCTCCAGAGACGGGAGCAACGACATCGAACCACCGAAAGCGCGCCAACGCCGTGGCGATGTCATGGCTCAACGAAAACGCCAAATCTTGCGCCCTTTCGATCCCCTTGCCTCCGCCAGTTCCCTCGAACGGGAGGACCGCGACACGAAGACGGTTGCGGCCCGGCAACGCCCGGGTGCCCCAGTTTTCGCCACGCAGTGATGAGCGCAGCGGGACAGAATCCTTGCCGTCTGCCAATGTCCGTTGCGTTTGAATGTTGAGTAAACCTCTCGTTTCCCATTCAAACCGGTCTCGCTCATGCGCCAGCCAGTTGTCGAACGATGCGCTCAGGCCGTCAAAACCTTCGAGCAGCATCCCGGTGCAGAACGTGGCGAGGTCCGGGGAGGAGGATTCGAGGAGCGCCAGAACATCGATCCAGCAGGCATCGGCGTTGAGCCGGACCGACGTGCGCCCGGAGGAAATCAGTTCCGCGGCGAGAGGCCCCATCGCTGAGCACAATTCGCGCAATGCTTGTCGTAGACTGCCGCGGGCGAGTTCGTCGTCACCGGCCTCGTCCCACAACATGCGCGCGAGGCGGAGGCGTGGCGCTTTTGTTTCCGAGGCGAGACAAAGATAGGCCAGCAACGCACGCGCTTTTCTTCCGCGCGGAAGAATGTCGTCGCCGAGATAGCTCGTCGCCCGCATCGGCCCGAGCAGATGAATGCGGGCGATCCGGCACGCCGCCGGCCGCTCGACGAACCTGACGATATCGCGCGTGACAGCTTCGTTAAGGCCGCCACCAACCGCGGTGTGCATTTAGTCGATTCCCTCGGAGACGTTGAGATCAATCGCCATCTATGACGGTAACTAAGGCGGTTGGTCAGGTGAAGGGTGGAGATGTTGCGAATAATGGTTGCGAGCTTCCTAAGGTTGGCTGTCGAACCTTAACCACACTATATGTAGAGGGCTCAAGTGTATACGCTTCTACATATTGAGGAAATCGTGAAAAAAATCAGTGCAATCAAAATTCGATTCGGGCGATCGAGCAGCAGCGGAATAGCCCAACCACGGCATTGTACACCGTCTTCCCCGCCGGCTCGGTGCCAGCCGCCACAGGTGACAGATTAAGGGAAGCTTTGGAGTTCCGTTGGCCGCCCGGCGGGCCATTTTGCCGCTCGTTTGCTTCTTCTCACTGAGCCCGTAGCAGCCCATAACGGGGGATTAAAGGTTGGGGGGCGGGCAAGCTCCGGGAGCAGGCAACGCAAACGTGGCTTTGTCCATAACCCGGCGCTTCTGCCTATGCCGAAGATAAAGGGGAGAGGACCGTCTTTACTGTCAAAATTGTCATTGCCTCTCACTACTGTCAAAAATGTCATCACCCGGTCGAGCGCGAACTCCGGCCCGCGCAATTTCACAGCTGTGCCGCTACCGATTCCACCTTCGCAGCCGGCTGCCGCCCGTTGCGAAATCTTCCGTGAAAAAGCTCAAGCATAACAAAATTTCCGCCGCCTGATGTCGCGCGATCTGCCACGTGATACGTTTTGTATGGGCGCAATGAGCCTCGGCACTCTGCCGAAGTGAACACAAGTTTGCCCTGTCGGGAGAGCGTAAGTCATTAACGTGGTCGCGCCGCCAGCAGGCTTTTGGCGGCCGGCTTTTCCCAAGCTTGCGGAACTATGAACTCCTGCCCTGTATTTCCCTTCTTCGGAACAGTCACAGCGGTCGGTCCCGGCAGACTCGACAAGGCCGGCGTTCTCTACCGCCTCTGCGTCCGTCAACGCAGAGACGCGTGATGGTCAGGCCCGCCAAGCGCGCGAGCTGGGTCGACATCTCGGTCGGGCGCAACGTGCGCATTTGGCGCATGGAAAAAGGTTTGACCCAGGCGCAACTCGCCGATCGCGTCGGCGTCACGTTCCAGCAGCTGCAGAAATACGAGATCGGCGGCAACCGCATCCCGACGGGCCGCCTCGTCAAGCTTGCCGGCATCCTCGGCGTTCCGATTTCCGCGCTGTTCGAGGGCACCAACGGCGCCGATTCGCCACAGTCGTTGGTCGCGCTGATATCCGACAGCCGCTCGTTCCGCCTCGCGCACGCGTTTGCGGTGATCGAGAACAGCGCGATGCGTCTGTCGCTCGTCAGTTTGGTCGAGAAGATCGCGGCCCGAGTTCCGTCGCCGAAGCGAAGCCGCAAGTAGCGGCAGCTAGAGCCTGATGCCGAAAAGTGGATACCGGTTTTCGGAAAAACATCATGCTCCGAGAAGAAGTTAGAGCGGGATGACGATACGAAGATAAGTCATCCCATTCTAATGCGGGACGAGGCCGCCGTCGACGTTGAAAGCCTGTCCGCTGATGTTGCGCGCGCCCGGCGAGGCGAGGAACACGATCATGTCCGCGATGTCCTCGGGCTCATTGGCGCGCCGCAGCGGAACGCTCTCGGTGCCGCGCCGTTCGACTTCCTCGACGGTGGCGCCCTCTTTTTCGGCGATCACGCGCACCATCTCGGAATAAAGCGCGGTGCGGACGATGCCCGGACAGACGGCGTTGACGTTGATGTTGTGTCGCCCGAGCTGCTGCGCCGCGGTCTTGGTGAGGCTGATCACGGCCCCTTTGCTCGCGGCGTAGATCGCATTGGATGTGCCGGGAAATCCCTTTCCGGCAATGGAAGCAATGTTGATGATGCACCCGCTGCGGCGCGGGATCATCTCGCGCGCGACCCGCTGCAGGCAGAAGAACACGCCCTTGGCGTTGACGCGAAAAATGCGATTCCAATCGTCTTCCGTCAGATCCATGATGTAGGCGCGGCGCGTCACTCCGGCGTTATTTACCAGCGCGTCGACCTTGCCGAAGCGCGCGACCGCCTCCTTCACCATGCGGTCGATCTCATCGATGTTTCCTACGTCGGCGCGGACCGCGAGGACGCTTCGCCCGGTCGCCGCAATGGCCGCGGCGGTCTCCTTGACGCTCGCCTCGTTGATGTCGGTGACGACCGTGTCCGCACCGGCTTTCGCCAAAGCCAAGGCCGCGGCCTTGCCAATGCCCTGGCCGGCCCCGGTCACGAGAGCAACCTGACCGGACAACTCCATATCGATCCCTCCTTGCGAAATGAAACGGGGCGGTGTCCGCCCCGCTGGAACTCATCGATCGGATGATCGCGTATTCAGCCGCCGCGATGCACGCCGACGATCTTGTTCCCGAATGGATCGCGCAGATACCCGAGATAGATCTTGCCCGCGGCGCCCTCGCGCCAGCCGGGTGGATCCTCGATGCTCTTGCCGCCATTGGCAACGCCCGCGTCGTGGAATGCCTTGACCTGCTCGGGGCTGGAGCAGGGGAAGCCGATGGTCCCGCCGTTGGCATGACACGCCACCTTTCCGTCGATCGGCTTGGTGATGCCGAACGCGCCGGTCTTCGTGCGATACCAAATGCGGCCCTTCGGATCGACCTGGCCTGCCGAATGACCGAGCACGCCCAGCACGGCGTCATAGAATTTCTTGGACGCTTCGATATCGTTGGTGCCGACCATCACGTGCGTGAACATGGGTTGTTGTCCTCCTGTCAAAGTCCGGTTGTGCGACTGAACCGGGTGCGGGGTAGACGTATCTCGTAGCTCATCCCCGCCATCGTTCACAAGGCGGGCCAGTTAATCTTCCCGCGCGAGGAACGCCAGCACCTGGTGCATCGCCTCTTTCTTCGGATAGATCGCGGCAAGCGCGCGGGCGCGCGTCAGCGGGTCGCTGGCGAAGAAGCGTTCGTAAAGCACTTGTCGGCTGCCGAAGGAGCTGATGGCCACGTCCCAGGCGAGGCGGAACAGCCGCACCCGGTCGTGCGCGGACGATTTGTCCGTCGCCAGATATTTTTCGATGTCCTTCGCCAGCGGTCCCTTCATATCAGCCTCGCTGGGCGTGATCATGAAGCTCGACGAGCCGAGCAGCTGCAGGATTTCGATCATGCGCGGGTAGGCGGTCATGAACAGGTTGCGCGTTGATTCCATCATCACCGCATCGGGACACATCACGCCCCACTCGTCGAGGCGCGCGTCCGCCTCGGCCGCGCGCATGGCGGCGCGCGTGAGCGTTGTCGTCAACATCAACTCGCCGATGTAGGTCTCGGTGTGCGGCAGGTGGGCATTGCCGAGCGTCTCGGTCATCAGCAGCGCCAGGCCGAGCACCAGCTCGGATTTGGCAAGGTTCTTCGCCGCGTTCTGATGCGCCGAGTGGGCCGAGTAGTGCGTGGCGAGCGCCGTGTCGTTGAGCAGCTTCACGTCGCCGAGGAGGAACACGCGTTCCCACGGCACCAGCACGTCGTCGAAGAAAACGACACAATCCATCTCCTCGAACCGCGAGGTGAGCGGTTGGTCGAAATGCGCACGGCCTTGGTCGAGGCTGTCGCGGCAGAGAAATTTCAGGCCGGTCGTGCCGCAGGGAATCGCGAACGACAGCGCATAAGGGTTGTGACCTTCGGCGTAGGCGGCGACGCGGGGCGAATAGATTGCGATCTCGTCCGCGAACGGCCCGAGCGTGGCGAGGATGCGCGCCCCGCGCACGATGATCCCGGCGTCGGTCTCGCGCACGACGCGCAGCGCCGTATCCTCCTCGAGATTGTAAAGGCCGGAAGCGCTGCGGCTCCGCTGCAGATTGACGAGCGCGTGGGTGAGCACGAGGTCGTTCTCGCGGATCAGCTCGTAGTAGCGGCGAATGTTGTCGCCGAAACCGGGCCGGCCGCGGGAAAAATAGTCGGCGGCCCCGGCCCAGGCGGCATAGGTGACGTTCATGAAATCCGGTGACCGGCCCATCATGCCGCAGGTTGATCGAGCCCAATGCAGCATCATGTTGCGGCGGCGGACGAGATCGTCCTGGGTGCGCGGGATGATGAACGAGAGACCGACCGGATCGCCGCTCGACGGCGAGATGTAGGTCATCTCGGCGGCGAGCGCGGGCTCGTGCTGCATGTCGTAGAGCGCCGCAACCGCATGCGCGCCGCTGGCGAGGCCCGGGTGCGCGGTGACGTCACGCACCCGCTCGCCGCCCATGTAGATGAGGCGCTCCTGAGCGCGAAGCCCGTCGAGATACTGGCGAGCATTGCGTGCCGGCATGGGGTCGTCCTGCGCGTGCTGGGGCGGGATCACGGCCCCCACGCGGCCTCAGTTTAAAACGCCTGCGGCCCTTTAGATAGCGATGGCAGTCGGTCCCAGCCGCCCCGCCGGGAATGATATGATGCCGCGATCATCGAGGGAGATGCGCCATGAGCTACCAGGCGATTAACTTGCGCAAGAAGTTCGCGCTGTTCGACGAGCACTGGCAGCCGAAGGTCGTTGCCGAAATGAACGACTACCAGTTCAAAATCGTCAAGCTGCAAGGCGACTTCATCTGGCACGATCACAACGATACCGACGAGACGTTCCTTGTCGTCGAGGGCGAGCTGCGGATCGATTTCCGCGACGGCGCGGTGCATCTGTCGGCGGGCGAAATGTTCGTCATCCCGAAAGGCGTCGAACACAAGCCTTATGCCGAACGGGAGGTCAAATTGCTCCTGATCGAGCCGCGCGGGGTGCTCAATACCGGCCACGCGGGCGGCGAGCGCACCGCCGCGAACGACGTCTGGATTTGACGGCAACATAGTGAGAGAGAGCCGATGAGCTTGGAGATAATTCCCGCCGCTGCCGCCGTGGGCGCGGAAATCCGCGGCGTCGATCTTTCCCAGCCGCTGGGCGACAACGCGTTCGCCGAGATCGAGCACGCCTACAACGAATACGGCGTGATCTTCTTCCGTCGGCAGCGTATCACGCCCGAGCAGCAGGTCGCGTTCACTCGCCGCTTCGGCGAGATCGAGTTCAACATTTTCGGCGAGCGCTGGAGCGTGCCGGGCTGCCCGGAAATCGTGGTCCTCTCCAACATCGCCGATGACGGCAAGCCGATCGGCGTGCGCCGCGCCGGCGAAAACTGGCATAGCGACATGTGCTACACCGCCCGCCCGCCGCGCGGCACGATGCTTTACGCCCAGGAGATTCCGACGCTCTACGGCCTGCCGCTCGGCGATACCGAGTTCGCCAGCGCGGCCGCGGCGTGGGACGCGCTGCCGCCGGCGATGCAGAATTTGCTCAATGGAAAGCGCGCGGTGTTTGATTTCCGCGGACGCAAGCGGGCGCTCACCCCCACGCAGCAAGAAATCGAGCGCAATCCGCCTGTCACCCATCCGATCGTGCGCACGCATCCGCATACCGGGCGGAAGTGCCTTTACGTTATGCGCGACGATTGTACCGGCATCGAAGGGCTCGACGAGGAGGAAGCCGTCTCTCTCATCTGCGCGCTTGCCGATCACATCGCCAAGCCGGCGTTCATCTACCGGCACCAGTGGCGCGTCGGCGACCTGTTGCTGTGGGACAATTGCACGGTGCAGCACCGCGCGATCCAGGACTATGACTTGCCGCAGCGCCGCCTGATGCACCGCACCACAATGGGTGGCGCAGTGCCGGCGTGAAGCGGCCCGCAGCTCATAACACTGGGGGGCCAGCGCCGGGAACTTCCGACGCGATTATGTGTTTTTACATAATCGACGACGGCTGCAGGTGTGGCGATGACGACCGCAGCAGAAGAATTCAGGCTGCATGCCGAGGAGTGTTTGCAGCAAGCCAAGCATGCGGCGAGACCGGACACGCAGGAGACGCTCCTGTCGATGGCCGAGCATTGGAACGAGCTTGCGATCTGCATGGACGATTTCGCCGAGTCACTCGTCGGTGGCAGGTCGGGGTACACGATCCGGACGTCGGTCACGCAGGCCCGTTCCGGCACGCCCCGCCACTGAGGATCGCGACTTCCTGCTGATTAGTTTGTGGGCAAAGCCCAGACGAAAGGCAATCAACTACTCCGACGCGTCAATTGAGACCGGGGGAAGCCCCGTCTTCGCTACTATCGTACCGAAAAAAATATTTTTTTACACAGTCCGGAACCGGACTCTGATCTGCGCATTTTCTCACCGACCGGCACTCTCGGAAGGGGTGGCTCATGGACATCGTTCAGAAATTCCAGGATCACGCCGCGGAATGTCGGCTTCTCGCGCGGTTCACGCGTGACCCGGAAAGCCAACGGGTTTGGAACAGGATGGCCGACCGCTGGCTGACCCTGGCCGTGAATGAAACGGCCAGAAGTCGGCGGCTCCTCGGCACGCGCGCGAGGCGCATGCACTTGCCCAATCAGTCACGGGCGGCTTAGGCACCAGAGCATGATGCTCCAACAAGAAGTCGCGAGGAGGCCAATATGGAACTGTGGCGCCACTACCAATATCCATTCGAACTGATCGCCGCGGGCCTCTCGCTCGCGTTTGTGGCCGCGGTCGTCACCGGGACACTCCATTGACGGCGTCGGCACGCGTAGTCCGAGATGAGTTTCGTTATTAAAGATGAGTTTCTGTCCGTCAGCACTCGAGTGCTGAAAGGGAGGCGGCTTTGATCACATCGACGGAATATCGGGAAATTGCCGAGGAATGCATGGAGGCCATGCGGTGTTCTACGGCGCCGGAACTCAGAGCTGAACTGCTGCGATTGGCATTCCGCTGGAACGACCTCGCCGATGAAGTTGAGCACCGGCACCGGGGGCATGCGGTTGGCCACTGGACGCAAACAAAACTGACGCGCCAGCCGGGTCCGTCGCACCGGCCGCATCACTAAACTTTCATTTCAGCCAACGAAGCGCGGTCGCGCGGCACTCCGGCTGCGCGGTTCCTGTTGCGTATATTTTGGTCCTGTTCCGCGCCCTCGCGGCCAGTCGACCGCGCCAGTGCAGGGCTGCGGTTACGCCGCGCCGGGGATCGGCAGTACCGGCATGATTTCCACGGCTTCGCCCGGGAAGATTGCGAAGTGCGGATGGTTTTCGAACAGCTTCGCGGCGGCTTCGTGGGATTCCGCGCGCACGACCGTGTAGGCGCCCATTGCGTTGCTGATGTCTTCGATGCCGCCTTGCGAGATCTTCTTCGTCTTGCCGAGCGGCCCGCCCATGCCGACAATCGCGCCATGGTGCTTTTCCACCCAGGCCTTCCAGGCGGCCATTCCCTCGCGTTCCTTCGCCCGGCGTTGCTCCTCGGGAAGGGATGTCCATGCGTTCATTTTCGCGCTGGTTTTGCTGCCGAGAAAAACAGCGAGATAGGTGTTGGTGCTCATGACGTTCCTTTTCGCGGGCTTTTGCGAGTTGACGTGAGGGGGCGGCTGTAAATACCGGGTTTGGCTCTATTGTGGCGGTCTGATGGAAGCCCGGCAAAACACCCGGACAAGCGAAAGGACGCACGACATGCTGACGCGGCGTGGAATGCTGCATGCCGCGGGGGCTACCGGCGGGGGCAGCCCCTTCGACGGTGAAAACGCCGGTCGATTTCGCGGTGCCGCCCGGCGCCTGCGACTGCCACGTGCACGTATTCGGCGATCCGAGCAAATTTCCCTTCGCGCCCGAGCGGGTCTACACGCCGCCCGGCGCTTCGGTCGACGACTTGCGCGCCCTGCAGGCCGCGCTCGGTTTCGAGCGCGTGGTGATCGTGACGCCAAGCGTCTATGGCCTCGACAATTCCTGCACCGCCGACGCGATCCGGCAGCTCGGCGAGTGCGCACGCGGGGTCGCGGTGATCGACGCTGCAACGCCGGCGAGTATGCTCGACGAATTGGCGGCAGGCGGGTTCAAAGGTGCGCGCCTCAATCTGGAGACGGTCGGCCAAGCCGATCCGGATGCGATCAAACGGCTGATTGACGGCGTTGCCGAGGCCGTGCGCAAACGCAACTGGCACCTGCAGTTCAACACCCGCATGTCGGTGATCGACGCGATCAAGGATCATTTGGCAGGCGTCGGCGTGCCGATCGTGTTCGACCATTTCGGCCGGGCGCAATCCGCGCTCGGCACCTCTCAGCCGGGCTTCGCCGCGATGCTCGATTTGGTCAAGGCCGGCCACGCCTGTGTGAAGATTTCCGCCGCTTACCGCAGCTCACAAAAAGCGCCGGAGTTTCCGGACGTCACGACGATCGCCCGGGCGATCGTCGCCGCCAATCCCGACCGCGTGGTGTGGGGCACCAACTGGCCGCATCCCGGCCGCGGCACGTCGCCCACCGCGATCGCGACACCTTATCCGGCCGACGACGGGCTGATGCTCAATCTTCTGGCGCGATGGGTGCCGGACCCCGTGACCCGGAAGAAAATCCTCGTCGACAATCCGGCGCGGCTGTACGGATTTGTTTGATTGAGGAACGTACACGTAGGGTGGGCTACTGTAAGCCGGCCGTAGCGCGCAGCGCGAAGGTTGGCGTGCCCACCATTGGGGCGCATGGCTGGACGAACCGGCGGCAAAACAACAGGTCGCATATGACTTACTTGTATTTGTCTGCGTGCTCCTGGCAGTGAGCGCGTACGCGAGCGAGCCAATTGTCGTACCAACACCACGTGGAGCCTTAGATTCGAAGGCCATTAACGGGGCGGGCGGTGGGTTACGAAGTTGAACCGGAGGCCATCTCGTAGAGGCGAGACCACTCCGCATCTAATTCATCGGCAAATTGCGGTTCGTACTTTCTTGCCTCTTACTGGCCGTAGAGCTTGGAAGCCGTAATCACGTCCTAGGCTGTCGGGTTATAATATCCAGCCATTTCGACAAACAACGTAGCCGGCACCGGTTTCGCGGCTTCGAGGCACTCCCGGATCTATTTGTTTGTATTCGACGGTTGTACTCATGAGCTCGGTGAACCTGATGAGGTCACGCTCCCCGGCCAGCGCCGCGTTGACGATCCGGCGCGCCACTGTCTCGTCCATCAGGTCTGCTCAGCCGAGCTCAGTCAGGCCGCCGCAAGGCCATGTGCGTCGCGTCCAAGTCCCCGTGGACGAACGACTTGGCGCCCAAAACTGACAAACGACATAGCGCCAGATACCGCCACCGTCGGGCACCGGGGACGCGGCCTCAGACCGGTTATGCCGCATCCGGTCCCGGACCTATGCCATCGGCCGCCGCCCCGTTGCCTCTGACGTGCTCAAACTCGATCCGCGAAGCGCCGGCCAATCCGAGCCAGGTTTCCGCCATTTCGAGCATGGTCTCACGGAGCGTTCGGTTGTTGGTTTTCCGGGCAATCGCGATGCACTGTTGCGCGTAGTCCCGAAATTCGGCTGTTGTACCCATGACCCGCCTCACGAGTTTAGCCGCCGCATTTTCCGACTCCAAAACGCGAAGGTCTCAAGCAGGTTCCGGGGTACCGTGGAAAAATCCACAGGAGGACCAAGGGTAAATGGGCCGTCTTGGCTAACGTATGTGAATGCCCGACGAGAAGCGGGTCCAGCGAGGATTAAATGCGAACACCAGACACAAGCGGGACGGAACAGATCAAGAACCGAGGCTTCCTCTTTCGCTTCAGCTTGTTCAACTTATTGTTCCGACTCGAAAAACCGAATCGCAACAACTATTTACAGCGATGTGGGAGAGAGTTCGCCGACGAAGCGCGAGCACGTCATCGCCCTCGAGCCGTAGGACAAAGGCCTGCTCGGCACGACGCTGCGCTACCCCTATGAGGTCCGCAACGCCACGGAGTATTTCGAGCACATCGCGGACGGCAAACTCGCGCCCGACATGCTCAAGCTCGCCGAGCACATTCTGGACAGCAAGACGGCCGATTTCGATCCGAGCACGTTCGTCGACCGCTGAGACGGCGCTCGTCGAGCTGATGAGAAAGAAGCAAGCCGGCGTTATGCCGAAGTCGGGGCCGGTGCCGGTATCCGAGCCGCGCGTGGTGAACCTCATGGATGCCTTGCGGCGAAGCATCGGGAGTGAGGCCACGAAGCCGGCCGCAAAAGCGCCGGCCAGACGAAGGAAGCGAGCTTAGATCACGGTGCAATCTTCGTTGCCGGCGCTTTTGCGATCCTGAGACTGCTGCTAATTCCGCCAAATCGGAAGGTGGCAAGGTCCAGGCCATCCGGGAGAAATCCCGCTAGGCTTCCGTCCGAGTCGTAGCTGCATGGGTCTTACGCCACCGGCTTTGAGTACGGACCGCTCGCTTCATTCGATGCCGGGCCAGCTAATGATAACCAACGTGGGCGCGAACCTTCAAAACCGTTGCGCCATGCCAACGTAAAACTGCACAGCGGGCGTCTCCCTGTTGAGTCCGAAATTTATGCCGCAGTCGAGCTGCAGGTTTTTCCGCACGATCCATTCGATCGCCGTATCGAAGCTGTATTGGGTCACCGGATTGAGCGGGTCGCGATTGACGTCCGACCAGAGTTCGGCGTAGACGGTCACGTCCTTGATAACCTGTTTGCTCAAGTTCACCAGATTGATGAAATTGGCATGGTGGCCGTCATCCAGGCTGTCCTTGAGCGAGTCCGCTTCGGAATTGAACAGCAGCGTAAATCCGTTCGATAGCGAGAATGACAGCGGCGCGATGACGCCGCCCTCATAGGCGCCGTTGCCGATGCCGGGGGCCGCGGTCGGTGTTTTGACGTACGGGATGAGCGCGAAGGCACTGTTGCCGCCGTCGTTTCCCCACAGGTTGATCTTCAAGCGGGTGTAGAGATCCCCGGGGCCGGCAACCATGGTCGAAGTTCCGGCGGCTCTGTCGAAGGTGTGGACGCTTTCAAACGGCGCCATGTTCACTTCGAGATCGACATTGTTGGTCAGACCGATTTTCGCCGTGGGGTTGGTAAACAAAAATACTTCCGTTCCCGTGCTACCGGACATCTGAAAGCTCAAGTTGAACAGATCGGTCTCGTACTGAAAATGGCCCGCCGGGACCGTATAGGGTACATTGGATTTGGTCGGGCGATCGGTGGCGAAATCGCGCATCTGGTCGTCGGGAACGGGATTGAAAATCGAATATGGTTCATGGTCCGCGGCGGCCGGCGCAGGCGCGGCGAGGAGCGCCGCCGCCAAGCTGGCGCACGCAACCGTAACGACGGCGTTGGGTCGCCCGCTTCCCACAAGTACTCCCCGGCGTTCAACGCGCACTCTACGCAACAAACCGGACGAAAGCTGTGGTCGGTAGGCCACACCGGAATAAAATCAATAGCGCTTCGCGACTGCTTTGTGAAACGTCGGCGTGCTGAACAGCTGTTGGTCAACGTGTAGCATTTCTCAACAGTTTCTCCGCCTCTTCATTCGCGCCGACTGGGCCGTTAGCGGAGATGGGCGACTGAAACCAGCGCGGTCTCTCGGCTTCACGCCAATCTACGCGGAAGGTTTTGTACCTATCTCTATGTTAAACCGAGAACGACTTGGCGCCCAAAACTGACAGACGACATGGCGCCAGATACCGCCACCGTCGGGCGCGCAGCTAACGCGGCCTCACGCCGGTTCTGCTGCATCCGGTCCCCAACCTACGCCATCGGCCGCCGCCCCGTTGCCTCTGACGTGCTCAAACTCGGTCCGCGACGCGCCGGCTAATCAAAACCAGATTTCCGCCATTTCGAGCATGGTCTCACGGAGTTCGGTTGTTGGTTTTCCGGGCAATCGCGATGCACTGCTGCGCGTAGTGTGTCAAGCAGGTTCCCAGGTACCGTGAAAAATCCACAGAAGGACTGAGGGTCAACCGGGCGCTTGGCTAAAACGTATGTGAATGCCCAAGCGGGTCTAAGCGAGGATTAAATGCGAACACCAGACACAAGCGCGACGGAACAGATCAAGAACCGAGGTTTCCTCTTTCGCTTCAGCTTGTTCAACTTATTGATCCGACTCGAAAAACCGAGTCGCAACAACTATTTACAGCGGTTTGGGGGAGAGTCGGCCAATGAGGTTTCGCGTATGGCGCCGCGCCCCAATTGGAAGGGCTATCTGAAGCTTTCCCTCGTCTCCTGTCCGATCGCGCCTTACCCGGCCGCTTCGGCAACGGAGCGCGTGTCTTTCCGCCAGATCAACACCAAGACCGGCAACCGGCTGCGCCAGTAGATGGTCGACGCCGAGAGCGGGAAGCCCGTCGAGCGGGAGGACAGGGGGCGCGGCTACGAGATCGGCAAGGACGAGCTATTACGACTGGCCGTATTACATCGTGCCCACCGACAGGGTCGGGCAGGAGGCCTTCGCGGTGATCCGCGACGCCATGCGCGGGCAGGACAAGGTCGCCCTCGGCCGCGTGGTGATCTCGAAGCGCGAGCACGTCATCGCCCTCGAGCCGTGGGACAAAGGGCTGCTCGGCACGACGCTGCGCTACCCCTATGAGGTCCGCAACGCGACGGAGTATTTCGAGGACATCGCCGACGTCAAACTCGCGCCCGACATGCTCAAGCTCGCCGAGCACATTCTGGAGAGCAAGACGGCCGATTTCGATCCGAGCACGTTCGTCGATCACTATGAGACGGCGCTCGTCGAACTGCTCAGAAAGAAGCAAGCCGGCGTTGTGCCGAAGCCGGGGCCGGCACCTGCCTCAGAGCCGCGAGTCGTGAACCTCATGGATGCCTTGCGGCGAAGCATCGGGAGTGAGGCCACGAAGCCGGCCGCAAAAGCGCCGGCCAGACGAAGGAAGCGAGCTTAGATCACGGTGCAATCTTCGCTGCCGGCGCTTTTGAAGATCGTACGTCTGCCTGCCCGCACAAAGCCAACGCGCGGTGATCGTGGTGCGTCACCCCGAGCCAAACCGAGGCCATACTGGCGGAGACGGTGTTCACGTCGTTAGAGATCGTCCTGGTGCATTCGGGCCGGCGGCGCAGGATCTGCATGGGAGAAGAACGCATGATGGTCCTCGACCCGCGCTGCCCCGAAGATTACCAGGGAGATCAAGCGCTTTCGGTGATGCCGGCGGCCACGGCCAACAGAAGATGGCGGAACTTGCCTCGGGTTGAATGTTTGTCATGGGGCGTTGTTACGGCAATGCGCTCATTACGGGAAAGGAAAACACCCATGTCCAAGAAGGCGGTTGAGCACCACCGCAAGGCTTCCGAACATCACAGCCACGCCGCCCGCCACCATGGCGAGGCTGCCCGGCACCACGAGGCGGGCAACCATGAGAAGGCTGCTCATCACGCCCACGCAGCCCATGGCCACGCCTCTCACGCTCGCGAACATGGCGAACACGCGAGCCGCGCGCACACCGAGGAGCACGGCAAGAAGTAGCATCGCCCCCCGCCGCGAACCTTTCGACGCGCCAAGCGCCCGGCGAGCCCTCACGCGCACGTAAAGGCAGCGCGGTCATACTGCTCCTACCTCGGGAGCCTCCTGACATACTGACCGCGATCGGTATGTCGGGATCGGCGCTTATTGGCACTTTTCGGCCGTTCGTCATCTCTCCTTGGGCCTGCCGACTGGCATTGGAAGACTTTGGCCCGCCGGGGCGACGCGGGGCCATCTTTTTCGTCTCGGACTTTATTGCTGCAGTGGCTCGAAGATAGCCGGCTATTTAGGGTCCAACCACCGATTTTGATCGTTGGCAGACGCAAATACCGTTAGAGACGATATGCAACGGGCGCGGGGCTGGCAGCCACTCACGGCCATGCTGCTTCATCATCTTCAAGCGGCGCAGGGCCACCGTTGATGATCGCGACGATCATCACGATAACAACAACGACCAATGCAACGAGGGTCGCGCCCATCGGGTTGCGCAACTCATTCGGACTGTGCCAACAAAAACGCCAGTACGGCTGAACTGTTCCAGCTCAGACCAATCTCGAATTAAAAAAAGCCACTGGCGAATACGAGTAAAATGCCGAGGCTGGGCGTAGCCGCAACCTGTTACCGGCGAACGTTGCCCCCAAGGCTCGGTATCGACCGGTCAAGCTAAGTGTGGGTCGCAGTCCGGCGCTTTGCGGTAGATCAAAAAGGCATGGCTAGGCGCACAGGGATGACCTTGATGCGCCGCGACAACCTGGTTACCTTACCCAGCTCCAGAAGGTGAACCCCCCGCCGGTCTGAATTTCCTCTCTGGCCGGCGGATTTTTTTCGCGTCCGGCACCGCGCGCGGGACCGACGAAGAGTTACTCTGCGAACGTTCACCGATTTTGTTCGCGTCTAAGTAGCTTGAGCAACACGTCTAGCAACGAGAGCCGTACACACATGGGGACAGAGCGGAAGAGATATGTTGGAGCTTTAATTCACAGCTGGCCGTAGCTTTGCAGCAGCGCGCGGCAGCCGCGGCTAAGGCGTCCCGCGTGGCTGCGGAAACAGCCGAGCACGGCCATATTGCCTTGGCCGAGTACCGGCTTGCACAGCCGAATCGCATCACCGCGACAGACTTCCTCGCCTTGCTGCCGGCCGCTCGGCTGCGAGGCATATCCGGGTTGTCCGTAGCCGGATTGGCCAGAGCCATAGCCGGGCTGTGCCGCCCGGTGGCGCACATGGCGATGATGGCTGGTGTACTTGGCGCTCGACCATTCGTCGGCGCGCCGAGCGTGCGCCGGCGGGACCGCGATGAACGCAACGAGGACGCTCAAACCCAGCAGAGAGGCTTTGAGCATAATGACCCTTTCGTGAACTGACGCTCAGCTTCTGGGCGAGCCATTTAGCGCATATCCTCAGCCTTGTCGATCACGGTTCTTAGATGCAGTAGCTGCATATCGGAAATCGGCAATGTATCGGCTTACATCTCCCCACTAACAGCCGACCTGATGTCGGTTTGTGGCACGAAAGCGACTTGGTCGCGGGCGTGCACAATGTCCGCTTATGAACGCCAAGAGGACGCAAGACAGCCGATTTCGATCCGAGCACGTTCGTCGACCGCTATGAGACGGCTCTCGTCGAGCTGCTGAGAAAGAAGCAAGCCGGCATTATGCCGAAGCCGGGGCCGGTGCCGGCCTCTGCTGAATCCCGTACGTGCGGTGCTCTCGGACGCGAACGTGCCGACTTGTCAAACGAGTTCAGTACGTTCCTTTCGACCGACCTAGGTCGTTGGAGGATCGATCCATCGCCTTGAGGCAGACGATGCTGCCCCCATAGGGGCCAACTCTTTCCAATCGGCGACCTGAGACGCGAATCGCTCCGCCCGCTCGGCAGCTTCGTTCCAGTGTTGCGCCATCACACGGAGCGTTGCCTTTACGTGGATCCCTCGGGCGGCTTGGGCCGCGCGTAGGCAGGCAGCAGCGTGCCGCCTATACTCATCTGCGGTGGACATCAGGTCCCCCCTCGTACGCCAACCACATCAACTGGCGAGGCTGTAGAGGCGAAAAAAGGCGCGCCGATGTCATCGGCCATCATGGCGGTAGCTACTATTTAGTGTCGGGAAGCGGCCACAACCGACACATTGCGAGAACCGCGGCGAACGCTCTAAGGACCGGTGATCGACCTCATTTCAACAGGAAAAGGAACGATGGTGGAACAAGATCGCTTCGCGGCGGCCATCCGCAAGGTGTTCGGCCGCTCTGTCTCGGTTCGGAAGATCGAGGCGCTGCGGGTTGAACTGATCCGCCTCGGCGTCATGGCGAGCGGCGCTGGGGCGCGGAAGAATCCAAAAGCCCCGTCGAACGCTTTCGACTTGGCGGCCGAACAGATTGACAAAATGGCTGATTCATCTGCAACCGATGAGGAGCGGCACACGAGGAAACAGCGGCTCCTTAAAGGCCCGAAGGAGTTCAGAGACATTCGCGGTGATCTGCTTAAACGAAAGTGACTATTTATGCGCGAGGTGAAAGGACCTGCGGCTGGACGCTGATCCGTGCAGGCATTATTGCAGGATCACGTCCGGCCGGCCGCGGAGTGGGCATTCCGGCCTGATACCGTCTCGTCCGCCGTGCGCTCTTGGGGCTCGGTCACCCGGCTTTTGAATGAATCGAGCACGAACAAGCGCAGGGCCGACGAAAGGTTGCTGCTCTGCTTTTGCTGTTCGATATGTGCGACCAGCCCGGACATGGTCATCTTTTTCGCCGAGGCGAGTTCTTTCAAGCTCCCCCAGAACGCATCTTCCAAGCTGACGCTGGTCTTGCGACCACCGATCACCACCGACCGCTTAATGACCGTCGATTGCACGTAGACACCAACTTGGCGTCCGGTCCCGAGTTCCGCCGGCCAAAGCCTCTTTTGGCGCCGTCCGTCGGGAACACGACGCAGCTGTGCCGTGTTCTTTCCTCGATGCAGCAATTGATTGAGTACTACCGCGCTCGGGCCGCGGAGTGCGAGCGGCACGCCGAGCAAACAAAAGACGAGCGCACCCGGCAGCAATACAAATTGCTCGCCGAACACTGGCGCTTCCTAGCAGAACAGTTTGAGAAGCACGGCCTGTAGACCAAGCGGCAGGTGACGCCTGCTGGCGTGGGTGAAACCCGAACAAAGCCCCGGCGGGGAGGTCGGAGTTCTTTCCGCCGGGGCCATCATCCGAGACAATCGGGTCAATCGGACCAGCGTTGCCTATTCAGGCTCTTGGTCGTGATTGGGATCGTTTGCGTTTAGCCGAAGGGGATAGGTCCGGCGAGGGGGCGCCTCTATGCCCCCCTGCCGCGGAATGCCTCTACAAATGCGTGCCGCGCAACTGGGTGAGCCCGGCCGGAAAATTACCGTGCAAACACCTGCGGTCGGTGACGAACTCTCAAAGCGGATATCGGCTCTCGCGCGCCCGTGGCCTCGGCGGAGCAGGAGTCAGCGCAGAATGAAACCGCCAACTGAGGCGGCCTTACACGTTCTAATAAACCATTCCGAGCATCCAACGTTTGGTGTCTCTTGTGCTTGAAATCACAAATTTGTAACAGTCCTTGGCCGGCACGGGGGCTCACTCCCATCGTGCAGGGGCCGTCTCGACCATCCAATCAAGACTACCCCTTCGTCTCCCGCGCCGGTAGTCGGGAAATTTCTCCCGCAGACCCCGCCGCTTGGCTTCACGGCCGGACGGCGGGGTTTCGATTACGGCAGACCGGCCGCCACAGGTCACTCGACGCGAGCAACAGTTTACGCGTGACGAGGCCGTCAACTGAGGCGGCCTACTAATTTAGTGTCTCGCCAGCAGGCGGTCCGCTTGCGCCATAAGAGCCCTGGACTCGTCGATGTGCTTTCGTGTGAGCACAACAAGCTCGCCCATTTCGACTCGCATCTGATCCGCCATGGCCCTGCAACGGGCAGGAAAGGTAGGATCGCGAATGTCGAGTTTGGAAGGCAAGAGGTGAGAGAGGGCAACCATGTGTTGCTCCCTTCCTGTAGAGGCGGGAGCGCTACCGGTCTCTCAGCCACCGACGCCTGGGCAGAGCCGTTGCCGGTGATGGAGGTTAACCTGCGGCATGGGGTGTTCGTTCCAAGGGGGCCACCGCTCAATTCAAGGGGACCACGAGGGGGTTAAATGGGGCCAGTACCCCCGACTGAGAATCTTTTATCCGGCTGTTCAACCGCAATTTTCGGCCGGACAGGGGCGAGCTACTTGAGGGATTGCGCGGCTTCTGCTCAGGCGAAGAATAATAAAGATCAGCCCCCTCCGCCACACTTTACGACCTACGGACAGTATCACAGGCCTGGACGGTTTATCCGCTGATAACTTCCGCGCGCACCTGGATGATGCCGCGGCTGCCGATGCCGAGAACTCTCGCCGCGCCAAGTGAGAGGTCGAGCACGCGTTTTCGCGCGGCAGGACCACGGTCGGTGATCACGACCACGACGCTTTTGTTGGTCTTGACGTCGGTTACGCGAACATGCGTGCCGAAGGGCAGGCTCCTGTGCGCTGCGGTCAGTCCATCCGGATTGAACGGCGCACCGCTCGCCGTCTTACCGCCGTGATAGGCGTAGTAAGACGCGCGACCGGTAAACACCCGTCGCGCTGCTGATCGGCCACGCGAAGAATGTTTAGATCGGGTCTGGCCTATTTCAGCCCGCGGAGTCTCCGCCGTCGGGGCCTCGGACGCCGCCGGCTGATCCGCCTCGGGTCGTGAATCCGAGGCTGGAGGGGTACTGGGTTCTGCGTGGGCTTTCGGTATGGGCGACCATCGTTCCTCGAAACTTTGCGCAAAAGCCAGCTGCGTCCCGGCGCAAGTGCCGAGCATCAAAATTCCGATCGCCATGATGGCGTGCGACCAACGCATTGCCGCCTCCGACAGTTATTTTTTGTTTAAACGTTGGAACTGGAGAACCGTTCCCAATTTCCAGCCGATTTGCCATCGGAACGGCGGTTAATGACACGCCAGATAGCTTTTTCAATCCACATGTTCCATTTTGAAACATTCCTTTCCCCGCATGATCCCGAAAAAGCCTGCCCCCGACGTGATCCGGGGTGGGTACCGGGTGGGTACCGGTTTTCGGACAAGATCATGCGCAAAAGGGGGGTGCTTGAAGGACCTTGGGCATGCCAACGGCCAGTCTTTTGCGCAAACAAAAAGTGAATTGGCCGTCGGTTCGAACGCGCCGTGACGCCGTCCGCCAAACCGAATTGCGCTTCGCCCCGCACCGTCGATTAATGCCTGCCTAACGGGGCGCGGGAATTTTCGAGAGTGTTTTAGCGAGAATACAACAAGTTGATGTTATCCGCTTGGCAAAGGCGGAGTCATCAAAATGTTGAATCCGAGAAAAAGGCGAACTGTTACGTCGGCGGTCGCGATCCTGATTGTTTGGTCGGCAAGCGTAATCGGCGTGAACAGCCAGCCGGCAGATCAAGCCTTGGCAAGCGATTCCTCGCGCCAGGTGCAGGAACGCGCGATGCCTGCCGACCTGACCGAGGACGAGCTGACCGCCATTTTTTTGCGAATGGAACACGATCTTGCGCGTCGGCAGGCATCTTCCAGTCCCGGCAGCAAAGTGCAACCCGCGGCCGCTGACGCGTTCTCTCCTGATCCAGCCGCCAACATCGATGGCGACGTCACGTCCGATCCCAGGCGCATAGGCGGGCTTTACTGAGGAAACGTCGGCGCGGCGGAAACAATACTCAGGGCGGATTTAGCGCATGATCCCGAAAAAGCCTGCCCCGCACTTGATGCGGGGTGGGAACCGGTTTTCCGCCTGCGCGAAGCCCTTGGCACCGTCCATCGTTTGGCTTGACGCTTCGGCGGGCGAAGGCAGGTCTGAAAAGGCTTGCCCTCGCGAAATCGGGGGTCATGCGCCAAGAAGAAGTTAGAGCGTGATGACGATTGGAAGGAAAGTCATCACGCCCTTAGGGGCACTAGCGGACGTGCAGCGGAACTCCGCAGGAGGGCCGCTCATGACCTAAGGTGGCTCTCGGTTGCGTCCCGTTGGAGCTAACCGTTTATATCGCGGCCGTTCTCGCCCTGGAGCCGCCGTCACCCCGTCGCCGTCGCGAACGGATGTCCGTTCACCGACTGCCATCCCGGGCCCGGATTGGGCAGGCCCGTTTCGGCGACGATGTTGGTGCCGTTGAGCTGCCACATCCCCATCCCGCCGCCGGTGTTCTGGAACAGAAGATCCGCCTGCCCGGTCGGCGTGAAGTGATCGACCGAGATGAGCTGCCATGCGGGTCCGGGGTTTTGCGGAAGCGCCGCCTCGGCGGCCGGCGACGTTCCGTTCATCAGCCAGATGGCGGGCGTGCCGTTGTTGTTCTGCCAGGCGATTTCGGCTTGGCCGTTGAACTCACCGGTGCTCACCGCGTGCCAGGACGGATCCCCGACGGTGATTGAGACCGACGCCGTGACGGTCGTCCCGTTCATCTCGTCGATCATCAGGTTTCCCGTGTTCTTGTCCTGCAACAGGATGTCGTCTTTGCCGTCGCCGTTGAAATCGGCCGCGCCGACCACCTTCCAGTTTGCCCCGGGGTTGCCGATGCCGCCTTCCGCGATCGGCGTGGTGCCGTTCATGTCCCAGACGCCGAGCGTGCCATCGGTGTTCTGCCAAATGAGGTCGGACTTTCCGTCGCCGTTGGTGTCGCCGCTCGCGACGATATGCCAACTCGATCCCGGATTGGTCAGGCCAACTTGCGCGATCGGCGCCGTGCCGTTCATCAGCCAGATGCCCGGCGTGCCGTCGCTGTTCTGCCAGATGAGGTCGGCCTTCCCGTCGCCGTTGACGTCGCGGCTGGTGATGATGTGCCAACTCGCGCCCGGATCGGTGAAAGTTACCTGGCTGGTGACAGCGGTCCCGTTCCACAGCCAGATTTGGGGCGTGCCGGCAGCAGGCTCGTTTTGGAACACAAAGTCGGAGATGGTATCACCGTTGAGGTCGAAAGGAACGCCGCCGTTGAAGGCGTTTTGCGGTGCCAGGACCGTCTGAAAGTCAGGATTGACGCCGCCCGTGGAGGCGCCGCTGATGCCGGTGATTTCGTGCGTGCCCGCAGCCGTCCCATCGGTCACCCACAGGCCGCCTTGGCCGGCCGCGTTGGTTCCGTTGAACTGCACTTCACCGTTGAAGACCGTGAAATCGGCTGGCTGGAGCCCGCTTGTACTCGCGCCGCTGATGCCGGTCAGCTCAAAGGTGCCCGTCACCGTCCCGTCGGTCACCCACACGCCCTTTTCGCCGGCTGTGTCGGTGCCCTCGAACAGCACCTCGCCGTTGAAAACCGTCATGTCCTCCGGATCGAGGCGGCCCGTGCGCGCGCCGCTGATGCCGGTCAGCTCAAAGGTGCCGGCTGCCGTCCCGTCGGTCACCCACAGGCCGACGTTGCCGGCCGTGTCCTGGCCTGCGAACAGCACCTCGCCGTTGAAAACCGTGAAGTCGGGCGCAATAATGCCGCTATCGAAGAGGCCGCGCGTGCTCGCGCCGCTGATGCCGGTCAGCTCGAACGTATCGGCCGCCGTCCCGTCGGTCACCCACAGGCCGAATTGGTTGGCGGTGTCCTGGCCTTCGAACAGCACCTCGCCGTTGAAAACCGTCATGCCTTGCGGATTGACGCCGAACGTGCTCGCGCCGCTGATGCCGGTCAGCTCGAACGTATCGGCCGCCGTCCCGTCGGTCACCCACAGGCCGGAATTGCCGGCCGTGTCCTGGCCTTGGAACAGCACCTCGCCGTTGAAAACCGTGAAATAGGGCCCACTGCCGCCATAGAAGAGCCCGCCCGTAGAGGGTGATCCCGGTGATTTCGTGGGTGCCCGCAGGCGTCCCGTCGGTGACCCACAGGCCGAAATTGCCGGCCGTGTCCTGGCCTTCGAACAGCACTTCACCGTTGAAGACCGTGAAATCGGCTGGCTGGAGCCCGCCTGTACTCGCGCCGCTGATGCCGGTCAGCTCAAAGGTGCCCGCCGCCGTCCCGTCGGTCACCCACAGGCCCTGGTTCGTGGCCGCGTCCGTGCCATTGAACAGCAGCTCCCGATGGAAAGCCGTGAGGTCAGCGGGGTTGAGCCCAGGCGGGAGCCCAATCCCGCTGGTGGTATTTGCGCCGCTGATGCCGGTCAGCTCGAAGGTCCCCGCCGGGGTCCCGTCAGTCACCCACAAACCGGCGTCGCCCGCCGTGTCAGTACCGTTAAACAGCACAAGACCTTGCGCCACGTCAGTCCCTCCGCGATGAGAAGCCGCACTGCCTGATACCGCTCACAAAGTCGCGCGAAAAATTGCTAACAGATCGGTACCGCGGCGATCAAGGCCGCCTCGGACTCTTGTTAGAAGACCGCGTGCGGTAGCATAAAACCACATCCCCAGATGTCGCGGAGGTAGGCTAACCTAAACGCCGCGTGTCCTGCGACAATGTATACAACGCCGCGAAACAGATGGTCTGCGTCACGCGGTCACGTTCCAAACAGTCGATGCAACCAAGGAAAGAGATCCCTGATCCGTGCGCTGCTGATTGGTCGCGGGCAACGACAAGCCGACGCATCGTTGCGACAGGGCCACATTCGACCGCCTCGCGCGGAGCATGGGAAAGGAGTTATCTGCCGATGCTTGCCGGCCGATCGTTGCGGATCAGTGCGTGCTCCCCCGAACTCGAGACCGGAGGATTTAGCTACCTCCGCTATTTCGAGACGTTTCCAGCGCGCGACTTGGCGGTTAACGGTCACCTTCACCGCTGGTCATTCGGGATCGAACACATCGGCGAGCGGCCTGACGTCATTCTCATCTGCTGCCACGGTGCCGATCTGTCCTCCGTTATCGACAAGGCCCGGCGCCGCCATCCCCCGGCTTTCATCGTCGCTTGGCTATGGGACAACCACGTCGGCCGCGACACGAATATGAAGACGGCCGCTGCGGCAGACGGCTTCTTCATCAGCCACGCCTTCGCCGCGCCGGCTTATGGCTCGTTGAAGCCGCGCTGCCTCGGACATCTGCCGGCATGCTGTGCGCAATTCTCCCGTCTGGACATCGAGACCGTGTTCGCGCAAACGTCGACGCGCAGCGACGCCCTGCTCGCGACCTATGTGGATTACCCCGCTCACGAAACGCGCAGCGCGTTTCTCCGACGGCTCTCCGCCGAGATCCCGTGCAGCAACGTCCGACTCATGCCGCAGGGCGACCGGCACGCCTACTTCGACATGACAAAACGGGATCAGCTGCGCGAATGGTGCGGCCACAAAACATCCGTGGTGGTGCCGCTCAACGCCGACCTCTCGACCCGCTTCTTCGATGCGCTGGCGTGCGGGCAGATCCCGATCGTATCGAGCGCGGTGCTCGACCTCGACCGTGTCATTTCGCCGGAGTGGCGGGCCAAGCTGCCGGTCATCAGGTTCCGGGAGAACGATTTCGCCTCGCTGCGCGAGGCTCACGGGCGGGCGGTCGCGGCTTTCGACGCGGCCGGGCAGGATGGGGCCTGCGCGCGCCACCGGTTTGCGCTTGAGCATCATCTGCTCGAGGCGCGGATTGCGACCGCGATTGCAATGTTGCAGCAAGGCTCCATGAACCAGGATGAAACCAAGCTTCGGGAAGCCACCCGCTTGCATCACGCCGGCAGGCTCGATGAAGCCGGCCTTCTGTATGAAGCGATCCTGACTACGGGAAACAGAAATTTCGACGCGCTGCACCAGCTCGGCATTTTGCGCTACCAGCAGGCGCGCCACCAACAGGCCCAAGCGCTGCTGGAGCAGGCGCTTGCGCTCAACCCGGAATCGTCGCCGGCCTGGTGCAACAAGGGCCTGGTGCTGCAGGCGCTGGGCCGGCCGGGCGAGGCGCTGGCGAGCTATGACCGGGCGATCGGGCTCGGCTCGGGCCATGCCGAGATTCATAACAATCGCGGCAATGTGCTGTTCGAGCTGGGAAGGCCGCAGGAAGCGCTGGCCGCGCACGAGGAGGCGCTCAGGCTCAATCCACACTCGGCGCTTGCTTATAACAACCGCGCCAACGTGCTGAGGCATGTCGGCCGGCTCGCCGAGGCGCTCGCGAGCTACGAGCAGGCGATCTGGCTCAAGCCCGATTACGTCGAGGCGCATGTCAATCGCGCCGTGGTGTTGGTAGCGGTCGGACGGGCCGAGGAGGCGATTACGAGTTATCAGCGCATCATCGCGCTTCGCCCCGCCGACGCAGAGCTGCATGTGGGCCTTTCGCGGGTGCTCATGAGTCTCAACCGGCTCGAAGAGGCCTTCGCGAGCTGCAATCAAGCAATCGCGCTCAAGCCCGACCACGCGGAAGCTCATCGCAACCGCGGGAATCTGCTTACGACGGTGCGGCGGCACGCAGAGGCGCTGGCGAGCTTTGATAAGGTGCTTGCGCTCATCCCCGGCGATCTCGATGCGCACATCAGGCGCGCATTCGTCCTGCTGGCGTTGCAGCGGCCGGCCGAGGCGCTGGCAAGTTATGAGCATGTGTATGCCGCCAATCCGGGACATGCCTTGGCGTTCGGCGGCATCGCCAACGCCGCGCTCGAATGCTGCGATTGGCGCCGCACGGAGGAGATCGCCCCCCAACTGCCGCAGCGCGTGGCGGACGGACGCTTCGTGATCGAGCCGCTCACCGTACTTGGATACGATTGTTCCGCCGGCGCGCAATTCGAATGCGCGCGCCATTTCGCTCGCTTCCGCGTGCCGACGTTACCGCAGCCGCTGCGCCCGCGCGTGCCCTACCGCCACGACAAAATCCGGCTGGCTTATCTCTCCGCCGATTTCCGCCGGCACCCGGTGAGTTATCAGATTACCGAGCTGATCGAGGTCCACGATCGTGGCCGCTTCGAGGTCATTGGCGTCTCCTTCGGCCCCGACGACGGTACGCCGGCGCGCAAGCGCATCGCGGCGGCGTTCGACGATTTCATCGACGTGCGCAACGTCAGCGATCGCGAGGTCGCTTCGATTATGCGCCGACGCGAGGTCGACATCGCGGTCGATCTCATGGGTTACACCACGAGCGAGCGGGTCGGCATCCTGGCGCATCGGCCCGCGCCGGTGCAGGTGCAATACCTGGGCTTTGCCGGAACGATGGGCACCGACTTCATCGACTATGTGATCGCCGACCCGCTCATCCTGCCGTTCGACCAGCAGGCGCATTGGGCGGAAAAGATCGTTCACCTTCCCGAGTGCTATCTCGTCAATGACCGCAAGCGGGCGATCGCGCGGGAACCCGTGAGTCGGGAAGCCGCCGGCCTGCCGGAGACAGGCTTCGTTTTTTGCTGCTTCAATACGACCCGCAAAATCACAGCCGCGGTGTTCGACGTATGGATGCGCCTGCTCGGCAAAATAGCAGGCAGCGTGCTGTGGCTCGCGCGCGACAACGACGAAGCGCAACGCAATTTGCGCCGCGAAGCGCAGGCGCGGGGCATTGATCCGGCGCGCCTGGTGTTCATGGAAAGAGTCACGTCGTCGGAACAGCACCTCGCGCGCCACGCGCTCGCCGATCTCTTACTCGACACGCTGCCCTATGGAGCGCACAGCACCGGCGCGGCGGCGCTGTGGGCGGGACTGCCGTTCATCACCTGCCTGGGCGCGACCATGCAGAGCCGCATTGGCGCAAGCATCCTGCGGGCGGCCGGCCTGCCCGAGCTCGTTACGCACTCGCTGGACGAATACGAGCAGCTGGCTGCCCGGCTTGCTGCCGACCCGTCCGAGCTGGCGACGATCAGATGCAAATTGCAAACAAACCGGCTCGCCTGTCCGCTGTTCGACACCGATCGCTTTCGCCGGCACATCGAAGCCGCCTACCTCCGCATGTGGGAACAGCACCGGCAAGGATGCGGACCGGAAGCCTTCGCGGTGTCCGCGCTGCCGGCGTCAATGGATGAGCGCGGTGCCTGAGGCGGCGTCAGCCTTCATATCAGCTTCGCAACATTGGGTGACCCGAAAAGGCAGCGCGGCACCCGACGAAGCCAAGCGCAACAAGGTGCCGCCCGGCTGCCGCTCATCCAGGCTACGCTTGCTAAGCGGGTCGCAGCACATCTCGCATCGCTGCTTCTTGCACGTCCGAAGGCGTTGCACCGTAGCGTCGTCGAAACGCCCGGCTGAAATAGGACAAGTCGGTGAAGCCCGCCTCGGCGGCAACGTCGGCGACGCGGCGCTCGCGCCAGCGCGGATCGCGCAGCAGCGCCGCGGCCTTTTCCAGGCGCCGCTGCAAAAGGTGATGGGTAAAACTTCGTCCCGTTTCCTCCAGGAGCAAGTGAATATAACGCGGCGTGACGCCGAGCGCGGCCGCCGCAGCGATTGCATTCAAGGCGGGATCGCCGCTGCGGCTTTCGATGATGCGGAGAACGGCGGCGAGGCGTGCGGCGCGACCGCCGCCCCGTTGCGCCAGCTGGCGCGCCTCTCCTTTCGCGCCCAAGATCAGCAGAACCAGATCATAGACGTGCGCGACGACGAGGTCGCACAGGTCCGGCTTTGTCAAAGCATCCTCGTTGCGAACGGCTTCGATGTAGGCGGTCAACAGCCGCAAGCCTTCAGTATTTGATGCAATCCGGTGTGCCAGCCCGTTGTGGAGGTCGCCTATCTTCGGGCGGAGAACGGAGGCGGGAATCCGCAAGCTGATGGATTCGGACCGGGAGCCGATCGTGACGCCCCCGGGATCGACGCTGCTCGTCAACACCGCCTCGCCGGTTCCAATCACCGCGTCGCGGCCGCGTTGCTCGACGATGCCGCTGCCACTGCGCGCGATGCCCAGGACAAAATGGTCGCTGTCGTTGTGCTTCAATCCTTTGTGCGATCGCCGACAAGGCGACATCCGCCACAAGGCCAGGCCGAAGTCGCGCAAGGTCCACAGCGAGGCCTCAAAATGGAACGGCTCATCGCCGGTCGGCGCGATCTCATGCCTGACGATGGTGCGGCCGTAGATCTCGCGGTAGGCCTCGACGCGCTGATGCTCGGGATAGTCGTCGGTGGAAAATCGCAACGTCCGGCAGGCGATCGGATCGCTTTGCGCCGACGCGCCCGCATCGATCGGAATCGCGCCGTGATCGCTGCTGCCCATGAACCGTCGCAGATGTCTCGCGCCGGCACCCTCGCGTGGTAATAATGTCTATTTTACGTCCGCCGGCAATTCACTTTGGGATGGATCGGTTTCACTCTAGGCATAGTCGATCGACTCGAGCGACGGTGGGCCCGCCTTGCCTCGTAAGCAACTGCCGGCACAAAATATCGCGCGGTCTTCCGGTCTTTCTATTCGCTCCGGGACAAGTATTTCATTCCACGCATAAGTGACTGTGGCGCCGCCGCAACGGTCGAAAGTTAAACGATCGAATTTCGCTTCCAAAACAACCGCATTTCACAATAGCTCAAGACAGGACGCCGCCGGTCGTTAGATTTTAAAATCGCTCGAACCGCTGGGGGAACAAATGAAAAATCTGACCGCGAGGATTGTTGTGTCGGCGGCGATCACGGCCGCCTTGGCGTGGACGCCTGCTCTGGCCGCCGACCTGGGAGCCGCGCCGGCGCCGGTCTACACCAAAGCCCCACCCGCAGTCGTTGAACCGACATGGGCAGGGTTCTACGGCGGCCTGAATTTGGGAGCTGCCGGGGAAAGCTCCAGTTCGACCACGTCGACCGTGAATAACCCCCGCGGCTATTTCAACATTGACGCTTCGCACGCGGTCAACGCCCTGGGCCAACAACCGCAATCGCTTAGCAGCTCCGGCTTAACCGGGGGCTTTCAGGCGGGCTACAATTGGCAGGTCGACCGATTGCTCGTGGGTGTTGAAGGGGATGTCGAAGCGCTGTCGTTGCGGGGCAGCACGGCATTCACTGGCGTTTATCCCTACACAACTGCCACCTTTACGATCAGTTCAAACATCGCTAGCAATTGGTTGGCGACGGCTCGCGGCCGTCTCGGATTTGTCGCCGGCAATTGGTTGTTTTTTGGCACCGGTGGCGCGGCGTTCAGCGATCTCAAGGCGTCGTGGGGATTTTCCGATACCTGCGGGACGAACATTACCTGCAACGGACCCAACGCTCCCAATGTTGCAGAGGCCGCGTCAGCTTCGGTGCGAGCGGGTTGGACTGTCGGTGGCGGTATCGAGAATCGGCTGTTCGATCGCTGGAGCTGGAAGCTTGAATATCTCTACGTTAACTTCGGGTCGGTCTCCGGAATGGGGATTATGACTCCGCCATCGGTTTTTGGCTTTCCAACCAATCTAAACCCGTTTTCGCACTCCACCTCCGCACTGGAGATCAATCTGATCCGGGCGGGCTTGAATTATCACTTCTAGCAAGAAGCCGTCGCGTGATGCTTCAGTTGACGCTAGTGTTCGCACACCTTCACGTTCTTTAGGAGAAATTCAAAGCGAGTTCCGCGATCGGTATCGGTGGGTGGCGTCGAAATCCTCCATCGTTATGTCGAGGGTTTCGATTGCTGCCGGTGGCCGGTTTTGAATCGCAGTGGCCGGTTTGGATTAAGCCCCGTTCGGTTGGACTCGCCAAGTCACATTTTGAGGCGCACGATTAACTATCATCGGCCGCGTCCCTGAGACAGGCGCCGATGCCTGAGAGACCAGTCGCGCTCCCGCCTGTACGGCAGCCAAAAAAAGGCGCCGTGCTCGCAAAGTGCTCTATCGACATAGCGGATTGTCTGCAACCCACTTCCACGCAAGCGTTCCGGCCCGAAGATTTAAAAGCAATGAGGGACGCGCTCTCGGCCGCCCTGAGCAAGCTCGGCTTGGTCAATCGCAACGACGCGATGGTTGAGATGGTCGCCCGCCGGATCGTCCGCGCAGCTTTTGCCGGCGAGCGCGATCCGATCAGACTGACCAAGTTCGGCGCCGGCGGCGGGGAGTGAGGTCGCCTCAGTCGGCGGGCTCCTCGTTCATTAATGCATGATCGAGCGGGATGACGATTCGAAGAAAAGTCATCACGCTCTAGCGGGCGCAGGGCTGGCCCATTTAACCCTAGTGGCCCCTTTTGAATTTGGAAGGGGCCCCTTTTGAAAGGGGGTAGATTTTTACGCTTGTGTCGTTTTGCGCGACGGAACGAATCCGAGGCTTCCGCCCTATGTCAAAGCACATAGTGAAGGGGCGATCCGAGTGTCCACAGCAGACGAGTACAGGGAACACGCGGCAGCGTGCTTGCGAGCGGCGCAGCTTTCCATGCGCGAGGATGTTCGGGCGATGCTTATCGACATGGCCCAAAAATGGAACGAGGCCGCCGTTCGGTGGGAACGCAACGCCGCACTATTCGCGGACGTGCCGGAATTGACCCAGCAGCCTCCGAAGGGCGACGGGCAGAGCGCGTGAGGCCGCCTCACTGGAACTCCCGCGGCCGGCTCGCGCCGGAAACGTAGTTGCCGCGGATCGGCGGGTTGAGACAGGCCGCCTGACAACCTGCCGGAGGCGTTGCCGCCCGGACAAGGAACCTTGCGGCGGGGGCGCCGTTCCTAAATCAGCAAAAACATTGCGGGCTTGATCACGCCGCTATCGCCGGCGGGACAACAACATGAGGCGATGCCATGCGGAGGAAGACGATCATTGCGGTCGCGCTCTCGACACTGCTGCTGGGGCCGGCGGCCTTCGCACAAAACAGCGGTGCTGGGAAACCTGGCTTGCCCGGCAACAAATCGGGTCCGGCCGCGTCAGGCAACAGCTCCGCTCCCGCGGTGCCGCCCGAGCAGAGCGCGACGCCGCCCGATACAAGCGGTGTCAAAGGCTTGCCCGGCAACAAGTCCGGTCCGGCCGTGCAGTCGCCGAAAACCGATCGCACCCGATAGGGAAGTTCTTCGCCCCTGGTGCGCGGCCCGTGATTAACTTCGAGCCTGGCTTCGAGGTCACGTCGCGCGGAGTAAGTTTCATCGCGCGCGCTGATGGGCGTCTCGTGGCCTGCTGGGTCCCGGCCGCGGCGCTCATCCGGAAGGAAAGCGTCGCTGCTGCCGACACCGCAGCGCTGCGGAAAATCTTCAAGAAACACGAGGAACTGATCAGAGAGCGAATAGCGCGGAAAATCACCCAGGGGATGGCCGAGTCGGACCGGACGTATTGTCTGCACCCTGGCGAGTTTTAGAGCATGTCGGCTGATCCGACGGCTTTGAACCTTCCGGCGCTGCCGCCTTCGATTGAGCGAGCCGTTTGGCTGCCAGTTTTCGATAAGCCTAGCCCTGCTGGAGAGTTTTAAGCTTGAGATCCGACGCCTCATCCGCCAGGCGCTCGAAGTGCAGGGCATGTACCAAGTATTCAGCGACCAGTTTCATGGTACGAGGCGTGATGGATTCGCACCCCGCCCGGAACGGCGCGGGCGCCTATCTTGCTCTTTGCCGGCGGCAGATAGCCGACCAGCGCGGGCGTAATCTTTCGCCTGGAAAAGCGGGGTGGAGCACCCCCTCGCTTGGCGCCAAACAGCGCGCGCTACAAAACGTCGCGTGCCAGGTGAACCATTAGGCTCCACCCATGTTGTCGTGTGTCACTCCTGGGGGACACCATGCACGGAGCTTCGCCTCCCGCGCGCACCAGCAGGGTTGCGGCGGCTCGGCGCTCGCGCGTGCGCGAGGGGCTTCCGTTTCCGCTCGGGGCAGTCTGGGACGGTATCGGCGTCAACTTCGCGATCTTCTCCGCCCGCGCGACCAAGGTCGAGCTGTGCCTCTTCGACGAGGCCGGGCAGAAGGAGCTGGAGCGCGTCGAGCTGCCCGAATACACCGATGAGGTTTGGCACGGTTATTTGCCCGATGCGCGGCCGGGATTGACGTATGGTTATCGCGTGCACGGCCCCTACGAGCCGAAGGCAGGAAACCGCTTCAATCCCAACAAGCTGCTGCTCGACCCTTATGCCAAACAGATCATCGGCGAGCTGAAGTGGGATCCGGCGGTCTTCGGCTACACGATCGGAGCGCCCGACGCCGATCTGTCGTTCGACACCCGCGACAGCGCCCGCTTCGTGCCGAAGTGCCGCGTCATCGATCCTGCATTCACCTGGGGGCGCGCGCGACGGCCGGAAGTCCCGTGGGAGCGAACGATCCTCTATGAGATGCACCTGCGCGGCTACACCAAGCTTCACCCGGCGGTGGAGGAACGAAACCGCGGAACGTTTTCGGGGCTGCTGCACCACGAGGTGGTGGAATATATCCGCGATCTCGGAGCGACGTCGATCGAACTGCTGCCGATTCATGCCTTCGTCGATGACAGTTATCTGGTGGACAAGAAACTGCGCAATTACTGGGGCTACAATACGATCGGATTCTTTGCTCCGCAGCCGCGCTACATGGCGACGCCGTTCGTCAACGAGTTCAAGGAGATGGTCGCCCACCTGCACGATATGGGATTGGAGCTCATCCTCGACGTCGTCTACAACCACACGGCGGAAGGAAACGAGCTCGGCCCGACCTTGTCGTTCAAGGGCATTGACAACGCGTCGTACTACCGGCTCGCGCCCGACCCCCGCTATTACATCAACGACACCGGCACCGGAAACACCCTCAACCTGAGCAACCAGCGCGTTCTGCAGATGGTCGCGGATTCGCTGCGGTATTGGGCACAGGAGATGCGGGTGGATGGATTTCGCTTCGACCTCGCCACCATTCTGGCGCGTGAGCCTTACGGTTTCGACGAAGGCGGGGGCTTTCTCGACGCCTGTCGCCAGGACCCCGTGCTCTCGAGCGTCAAGCTCATTGCCGAGCCGTGGGACCTTGGCCCCGGCGGCTATCAGGTCGGCCACTTCTCGCCCGGCTGGGCCGAGTGGAACGACCGCTTCCGCGACACCGTGCGGGCTTATTGGAAAGGAGACGCCGGCAAGGTCGGCGACCTCGCCGCGCGGCTGACCGCCTCCGCCGACCTCTTCAACCGCCGCGGCCGCAAGCCTTATGCGTGTGTCAATTTCATTACGGCGCACGACGGATTCACGCTCAACGATCTCGTCTCGTACAACGACAAGCACAACGAGGCGAACGGGGAGGACAATCGCGACGGTCATTCGCAAAATCTCTCGTGGAATTGCGGGACCGAGGGACCGACCGACGATCAGGCGGTGATCGCATTGCGGTTTCGCCAGATGCGCAATCTCCTGGCGACGCTGCTGTTCTCGCAGGGGACGCCCATGATTCTGGCGGGCGACGAGTTCGCCCGCACCCAGAACGGCAACAACAACGCCTATGCCCAGGACAATGAAATCAGCTGGGTCGATTGGCAGGCCATCGGGCCGAACGAAACGGCGCTGATCGACTTCGTCCGCCGGATCACTGCCATCCGCCGGCAGCAGCCGGTGCTGCGCCGCAGCCGGTTTCTCACCGGCACCTATGACCAGCGCCTCAAGGTCAAGGACGTCGCGTGGCTGGCGCCGAACGGCCGGGAAATGACGCCGGAACAGTGGCGCGATCCCAATGCCCGCTGTCTCGGGGCCATGCTCGATGGCCGCGCGCAAAGCACCGGCATCCGCAAGCGAGGAATCGACACAAGCCTGCTTCTCATCCTCAACGCCCATCACGACGTGGTCGAGTTCCGTCTCGTCGGCGCTTACGGCGGAAGGGGCTGGAAACTGCTGGTGGATACCAATGCCACGGACACGACAGTAAAGCCCTTTTTCCGTTTCAACAGCGTTTATCAGGTTGCCGGCCGCTCGCTGGCGCTATTTGAGTTTGCGAGGGGGCGCAGGCGCCCTTAGACTTCCGAGGGCTTGGGTATTTGTCTCGATCGCCCCGCGCCGCACTGATGTTTGGCGTCCCCGCAATCCGCTGCGAGGCGCGGCGGCCACGCCGCGGCTACGCGCGCAACTGCTCCGGTTTCGCCGGCATTTCGTTCACGTCGACAACCGCCTCCCGGCAAGGATGCGGACCGGAAGCCTTCGCGGTGTCCGCGCTGCCGGCGTCAATGGATGATCGCGGTGCCTGAGGCGGCGTCAGCCTTCGCTTTCCCGGCGGAGCCAATCGGGTTGTCTAGGCAGAGCTTTACTCGAAAACGCGTTCGAGATGACGACGGAGAGCGGTGGCCCTCCGTCGCTCGCTGGGACTTGTTGTGCCCTAGTGCCCCGAGCAAACGCGTCTAGCAACGAGAGCCGTCCACACATGGGGGCGCCTGAGCCGCGGTTGCCGCGCGCTGCTGCAAAGCTACGGCCAACTGTGAATTAAAGCTCAAACATATCTCTTCCGCTCTGTATGGGCTCCCATGTGCCACGTCGGTTCATGGCACGACCCGGACATGCGGTTCGGAAAATCGAACTAACGAATCGAAGCTTTGTCGTTATGCGCAAAAATTCAACGGTAGAGACGGCGACCCAAGCAGTCCGTCGTATCCCCTAGCGATTGTTTGATGTTCGCGCCTGAGCCGACTTTTACGCTCAGGCGCCGAACTTCCTAGCTCTAGTAGTTACCAACGACGCCAGCCACGGCGCCACCCCCATCCACGGCGCCAGCCCCATGGCGATCCCCACACAATAGGGGGCAAAACCACAACCGGGCGCCGCCAGCCCCAGCCGCCGCGCCAGCCCCAACCGCGGCGCCACCAGGCGCTCGCAGGCGTAGCGGAGGTCGTAAGCGCCAGAGTAGAGACTCCGACCGTTGTGGCGATCTGGGTGCCGACGGTTCCCACGGCATACGTTCCGATCACCGCCACGAGAGCCAATCCACGAACGACCGTAGTTCTCGCCTTCGCGAGCAGGTTTCCTGCCATTGAATCCTCCCGAGGTTTAAATCGATCTCACCTCTGAGCACGTAACGAACCTCAAAGGTAATCGATCTCATATTTGAACCTAACCGAGCGCAAAACCCGTTGCTGGGAACCTCTGCGTCATTTCGCCTCGCAAAAGCCCCGGCGCCCCTTGGCTTGGTTCTCCTCTGGCGCTGACTGCCTCGCATTAAAATTTGACATACCCGCCGCAGGAGCGGTGAATCCTAAATAATGGACACCGAAAAATTGGAAGGCCTCGGCTTTATCGACTCGTCGTTTCGTACTGCCGGCGCGGGTCTACCATATCCGGTCGCGGTAGTGAGTTCCTCAGCCGCCGGCGGCAGATGTCCCTGATCTCCTGGTCAGCGCCTTGATTTGCCGCGAAGCGCATCCTTTAGACCGCCGGACGGCGTTTTGTACTTTGCCCGCGGCCTTATCCCCCGGGCCTTTGCCTCTTGGTTTGCTACCTTTAGGCTTTGCATCTCCTGTGGCCTTGCCAGCCGCTTCCTTGGCCACCTCTTTGCGCCGCCTGCCTGCGGGCGTCGCAAGCCGCCCCAGGGGCTCAGGCAAAAGCTACGCTCGGGGCGATGGCGCAGCGCTGGAACGAAGCGGCGAACGAGCGGCGCGATTCCCCGTACAGTTGGCCGAACGGCACGGCCGGGATGGTCGGCTCGACCTGTCTCCGACAAGGGATCGTCCCGGCTTCTTCGAGGCGCGGACCTCCAAAAGGAATACCTTATTAGGTTGAGGAGCAGTCTCTGGAGGCATAATCGCTGCCTGTCTGCTCAGCATCTTCCGCACTACCGGCTACAGTATCAATATTTGCGCTGCCTCGAGAAGACGGAGTCACCGCCTCCCGCCCGAGACATGTACTTCCTAGGTTCTTTTATAATCATCCATCGGAACCTTCGCAGGCCCGCAGAGTTGCTCGGCAGGACAGGCGGTTCCCGATGAAGCGGCTGTTATGCGCAGTTCTGCTCGTTTCCTCGCCGGCATGGGCGCAAGCTCCAAATACCCGCGAGGAGCTCAGGCCGCCATCGGCGTTCGCTTCGATCGGCGATCTGGCGGCACGGTCGCGGGCGCTTTTTTCCGAGGCCGCGAAAGTCCTCACAAATCCGCGCTGCATGAACTGCCATCCCAATGGGGATCATCCGACTCAAGGGAATGACAGGCATGTTCACTTGCCCCCCGTCACGCGCGGGGTGGGAACATGCCAGACCTGCCACACGGGTCATAACTATACGCTCCACGAGAAGGCGTCGTACCGAAGCATTCCTGGACACCCGCGCTGGGACATGGCTCCGATCGAGATGGCGTGGCAGGGGAAAACGCTGGGAGAAATTTGCCATCAGCTCAAAGACAAGGAGCGCAACGGCGGTCGCGATTTGGCGCTGTTGCACGAGCATGCCGCAAGCGATGACCTTGTTGCTTGGGGCTGGGAGCCGGGCGAGGGCCGCGATCCCGCCCCGGGGACACAAAAACTCTTTGGTGAGCTGATCCAGACATGGATAGACACCGGCGCGGCCTGTCCGGAATAACGCGCGACTGCCGCGTCTGTTCGAGACCGCTCGGGCGCAAACATCCAAGATTCCAGGCGAATCGCATCGTGCCATTAGTCTGGTTGCCGGCGAAGCCTGGCGAATGGGCGATCGTGGCGAAATCGTACCCTCAGGGAGGCGCAGTCATTTCCGACAAACCATATCTGGACGTGGAGGGCGGCGGTTAGCTTGCGATCCTCCCATTGCCACCGCATTTGAAGGCAAAATCAAAATCAAACGTCCAGGGCTCCCGTTCGCCACAGCGCGCCGTCGCCGCATAACCGGGGCCGCCGGTCGAGCATTGCCCGGCTTCCTTCCGACCGGTTGGTTCACGCAAGCGAAGTCTGGTAGGAAAGCAGAGTGCCCAGAAGGCTCAACATCAACGTCCCCTGGTTCCGGCGGCAGGATTACGAGGCGATCAAAGATTTGCTCGCTGAGGAGCGAATGCCTGTTACGTTTGAGGAATGGCATAAGGCTGCGAAAGTACACGTCGACGACATGCAGGCGCGCGGTGTCAATGTTAGAACCGTCATCATTGACCCACGCGAATTTGCTGCACATTGCGCGGCCTCAGGAATGAAGCCGACCAGGGCAGCACTCGGGGCATTTGCGATAACCATGGCTCGCAGGGGCGAAAACAGTTGAGGACTGACGCCTGAATCATTCGCCGACCGTTTCGGCGAGCCGGAGACCAGTGCCGCGAACCCGAAGTTCGCATCATATTGCCGCGCGTCCGATTGCTAACTTAGGGCGCCGCCAAAGCTAATCCAGACCGGCCCGACGGAACGCTTGCACGTAGTGTTCGCGCTCGGCTTCTTCTCTCGTTGGTATTTGGCTAGCGATCCACGCCAACGATATATTGGGTTGCACCCGACGGAGTTCATTGAGAGCTGCTTTGCCAGTATTTTCTTCCCCGGCCATGGCGGCGGCAGCCGTCAACACCCGGTGGGCGCCGACAAAATCGGGCCGCTGCCGTATGCCTTGCCGGGCCAACCGGATCGCTTGATCATAGTTACGTCCTACGAACTGCGCGTAGCCGGCGATTCCATAGTACGTTGCCGAAAGCGGATCGCGGGGGCTCAGTCGCAAGGCGCGCTCGGCCGCCAACGCGCCCTCTTGCCAGCGTCCGCAATAGCACAGCGTCAGGCCATAATAGCCTTGGGCCAGCGAGAAGCTGGGATTGAGTCGCAGCGCCGTCTCAAACGCAGCGAGGGAATCATCGAAGCGCCGGGTGTAGAGATCAACGCAGCCGAGCGAGAGATGGGCCCAAGGGTCCTCGGCGTCGGCGGCAACCGCGGCGAGTGCCGCCCGTTCGGCCATCCGGGCGATAGTCGCGATGTCTTCCCATCCCATGTGGGCACAGAAGCTGTGGCTGGTCGACAGGACGCCGAGCGCCCGGCCGTATTTCGGATCGATAGCGATCGCCTTTTCCAGCAGGGCCTGCGCGACGACATTATCCTCGCGCGTCACGCGCCAGAAATGCGACAGAGCGCGCATGAGCAAACCCCAGGCGTCCATGCTGTCGGGCAGCTTTCGGCTAGCGCGGGTATTTTCGGCCGCATAGAGCTGCGGCTCGATAGCCGCCACGACTGCCTGGGCGATCTCCTCCTGCACCGCGAACACGTCGGCCAACTCGCGGTCATAGCGATCCGCCCAGAGATGACCACCGGTCAAGGCATCGTTGAGCTGCGCCGTGATGCGCACGCGCTGCCCCTCCCTGCGCACGCTGCCTTCCACGACATAGCCGACGCCAAGGTCTTCAGCGATCTGCCGCAGGTGGACCGACTTGGCTTTGTAGATGAATGATGAGTTCCGCGCGATCACGAGGAACCAGCGCAGCTTGGATAGTGCGGTGATGATGTCTTCGGTAATGCCGTCGGAGAAATATTCCTGGCCTGGATCGCCGGTCATATTGGTGAAAGGAAGGACGGCAATGGCCGGCCGATCCGACAGTGGAACAAAGGCGGCCTGCGAGGCGCGCATGTCATCAGGGCCCGGCAACCCCGACGGAGCCGATGCGCCACCATCGGCCTCGACGCGAACCGCAGCAACGAACCGCAGACCCTTGCGGGCGATGGTGCGGATCAGCTTCTGCCGCTTGCCCCCGTCGCGGACTGCTTTGCGCGCCGCGTTGATGCGGCTTGTCAGGGTCGAGTCGGACACGATTCGGCCATGCCAAACTGAGGCGATGAGGTCGTCCTTGGTGACCACTCGGTCTCGGTTCTCGATGAGATAAACCAGGAGGTCGAACACTTGCGGCTCGACCGCGATTGGCTTGGAGCCGCGACGAAGCTCCCGGAGCTTGGTGTCAAGTATATGATTCGCAAAAGCAAATTTCACGTCATGCCCACGGATGCTGAACCGCGAACCGCCTCGGGAAATAATCAGGCCGATGTCGGGGACAAATCACGCCGGGGTCAAAGCCTTTGCCGAGCCATTTTGCGATCCTGCCGTTGATCGATCGCACGGACGCGATCGCACGGCAGCGGAGGACACCATGGCCCAAGCCGAAGCAATCAGCTCGGACGTCCGCATGGCGGGCGCCAACCAACTAGCCCATGGGCCAACGGACACTCTCATTCAGCCGCACAACGAGCGGCCGGCGGCGGTGTGGAGCTCCGGCGGAGATTCTTACGACGCGATCAGCCGGCAGATAGCAACCGCCCTCGAACACTGCGTCGCCCGGCTCGATCCAAGGCCGGGGGAGCACATCCTCGACCTTGCCACCGGGACCGGTTGGACGTCGCGGCTGGTGGCGGGACGCGGCGCCGAGGTGGTCGGCGCGGATATCGCGGATGACCTGTTGGCAGCCGCAACTGACCGCGCTCTTCAGGAAGGCCTCGCGATTAAGTACCAAATCGGAGATGCGGAGAAGCTGCCGTTTGATGACGGCTCGTTCGATGGCATCATATCGACGTTCGGCGTGATGTTCGCCTCGCGTCCCGAAGCCGCGGCGGCGGAACTGGCGCGCGTGTGCAAACGGAGCGGCCGCATCGCTCTTGCCACTTGGCTGCCGGATAGCAGCGTCTTTAAGATGTTCCTGGTGATGCGAGCCTTCATGCCTACGCCTCCGACCCCCGCGCCACCCTCGCCGTTCGAATGGGGCAACAAGGATCGCGTGCGTACATTGCTGTCGCGCGATTTCGATCTCCAGTTCGAGGAAGGCGTTGCCACCTACTTCGGCGGTGATGGCACCGCCGCTTGGGACGCGTTCGTGACAGGTTATGGCCCGACCAAGGCTCTGGCCAAGAATCTCGAGGAGAACCGCCGGCGCGAATTGAGGGACGCGTTCATAGCCTTCCACGACGAGTACCGGACGGAACTCGGCATCAGCGTTCCCCGGCAATACTTGATCACTCTCGGGAAACGGAAATAGGCCTCACGCCTGTTGAGAAGCGGTTTCCAGCCGCCCTCAAGCGGAAACCGCCCCTCGCAGACGGATGCATTGAAGGGGCTCCTTTGGGCCTGTCACGTCTCCGACGCCCTGTCGGCTTCTGGCGGCGGCCCTCCGTCGCTCGCTGAGACTTGTTGTGCCCTAGTGCCCCGCTTCCGAAGTTCGCATCATTTCGCGGCACTAGGCAGGAATCACCGCCACGATCTCCAACGTGTCCGGATCGATGATGAGGATTTCCTCGCGTACGATGATGTAATTGAAGCCGCGGTATTGCGGAACGATACGAACGATCTCCTCCGGCAACACCACGATGTGGACGTCTCGCGGAATGCGCACCCCCACCCGCACGTCGAAATCGACGTGGTCGACCCGCGCCGACGAGTTGCGCCCGACAACCGTCTTGATTTCTCTCGTCTGCTCGGAGGAGAGGTGCACCGATCGCGCCTGCGAACTGCGCTCGGATCCGCTGCCGGTGCTTCCGGCGGTCGAACCGCCGGGCTGCGCGCCCTGGCCGCTCCGCTGGTTCTGCTCCCCGCCTTTCTGTCCGCTGCGCTCGTTCTGCTCACCGGCTTTTTGACCGGCGCGGTCGTTCTTCTCGGCGCCTCCACTGCGCTCGTTCTTCTCCCCGCCTTTCTGGCCACTGCGCTCGTTCTGCTCACCGGCCTTTTGACCGGCGCGCTCGTTCTTCTCGGTGCCTCCACTGCGCTCATTCTTCTCGTCGCCTTTCTGCCCGGTGCGCTCGCTTTTTTCCCCCGCCTTCGAGCCCGCCCGTTCGCCTTTCTCTTCGCCGCGGCCCGCTTTCTCGCTGCCGCCTTTGACGCCCTCGCTGGCGCGGCTGCCCTTCTCGGCACCGCCCTTCTCCATCTGGCCCGTACCGCCTCCGGCGCCGGGCGTGCCGCCCGTGCCTTGGGCGGCAGCAATGCCCATGGCCGCCGCCATTGCGACGACTGCCGCCGTAGCGAACAATGACTTCTTCTTCATTGGTGGTCCTCCGCTGGTTGCCCCTTGCCCACCGCTAGAACGCAACAGGAAAATTGTTGTTCCTCACTGCGGCCGGCGGGTGCCAAAGGCAGGCGGCCGCTCTTCTGTCACGCGCGCAACTGCTCCGGTTTCGCCGGCATTTCGTTCACGTCCACGATCGCCTCGACCAGGGCGGCGCGCGGCGAAGCGAGCGCTGCGGCGATGGCGGGACGCACCTCCGACGGCTGCGCGCAGCGGAAGCCGTCGGCGCCGCAGGCGCGCGCATAAGCGACGAAATCGATCGGCGACAGCGCGCAACCGAACTCCGCATTGCCGAGGTCGCGCTGCTCGAACTTCACTTCCGCAAGACTGTCGTTCTTGAACAGCACGACCTTGACCGGCGCGTTGAGCTGCACGGCGGTGGCAAGCTCGGCCATCAGCATGGCAAAGCCGCCGTCGCCGACGACGGTGACCGACTGGCGCCCCGGATAGGCGAGACTGGCGGCAATCGCGAGCGGCAGGCCCGAGCCCATGCTTGCCAGCATGCCGGTTCCGGTGAAGCGCTGGTTCGGCCGCAAGCGCAAATGGCGCGCGGCGAAATGCGTGTTGGCGCCGGTGTCGAGCGAGATCACCGCATCGTCGGCCAAAAGATCGCTCAGCGCGCGGACGACCATCTGCGGGCGCAACGGCGTCCGCTCCGTCGTTTCCACCTGGTCGAGGAGCGCACGCCAGTCCTGCATGCGCGCCTGCGCTTCGTTGAGAAAGCTGCGGTCGCCGTGCGGCGCGAGGAGCGGCGCGAGCTGCTGCAAGGTTCCTTTCACGTCGCCGACGAGGCCGATTTCGGTCGGGTAGCGCAGCCCAATGCGGTCCGGGTTGAGATCCACTTGCACCGCGCGCGCCTGGCCCGGCCGCGGATAGGAATCGATCCACGGCATGGTCGAGCCGAGGATCAGCAAAGTATCGCAATTGTGCATGGCCCAATGCGAAGGCGCGGTGCCGAGGTGGCCGATTCCGCCGGTAGTCAGCGGCGAGTCGTCGGCCAGCACGGCCTTGCCCAGCAGCGCCTTGGCGACCGGCGCGCCGAGCACATCGGCGATCCGTTCGACCTCGGCCCGGGCCGCGAGCGCGCCCTGGCCGGCGAGGATCGCGACCTTGCTGCCGGCGTTGAGGACATCGGCCGCCGCGCGCAACTGATCGAGCGGCGGCACCGCCGCCACCGGCAGCCAGCTGGTCGAGGTGCGTGCGCCGTGATTTTCCATCGACGGCTTGTCGGCCGCGAGCTTCATCATCTGCACGTCCTTGGCGACGGTGAGATGGGCGACGCCGCGGTTGCCGAGCGCGGCGCGGCAGGCGCGGTTGGCGACGATGAGGGCGTGGTCGGGGCCCGTCACCTCCACGTTATAGAGCGCCACGTCCTGCATCAGAGCGGTTGTGCTCACGCCTTGCTGAAAGCGCGTTCCGATCAAATCGTGAAACGTCGTGCCCGTGATGGCCACGACCGGCGCGCCGTCCAGATGCGCATCGTAGAGGCCGTTCATCAGATGGATGGCGCCCGGTCCGGTGGTGCCGAGGCACACGCCGAGCCGACCCGTGTGCTTGGCGATGCCCGAAGCCATGAACGCGGCCGCCTCCTCGTGGCGCACGCCGACATAGCGGATGCGGTCCTGCCGCTTGCGCAAAGCCTCGATGATCGAGTTGATCCCGTCCCCGACAACCCCGAAGACGAACGGCGCGCCCCAGGCGATCAGGGTCTCGACCAGAATGTCGGCAGTGTTGCTTTGCTCATCCGGGCGCGGTGTCGGCTGCGGCGCGAGGCTCGGCGCCGTCGCCGACGGTGCTGCCTGCGCTTGCGCGATTGCCATGGCGCTCAATCCGGCGGCGCCGGCAAGCTCGAGGAAGTCGCGGCGGGCAAGGCCGGGGGCGCGCGTTTTGCGGGGCACGTGTTCTCTCCCTGAGATATGGCGCGGAGATAACGCGGCCGGCGTCGCTGCGGTTGCCTCATGCGCGTAAGGAGACCCGAGGAACCCGCCGCCTTCGCGGCGAGTTTCCGCATCACGCCCGCCGTCCGGCTCGCGCCACCGTGGATGAGGGAGGTTCCATGTCGGTTCCGACACGCAGAACCCTTTTGGCCAGCGCGGCCGTGCTCACCGCCGGAGCGGCCGTCGCCCAGGAACGGCCGCCGGAACCGATCGAGGGCAACCGCGGGGCGAGCATCCTGGGGCCGCGCAATGCGCCGCGCGCCGCGCAAAATCCCGACATTTTTCAGCCGCCCTCGACCGATCACGGCGCGCTGCCCAACCTCCGCTTCTCCTTCGCCGATGCCCACGTGAAGATGCGCGAGGGCGGATGGTCGCGCGAGGTGACGAAGCGCGAGCTGCCGGTCGCCACCACCATCGCCGGCGTCAATATGCGGCTGACCGCGGGCGGCGTGCGCGAATTGCATTGGCACAAGGAGGCGGAGTGGTCGTTCGTGCTCGCCGGGAACTTGCGCATCACGGCGGTCGACACCGGCGGGCACAATTTCATCGCCGACGTGCAGGCAGGGGATCTTTGGTATTTCCCGCCCGGTATTCCGCATTCGATCCAGGGACTGCCGCCCGACGGCGGCGAGTTTCTGCTGGCGTTTCCGGAGGGCAGCTTTTCCGAAGACAGCACCTTCGCCATCACCGACATGTTCGCGCATATGCCGAAGGCCGCGCTCGCCAAGAATTTGCAGGTGAACGCCGACGCGCTCGATGCCATTCCCAAGGAAGAACGCTTCATTTTCCAGGCGGCGCCGCCCCCTCCACGGGAGACCGATGCCGTCCATTCGCCGCAGGGCGCGGTTCCCCAGAACATGAAGTTCAGCCTGATGCAGCTTCCGCCGCAGACCATGCCCGGCGGCCGCGTGCGCATCGCCGACACCGGCAACTTCCCCATCTCGCGGGAGATCGCGGTTGCGCATGTCGAGGTCGATCCCGGCCACATGCGCGAGATCCACTGGCATCCCAACGCCGACGAGTGGCAGTTCTACATTTCCGGGCGCGCGCGCATGACTGTGTTCGGCGCCGAGGGAAAAGCGCGCACGTTCGACTACCAGGCAGGCGACGTGGGTTACGTGCCGATGTCCCTGAGCCACTTCATCGAGAACACCGGCGACGAGCCGTTGCGCTTCCTCGAGCTGTTCCGCGCGCCCCGCTTCGAGGACGTGTCGCTCGCGCAATGGATGGCGCTCACCCCGCACGAGCTGGTCGCGCAGCATCTCAACATTGACGTGGCGGTGATCGATCGGCTGCGCGCGATCAAGCAACCGGTCGTGTGAGGTCCTCCAAGAAGAGCGGGATGACGATGCGAAGATAAGTCATCCCGCTCTAAGATAATTGATGATGGCTTTGGCCCACCGAGGGTATCAGCCTTGCAGCTGTCGCCGATCCGCCGATGCCGCCAGACGCCGTTCGACTTCGCCGAGGGCTGCCTTCTCGGTGAACTCGATGGCGAATCCCTCATCGAAGCGGCGCACCACCCGTCCGACCATCTTCCCTACCGCCAAGGGGGTGCCGAGCTTCGGATCGAGATCGGCTGACACCGCCGCTCCGGAGCTCGAGAAGTCGATCACGAGGCAGGAGGTGAGGGAACCGTCGGCGAGCAGGATGGTTGCCATCGGATTTTTTGGCGCGACGCGCGCGTGCCGACGGCCGTCCGGCAAATCAGGCACGTCCTTCTGCTTGGCGAGCCACTGGAGCTTCGTGGCTATCTTCTCGCGGTTCGCCGCGCTGGCGACGATCGACATGGCGAAACCCGTGCTCATCGGCCGCGTGATAGCGCCGTGGAGTTGCCCGAATGCCTCGCTGTAGACGATCACGCGTTCGCCCACCGCGCCGACGACCGGGGCCGCGAGCGCCATGCCGAGCGCAGACATATTGACGATCCGGCACGCGAACTCGCATCGGTCGCCCTTCAGGTTTCGCCTGTTGGCGAGCATGTAACGGCCGGGCGCATTGACGATAAGACGAGCGTCGTTACGACGCTCGCGCTTCGATTGTTCAATTAAATCATCCAGACCCGATGATCCGACACTTGGGCGCACGAACAGGACCCCCGAAAACGAACAAAGACCCTAAGCCGGTCCATTTAAGAAAGCCTTGTCTCTTGCGATGTCGTCGCCCGCCCGGCATTCCTGGGCCGACTCGGTGACAAATCCGGGCGCATTCTCGGCGCCTATCGATTCATCGTCATCGTCCCCGACGCCGTCCGGCGTACCTTTCTTTGTTTGATACTTTTTAAATCTCAAGTTGTCGGGCGCGAACTACAACCAATCCTTAAGCAAGATTCCATACAATCAGCAACTTGGTTTTCGGTATCGCAGCACCGCTCCGCCGAAAACTCCAGCCGCCGGATTCGGGTGTGCGCATGTCGAAAGAACGCCGAAGGGCACCGCGTCGGAAAGTCGATGCGCCCGCTTTCCTTTACTCCGGCGATGGCCGCCCGCTGGGCGCCTGCCGGATGAAGGACATATCGAGCGGCGGCGCCAGGCTCGCTCATGCCATCACCGCCGAACTCCCGGATGATTTGGTCTTGTGGTTTTCCAGGGACGGAGCGGTTCGTCGTCGATGCCAACTCGCTTGGCGCACGGAAAAACAGCTCGGCGTCCGCTTCCTCACTCTGGAGCCGGCGCGGGAATCTCATGACGCCGCCGGGCGGCCCGTCTTTGCCGGCATGGCGGCGGATTGATTGCTCGTGAGCCAGGATGGTCGCTTTGGGACCGGCGTCTGAGGCCCGCCCTGGAAGACTTTCATGGGGAGCAAGGATAACGAAGGCGACCGCACCCTGGCGTTGGCGGAAATTGCCGTCGGCCAGATCAAGGCGCTGCGCCAGCCGGCGCATCCGCGCAACTACGAGATTTGGTACACCTACGCCACCGGCCACCATGCCGCGCTCAATCAAAACATTAATGAGCTGATCGTTCGCGACGGTTCGTTGAGCACCGCCGACATGGATCGAATCTATCACGCGCACTTCGCGCCGGCCGCTGGTATCGACGGCCGAGGCGCCAATGTGGTGGACGAGATCGATCGCATCATGACCACGATCGACGCGATTTCCGGCACGGCAGCGGATTACGGCGAAAGGCTGGCCGGCGTCAGCGAGAAGCTGCGCGCGGCGGATCGCGATGGTGTGCGCCTTGTGGTCGAGCGTCTGGTCGTTGCCACGAAGGACATCGAGAGGTCCAACCACGCGCTGGAAGCGCGCCTCAAGGCTTCCAAGCAGGAAGTTTCACAGCTGCGGCAGAATGTCGAGACCGTGCGCAGCGAAAGTCTGACCGACCCGCTCACCGCGCTCGCCAACCGCAAATCCTTCGATCTGACCATGCAGAAGGCGATGTCCGATGCGAGGAAGAGCGGCGAGGCGCTGTCGCTCCTGATGGCGGATATCGATTATTTCAAGAAGATCAACGACACCTACGGGCATCTCACCGGCGACCAAATTCTCCGCCGCGTTGCCAATGCACTCAAGCAGAGCGTCCACGAGCAAGCTGTCGCCGCGCGCTACGGCGGGGAGGAGTTCGCGGTCGTGCTGCCGCGCACTCCCCTCGATCGCGCGGGTGCAGTGGCGGAGAAGATTCGCGCCGCCGTGATGGCCAAGCCGCTGATGAAACGCTCGACCGGCGAGCAGCTCGGCCGTGTCACGATCTCGATCGGACTAGCAACGCTTCGGCCGCAAGACACGGCTCAATCCTTTATCGGGCGGGCGGACGCCGCGCTCTACGCGGCCAAGCGCCAGGGCCGCAATCGCGTCATTTGCGATGCCGATTGTGACTTCGAGCTCCCGGGTCTCTAGCAAATGATGCCGGCCGGCCTGTCCCCCGAAGGGGCGCGCGCATGAAGATTGCAATCAACTTTCGTCGTTTTTGCCAGGATGAATCGGGCGCGACGGGCATCGAGTATGGTTTGATCGCGGCCGGAATCGCCGTGGTCCTTATTGCGGTGATCAATGGCATCGGCGCGAAGCTGAACACCAAATTCAGCAGCATCAATACGCAGCTTCGCTGAGCGGCTGAAATGCACGCCATTAATCGCGACGGCGTTGCTTATTTGCTCAGGCGTATTTCTCACAGCGGATGCCCACTGCTCGTAGCGCGCCGGCGAGTCCATCGGCCGTGCCGCTTGCTCACGACGCTCAGCATCGGGATTGGGAACCGAAATGCCGTGAATTGGTTGGTAGGGCGGAAGCCCCTGCACGTCTCCTGAAGGGGTTTCGTGGATAGAGGTCGATCAGCGAGGAAGCCTCGGCGGAGATGCCGGGGCTTTTTCGTGGCCGGCGTCGATATCCCCAATCATCCCACGCCCTCGGGCGGCCCCCGGATTCCGCTCCATGGACATCGCCAAGGGAATCGCGCTCAAGCTCGCATCGCTGCTGCTGTTCGCCGTGATGTCGGCGCTCATTCGCGGCTTCGGCCACACGGTTCCGGTCGGGCAGGTGGTGTTCTTCCGCAGCGTCTTCGCGCTCGTGCCGGTGGTGATCATCTACGCGGCGCGCGGCGAGTTCGTGACCGCGGTGCGCACGCACCGCCTGCCGGGACACCTTGGACGCGGCGTTCTCAGCATAGGCGCAATGTTCCTGAGCTTCGCGGCGCTGACCCGGTTGCCGCTCATCGATGCAACTGCCATTTCCTTCGCCGCCCCGCTGATCGTGGTGGCGCTCGCAGCGCTGATCCTCAAAGAGCGGGTGCAGGCCTACAGCTGGGGCGCGGTAGCGATTGGCTTTTGCGGCGTCATCGTCATGCTGACGCCCTACCTCGATCTCGGTGGTGCCGCCGCGATCGGGCCGGCGATCGGCGCGCTGTTCGCGCTCTTGGCGGCGTTGTGCAACGCCGGCACCGCCATCGAAACGCGTCGGCTCACCGAAACCGAAACCACGTCGGCGATCGTGTTTTATTTCTCGGTGTTCTGCACGCTCGCCGGGCTGGTGACATTGCCGTTCGCCTGGCATGCGCCCACCGAACTCGAGTTCGCCAAGCTCGTCGCGATCGGCGTGCTCGCCGGTGTCGCGCATATCCTGCTCACGGAAGGCTATCAGTTCGCGCCCGCTTCGGTGCTCGCGCCGTTCGAATACACCGCCATGGTGTGGGCGTCCGTGCTCGGCTACCTGATGTTCGGGGAAACGCCGACGCCCGCCGTCCTGCTCGGCGGGGTCATCGTCGCGGCCGCCGGGCTCATCGTGATCTGGCGCGAACACCGCCTCGGCCTCGAGCGGCCGCGCGTCCGTGTCAAGGCGCACACCGGGGGGTGGGGGTGATCAAAAGAACGCTTTGAACGTGATGATCGCTCCAGCCGGTGCCGGAAAGCCGGCGGCATGACGGGCGGAGAAGCCGTGTGTCGCGCCGGCAATGGGACCTGCTTGGTTTGGCCGAGCGGGTGATCATCGGAGCCTAGTGCCCCGATTCCGAAGTTCGCATCATTTTGCGGCACGTTCGTTTGCGAACTTCGGAATCGAAGGGCACTAGCAACTTATTGAATCTAGTGTGGCTTTGGTTCAGAAGTCCGCATCTCGGACTCGGCTCGCAAGAATGATGCGGACTTCTGAACCGC
>Ga0213881_10000026_pt1 | contig 156429 bp, 137 predicted proteins | sample BarmaccoBMER_R08_FD_160104 | JGI IMG/M metagenome (GOLD analysis project Ga0213881, IMG submission 160104) | Barbacenia macrantha exposed rock microbial communities from rupestrian grasslands, the National Park of Serra do Cipo, Brazil - ER_R08 ...
CTCCAGCTGCTCCCCACCTCACCTCGCGGCGACGCAGTTGCCTTCGGCTACGTATGTCGTGACCCCACACGACGCGGACTCTCACCACGCCGACAGAGCGACATCACAGACGCACTCATGCCCGGCCTTGTGCCGGGCATCCCCGTCTTCTGACGTACGTTGACACCCCCCACCGCGGGCCTACATTAGGCGCGTTCCGAGGAGAGTCCCGCGAGGGGACTGAGATTCCGCGCAGCCGCGGAGATCCTTCGAACCTGATCCGGGTCATGCCGGCGAAGGGACGGAAACTTCTCCTTCCGCAGCCGTATCCGGATCGCTCGCAACAGCGGAGCGCGCCCCGATGAACAAGCCTTTCTCCGAATCCGATTTCGCCACGCCGAAGGTGACGACCGGCCCGATCGCCGGCTCGCGCAAGGCTTACACGGCGCCGCAAGCCGCGCCCGACCTGCGCGTGCCGCGGCGCGAGATCGAACTCACCGAGGCGGCGGGCGAACCGCCGGTGCCGGTCTACGATCCCTCCGGGCCGTATACCGAAGCTGATGCGCCGATCGACGTCGAGAAGGGCCTCAAGCGCGCGCGGGCCGAATGGGTGCGCGAGCGCGGCGGCGTCGAGGAATACGAGGGCCGCGCGATCAAGGCCGTCGACAACGGCAACGCCTCGGGCAAGCACCTGGCGCGCAACTTCCCGAATACGCCGATGCCGCGGCGGGCGACCACCCCCACCCTACCCTCCCCCGCAAGCGGGGGAGGGAAAGGGAGGGGGATTACGCAGTTGGAATGGGCGCGCGCCGGCGTCGTCACCAAGGAAATGATCTACATCGCCGAGCGCGAGAACCTCGGCCGCCAGCAGCAGCTGGAGCGCGCCGAGAGCGCGCTCGCCGACGGCGAGAGCTTCGGCGCTTCGGTGCCGCCGTTCGTCACCCCCGAGTTCGTGCGCTCCGAGGTCGCGCGCGGCCGCGCCATCATCCCGTCCAACATCAACCACGCCGAACTCGAGCCGATGATCATCGGCCGCAACTTCCTCACCAAGATCAACGCCAACATCGGCAACTCGGCGGTGACCTCCTCGGTTGAGGAGGAGGTCGAGAAAATGGTGTGGGCGATCCGCTGGGGCGCCGACACGGTGATGGACCTTTCCACCGGCCGCAACATCCACAATACGCGCGAATGGATCCTGCGCAATTCGCCGGTGCCGATCGGCACCGTGCCGATCTATCAGGCGCTCGAGAAGGTCAACGGCGATCCGGTCAAGCTCGACTGGGAGGTCTACAAGGACACATTGATTGAACAGTGCGAGCAGGGCGTCGATTATTTCACCATCCACGCCGGCGTGCGCCTGCCCTACGTGCCGCTCACCGCCAACCGCGTCACCGGCATCGTCTCGCGCGGCGGCTCGATCATGGCCAAGTGGTGCCTCGCGCACCACAAGGAGAGCTTCCTCTACGAGCGGTTCGACGAGATTTGCGACCTGATGCGCCGATACGACGTGTCGTTCTCGCTCGGCGACGGGCTGCGCCCCGGCTCGATCGCGGACGCCAACGACCGCGCGCAATTCGCCGAGCTGGAGACCTTGGGCGAGCTCACGAAAATCGCCTGGGCCAAGGGCTGCCAGGTGATGATCGAGGGGCCCGGCCACGTGCCGATGCACAAGATCAAGATCAACATGGACAAGCAGCTCAAGGAGTGCGGCGAGGCGCCGTTCTACACCCTGGGGCCGCTCACGACCGACATCGCGCCCGGCTACGACCACATCACGAGCGCGATCGGCGCCGCCATGATCGGCTGGTTCGGCACCGCCATGCTCTGTTACGTGACGCCGAAGGAGCATTTGGGCCTGCCCGACCGCGACGACGTGAAGGAAGGCGTCATCGCCTACAAGATCGCCGCCCACGCGGCGGACTTGGCGAAGGGCCATCCGGCGGCGCAACTGCGCGACGACGCCTTGAGCCGCGCGCGCTTCGAGTTCCGCTGGATCGACCAGTTCAACCTCTCGCTCGATCCCGACACCGCGCGCGAATATCACGACGAGACGCTGCCCAAGGAGGCGCACAAGGTCGCCCATTTCTGCTCGATGTGCGGCCCGAAGTTCTGCTCGATGAAGATCACCCAGGACGTGCGCGACTACGCCGCGACCTTGAACGACCAGCACCAGGGGTGGAGCGCCGAAGGCGCGACATCCCCGTCTTCAATCAAAGAAGCCGGGATGGCCGAGATGTCGGAGAAATTCCGGCAGATGGGCAGCGAGGTCTACGTCGAGGCGGACAAGGTGAAGGAGAGCAATCGGGCGCTCTGAATGTGCCGACCCTGATCATCATTGCCGGCCCCAACGGGGCCGGAAAGACGACTTTCGCCCGCGAATACCTCTCTGCCGAGCAGAGGCATTTCGAGTTCGTCAATGCCGATGAGATCGCACGTATGCGCGAAGGCCGGGACACCCAGGTGTCGGATGTCGGAGCGGCCCGGATCATGCTCAGTCGCATCGATGAGCTAGCTGAAGCCGGTGCGGATTTCGTCATTGAGACGACACTTGCGAATCTAAGTTACGCGCCCAAAATCTTATCTTGGCGAAGGCGCGGTTACTTGGTGTCCTTGGTTTACCTGCGATTGGATTCAGTCAATGACTCGGTCGCGCGGATCCGTAGACGGGTCGTGGCCGGTGGGCATGGTATTCCGGAGGATACGATCCGCCGACGCTTTGGAAAAAGTCTGCGCTATTTCGACACCATTTATCGGCCCATTGTCGATGAGTGGTACGTATGGGCGAGCGGGGAAGGTGCCTTTGATCTTATTGGCTCGTGGGATGGAAGGCACGAGAAGAGGTTATGAAAAGAGGACTTGATTTCGAGGAAGCCGAAGCTGCCTTGAAGCGAGCGGCATATAAGGCGATGCACGGTACGCCCGAGGAGCGTTCCGGTCGCTTCCTGCCCACAAAGAGGCGTACTGCGCGGCCCGCGCCTCGCGCTTCAACTGCGCCCAATACCGTCAAATCCAATAAATTTTCGCCTTCCCGATATTACCGACAACGGCGACCTCACCTTTTTTCGGATTCACCCAAAACGACTGAAGTAGCGCTTACGCGCGAGGTGCTTTCGCATCACCTCGAAACCCTGACTAATCAAAAATCAGAAATGGTTTTCGAAGAGTTTGCTCTGCGTTTAGCAGAAAAATTTATTGCACCTAATTTGCGACCCCAAACCGGCCCCGTTGGTGGCGGAGACGGAAAGACCGATTCGGAGACTTATCCGGTTGCAACTGGTATTTCCGAACGATGGTTCGTACCTCAGACTGCGGCAGGTCATGAGCGTTGGGCGTTCGCCTTCAGCGCAAAGAGGGATTGGCGCGGCAAGCTTAAATCCGATGTGAGGGCGATCGTCGGAACACAACGTGGTTATCCCCGTATCTACTTTGTGACCAATCAATTCGTCCCGGCGAAGGACAGTGCAAAAGCGCAAGATGAATTAACAAAACAATATGGAGTTTCTATAACTATCCTGGATAGAAGTTGGCTTCTCGATTGCGTGCTAGAACGGAACAGCTTGGACATTGCCGCTCGGACTCTCGGTATCGGCAGCCAGCGCACGACGACAGTACTGGGACCACGCGATTTTGAGCGTCAAACCGACCTCGAAAATCTAGAAAGGTTGCTTAGCGACGGAACTCAATACCAAGGTGTAACCCATACGCTAGCTGCGGATGCGCTGCGTGCTGCGGAGCTAGCGCGTGGTCTGGAGAGGCCACGCTACGAAGTCGACGGACGCTATGAGCGCGCTGTACGTTTAGCCCGGGATCATAACCTCAAATCTCAAGAGCTTATCGCCGTCTACGGCTGGGCATGGACCTCATATTTCTGGTTCGATGATGCTATCAAACTCAATGAGCTCTATGACGACGTTGAGAGGCTCGCCGTTGACTCGACGAACGCGGATGAATTAGAGCGTTTGAACAATTTGTTGCCCCTTCTTGGAAACGCCGTTGCACACAACGTCTTGGATAGAGGCGCCGCGAAGATCGACAAACGTCGGGCCGCGTTAGCAAAGGCCCTTGATCGTGTCCGAAAGGACGAATCGAGGCCGAATAATGCGCTACACGCCCATTCTCTCAGGTTGCTACTGAAACTTTCCCAGATCGGGTTACCGGAAGATACTGCTCAACTCGACGACGTCTGGCGCGAATTTAGTTCGATCATCGACAAAGCGAAAGGGCTTGGCACTTTTCCGTTTGAATCAATCGCAGATGTACTGACCGAGGTGGGTGAATTTGTTCCGGAAAGCGCCGCTTTCGACTCGCTATACGAAGCTCTAACGGATGCATTGGCCGCGCGGAAGAGTGAAGGAGAAGCCGCCAAGAAGAACAGCGAGCGCGGATACCAGAAGCTCAAGAAGGATCTGCCATACGACGCTATCCGTTGGTTTGGACGGGCAGTAGGCCTGTTGGTCAAAGCCGAGTACGAACACGAGCTCATCAATGCGCTAATGGGATGCAGCATCGCATACCTGCAAACAGGGCTAAATTGGGCAGCACGCAATTACGCCCTCGCCGCAGCTACGCACGATTTCACGAATTTCTTGCGAACAGGACGACTAGATAATGTTAGCCCTGCTGTACTGAGCCAACTTTTCCAGTGCGAGCTTGCGCTGGGGCGTGTTCCTCACATTCTGAGCGCCTACGAGCTCGGCGCGATAGTCCGTAATGCTCGATCGAGAACAGAAGATCAGCGATCCTTCGCGAACAAACGCCGAATTGAGCAAGGGCATCGACTGGCCGCGCTTTTGCTCAGCACGAACTTTGACGATCTCAGGCGTATTGCAAAGCTTCCAGACGCGTTGGGCCGGCTTGGTTTGGAGCAAGTCAGAATTGTACTTTTGTTTCTGATGGGAAATGAAGATGTTTTGAGGTCAGAGGGATCTATCCCTGCGCAAGAGCCCTCAGCAGCGATCGAAGAGCTCTTTGTAAAGTGGGCCGCCGCAGCACAAGACGCGGGATTGATCCACCCTGACTACCTTCTAGATGATACTGTCGCGTTGAAATCGAGGATTTTGGGCTGCCAAGTAATTGCGATTTGCGAAAATAATTTGACGTCTTTGGCATTAGGCGAGGCGCTTCTCGGGACGCTTGAGGCATTGCTCGCAACCAGCTTGACCCTTCGCACGCTGCCGCATCTCGAAAGGCTAACCATTCGCATAAGGGCAAAAGCAGATGCGCCGGTAACACCGTTATTAGTGTTGGTAGAAGAAAACGCAACGACCATAGCCGTTGTGACCCATCAGACGCAGATTCGGCACAACGCTCGTGCGGAAGCGGAGGCTTTTTCGCGCTGGCTGCAGGAATCCGCAATGACACTTTTTATCACTTTTGCGGTCCCGCCCGATCTGGATCAATGGGCCCAAACCGTTCTTGGGGAAGAAAACGCATTTTCTCGCGCAATTACATTTTCGAACGTACCAAATATGCTCAGTGTGTTTTATGGAAATTCAGAGCGACTATCAATCGGGCAATGGATCGAGGAAGGTGATGTTACGTATGAACTCAAAAGCTCGCCGTCCTGGACCCCCAAAATATCGACAGTGCCCAGTCGTGATGTTGAAGATCTGAAGCCGGCAGACGGACAACCTCCCGAGGGTCTTTTTGACCCTGAGCGATTGAAGCATTCAGATTACAAAATAGTGAGCCCAATAGACGTCAGAAAGTGGGACGCAGCCAAATGGTGTGCCGTCCTTTTCATGACCATGCCTGGCTCGGACATCCCGCCCATCATGGCCCTGACATTTGAGGAGCGCGATCCAGCCATTGCTATTTTCCAAGAATGGCGTGAACGGTTTGGTGAGCATGATCCGGATAACAGGCTCCGCATCTCGATTTTGACCGGCGTGAAGCTATCAAATCCGCATGCTTATGCCGTGATCGTTGGCCCGAACATAAAGAGCATTCGCGGATCGCAGAATATCATGTTCGGATTCATTTCCCGAATAAACATAATGGCACCGAAGGACTCGCAAAATCTCGATGCATTTTTGAGCGAATATCGCCGCCACAACCGCTTTGCCTTGACGGCGGCGCATTTGCCAGATCTTGCTGGCACGCCGGAACCTATGTTGGACATTGTGCTCGGTAAGTATCATCTGGAAGTTCGTCCGGCGTGGACCGTTTCCGAAAACGACCCCGATAATGTCGCTTTGGATTTGGATGACCCGCCATTCATTCCTGTTGACGTACCAAACGCGCCTGTATTGAAGGCGCTCGAGCAACTGGCGCGCTTTCGCCGGAAGCAAGGGTAGGATCGGCCGGGTGGAGCCTTCACCTACTCCGTTCGGGCAAATTCGCCGAACAGCCTGCGCGCCGCTTTGGCATAAGCGGCATGCGCGGCTTGTGGCGTCGGGAACTTGCCGAGATGGTGCCTTCGTCCATTCTTACGAATACTTGCGCGCCATCGGCCCCGGTCTGGCGATACGCCCTTCAATCCGCAGGCATTGCTGCAAGAAGCGCGTCTATTCGCGTTGTTTTGCGATGGGGTTGCGCAGCGCAGATTAGTCCACCGGTTGTTTGATCGATTTAAGTCACGATGATCAATGATCTGCGAGCACCAACTGCCTCTCATGTATAACCAGGCGAGTTGATGCGCCGGGTATGACCTGCCGTTGATGGTGATTTTTGGATAACCTTGCACCAGTGTTCCTGCCGTATCGCCGGGTCGAATCGATAGTTGCACACGCTTGCGCCAGCGAAATTCTCCGGTCTCGGAATCGTAATCCAGAAGGGCGCACAGCTGCTTGCGACTTACTCGCCGGCGTTTTTTCACGACGATCTCGCAAAATGAAAAAGGGCCGCGCAAGCGGCCCTTGAGGGGAGGATGTTCGGATCGGATCAGGAATGCGCCCGCGGGGACGGGCGCCGATTGTCACGCCGTCATGCCCGGCGCCCGGTCAGGTCCCGGGGATCGCTCTTGTGCCGAGCATCTCCGCCCCGGGACGAGAGGTCCCGTGGAACGCCTTGAAATGCGAACAAGCGCAAAGACGCGGCTGTCCGGGACACCCCCGGGACGAAGTGCCGGGGGTGGCCTTGACGAAGTACAACATTTGTTGATGATATGGGAGTGCAGACGCAAACGTCGCAGCTTCTATTTTGGAAGCTCTCACAAGAGAGAAACGATGTCAATGAAAATGTGTCTGTCGGCGCGAAGAATTTCTCATCTACTTGTTTGGTCAGCAGAAATTTAGCTGCCTGTCTGATTGAATTTGGCGATGACAAGCGAATTATAACTTCTCGTAAATTTGCGCTCGTCAAATGAGAGAATTCCAGAATTCTAAACAGTCATCAAGCGGCATAAATATCCGTCAGCGCCACCGCGAGGCCAGGCGGATCAAGTTCGATCGCGCCTTGCGTTACGATGTGCGTGAGGATCATATCCCGTTCCCCACGCGCATGGTGAAGCACCAACGGGTTGTTCGGATCGACGATGAGATAATGGGCGATGCTGGGCACGCGGAAATAACCGGCGAGCTTGGCCGAGGCATCGATGATGCGGCGGGTTGAGGGCGACAACACCTTGACCACGATTATCGGTGCCGGCACCTCGACGTCCGAAGGTGAGAGCTTCGTCCCGCAATAGACCAGTGCATCGGGCTCGTACGCCGTCGTCTCATCGATGCGCACCGTCATTCCGTCCGGCAGCATGTGACAGGGAAGCTCACGTGCGCGGATGCCGGCAAGCAGCGCAGTTTGCACGGCGTATTTGATCTCGGCGTGCCCCGCTCCTTCCGGCGATCGCGTGACCACTTCGCCGTCACGCAACTCGTATCGGCCCGGATGGGATTGAGCCCAGACCATGTACTGATCGACGTTCATGCGAGTGCCTGACGCGATCATCGCATTTTTGTTCAAAGTCCGCGTGGGCACGCGCGCCCATCGGCGCGCTTAGCCCATTCTACAACCTCCGCGCCATCACATCCGCGTGAGCCGCCCGCGCCCCTCCCTGCCGCGCCACACGGCCCGCGCGTAATCTCCGCGCCCAGCCGGCAGGGCGGGAGCTGCCGGCTCTTTTCCTCGAACCAATAGCCTCCCGAACCGGAGGAATTCCCCATGTTCCACGTTTCACGCCGCGACCTCGTCGTCGGCGCGGCCGGCGCTTTCGGGGCCTTCGGCCTCGACAAGCGGCTCGCCTTCATCGGCGCCGCGCAGGCGCAGATCATGCCCGCCGGCCCGGGTTTCAAGAAATACCAGGTGGGCGACATCGAGGTGTTCTCGCTCTACGACGGCGTCTGGGAGAAGGCGCACGACGACAATTTCATCAAGGGGGTGAGCGTCGATGACACGAAAACCGCGCTCAAGGCGGGCGGGGTCACCGACGCGTTCGTGCCGGTACCGTTCACCGTCCAGGCGGTGCGGACGGGCGGCCGCCTGGTGCTGATCGATGCCGGCACTGGCGGCGGTCAGGCAGGCGGCGCCAAGGCCGGGTTGCTGGCGCAGAGCATGGCGGCCGCCGGCCTCGACCCCAAGGACGTGAAGACCATCGTGATGTCGCACTTCCACGGCGACCACGTGTTCGGCCTGATGGCAAAGGACACCAACGCGCCGATCTTTCCCGACGCCGAGATCGTCGTGCCCGCCGCGGAGCTCAAATGGTGGACGCAGCCGATCGACTCGATCCCGGCACCGCGGCAGGGCAACGCCAAGCGCGTGCAGGCCACCTTGCCGAACTGGAAGAACGTCCGGGTGGTCGACGGCGAAGCCGACGTGGCGCCCGGCATCCGCCAGATCCCGGCGCACGGCCACACCCAAGGCCACACGATTCATCTGATCAGCTCGGGCGGCAAGCAGTTCATCTCGAGCGCGGACGTGACCAACATCAACGCGCTGTTCGTCACGCATCCGGACTGGCAGGTGGTGTTCGACCATGTGCCGGACGAGGCAGTGGCGACGCGCAAAAAGGTGTTCGACCGCGCCATCGCCGAGAAGGCCATGGTGTCGGGTTATCACTGGGGCCTGCCCAACGTCGGCACCATCTCAAAGGACGGCAACGGCTACGCGTTCGTGCCGGCCTGATGCGAGTGTCATTCCGGGGCGCCGCTTCGCGGCGCGCCCGGAATCCAGGAACACAAGCCATGCCGGAACGGCGCTGTCCGTGTTCCTGGATTCCGGACTCGCGGGCTTCGCCCGCGATCCGGAATGACGAGGCCAAGTGATTTCATGCCCAAGCGCGCCATCTCGTCCGACCGCGTCTACAAAAGCTCGCTGCCGTTTGCGCAGGCGACGATCGCCGGCGGCTTCATGTTTGTCTGTTGCGTCGGCTGCGACCGCGAAGGCCGCTTTGCCATCGGCGACGTACGCGCGCAGACCCAGCAGGCGCTCGACAACATCCGCGCGCTGATCGAAGAGGCCGGCGGGACGATGGCCGACGTGGTCAAATGCACGGTCTACGTCACCGCGCGCGCCGACTGGCAGCCGATGAACGAGGTTTATTTCGCAAACTTCACGCACGACCCGCCACACCGCGTCTCGTGCATCGTCAAGGGCCTCGGCTCGCCCGAGTGTCTGGTCGAGATCGACGCGACGGCTTATCTGGGTACGGACGTGTAGCCCGGATGAGCCCGCGAAGCGGGCGACATCCGGGGCCGCTTCCTTTGTAAAAAGATCCCGCATTTCGCTGCGCTCATGCGGGCTACGGTACTACGGTATCTGTGGATTAATCCTTCATTAACCAGCGCTTCGCAGGATTGGGCCGTCCGTTGGCCCCGGCCGCGGGCGTTTGCTTCACATTTCGGTCAAATTGGTTGGGCTTATTGCGGCTCAGCCCGACCAGGGGATAGGGCAAAGATTCCGCACGTGGTCGGCCGGGGTCCGACCGCACTCTCACATGACGGAGACTCTCAGGATGAAGAAGAGCTTCATTGCCATTGCCGCGGCCGCTTCGCTCGGCCTGGCAACCATGTCGGCGCCGACCACGGCCGAGGCCCGCTGCTGGGGCTTTGGCTGCGCGCTTGCGGTAGGATTGGGCGTGGCCACCGGCGTCGCGGTCGGCACCGCGATCGCGAACTCGGCCTATCCGGCGTACGCGCCGGCGCCGGGCTACGTCGCCTATCCGGCCTACGGCGCCCCCGTCCCGGTGGCCTGCCCGGGCGGTTACTGGGCACGGCGCCCCGTTACCGACGCGTATGGCAACGTGATGGGCTATAGCCGGCCGCGCTTCTTCTGCCCGCCGGCGTAACGCACGCCTGACGGACGTGATCAAAAACCCGGCGCTCGCCCCGCCGGGTTTTTTGTTGAATGCGGTAGCCCGCATGAGCGGAGCGAAATGCGGGAGCAAGATCCCGGATTTCGCGGCTGCGCCGCTCATCCGGGCTACAAGAGTCAATTCCCCATCCGGGCGAGCATCTCCGCGGTGGGCCAGCAGTCGAGCTTGAGCCCGTTCGCCTTCTGGAAGGCGCCGAGCGCAAGGCGCGTCTTCATCCCGGCCTTGCCGTCGATCTTGTCCTGATAAAAGCCGCGCGCGGTGAGCACGCGCTGCATGCGCTCGAGATCGGCGGTCTTGAGCTGCACCACCTTTTCCCACGGCGTCTCGAACGAGCGCTCGCCGGCGATGCGGTCGGCGAGATGCCCGACGAACAGGACGTAGAGGTCGGAGAAATTATATTCCTTGAGCGCAAAGTAATTGTGGAAGATGAGGAACCCCGGCCCGTGAGTGCCGGCCGGCAGCAACAGCGACGCAGGCTCGTTGAGGTCACGCGGGCGGGGCTTGCGGCCCTGCGCGAGAGCGAAACCCAGCTTAAGCCATTCGGCCAGAGGCATCTTCTGATCGGGATTGGCGACAGTGCAGTCGATGTTTGGCGGCACCCGAACCTCATAGGCCCACGGCTTGTCGCGCTCCCAGCCTTCGCCGACGAGCTGCTTGGCGGCCGAGGCGAGCGCGTCCGGCACCGAGGTCCAGATATCGACGCGGCCCTTGTGCTCGAAATCGACGCCGTATTTGTAGTATTCCGAGGGAAGGAACTGGGTGAGCCCCATGGCGCCGCCCCAGGATGAGCGCAGCTGGCTGCGCGGCACGCCGTCCTGAAGCATCTTGAGCGCGTAGATGAACTCATTGCGGAAGAATGGCTTGCGCCGCCCCGTATAGGCCTGCGTCGCCAGCATCTGAATGGCGTCACGCCCGCCATAGTGGGTGGAGTAGTCGCTCTCGCGTCCCCAGATCGCGAGCACGATCTTGCCCGGCACCCCGAACTCCTGCTCGATCCGGGTCAGCGTGTCGCGGTATTGAGCGTAGAGGGTACGGCCCCGCGTTGCGAGGCGCTCGAACGAGGACTCTCGCAGATAGTCCGCCGGCGTCTGCACGAACTCCGGCTGTCCCGGCGGCGGCCGCTCCGGCCGGCCCGGGATGTCGAGATCGGGCAGGGTCAGGTCGGGCTCGAGCCCACGCGTCGCCGCATCGAAGGTCGCGCGCGCGACGCCCATCTTCTGCGCCTCGGGCCAGAGGGATTCGAGGAATTGGTGGAAGGCGTCATCTGCGCGCGCGGGTAGACTGCCGAGAACTAGGAGGCATGCGAAGACAAATGTGCGCAGATATCTATGCAGCGGCATAAGCGGCCTCGGTCTCGTCATCGTCCGCGAAAGCGGACGATCCAGTAATCACCGCATGTGTGGCAACATCGCGTCGCCAATATCAAACTCGGTGGTTACTGGATGCCCGCTTTCGCGGGCATGACGAGGATGGATAATGTGGCCCATCATCTGCTGAACTTCTTATATTTGATCCGCGTCGGGATGGTGGAGTCGATGCCGAGGCGGCGCTTTTTGTCCTCCTCGTAGTCGGCGAAGTTGCCCTCGAACCATTCGACGTGGCTCTCGCCCTCGAAAGCGAGCATGTGGGTGGCGATCCGGTCGAGGAACCAGCGGTCGTGGCTGATGATGACCGCGCAGCCGGCGAAATCTTCCAGCGCCTCTTCGAGCGCGCGCAACGTGTCGACGTCGAGGTCGTTGGTGGGCTCGTCGAGCAGGATCACGTTGGCGCCGGATTTGAGCATCTTGGCGAGGTGCACGCGGTTGCGCTCGCCGCCCGAAAGCTGGCCGACCTTCTTCTGCTGGTCGGCGCCCTTGAAGTTGAACGCCGCGCAATAGGCGCGCGAATTGACCTCGCGCTTGCCGAGCGCCAGCATGTCCTTGCCGCCGGAAATTTCCTCCCAAACGGTATTCTTGCCCTCCAGGCTGTCGCGCGACTGATCGACGTAGCCAAGCTTGACGCTCTCGCCGGTCGTGATCGTGCCGGCGTCGGGCTTCTCCTGATCGGTGATCATGCGGAACAGGGTGGTCTTGCCGGCGCCGTTCGGGCCGATCACACCGACGATGCCGCCGGGCGGAAGGTTGAAGGTGAGGTCGTCGATCAGCAGGTTGTCGTCGTAACCTTTCTTGAGGTGCGAGAAGTCGATGACATTCTGGCCGAGCCGCTCGGCCACCGGAATGACGATCTGCGCGGTCTGCGTGGTCTTTTCGGCGGCCTTGGCCAGCAGCTCCTCGTAGCGCTGATAGCGCGCCTTCGATTTTGCCTGGCGCGCGCGGGGCGAGGCCGCGATCCATTCCTGCTCGCGCGAAAGCGTGCGCTGGCGGGCTTCTTCCTCGCGCCCCTCCTGCTCGAGCCGCTTGTGCTTCTGCACCAGCCACGAGGAGTAATTGCCCTCGTAGGGAATGCCGCGGCCGCGATCGAGTTCGAGAATCCAGCCGGTGACGTTGTCGAGGAAGTAGCGGTCGTGGGTGACGATCAGGATGGCACCCGGGTAGTTGCGCAGGTGCCCTTCGAGCCACGCGACGGTCTCGGCGTCGAGATGGTTGGTCGGTTCGTCGAGCAGCAGGAGCTCGGGCGCTTCGAGCAGCAACCGGCAAAGCGCGACGCGGCGCCGCTCGCCGCCCGAGAGCGTCTCGACGCGCGCATCGTCGGGTGGGCAGCGCAGCGCATCCATTGCCTGGTCGATTTTCGAATCGAGATCCCACAGGCCCTTGGCCTCGATCTCGTCTTGCAGCTTGGTCATCTCGTCGGCGGTCTCGTCCGAGTAATTGGCCGCGATTTCGTTGTAACGGTCGAGGATCGCGCGCTGCCCGGTGACCGCTTCCATCACGTTCTCGCGCACGGATTTTTCCGCATCGAGCGCCGGCTCCTGGGGCAGGTAGCCAACGCGCGCGCCCTCCGCCGCCCAGGCTTCGCCGACGAACTCCTTGTCGAGCCCGGCCATGATGCGCAGCAGGGTCGATTTGCCCGCGCCGTTGACGCCGAGCACGCCAATCTTGGCGTCGGGATAGAAAGAAAGGTTGATGTTCTCGAGCACCTTGCGGTTGCCCGGATAGGTCTTTGACAGACCTTGCATGTGGTAGATGAACTGGCGGGCCATCGCCGGCCGATCCTTTTGTTTCGTGGTGTCGGGAAATTCCGGGCTGATGTAGCGACGGCATCCGGTTCGGGCAAGCCGCAGCGCCGGCGCCCGCCTTCACCTTTTCCCGTAACACTCCGGAAACGCTGCCGATAATCCCGGCAAATGCGCTTCAGGCGCTAGGCGAATTCTCACCAAATTTTAACGAATAGCGGCCGACCATGGCCATGAACCCGGCTGCTCTGCCGCGCGACCAACGAGCGGGCCGGTATCACCGGTCCTTGCGCCAGGGAGTTCGTCATGGCCCAGATCCGCACCAAGGCTCCGAGCTTCCGCCGGACCGCCTCCGCGCTCTGGCATTCGCTCGCCAAGGACCTGTTCGACCCCTACCGGCCCGAGCTTCACTACATGCGCGGCCCCGGCCCGCGCTGGCGCGCCAAGCACGCGCAGCGGACGGCGAGCGCGCTCGAACTCGGCATCGCCGGCACCTTGCACGCGGCCTGACGCTTCATCCTTCACTTCAAGCGGCGTTCCCCGGATTGCGCGGCTACGCCGCTCCATCCAGGCTACAAAACAGCGTTAACGGCTTGCATCGGCGCCTTGTCGGCTCGACATAAATGGCCGACAAGGCCCGCATGGCAACGCTCATCGCCAAGCCCAAGGACGACTACCTGCTGCGGCCGGATCCCGCGGACCCGCGGCTGACCGAGCGCGTCGGCGGGGTCGATCAGTCGGGCGAGCGGATCGAGACTTCGGTCACGGTCGAGCGGGCGCTGACCATCTACCTCAACGGCCAGGAGATCGTCACCGCGATGACGATCGGCGATTACCCCGAATACCTGGCGCTGGGGTACCTGCTCAATCAGAACATGCTGCGCCCCGACGACGAGGTGACCGGCGTGGACTACGACGAAGACCTCGCCGTCGCCGTGGTTCGTACCGAGCGGGCGACCGATTACGAGGCGAAGCTCAAAAAGAAGGTGCAGACCTCAGGCTGCGCCCAGGGCACCGTGTTCGGCGACCTCATGGAGGTGATCGACAACGCGGCGCTGCCGGCGGCCGAGCTGCGCACCTCCTGGCTCTACGCGCTCACTCACAAGATCAACACCACGCCCTCGCTTTATCTCGAGGCCGGCGCCATTCACGGCTGCGTGCTCGCGGTCGAAGACCGGCCCCTGGTCTACATGGAGGACGTCGGGCGCCACAACGCGGTCGACAAGATCGCAGGCTTCATGTTCCGCCACGGCGTGCGCCCGGACGACAAAATCTTCTACACGACCGGCCGCCTCACCTCCGAGATGGTGATCAAGACCGTGCGCATGGGCATCCCCATCCTCGTCTCGCGCTCGGGCTTTACCGCGTGGGGCGTCGACCTTGCGCGCAAGGCGGGGCTCACGCTCATCGGCCGCGCGCGCGGCAAGCGGTTCATCGCGCTCTCCGGCGAGGAGCGCATCGTGTTCGATCAGGACCTGCGCTACGTCGAGGAGGAATCGTCCAAGCACCGGCGCAAGGCCGCTGCCCATGACGACTGAACCGGCGACCTACGGCCTCGTGCTCGCCGGCGGTCTCGCGCGGCGCATGGGGGGCGGCGACAAGGGCCTCATTCGCATTGGCCGCGAGACCATCCTGGAGCGGGCGCTCGCCCGCATCGGCCCGCAGTGCGCGGGAATCATCATCAACGCCAACGGCGATCCGGCGCGCTTTGCGCCGTTCGGCCTGCCGGTGGTGGCGGACGATGTTGCGGGCTTCGCCGGGCCGCTCGCCGGGATCCTGGCCGGGCTCGATTGGCTCGCCGCCAACGTGCCGGCAATCGGCTGGCTCATTAGCGTGCCGGGGGATTGTCCATTCCTGCCGCGCGATCTCGTTGCCCGGCTGCATGCCGCCCGCGCGGCCGCCGGCCTGTCACTTGCCTGCGCCAAATCGGGCGAGTGGCGTCACCCCGTGGTCGGCCTGTGGCCGGTCGAGCTGCGCGCCGACCTGCGGCGCGCCGTCGTCGCCGAGGGCCTGCGCAAGATCGAGGTGTGGACCGCGCGCCACGGCGTCGCCCTCGCGGAATGGCCGGCCGAACCGGTCGATCCGTTCTTCAACGTCAATACGCCGGAAGATGCGGCGCAAGCGCAGCGATTTGCCGCGGTCGAGGATTCGCTGACTGTTTGACTTCCCCAGGCCCGCGCCGGCCTGTTATTATCAGACTGGTCTCTGGGAGGGATTCAAAATGCGCGCGTTCTTGGCCGCCCTGGTTGTTGCCGCGGTGATCGCCGTGGTTGGTGCTTTGGTGCTCGAAAGAGTGCAGGAGCCGGTGAGCGAAGCTTTTTCGACGCAGGGCGTGCGGCTGTAGTCCTTATCCTTGGCGCATGATCTTTTCCGAAAACCGGTTCCCACCCCGCATCAAGTGCGGGGCAGGCTTTTTCGGGATCATGCGCTAACCAATCAGCGCGACGTAAGGCAGAAAGCCGATCGTCGCGCCGGGCTCGACCGCGGTCGTTTGCTCCGGCAGCTCGACGAGGCCGTCGGTCTGCGTCAGCGAAGTAATGACGCCTGCGCCATCCTGCGGAAATTTGTTTGCTTCGAGCATGCCGTCAGGCGCGCGCGTCAGCGTGACGCGCACATATTCGCGCCGGCCGAGTTTCTTGCGGTAGGCAAATCCCGCGCGCACCGGCAGCGCAATCGTGGGCTCGGGCAGCGCCCCTGACAAGCGCAGCAACAAGGGCCGAACGACGCGCACGAAAGTGATGAAGGCCGCGACCGGATTGCCCGGCAGGCCGACGAACGCCGCGCCGCTGCCGCCGGCCGGCGCAGCAACAACTCCCATGGCGACCGGCCGGCCGGGCTTGATGGCGACGCGCCAGAACACGAGCCGCCCGATGCGCTCGACCGCGGTGCGCACGTGATCGGCTTCGCCGGTCGAGACGCCGCCCGAGGTGAGCACCACGTCGTGGCCCGCGGCAGCGCCGGAAATCGCCTGCGCGAGCGTGTGCGGATCGTCCGGCAGGATGCCGAGATCGGTGACCTCGGCGCCGAGCCGGCCGGCAAGTTCCGCGAGCAGCCGCCGGTTGGCGTCATAGAGCGCGGGCTGCGGGCGCGGCGCGCCGGGCTCGACGATCTCATCGCCGGTCGAGAACAACGCAACGCGTATGCGCCGGCGCACGTCGAGATCGACGCGGCCGAGCGCAGCCGCGAGCGCGACGTGCTGGGGCGCGAGCCGGCGGCCCGCCGGCAGCGCGACGGTACCGGCGCGCACGTCCTCGCCGGCAAGGCGGCGGTTGGCGCCAAGCTTGAGCCCGGGCGGAACGATCACCGCCCCGCCCTCGACGCGGACATCCTCCTGCATGAACACGGTGTCGCCACCGGGCGGCATCGGCGCGCCGGTGAAAATGCGCACCGCCTCACCGCGGCCGACCGGCTGCGCCGCGGCGCGACCGGCCGTGACCCGGTCAATGACCATGAGACGTGTTTCGTCTGCGGCTGCAAGGTCGGCGTGGCGCACGGCAAAACCATCGACGGCGGAATTGTCGAACGGCGGCAGATCGACCGGGGCAACGAGATCGGCGGCAAGCACACGCCCGGCGACTGCGGACAAATTCAAGCGCTCGGTCTCAGCGACCGGCGCGACGCGCTCGGCGAGCAGGCGCTCGATCTCGTCGACCGGAAGCAGCGGCCCGCCGAAGGCGAAGCAGTCATCGGAAAGCTGCGCCACTACCGGCTCCCTTGGCAGCTCGAAAGCGCGGCGAGCGGCGCGGCGTTCGCCAGCATGAGGTCGGCGATCGCATCCACGTCATCGAGGCCGACGACGGGCACGTGCGCGTCGGGCACCGGCGCATCGGACACGACCGCGACGATGTGCGGATCATCCGGGTGGAGCGGCGGGTTGCCGACCGCGGCGCGAAAGACTTCGAGCTTAGGATGGGTTCCGCGTTTGAACCCCTCCACGATGACCAAATCGACCGGCGCAAGCTTCGCGAGTAGTTCCGGCAAGGTCGGCTCGGCCGCGCCGCGCAGTTCGTGCACCAGCGCCCACCGGCTGGCGGAGGAGACGAGGACTTCGCTGGCGCCCGCCATGCGGTGCGTGTGGGAATCCTTGCCCGGCTGATCGACATCGAAGACGTGATGGGCGTGTTTGACGGTCGACACCCGCACGCCGCGCGCGACGAGCCGCGGAATCAACTTGGCGAGCAAGGTGGTCTTGCCGGCGCCGCTCCAGCCGGTGATTCCGATGACGCGCATGCACGCCATTATATGGCGATAACCCAACCGGCTGAAATTGTGGCTCAAAGGCGGCGCACAAAAATGGATAATCGCGCATCGATTGCCACAATTGGTCCCTACTGACGCGGTTCCGATCTAGGGGCGCGGTGGCTGCACGGGGACGCGGCCCGTGGGTCACACAGGAGGAGAAAGTCAGGATGGGCAAAATGAGATTCATGACCGCCATGATGCCGGCCGCCGCGTTACTCGCGGCGCTATCGCTGCCGGCCGCGGCGCAGCAGTCCGGCGCGGGCACGGTTCAGCACGGACCGCCCGGAAAAGGCGCCCCGCAAAAGGCCGCGCCGATGCACAAGGGTCCGGTGACCGGAGCGGGCGCGCATACCGGCTACGCCGGCCGGCCCGGGCCGCAAGGCGCACACGCCGGTCCCGGACGGCCGGGATACGCGGGTCACCCAGAACATGCGGGCCGGCCTGGGTACTACGGACGCTACCCCGCCTTCGCGCGCCGCAGCTTCGGCGGCCACTTCTATCGTGGCAACCTCGCCTGGGAAGGTGGGCGCTGGCGGCACGAATGGCACAACGGCCGTTACGGCTGGTGGTGGGACGTAGGCGGTGCTTGGTATTTCTATGACCGGCCGTACGAGGGTCCGCCGACCTTCATCTCCGACGTCGAAGTGCTCGAGGATCCGGCAATGGTGGATGTGGGTCCGCCCGAGGATGTGCCGCCGGCCGTGGTCGTCGCGCCCGCCCCGGTGGTCGTGGCTCCGGCTCCCGTCGTGGTGGTGCCTCCCCCTGTCGTCTGCGTCGGCCCGCTCTGCGTCAGGTAAGGATCGGCGCGCTCCGCAGCTGAGCGTTCTGATCAGCGGCGGCCGTTGCAACGGCCGCCGCGCTGTTATGCGCGCATCGGCGAATCGGTTAGCATCGCTCGTGTGGCGGTTCAGAAGTCCGCATCATTCTTGCAGCGAGTCCGAGATGCGGACTTCTGAACCAAAGCCACACTAGATTCAATACGTTGCTAGTGCCCTTCGATTCCGAAGTTCGCAAACGAGCGTACCGCAACATGATGCGAACTTCGGAATCGGGGCACTCGTGTTTGGAGCCAGGGGGATGGCGATGCAGCGGTGCGCGGTACCGGTCGATCTGGTGCGGACAGCGCGGATCGTGGTCGATAGCGTCGCGCGCAACATCGCCAACGACGGCTCCGGCGTCTATTCGGCGCTGCTTGCCTCGCAACTTTATGAAACGATCAAGGACGAACTGGCCCGCACGCCGCGGCAGGCGGCGGCGACGGTCGGCGTGTTGAGCGCGGCGCTCGATCAGTGCCGCCACGCCGCGGTGCACGTCGACTCACCGGACCTGATGGAAGGGGAACTGCGGGCCGCCGTCGAGACGCTCGAACGCGGCATGCAGACGGGCGCTGCGGCACGGACCGCGAGCGCGCACCGCTTCAAGGTGATCGAAGGCGGCCTCTCCGCCGCCGCCTCGTCGGCCTAATTTCTTCTAAACGATTTACTCTGCCGGCGTTGCGGCTGCGCCCTGCGGCGGCGGAGCCTTCCGGTCGCCCGCCAGTTCCTTCTCGAGCCACAGGCTGTGGTGTTCTTTCGCCCAGTTGACGTCGACCTCGCCGGTACCCATCGCCTCGAACGCCCCCTCCATGCCGATCGTGCCGATGTAGATGTGGGCGATCATGATCGCGATGAACAGCATGGCGATGATGCCGTGCACGACCTGCGCCGCCTCCATGTTAGCCACGTCGGTGCCATAGAACGGGAAGATCAGCACGTAGCCGCTGATCACCATGGCGGTGCCGGCGATCACCTGTATCCAGTAAATCGCCTTCTGGCCGGCGTTGAATTTGTAGGCGGGCGGATGATCATGGCCGACGATGCCGCCGCCGCGCTTGAGCCATTCCCAATCGACCCAGTTGGGGATGTTGCCCGCGAGCCACATGAAGAAGATCAGCACGACGCCGAGGGTAAACGGAAAGCTGAGAAAGTTATGGGCATACTTCGCCCATTCCGACCAATCGCTGAACGCCTGCGGCGACATCAGCGGCAGCAGCAGCACCTTGCCGAACGTGATGTTGAGGCCGGTGATGGCGAGCACGATGAAGCAGGTCGCCGTCATCCAGTGGACGAAGCGCTCGATCCCATTGAAGCGCATAATGGTGCGTCCGGAGCGGCCGCTCTCGATCCGCACCATCCCACGCGCGAGATAGAACACGACGAGCAGCACGACCATGCCGAGGATGGCGATGGCGCCGATCCAGCGCAGCGTCACCTCGTGGAAATGGCGCCAATCGCGTCCGGCCGGGCGCACGATGGTGAACGATTTGGTGTCGGGAATGGACCCGCGACCCCGCACTTTCCCGAACTCCTGAAGCAATTGCTTTTCGTTGACCGAGTCCGCCGTCGGATTGACCGAGTTGGGCTGCTGCGCGCCGGCCGGCACCGCGGCGAAAACGAGCGCGAAGAGCGCGAGCGCGCCGAAGACCAAACGGACACGCGTGAAGAGCGGGGCCATTACGTTCCCTCCTTACCAGGGATCAGGGATCAGGCATCAGGTATCAGGTATCAGGTATCAGGTGCTCTGATCCCTGATCCCTGATCTCCTGATTCCTGATCCTCACACCGCGATCGTCTCGCGATAAGCGGTCTGCCACCCCCAGGCGCCCGAGCCGTAGCCGCGCTTCATCACCCGCTCTTTGTAGATCTGGGCGATGATCTCGCCGTCGCCGGCGAGCAGCGACTTAGTCGAGCACATTTCCGCGCACAGCGGCAGCTTGCCCTCGATTAGGCGGTCGGTGCCGTATTTGGCGTAGTTGGCCGCCGTGTTCTCCGCCTCCGGACCGCCGGCGCAGTAGGTGCATTTGTCCATCTTGCCGCGCGAGCCGAAGTTGCCGACTCGCGGATACTGCGGCGCGCCGAACGGGCAGGCGTAGAAACAGTAGCCGCAGCCGATGCACAGGTCCTTCGAGTGCAGCACCACCGAGTCGGCGGTGGTGAAGAAGCAGCTCACCGGACACACGGCCGCGCACGGCGCGTCGGTGCAGTGCATGCAGGCCATCGACACCGAGCGCTCGCCCGGCTTGCCGTCGTTGATGGTGACGACGCGCCGGCGATTGATGCCCCACGGGACCTCATGCTCGTTCTTGCAGGCGGTGACGCAGGCGTTGCACTCGATGCAGCGGTCGGCGTCACAGAGGAATTTCATTCGTGCCATGGTCCCCTCCTCACGCCGCCTTGATCTGACAGAGCGTGACTTTCGGCTCCTGCATGCCGGTCGCCGGATCGTAGCCGTAGCTGGTGATCGTATTGGCGCTTTCGCCGAGCACGATCGGGTCCGTGCCCTGCGGATAGTGTTTGCGCAGATCCTCGCCGGCGAACCAGCCGCCGAAGTGGAACGGCATCCAGGCGACGCCCTTGCCGACCCGTTCGGTAACCAGCGCCTTCACCTTGGCCTTCGAGTTGCTTTCCGCGCCGGTGACCCAGACCCAGCCGCCGTCCTTGATGCCGCGGTCCGCCGCGTCAGAAGGATTGATCTCGATGAACATGTCCTGTTGCAGTTCGGCGAGCCATGGATTGGAGCGCGTCTCCTCGCCGCCGCCTTCGTATTCGACCAGGCGGCCCGAGCTGAGAATCAGCGGGAACTCCTTGGCGATGCCCTTGTCGACCGCCGCCTTCTGCACGGTGAAGCCGATGTTGGGCAGCCGGAACTGGCGCGCGTCGGGCAACGTCGGGTATTTGCTCACCAGCTCGACGCGCGGCGTGTAGATCGGCTCGCGGTGCACCGGGATCGGGTCGGGCAGGCCGAACGCGTTCATGCGCGCCTTGGCGTTGCCGAACGGCGAACAGCCGCGCTTGAGCGCCACCCGCTGGATGCCGCCGGACAGATCGATCGACCACGAGACCGTATCGGCCTTGTCGCCGCCGATTTTCTGGATGGTGGCGAGTTCTTCGGGCGTGAGGTCCCCGTCCCAGCCGAGCTTCTTGAGCACCGCGTAGGTGAACTCGGGATAGCCGTCCTGGATCTCCGAGCCGAGCGAGTAGGATTTGTCGGCGAGCAGGCTCACCCCCTCGCGTTCGACGCCGAAGCGGGCGCGGAACGTTCCGCCGCCGTCCATCACGTGGAGAGTGGTGTTGTAGAGCAGCGGCGAGCCCGGGTGTTTGATCTCGGGCTTGCCCCAGCACGGCCAGGGAAGTCCGTAATAGTCGCCGCCGACCTCCGGGTCGTCCTTCGGCGCGCGCAATGTCACCAGGTCGAACTTCGCCTGGTTCTTCATGTGCGCCTTGATGCGTTCCGGCGACTGACCGCAATAGCCGGTCGAGAAGCTGCCGCGGTTGATCTCGCGCAGGATGTCCTCGGGGACCGGACGGTCGCCCTCGACCTTGACGTTCTTGAACATCTTGTCGGCGAAGCCGAGCTTCTTCGCGAGCAGGTACATGACCTGATAGTCGTCTTTCTGTTCGAAGCTCGGCTTGACGATCTGTTCGCCCCATTGCAGCGAGCGGTTCGACGCCACGCGCGAGCCCGAGGACTCGAACTGCGTGCACACCGGCAGCAGGTACATGTCGTTCTTGCGTCCCGCCTGGACCGCGAGCGAAGCCCAGGTGGTGGGATGCGGATCGGCGACGACCAACAAGTCGAGCTTCTGCAGGCCATCCATCGAGGCCGGAATGCGCGTGATGCTGTTCGAGGCATGGCCCTGGACGAACATGGCCCGCACATTGTCCTTCTGCGCCACCTGGTCCTTCGGCAAGGTCACCGCGTCGAACCAGCGCGTCAGCGGGATGCCAGGCGTCTGCATGATCTTCGGGTCGTCGAAGCGCGAGACGAACCACTCGTAGTCGACCTCCCACACGCGGCTCCAATGTTTCCACGCGGCCTCGGTGAGGCCGTAGTAGAAAGGCAAGGTCACGATATCGAGGCCGACGTCGGTCGCGCCTTGCACGTTGTCATGGCCGCGGAAGATGTTGGCGCCGGTGCCGGGCTTGCCGACGTTGCCGGTGAGCAGGAGCGCGATGCAGCTCGCCCGCACGTTGGCGGTGCCGACCGTGTGCTGGGTCTGGCCCATGCACCAGATCAAGGTCGCCGGCTTCTGCGTCGCGAACATTTGGGCGACGCGCTTGAGCTGCTCGCCGGGAACGCCGCTCACCCGCTCGACCTCCTCGGGCGTCCACTTCTCGATTTCCTTGCGCGTATCCTCGAAGCCGTAAACGCGCTGTTGGATGAACTCCTTGTCCTCCCAGCCGTTCTTGAGGATGTGCCACATCATCCCGTAGAGCACCGGGATGTCGGTGCCCGGGCGCAGCCGCACGTATTCGGTGGCATGCGCGGCGGTCCGCGTCAGGCGTGGATCGATGACGACGAAGTTCGCCTTGTTGAGTTCCTTGCCTTCGAGCAGATGCTGCAATGACACCGGATGCGCCTCGGCAGGATTGCCGCCCATGATGATCAAAGTCTTGGCGTTGCGGATGTCGTTGTAGCTGTTGGTCATGGCGCCGTAGCCCCAGGTGTTGGCGACGCCGGTAACCGTGGTGGAATGGCAGATGCGAGCCTGATGGTCGGTGTTGTTGGTGCCCCAGAATGCACCGAGCTTGCGGAACCAATAGGAGCCTTCGTTGGTCATCTTGGCCGAGCCGAGCCAGTAGACCGAGTCGGCGCCCGACTTGCCCCGAATCTCCATCAACTTGTTGCCGATCTCGTCGATCGCCGTGTCCCACGAGACGCGGGTCCATTGGCCGTTGACGAGCTTCATCGGATATTTGAGGCGGCGGTCGCTGTGCACGAGTTCGCGCACCGACGCGCCCTTGGCGCAGTGCGAGCCGCGATTGAACGGGCTGTCCCAGCTCGGCTCCTGGCCGATCCACACGCCGTTCTGCACCTCGGCGGTCACCGTGCAGCCGACCGAGCAATGGGTGCAGATGCTCTTGCGCGTCTCGACCGGGGTGCCCGCGTTGGGCGGTGGGCCAGCCTCGGCCTTGCGCACGCTCGCGAGCGGCAGCGCCCCGAGCGTCGCGAGCCCGCCGGCGACGAGGCCGGAGCGGCGCAGGAAGCTGCGGCGGTCGAGTGCGCCGCCCGATTGAGTAGCGAGCGCGGCGGCGAGCGTTCCCCGGCGAGCCTCGCGTTCCGTCCGTTTGATCAGCACGGCCGCCTCCCTATTTGCTCGGATAGTGGTTGACGCGGTAGTAGGCCTTGACGTGATCGCTCAACCGATACCGTGCCTTGCGCTTGTCGTCGGTGCTCTCGGCCGCCTCGACGCTGCTCGCCAGCGGCACCGCGCTCGCGCCAACCCCCGCGACCATGGCCCGCAAGACGTCGCGCCTGGCGATGGTCGGCTTCCGTTGAGATCGTGGCATGGCGGTTCCTCCGAAGGATTTGTTCGTTTGAGCGAGAGATTCAGGATGGCAGCGCGAACGCCTGCGTCTCGATGTCGATGAAAGTCGTGCCGACCGCGGCGACGGCCCGGTAGAAGTCGGCCGCCTCGGCCCGTTCCAGGTCGGCGAAAAACCGGCGCGCCCACGGCGCCAGGTGTTTGTGGAAAAATTGTTTCTCGGCGCGGCGCCGTTCATCGCCGGCGTCGACAGTGAACCGGCCACCGGCGAGCCCGGCCATCACTTCGCACAGGATTGCGATGTGGTCCTCGGGCTCGCATTGCTCCTCGGCGCGCTCGATACCGAGACCGGCGAGGTCGCTGCGCAACCGCGCGAGCGGACGCTCGTGCAGGAAGCCGGTGAGATAATAGGAGCCGTAGGGAAGCACCTCGCCGCGGCCGACGCCGAGGAACAGGTTGAAATACTCGCGCTCGAGACCCGCCGCGTCGGCCGCGCCCGCTGCTTCCGCGAGCTTCGCGTGGGCGGCCCCGAGTGGGCTTTCGTCGGACTTGAGGCGCGCCAGGCGGGCGAGAAGGTCGCGATCGGGGGCGCGGGCGAGCAGGGTAGCGAGCAGCGCGTATTCCTGCGCGCGCGCGGCATCGACATCGTCGATTTCGGCGGCCGCGCGGGCGGCGAAAAGGTCGGGGCGCAGGCGCGCGCGGTCGACGCCGGTCGCCTCCTCCACCGAGGCGACACGCTCGGCGGGAACGCGCTCCCAATTCGAGACCGAAGGCTGCGCGATGCCCAGGCGGCGTGCGAGTTCGCTCACGCCGCCGGCAACGCGTATCGCTTCCTCCAGGCCCGGCTCCCGCATCGACTGCCCACGGTTTCTTGATTCTTCTTTAGAACATTAACAGTCTGCTCGCCCGAAGAGTCCCGGTCAATAGTTCCAGGCTATGTCAGGGATGTTCGCTCGGGGCGTGCGCCGACGTGACGCAAGTTCGTGCGATTACGCACCGGCAGGCGGAGTATGTTTTTGCACTGCAGCATCGTCTTGCGGCGTCCCCGGTTCCGGCTCAGGCGCCTGTACCTCCTGTGCCGCCGCTTGGTCCGTCGCCGCGATCTCTTTCGCTTCTTCGGCACTATCCGCAGTCACAGCAGACAGCGCGCCCGCGACCTGTGCGGCGAGGCGCTGCACGTCGATGGCGCGCAGGGGCTCGAAACCGGGCACCCCACCCGGTGCGTTGAAGTCCCACGCATTCTCCGCCAAGCCGACGAAATCGCGGATCGCCGGATCCGTCACCCACGCGCGCCGCAAGGCAGCCTGGGCGAGATCGGCCGGCACGCCGGGCCGCAGGAATGCGCTCACGTCGGTGCCGGCGTCGATCGACTCGATCGGCGGCAGGCCCGCGGGATCGAACTCCCTCTCCCCGCTTGCGGGGAGAGGGTCGGGGTGAGGGGGACTCTCGGCACGCTCGGCCTTTGGTGGAGAATCTACCCGACCCGGCTCGGACCTGCGGTCCTCGCCACCCTCCCCCTGGGGAAGGATGGAGCTAGCGGCGGGGCCAGCGGACTCATTCGCCCCCTCAGGGGGAGAGGTGCTTTCGCGTTTGCGGCGCGACCAGCGGGAGAGAAAGGGCTCGCTCATCGGCTCTCCTCGGTGCGGCGGCGGCCCAGCGCCTCGGGATCGGCGCGGTCGCGTTTGCGCTTTTCGAACGTGCGCTCAACGTGATGCTCGGCCACGAACGCGGCAACTGCCTCGGCGATCGACTCCGGCATCGGCACCGCCTCGACCAGATCGGTTGCGGTTTCGGTGAAGGCTTCGCCCTCGGCCGGATCGGCGGTGACGGTCACCACCGTGAACGGCGGATCGCCGTCGGTCGGCCGTAGCACGACCCACAGTGACGGCTGCCCCGATGTGAGATTATCCTGATAGTTCGCCGTCTCGGTTCGATGGAGTTCAACCTCGGCGGCACCGGCATAGAAGGTGTCGGCGCCGCTTGCGCCAGGGAGCGAGGTCCACGGCGCCGCCTCCGGCACTCCCGTCAGCACGCCGATGGGGCGCCACACGTGCTCGATCCACGGATTCGTCGCCGGGCGGCGCTCGACCACGACGCCGACCGCAATGCGGGCGAGTGCGGTGCTCAACTCACCTTCTCCTTCGCGCGCACCGGCAGCCCAACGAGAATGTTTTGCGGCTTCATGCGCAATGTCCGCTCGGGCGTCATGGCGAGAATCAGATAAATCGGCCCGTCAGTCTGCGCGGCGGATGCGCGCAAGATCAGGCGATAGAGCGCGACCACGCGTTCGGCGGTCGTGGGATCGAGGGTGCCGCTATTCCACAGGTGATCGCCGATGCGGGTGCCCTCGGCGTCGAGCCCGATGTACCAGGTCAAGGGCACATCGCGCATTTCGATGAGCGGCTCGACCTCAGCGTCGAGCGCAAGCATGTGGCGCATGAAGCGCGCGAGCGCTTCGCCGAGCGCCGCCTGACCGCGCCGACCGGCGGTGAGATCGAGCGCCATGTCAAAACGGTCGCTGCGCTCCCAATAGCTCGCGGCATTCTCGTCGGTCAGCACGTCGATTTCGGCCGCCGCCGGGATCCCGAGCATCGATACGAGCGGTGAGACCGGCGCGCCGCTTGCGCCCGCAATCAGTTCGTCGTCGGCCGCGACGAGCGCGCCCTCATGCGAAGTGAGGCGCTGCGAGCGGAACATCATCTCGGCCGCCCGCAGTACGAACGGATCCACGCATTCGTCGAGCGCATTGCGCAGAATGGCGTGAACCATCTGATTGAGGAACAGCGGCGGGATGGCGCCCGCGCCGTCGCGCGCGAGCGCGAGATAGGCGGCTTCGAGCGTGCGGTGACGCAGCAGATGGTCGCGGAAAGCGATCAGCAATTGCCAGTTCTCGCGCGCGTCGGCGTCGGCCATGGCGGCGATGTCCGTCGGCGCGACAGGCCGGCGCGGCTCGGCCAGCAGCGCCGCGTGCAGCGTGCGCTCGACCGCGCAGGCGTCGGGCGGCGGTGCCAGCTCCGGCCGCGCCAGATAGGCCTTGAGGAACTCGCCGGTGACGACGAGCCCGCCGCCCTCATCGCGGTCGAGCAGATGATGCCCGCAGGAGAGCCAGAAATCTCTCATGGGGCTTCCTTACGCGCGAGTGTGAGCAAATCGAGTTCGTCCTTTGCGGCCGGCTCTTCTTCCTCGACCTCCAGGAACGAGAAGGCGCGCAACGGCTTCGGCCCGCCGCGCGGCTTGAGCGTGCGAAAGGTTTCCCGGATGGCGCCATCGGCAAACACGCGATGCATGGCGATCAGTGTGTCGGGCGGATGCTCCGTGAGCGAGGTCGCAAAGGCGAATTCCTCGGCGGCGGCGCGGTGCGCGGTCGTCAGATCCGGCGCGCCGAAACGCGTCACCAGTTGCCCGGCGAGGCTTTCGACCGCCGCCGCGTGATCCGCCTCGTTCGCTTCGACGATCTGCACCAGGGTCGAAAAGCCGAGCGACGCAATCCCGAGAAAGCCGCTGCGGAAGGCGACACGCGCCTTGCCTTCGAGCGCCGCCGGATCGGCATCAAAGAACACGAAACCGCCCGGCACCGCCCATTCGCCCGGCTCGGCGGCGCGTTCGAAAATGAACGTGTCGGACGGATCGAGCCGGATGGTGCGCAGCAGTTTCATGCGCGCGGCGCTCCGGTGTTTGGATCGAGCCACGAGGGCACGGCGAGCGCCGGCAGCAGACGATGTTTCTTTACGTCGAGCTTGCCTTTGCGCCGCACCAAAAGGTCGCCGACGCCGTCGATAGTGCGCTCCATGCCCGGCTCTGCCGGAAGCCGCGTCAAATAAGATTGCGCGACGACGCCGAAGCCACTCTCCTGCCAGGCATCGATCAGCACCATGAGGTGCCGCGCGAAGCTTTCGATCAGCCGTCCCGAGCCGAGATCATCGAAGCCTTCGTCTTCGAGCGCCGCTTCAATAGGACGCAGGCCAGCCGCCGCGTCGCTCATCGCCACTGTGCGGATGCTGGCGCCGAACACGAGCCACCGCGGGGCTGAGTCCTCGCGCGCATCCACCGGCCAGGCGAGCCGGCCCCCGCCCACAAGCCCGCCATCGACCCGAATGGCATCGGGCCAATCAAAGCCGATCGGCTTTTCCGGCGGCGCGTGCACCGCGAGTGCATCGGCAAGCGCCGCCATGCCGGCGTAGAGCGCCCGGCGCGCCGCGCGCAGCGGCTCGTCCGGCTCGAGCACCACGGCGAACTCGACGAGATCGAAGCGCCCGACCCACACCAAGGTGCCGGCGCCTTCGTCGGCCGCGATCTCCTGCGCGCGCGCAAAGGCGTCGCCCACTTCGCGCAGGCTCACCAGCCGAAACGCTGGCGGCATGTCGAGCGCCGGCGCGAACGGCGTGCGCACGCGGGTGTCGGTCGGCATGTCCCTCCTGGAGCGAAGCAGTTGTTATATTTGTGCCTTGCGCGGCGTACACTTATCGCTACACACCGGCGCTGGCCAGTCCCGTCGGGAGACCTCATGAGCCCGCCCCCGCGCACCATCCTGCTGTGCTCGTGCGATGACACCATGTCGCCCGACGCCGAAGGTGTCGCGCGCGTTTGCCGCGGCGCAAAAATTGACACGGCGCATCAGCTTTGCCGCGCCGAACTGGAGCGCTTCCGCACGGCTGCCGCGCAGGGCGAGCCGCTCACCGTCGCCTGTACCCAGGAAGCGCCGCTGTTTGCCGAAACCGCGCAAGGCGCCGACATTATCTTCGCCAACATTCGCGAGACCGCCGGCTGGTCGGCGGATGCCGCCGCCGCCGGGCCGAAGATCGCCGCGCTGATCGCGGCTGCCGCCGAGCCGATGCCGCCGACGCCGGTCGTGAGCCTCGAGAGCGACGGCGTGATTTTGATCTACGGCCGCGACGAAAAGGCGATCGAAGCCGCCGCCCTCCTCAAAGATCGCCTCGACCTGACCGTGCTGCTGACAAAACCGCGCGACATCGCGCCGCCGCGTGTCACCGATGTGCCGGTCGTGACCGGCACCATCGTCACAGCCAAAGGTCGCCTCGGCGCGTTCGAAATAACGATCGATGGCTACGCGTCCCCGCTGCCGTCCTCGCGCGCCCGCCTCGCCTTCGGTGCGCCGCGTGACGGCGTGACGGCGCGCTGCGACATCCTGCTCGACCTCTCGGGCGGCGCGCCACTCTTTCCAGCGGCTGATCTGCGCGACGGCTATCTGCGCGCCGATCCGGCCAACGAAGCCGCGGTGCTGCGCGCCGTCATGAAAGCCGGCGACCTCGTGGGCACCTTCGACAAGCCGCGCTACGTCAACTTCACCGCCGACCTGTGCGCTCATTCGCGCTCGCACATCGTCGGTTGCCGCCGCTGCCTCGATCTGTGTCCGACCGCCGCGATCACGCCGGCCGGCGACCACGTGGCGATCGATGCCGAGGTATGCGCGGGGTGTGGCAGCTGCGCTGCCGCCTGCCCGACCGGCGCCGCCTCCTATGCGCTGCCGCCCGCCGACGCTCTCATGCGTAAGCTGCGCACGTTGCTCACCGCCTACCGCGAGGCCGGCGGCACGCAGCCGATTTTGCTGCTGCACGACGAGAGCCATGGCACCCCGCTCATCGATGCGCTCGCGCGCCACGGCGACGGTCTGCCCGCCAACGTGCTGCCGCTCGCGGTCAATGAGGTGACCCAGGTCGGGCTCGAGGCGATCGCGGCGGCCTTCGCCTATGGCGCCTGCGCAGTGCGACTGTTGTTGCGCGCCCGGCCGCGCCACGACATCGCCGGACTGCGCGGCACGTTGGCGCTCGCAGTCCCGATCCTTGCTGGCCTGGGCTATGGCATGGGTGCCGCCGCTACCATCGAAACAGATGATCCTTTCGCGCTCGGCGATGCCTTGCGCGCAATCGTGCCGGGCACGACGGCAGCCAAACCCGCCGGTTTCCTTCCCGACGGTGCCAAGCGCGACGTGATGCGGCAGGCGCTGCGCGAACTGTTGCACGCCGCTCCGGCGCCGGTCGACGTGATTGCGCTGCCGACGGGCGCGCCGTTCGGCAAGATCGACGTTAACGTCGCCGGCTGCACGCTCTGTCTCGCCTGCGTCAGCGCCTGCCCGACCGGTGCGCTCGGCGACGATCCCGACCGGCCGACCTTGCGCTTCATCGAGGATGCCTGCGTGCAGTGCGGCCTGTGCCAGGCGACGTGCCCGGAGAAAGTAATCCGGCTCACCCCGCAGCTCGACTTCCGCGCCACGAGTGCCGCCGCGCGCGTGCTCAAAGAGGAGGAGCCGTTCTGCTGCATCCGTTGCGGCAAGCCGTTCGGCACCAAGAGCACGATCGAACGCGTTACCGCCAAGCTTTCCGGCAAACACTGGATGTTCAGCGGCCCCAACAGCCGGCTCGACGTGCTCAAAATGTGCGAGGACTGCCGGGTGATCGCCGTCACCGAAGAGGCGCTTGACCCTTACGCCGCTCCGCCCCGCCCGGCCGTGCGCACCACGGAGGATTATCTGCGCGAGCGCGCGGGGAAGCCAAAGGGCTGAGCGCGCCGCATTTCAAAGAGTCTCACGGCCCGCCGATCTCATCGATTTCCTTGAAGCGGTGATCCTCGACCACATTGACGAAAATCACGGCGGATTTGTTGTCGCCTTTGGCGTCCCATTCGACCGGCCGCGCGTAGGCGATGCCCTGGAATTTGTTCGCCCGGACCGCCGCGACCACATCGGCGCGGGTCGGAAGCGCGTTCTTCGCCTTCGCCGCCTGCTCGATCGCCGCCATGACGATGCGCCCGGTGTCGTAGGAGCTGGCGGCGTAATTGTTGATGGGGCCGTATTTTGCGGTGTAGCGCGCGGCGAAATCGGTCGATCCCGGCACTTTGCCGATCGCCGGTGCGGCCGAGAGGATGCGCACGCCTTCGCCCGCGGTGGCGGCGTCGCCCGCCGGCTTGATGAAGCCATCAACGCTCCAGCAGCCATCGCCGCAGGCAAACAACTGGCTCATGCCCAAGGCTCGCATGTCCTTGACGATGTACGCGCCCTCGCGGATGCCGGCGAAGAACACGAGATCGAAATCTTTCGGCAGCCGCCCGAGCAGCGAGCGGAAATCAGTATCGCCCTGTTTGACGCTCTCGCGCGTGACGACGGCGGCGCCTGCACCCTCAAAGCCCTGCACGAATCCGTCGGAGAGGCCCTTGCCGTAGGTGGTCCCGTCGTCGAGGACGACGGCGCGGCGCTTGCCGAGGTTGGCGTTGAGCCATTTCGCGAGACTTGGGCCCTTGCGGTCGTCGCGGTTGGTCAAGCGAAACACGTTCGCGTGCCCCTGCTCGGTGACGCCGGGGCTCGACGACATGGGCGTGATCATCGCAAGCCCGCAACCGCCATAGACCGGCTCGGCCGCGATGGTGACGCCGCTGTTGACGTGACCGACCACGCCGAGGTCGGCGGGATCATCGCAAAACCCTTTGGCGACCGCCGCGCCCTTCTGATTGTCGGCCTGGTCGTCGGCGGCGACCGCGACCACGCGGGCGCCGAGGATGCCGCCGGCGGCGTTCCTCTCCGCCACGGCGAGATCGACGGCTTGGCGCATCTCGGTCCCAAAAGTGGCGGAAGGCGTGGTCAGCGGGCCGCCCACCCCGATGTGGATCTCCTGGCCGGCAAGCTGGGCAGCGGCGGAGCCGGCGGCAGATACAGCGAGGAGAGCAGCGAGAACGACGGGCGCGACGAGGCGGGAGCGGTGACTCATGATAACCTCCCAAAGATGGAACGATGGTTAGGCGAGCGTAGCGCTTTCCGCTAACTGGCGAAACGGATAATAACGGTTATGCCTCCTGGCCCCTCAACCGCGCCGTCCCGGGCCGCAAGCCTCGCGCTCGTCGGCGGCGCGCCGGCGTTCGACCTCGCCAATACGCAGAGCGGCCGCGACGGCCCGCGCGCGCAGGATCATTTGCGCGCGCCCGAGCACGTGGTCGCCTGGGCCCATCATGCGGGCATCCTCAGCGAGGCGGGCACGCGGGCGTTGCGCCGGTCGATGGGGCGGCCGCGCGTCGCGGCGGCGTTGCTGAAACAAACGCGCGAGCTGCGCGACCTGCTCTACGGGATCGGTGCCACGCTCGCCGCCGGCGCAACACCGCGCGCGGACGCGCTCGACCGTCTCGCGCGCATCCATGCACGCGCCTTGGTGCATGCGCGGCTGGCACCGAGCGACGGGGGATTGGCTTGGCGCTGGGATGCGGCGCGAACGCCGGTCGAGGCGGTCGTTGGTCCGATCGCCCTATCGGCGATCGGACTTGTGACCGGCGGCGAGCGCGCGCGCATCAAACAATGCGCCGGCGACCATTGCGGGTGGCTGTTTCTCGACACCACGAAGAACAACCGGCGGCGCTGGTGCGAAATGGAGGTGTGCGGCAACCGGGCGAAGCAAAAGCGGCTGCGGCTTCGGAGGACAGAGGACAGATGACAGAGGACGGATGAAGGCTACGGCTGGCGACTGGCTGTGGTCATCCCAATATCTTCCTTCGATGAATCGAAGGGAGCAGCCCATGCCGCAAGCGAAAAAAGCACGCGCCGTCGGCTTTAATCACGTCGCGCTCGAGGTCGGCGACATCGAGGAGGCGCTCGCCTTCTACGGCCGCCTGTTCGACTTCACCTTGCGTGGCAAGAGCGCCGACATGGCGTTCATCGACCTCGGCGATCAGTTCCTGGCGCTGCAGAAGGGACGCCGGCAGGCGGCGGACGACGGCCGCCACTTCGGCCTCGTGGTCGACGACAAGGAGGCGGTGCGCCACGCGCTCACAGAAGCGGGCGTCGAGCCCCTGCCCGGCCGCTTCCTCGACTTCCGCGATCCCTGGGGCAACCGCATCGAGATCGTCGGCTACGACAACATCCAGTTCACCAAGGCGGCGAACGTGCTGCGCGCCATGGGCCTCGCGCATTTGCAGAAGAACGAAAACGCGTTGATGGAATTGGCGGAGAAGGGAATGAAGCCGTAGGGTGGGCTAAGGCGAACGACGCGTAGCGCCGGAGACCGTGCCCACCATTTGTTTGTGAGGGCCATCGTTGGTGGGCACGTTCGCGCCGCTCGCTTGCGCGAGCGGTCGCGCCCTTAGCCCACCCTACGGAACGAACCAAACAATTACTTCGTCGCCTTCTCCAAAAACTGCACCAGCGCCGCGCGATCCTCGGCGGAGGTGATGCGCTGTTCGGGCATCTTGGTGCCGGGCGTGAACGTCGCCGGGCCCAGTTCGAACAATTTGGCGACGGTCTCCGGCGACCACACGATGTCGAGGTTCTTGAAAGCGGCGGAATAATTGTAGCCCGGCAGGCTGGCGATGCGGCGGCCGAAGATCTGATGCAGGCTGGGACCGGCGCGGTTGCCTTCATCGGCGCGCAAGGTGTGGCAGGCGACGCAAGCGCGGAACACTTCGGCGCCGTGGTCGCCGGCAAAGGCCGCGAGCGGATCCTCCGGCGCGCCGAGCGCAAGCGCTCCGACCGGCTCGCCGGTCGCCGCATCCCACCGCCGCACCATGCGGTCGGTGCCGCCGGTGAGCAAAGTATGATTGTCGGGAAAGAACGCGAGCGACCACACCGGCAGTCCCGGGCCGACCAGGGTGCGCGCCAGCGTATGCGTCGCGCGCTCGATCACCGCCACCGAGCCGCGAATGCCGGCGGCGGCGACGAGCTTGCCGTCGCCCGAGATGGCGAGCGCGATCACCGGCGCCGGTCCGGTCTCGACTTCGCCGCGTCGCCCGCCGGCCGCATCGAAGAAATAGACCTTGCCGTCGGCGCCCGCTGCGGCGATTTCGCCGTCAGGCGCGATCGCGGCCGCATTAAGCGGCGTTGGCAACGTGACGACTTCCGGCGCGCCGCCGGCGAGCGGCCACAGCCGCAACGTCGCGTCGTAACCGGCGCTCACGAGCGTGCGCCCATCCGCCACGAAGGCGACGGCATTGACGTTCTGCTGATGGCCTTCGAACACCTGCGGGGCGCTGCCGTTAAGGGGCCACAGGCGAACGGTACGGTCCCAGGAGGCCGAGGCAATCGCCGCGCCGTCGGGCGAGACGGCGAGCGCCACGACCGGAGCCTTGTGCCCTTCGAACACGCGCTCGGGCTGCTCGTCGCCGGTGCGCCAGAGGGCGATCCGGCCATCCTCGCCCGCCGTTGCCATGCGGCCGTCCTTGAGGAAGGCGACGGCGTTCACCGCGCCTTCGTGGAAGCGCAGGACCTGCAGCGCGGCGTTGCGCTTGAGCGACCAGCGGATGGCAGAGGAATCGAAGCTGCCGGAGATCGCGGTCTCGCCGTCGGGCGCGACCGCGACGGCGCGCACCGGCCCGCCGTGCCCGCGCAGCTGCGCGTAGGCCGTCCCGCCGACGAGCGGCAGGAGAAGCGCCAGGGCGCGCAGCGTGCGCGAAATCGAGCGTGCCACCGGCAATTTGCGCATTCAGGGTTCCGTACTATCTTGCACACAAGCAATCACAGCAAATGGCCCACCGGATGACTTCGACAACCTTTACAGTGCGGGTCGATCCGAAAGTCAAAAAGCGGCTGGAAAAATTAGCCGAGAGCACCGGCCGAAGCCGATCGTATCTCGCAGCCGAAGCGATCGCCGAGTACCTCGATACAAACGAATGGCAGGTCGCAGGAATTAAGCGGGCTATCGCGTCACTCGACCGGGGCGAAGGCATTCCTCATCAGCAGGTCAGGCATTGGGTTGAATCCTGGGGCAGCGAGAACGAACCGCCCGCGCCTAAGCGCTCATGACGCCGGTCTGGGCACCGGAAGCGATCGACGACCTTGCGGCGTTGCGTGCTTATATCGAGCAGGATGATCCCGTAGCGGCGCAGCGTATCGCGCTGCATATCCTTCATAACGTTGAAACTTTGCTTCCGGCGAATCCAGAAATGGGCCGGCCCGGTCGCCTTCCGGGCCGAGAGAGCTCGTAATCCCGCGGACACCGTTTATCGTGCCCTACCGTCTAAAGGGCCGGACCATACAGGTCTTGCGCCTCTTTCACGGCGCCCGTCGCTGGCCGGAGCAGTTTTGATGTAGGTCCCGCGCCGCTGTCGCCGGCGACGACAAGCATGTTGCTAGATCACGCCGCTCTTGCGCAAGTCGTCGCGTTCTTTCTGATCGAGCCCGAGCCAGTGGGTCAGCACATCGTCGTTGTGCTGGCCGAGCGTGGGCGACGGACGGACCTTCGGCGGCCGGCCGCCGTGACGCACCGGCCAACTCGGCATCTTGAATTTTCCCGACGCCGGATGGTCGATCGTCTGCATGACGCCGCGTTGCTCGAACGACGGCTCGGTCTGTAATTCCATCGTGTCGTAGACGGCGCCGGCCGGCACGCCGGCGGAGCCGAGGATGCGCATCGCCTCGCGCTTGTCGTGCTGGCACGCCCAGGCCGCGATCATCGCGTCGATCTCCTCCTCGCGCTGGGCGCGCGCAGCGGGCGTGTCGTAGCGCTCGTCGCCGATCAGCTCGGGATGGCCGATCACCTTGAGGAGGTTGTGCCAATGGGCGGGGTTGGCGCGGCTCGTATAGGCATAAACGTAATCGTTCGGCCCGCCCGGCTTGCACTTGTAGATGCCGCTCGGCACCGTGCCGCCGGAGATGACTTTGGCGCCGTTGCGCTCGACCGGCTTGTTGAACACCGAGTTGGTGGCGAGCGCGACGCGGATGTATTGCAGCATCGCATCCTGCATGGCGAGTTCGAGCCGCTCGCCCTGCCCGGTTCCCTTGCGCCGGTAGAGCGCGCCCAAGATCGAAATCGCCATCAGCATGCCGGTGCCGGTGTCGCCGAGGGTGCAGCCGGGCTTGGCGGGCGGGCCGCCGCGCTCGCCGGTGATGCTCATCACGCCGCCGGTCGCCTGCGCGATCATGTCGAAGGCGAGATTGTTCTCGTACGGACTGCCTTTACCGAAACCTTTCACCTGCGCGTAGATGATGCTCGGGTTGATCGCCTTGATCACGTCGTAGCCGAGGCCGAGCCGCTCGATCGCGCCGGGCGCGAAATTCTCGGCGAACACGTCGGCGTGCGCCGCCATGTCCTTGACGAGCTGCAGGCCGCGCGGGGATTTGAGATCGACGGTCACCGACTTTTTGTTGGCGTTGAACAGCATGAAATAATACGAATCGCTGCTCTGGCTCGGCCCGCGGAAGCCGGTGCGGCCGGGCTCACCCGCCTTCGGGTTCTCGATTTTGACGACCTCGGCGCCGAGGAAGGCGAGCGCCTCGGTGCACGACGGCCCCGCCTCGAATTGGGTGAGATCGAGCACCCGCACGCCGGCGAGGCAGTCCCCCACGGCCGCTTGCGCTTGCACCATCGTGTCGTTCATCGAGCAATCCTCCGGTTCCGGCAGTCTCGTCAGATGCGCGCGAATTTCCAATCAGTGCCTTACCATACAGGCGCGATACCGAAGGTACCAGCGTTCGGCATGCATAGCCGCCAGAACCCAGTGCCGTTATTGCACTGCCAAAAACCGCGCGTCTTGAAGCCGCGCCCGTTTCAAGAGTTGAATAAGCGTCGGTCCCACCACACCGGTTGCGGCGCACCGATTTCAAACCGAGTCGTGTCCGGGTGTGCCGGATTGATCACCACGTTGCGTTCGAGCCGCACGACAAATGACGGCACGAGCAGGACAGCGGACCTCTGTTCTCGAACCCATGTCGCGCCGAAATCGCGCGACACGGTCGGTTCGGGTGTGGCCCAGCCGGGCAACGCATCTGAAGCGATGTCCTCGTAACTAGTGCCCGAGGGAACATTGATGACGACGTAATGCTGGTTTGGGGGTAAATGACCGCTGCCATGGACGAGCTTCTCCAGCATCGCGGTGGAGTAATTTTCGCTTGCATAGATGACCGGGGTATCAGGCGTATTCCACCGACCGGGAAAGAGACTCGACCCACGCGCGTCATAGATCGGAAAGTCGCCATTTGGATCGCCAATTCGGTAGCAAACAAACGTGTGCTTCCGCTGCGCCTGAGGGCCTTGAATCACGCCGCCGAGCCATACTTGAGGCGACCAAGGATATCCTCCACCGTACGCGCACCGACCTCAGTCTCGATGGCTACGTCGCGCGGAACTCGTCCATTTAGGAGCGGATGAGGTTCCGCAAAGAACCGCTGTGCCGGCGCTTCCGAACCCCAGACGTCAATGGCAAATGCCCACAGACGGGCCAATCGGGCAACTCGATCGCTCTCTTCGGTCGAAAGGCGCTGCCCGCGCTCACGCTGCCGCCGAGCAAAGGTCGCCTTCGGCACAATTCTATTTCGGAACGACCTGTCTCCTGGCGCAATCCGCACGCAAATCCCATCGAGTGCGCCCAGGGGCAGACCGCGCACAACAGCGGCAGCTAAATCCAATGATGTGAATTCCTTTGCGTTCTTGGGGTACAACCCCAACAGCGCGGCAAGCTCCCTTGCCCCGATGCCTGACATAGTGCTAACTTCCGTTAGTTCCAATTGATCCAAAATATAGTATCATATGGCACGCGACACAAGCGGGAAATCCACCAGATGGCGAGCAGCCGGAGCGGTCCATGACCTCGAGCGGAGCCGGGTCCATCGACTGCGACGTGCATCCGACGGTGCCCGACCTCAGGGCGCTGTTTCCCTACCTCGATGAGGTGTGGCGCGAATCGATCGAACAGCGCGGGATCCTCTCGTTCGAATCGGCCAGTTATCCGCCCAACGCGCCGATCACTGCGCGGCCGGAGTGGCGCGGCGCCAATGGGCAGGCCGCGACCAGCGCCGCCGATATCGGGCGCCACGTGTTCGACCGGTTCAAATCCTCGCTCGCGATCTGCAACTGCCTCTACGGCGTGCAGCTCGTGCTCAACGAAGACATGGCGATCGCCTTTACCCGCGCGCTCAACGACTGGATCGCCAAGGAATGGCTCGACCGTGACGAGAGGCTGCGCGCCTCGATCGTGGTGCCGATGCAGAACGTCGAGGCCGCTGTCGCCGAGATCGAACGTCTCGCGCCCGACCGGCGCTTCGTGCAAATCCTCGTGCTCGCCATGCAGGAGGTGCCGCTCGGGCGGCGCCAGTTCTGGCCGATCTACGCCGCGGCCGAACGCCACAAGCTCCCGCTCGGCATCCACGCCGGCTCGAGCTATCGGCATCCGGTGACCGCGCTCGGCTGGCCCTCCTATTACGTGGAAGACTACGCAGCGCAGGCGCAGGGCTTTCAGTCCCAGGTCGCGAGCCTGATTTCCGAAGGCGTGTTCGCCAAGTTTCCCGCGCTCAAAGTGGTGCTCATGGAATCCGGAGTGACCTGGCTGCCCGGCTTCCTGTGGCGCTTTTCCAAATACTGGCGCGGCTTGCGCACCGAAGTCCCCTGGGTCGACCGGCCGCCCGAGGAAATCGTGCGCGAGCACTTCCGCCTCACCCTGCAACCGTTCGACGCCCCGGCGAAGCCCGATCTCGTGGAACGAGCAGTCGCACACCTGCGTTCTGAAGACATGCTGCTCTATTCGTCGGATTTTCCCCACTGGCAGTTCGACGGCAACGACCCCGTGCCGGCCGGTATCCCGGAGGGACTGCGTCGAAAAATCCTGGTGGAGAATCCGATCGCGACCTATGATCGCTTAAAGACCGACCGTCCCCAGGAGGGCGTCCGATGAATATGGAACTCAAGCAGCCGCTGCGCACCGCGAAGACGAAGCTCGCGATCGTCGATTGCGACATTCATCCGCGCGCGATGCTCGAGGACGTGCGGCCGTATCTCACCAATCCGTGGTGGGATTATTTGCAGACCTACGGGCTGCGCCCGCGCCACGGCCACGTCAAAGGCTACCCGTTCCCCAAGCCGACGCCGCTCGCCTCCCGCCGCGATTCCTGGCCGCCGACCGGCGGCCCGCCGGCGAGCGACCTCGACTTCACCCGCGAGCAGCATCTCGATTTCTACGGCATCGAAACCGGCATCCTCAATCCGCTGCAGCCGAGCGGCCAGGGCGACCAGAATCCGGAGGTCAGCGCCGCGCTCGCCTTCGCCATCAACGAATGGCAGGTCGCGGATTGGGTGCGGCGGGAGCCGCGCCTCAAAGCCTCGGTGGTGGTGCCCTATGAGGACGCGGCCGCATCGGTGACGGAAATCCGCCGCCGTGCCGGCAACCGCGACTTTGCCCACGTGCTGCTCCTGAGCCGCACCGGCGAGGCGCTCGGCCGGCGCCGCTATTGGCCGATCTACCAGGCGGCGGTGGAGGCGGGGCTGCCGGTGGGCATCCACGTGTTCGGCTACAGCGGCTGGGCCATGACCGGCACCGGCTGGCCGTCGTTTTATCTTGAGGAAGGCATCGAAAACGCGACCACCACGCAACAGCTCATCACCAGCATGATCATGGAAGGCGTGTTCGAGCGCTATCCGGATCTCAAGGTCGTGCTGATCGAGACCGGCTTCGCGTGGTTGCCGGCGCTGGGCTGGCGGCTCGACAAACACTGGGAGCGCATGCGCGACGAGGTACCGCACGTCAAACGGCCGCCCTCGGAGTATCTGCGCGAGCATTTCTGGGTGTCGACGCAGCCGATGGAAGAAACCGACAAACCCGACGAACTGATCGACGTGATGGAATGGATCGGCTTCGACCGGCTCCTGTTCGCGAGCGACTACCCGCACTGGGATTTTGACGATCCGTTCCTCTCGCTGCCGCCTTCGCTCTCCGACGCGCGGCGGCGCGCCATCTACGCCGACAACGCCCGGGCGCTTTACAGGCTCGCCTGATGGCACGACACGTGGTCGCGCCGGTGGGCGAAATTCCCGCCGGCGGCTGCAAGCTCGTCGCGATCGGCAACCGCGCCATCGTCGTCTTCAACGTCAACGGCGAGTTCTTCGCGCTCAATAACCGCTGTCCGCACAAGGGCGGAAGTCTTGCGCTCGGTTATCGCACCGGCCTGCTCGAATCGCCTGAGCCGGGCGAATATCGCTATTCCCGGCAGGGCGAAATCATCCGCTGCCCCTGGCATTCGTGGGAATTCGACATCCGCACCGGCCGCTCCTGGTGCGATCCGCAACGCCTGCGCACGCGCCAATACCCGGTGTCGGTCGAACCCGGTAGCAAGCTGGTCGAGGGGCCCTACCAGGCCGAGACATTCCCGGTGACGGTCGAAAACGATTACGTGGTTATCGAAGCGTAACCGTCGCGGACGAAGCGCAACTTCGGCGGATGTGCTAGAGAGCCGGAGTTCCTTCAGGAGACAAGCCCATGTCCACCACGGGATGGATCGTCCTTGGCCTGATTGTCGTCATCGTGCTGTGGGCGGTGACCGTCTACAACGGCCTCGTCGCCATGCGCCAGCGCGTCGGCCAAGCCTTTGCCGACATCGACGTGCAGCTCAAACAGCGCCACGACCTCATCCCCAACCTGGTCGAAACCGTGAAGGGCTACGCGGCGCACGAGCGCGGCACGCTCGAAGCAGTGACCCAGGCGCGCAATGCCGCGGTGGCGGCGCAGGGACCGGCGCAGCAGGCGGCCGCCGAGAACATGCTCTCGGGCGCGCTGCGTCAGTTGTTCGCGCTCTCGGAGGCCTACCCGGACCTCAAGGCGAACGCCAATTTCCAGCAGCTGCAGGCCGAACTGACCGATATCGAGAACAAGCTCGCAGCGGCGCGGCGCTTCTTCAACAACGCGGTCCAGGAATACAACACCGGTATCCAGCAGTTCCCGGCCGCGCTGTTTGCCGGCATCTTCGGTTTCGGGCCGCGCGAGTTCTTCGATGTGGGCGATGAGCGCAAGACCCTCGATCAGGCGCCGCAGGTGAAGTTTTAAGAACCCGTAGCCCGGATGAGCCCCCGGGCACTTCGTCCCGGGGGCGACATCCGGGTAAGTCGCCCCGCATATCGCTGCGCTCATGCGGGCTACCGCCATGGAACACGCCTACGGCCTTTATACGCACATCCAGGCGAACAAACGCCGCTCGATCGCGCTGCTGATCGGGCTGTTCTTCCTGGTCTACGTGATGCTGTTCGCCGGCGCGCTCGCCGCCGAGGCGTTCATGGGCGACGCCTCGCTCAACTATCTGATCGCCCGCGCGCGTCACGACTTCCTCGTCGCGCTGCCATGGGCGACGCTCGGAACGGTCGCGTGGATTTTCATCGCCTACAAATTCCATCAATCGATGATCGACGCGATCACCGGCGCGAGCGAGGTAACCCGACGCGAGGAGCCGCGCCTGTGGAACCTGCTCGAGAACCTGTGCATCTCGCGCGGCATCCCGATGCCCAAGCTCAAGGTGGCGGAAGACGAGGCGCTCAATGCCTTCGCTTCCGGGCTCAATCCGAAACAATATTCCGTCACGGTCACACGCGGCCTGATGCAATCGCTCAGCGATGCCGAGCTTGAATCCGTGCTCGGCCACGAGCTCACTCACATCCGCAACGGCGACGTGCGCATGCTGGTGATCGCAGTCGTCATCGCCGGGGTGATTTCGTTCTTCGGCGAATTGGTTTTCCGGATATTCTTCTATTCCGGATCGGGCTGGCGACGGCGCGACGGCGACGGCGAGCGCCGCGGCTCGGGCGGCGCGTTGCCGGCCTTGCTGATCGCGCTCGCTCTGGTGGCGATCGCCTGGTTTCTCTCGGTCGTGATCCGCTTCGCGCTCTCGCGGCGGCGCGAGTTTCTCGCCGACGCGGGCTCGGTCGAGCTGACCAAAAACCCGGACGCGATGATCAGCGCGTTGCGCAAGATCGAAGGCCGCGGCGATTTGCAACGCGCCAATTCGGCCGTGATGGAAATGTGCGTCGACAACCCGCGGCACGATTTCGCCGACCTGTTTGACACCCATCCGCCGATCGACGCGCGGGTCGGGGCGCTGGTCAAATTCGCCGGCGGCCACGACCCCGGCCCGCTCGCGCTCCCGCCACCCGGCGAGGAAGAAGCGCCAGCCGAGTCGGAGGGCGAAGCCCCTGGCGGCGGGCCATGGAGCGAACCCGAGCAGCCTGCGCAGCCCTCGCCGTGGGGCGCGCCTGCACCCGCTCCGGCGGCAGCGCCGCAAAGCAAGCCGTTCCTGCCCGAGCGGCCGCCCATCGACCTCGGCGGCACCTCCCCGCCGACGGGCGGTCCCTGGGGCCCCCGCCGGGATGGTTAGTTGGTATGGTACCACTGGATTTGTATTGACAACGTAATTACGCACATCCATATAGACAGCGACATTGGAGACCGTGATGCGACAAGAAGCTCGCACGGAGGCGCGTCGTGGACGTTCGCCGGCTCGCAAAGACGATCTGATCCAGATCCGCGCGTCCGCAGAGACAAAGGCAATCCTGAATCGCGCCGCCAATCTTCGCGGACAGAAACTGTCGGAATTCATGTTGGAAACTGCACGCCGGCAGGCCGAGGAGACACTGCTCGATCAGCGGGTGTTCTTTCTCGACGCTCGCGCGCACGAGAAACTCCTTGAGTTGCTCGATAACCCGGTGATGCCAAGCAAAGAACTGCGAGCGCGTATGAACCGCAAGCCGCCCTGGATTGGATGATGTCGGAAGGGCCCGGGCCCGCCCAGGGGCCATCCGCCTGGGCGAGGGCTCCGGAACGCCTGACCGCACAACACGACATTTCCAGTTTCGAATGCGGCAGGCATCCCACCCTCGATCAATGGCTGCGAGAGCGGGCGTTGGCGAGCGAAGGACTTTCGGCCCGAACGTACGTTATCTGTGCAACTGATTCGCCGAGGCGCGTAGTCGGATACTATGCCATTGCAACGGCCATGGAGCAGCGGGTGGCGCTGCCGAGTGCGAAGCTTCGGAGGGGAATGCCCGAACGGGTTCCGTTCCTACTCCTGGCACGTCTTGCGGTCGCTCGCAGTTTCCAGGGAAGGGGTCTGGGAGCGCATCTGCTATCCGACGCGCTGAGGCGATGTCTTTCCGCTTCGGAAATCGCTGGCACCCGAGGGGTCATCGCTCATGCGATCGATCAGAGTGCAGTGCAGTTTTATCAGCGGCATGGTTTTATATTATCACCCCTCGGTGAGCGCATCATGCTGATGCCGGTCGAAGCAGTTCGGGCTTTATTTCCGGATTAGTCTGGCCGCGCTTCATCACCGCCAGTCACCCAGCGTCGCCTGCACCAGCGCAAGCACCGCCACCGCGGCGGTGTCGGCGCGCAGGATACGGGGCCCGAGCGAGAGCCGCACGAGATTAGGCAACTTCACCAGCGCGGAGCGCTCCTCCTCGGAAAACCCGCCTTCCGGTCCGATCAGCACGCTGACCGGCAGCGGGCCCAATAGCGGGGGCGTGCTGCGGCGCGCCTCTTGCAAGACGGCGATGGGGTCGGCGACGGGGGCCTCCTCATCGCAAAAGACCATGAGCCGCTCCGGAACCCACTCCGCCAACAGCCGGGGAAGCGCGACCGGGGCGGCAACCTCCGGCAAATTGAGGATTCCGCACTGCTCGGCCGCCTCAATCGCGTTCGCCCGGGCGCGGTCGCGGTTCACGCGCGCAACTTGTCCGTGCCGCGTGAGCACCGGGACGAGGCGCGAGACCCCGAGTTCGACCGCCTTTTGGATCAGGTAGTCGAGGCGGGCCTGCTTAAGCGGGGCAAACAGATAATGCAGGTCGGCGGGCGCGGTCTGCGGGCGCGTTTGCTCGACGACGGAAAGTGCCATGCCTTTTCGGCCCGCACCCTCGACTTGCGTGCGCCACTCGCCTTCCCGGCCATTGAACACCAGCACGGCGTCGCCGTTTTTGCGGCGCAACACGTTGGCGAGATAGTTGCTCTGGTTGCGGTCGAGGGGGAGCATGGTCCCGGCCGCGAGCGGCGCCTCGAGGTAGAGCCGCGGGGTGCGAAAGTCATAGGCCGGCATGCGGTCGTTTACATCTGCGGTTCAGGGGGCGCCAGGACCGCAAGGCTTTATTTCTGCCGCCTTGCTGCCGGAATCTTGGGGCTGATAGAAGGAGCGGCGAACCAACGCCGCCAACGAACCTTCCGGAAGGACTACGCCATGACGCACTCCCGCGTCGCGCTATTGGCCGCGGCGCTGCTGATCGGCCCGGGCACGGCCGCATTGGCGCAAATGATCGTCGGACCCGCGGCGGGCCCGGCACAGGCACCGCCGCCCGGCGCCTCGGGAATGATCGTGGGACCCTCGGCGGGTCCCTCGAGCGGCCCGGTTATGGGCCCCGGTCCCGCGATGGGTGCCCGACCAGGACCGGGACCCTCGGCCGGGATGCCGCCATGCATGCAGCAGTTCCTGCCCATGCGCGCAGACGCGGAGAAGCGTGCCAACGTGCTCCAGGCGGGGATCAACAAAAAGAAGCCGCCGAACGAACTCTGCCAGCTGTTCCGCAGCTTCTCCGAGGCGGAGGCGAAGGTCGTCAACTATGCGGTCGCGAACCAGGCCGGTTGCGGCATCCCGCCCGACGCGGTGGCGACGATGAAGAAGAACCACGCCAAGACCAACGAGGTGCGCGACAAGGTATGCGCCGTCGCGCAGCAGCCGGCCCATCCCGCGGGCCCGAACCTCGGCGAGGCTTTGGGCATCGGCAGCCTGCCCACGGCGGAGACAACCCGCGCCGGCACCGGCACGCTCGATAGTCTGTCGGGCAACCCACTCGCTCGATGAATGGGGCGGCGGGGCGCGTCGCCGATTCGACCGGTAACTGGGTCGACCGCCTCGCACCTGCCGCGCTCCGCCCGTACCTGCGCCTTGCCCGAGCCGACCGGCCGATCGGCTCGTGGCTCCTGCTGCTGCCGTGCTGGTGGTCATCGGCGCTGGCGGCGGTCGCCGTGGGCGCGCGGACACCGAGCCCGTGGCATCTCGTCCTGTTCGCCATCGGCACCGTCGCCATGCGCGGTGCCGGCTGCACCTGGAACGACATCGTCGATCGCGACATCGATGCCCGCGTCGAGCGGACGCGCTCGCGCCCGCTGCCGTCCGGCCAGGTCAGCCTGCCGGCAGCGATCGCATTCCTCGTGCTCCAGGCGCTGGTGGGACTCGCGGTGCTGCTGCAGTTCAACGGCTTCGCCGTTGCGACCGGGCTTGCCTCACTTGTTATCGTCGCGGTCTACCCGTTCATGAAGCGCATCACCTGGTGGCCGCAGATCGTGCTCGGCCTCGCGTTCTCATGGGGCGCGCTGATGGGCTGGGCCGCCGCCTTGGGCCGGCTCGACTGGCCGGCGCTCGTGCTTTACGCCGGCTCTATCGCCTGGGTGATCGGCTACGACACCATTTACGCGCACCAGGACCGCGAGGACGATGCACTCGTCGGCCTCAAGTCGACCGCTTTGTTGTTTGGTGAGCGCACCAAGCCGATGCTCGCCGCATTTTTTGCCGCCGCGGTGGTGCTGATCGCCATCGCCGGGTTCGGCGCCGGCACGCGCATCGTCTTCGCGCTCGGGCTTGCGGCTTTTGCCGCTCATCTCGCCTGGCAGATCATCCGGCTCGATATCGGCGATCCGGCGCTGTGTCTGCGGCTGTTCCAATCGAACCGCGACGCCGGACTGATTTTGTTTTTAGGACTCGTGCTAGACGCGGCGTTGCGCTGATTAGTTCCGCGCAATGATCTCGCGCTCGTCACGATGAACCATGGGAAGCTCGGGCATCAGGCCCACCCGGCGGCGCAGCAAGATGGACGGGCGGCGCGCTTTGATCACATTGCGCCGGCGGCGCCGCGGCGCCGGAGCGCCCACGCGCACGCCGCCGAGACGGCGGAATGGCTCGCGCAGGCTGCCGGCCGGATCGGCAACCAGCAGCGGCAGTCCGAACACGCGCGCCCACATCTGCCATTCGGCGACCACGTCGTTCGTATGCTCCGCCGTATAGAGCGGGACCGAAAGCGCCGGATCGCGATGTTCGAGCGAGACCGCGACAGTGTTGGGCCCGCCCTCGGGCGAAGGAATGAGCCGCAGGGCGACGCCCAGGAACGCCGCCACCGGCACTTTCACCGCCATGGGAATGCCGCGCACGGCGCGGCGCAGCACGACGCGCTCGCGCGACAATTCCACGTGCCGCACGCGCTCGTCGGCGCGGGCATCGGCCGCGGTGAAATGGAGGGGCAAGGCGAGCGGGTCGAGCCGCATCACGCGGCCCGACCCGACGGAGAGGGCCCCGTCGAACGTTTGACGCCTCAAGATCGGCTCCCTGCCGGGCTTCTTTTGATGTCCCGGTCGGCTCGCGGGCACTATGCGGGGAAGCGCTGCGAATCCGCTTAAAATCCTCGGTTAAAAGCCGGTTTCCGCCATCCTTCGCGGCGGATGCTTGATGACTGGTTTCCAAGAACAAGCAAATTTGTCGCGATCGGCTTTCCCCTGCGCCTCCGCATCGCTATTTCTTCCCTTTCTCCCACTCCGGAGGCACCGTGCCGGCACTCGCGAGCGCACCCGTTCAAACGTCGCTGTTCGACCAAACGGCGTTGACCAATGCCGCCGCACGGCTGGTCGAAGCGGCGCGGCGCGCCGGCGCCGACGCAGCGGACGCGGTGGCGGTGCGCTCGATGTCGCTATCGGTCGAAGTGCGCGACGGCGCGGTCGAAGAGGCGGAGCGCTCGGAGAACGACGACATCGGCTTGCGCGTGCTCGTCGGCGGCCGGCAGGCGATGGTGTCGACGAACGACACCAAGGGCGATCCCGCGACACTTGCCGCGCGTGCCGTCGCCATGGCGCGCGTCGCGCCGGAAGACCGCTTCGCCGGACTTGCCGACCCGGGGGCGCTCGCGCGCGACCTTCCGGATCTCGACCTCATTGACGGTGAACTGCCGACGCCGGCGCGCCTCGAAGCGCTCGCCCATGCAGCCGAAGAGACGGCGCTCGCCGTCAAGGGCGTCACCAAGTCGGGCGGCGCCTCCGCTTCGGCCGGCATCGGCGGCCTGGTACTCGTCACCAGTCACGGATTTTCCGGCGCCTACCTCGCCTCCCATCACAATTTGTCGATGATGGCGATCGCGGGCGACGGCACTGCCATGGAGCGCGACTACGATTTCTCCTCCGCGCTGCACGCCGCCGATCTCGAAGACGCGGAGAAAATCGGTCGCAGCGCCGGCGAGCGCGCGGTCCGCCGGCTCAATCCACGCAAGGTCGCGACCGGGCGTTTTCCGGTGGTGTTTGATCCGCACGTCGCCGGCTCGCTGGTCGGACATCTCGCGTCCGCGGTCAACGGCGGCTCGATCGTACGCAAGACGAGCTTTCTGATGGAGAAGATGGGCGAACGTTTGTTTGCTCCCGGCATCCGCATCATCGACGACCCGCTGCGCCCGCGCGGCCTGCGGTCGCGGCCGTTCGACGGCGAAGGCGTGGCGGGCCGGCCGCTCGCGATCATCGACGACGGTGTGCTGCGGTCCTGGCTGCTCGACAGCACCACTGGGCGCGAACTCGGCCTGCGCACCACCGGCCACGCCCAGCGCGGCGTTTCCTCCGCCCCTTCGCCGGGCGCGACTAATCTACATCTCGCTCCGGGCGACAAGCCTCCACACGCTCTCATCGCCGACATCGCGCAGGGATTCTACGTGATGGACCTGATCGGCATGGGCGCGAACACCGTCACTGGCGATTACAGTCGCGGCGCCGCCGGCTTGTGGATCGAGAACGGCACGCTCGGCTTTCCGGTGAGCGAAGTGACCATCGCGGGGCATCTGCGCGATATTTTCGCCAATCTCGAGCCGGCGAACGATCTCGTATTCCGTTACGGCATCAACGCGCCAACGGTGCGGGTGGAGGGCCTGACCGTTGCGGGCGAGTGAGGCTGACGAACGCGCGAGCCTCGCCGGGATGTTGAACGCGGCGGTGCGCGAGGCGGGCGCGCTCGCGTTTTCCATGTTCGGCACATCGGTGAAGACCTGGACCAAAGGGCACGGGTCGCCCGTGACCGCGGCCGACATCGCCGTCAATGATCTCTTGCGCGAGCGTCTTGCGCTCGCCGGTCCCGGGATCGCCTGGCTCTCCGAGGAGAGTGAAGACGAAGAGACACGCCGCGCGGCACGACGCGTTTGGATCGTCGATCCGATCGACGGCACCCGCGCCTATATCGCGGGCCGCACCGACTGGGCGGTATCGGCGGCACTGGTAGAGGAGGGCCGTCCTGTTGCCGGCGCGCTGTTTGCTCCCGCCGAGTCGGCGTTCTACGCGGCAGTCGCCGGCAAGGGCGCGACCCTCGATGGCGCACCGATCGGCGCCGCGGATGCCGCGCAGATCGACGGCGCGCGCATCGCCGGCCCTAAATCTTATCTGGAACGTTTTTCCACGCTCGGCCTTCCATTCGAACCGGCGCCGCGCATCCACTCGATCGCGCTGCGCTTCGCCCGCATCGCGCGGGGCACGCTGGACGTCGCTTTTTCCGGTGGATCGAGCCACGACTGGGACCTTGCGGCAGCTGATCTTTTGGTGCACGAAGCGGGCGGCGCGTTGACGACGCTGACGGGGCAACCGTTGCTCTACAATCGCGCCGGGCTGACGCACGGCGCGCTCATTGCCGCCGGGCGCGCACGCCACGCCAAGCTCATCGAGTTGATGGGCAGCCGCTTCGAAGCGCGGCCGTGACGGCAAATGGATCAACCATGCCGAACGAAGTGCCGGCCCGACAGCTGCTTCATCTGGTATTCGGTGGCGAGCTGACGCGGCTTGATTCGGTCGAGTTCAAGAATTTGGACGAACTCGACATCGTCGGCATCTATCCCAATTATGCGTCCGCCTATGCGGCCTGGAAAGCGAAGGCACAGCAAACGGTCGACAACGCGCAACTGCGCTATTTCATCGTCCATCTGCACCGGCTGCTCGATCCGGAGACGGACGGTCGCGGCAAGACTGGTTGATCAAAAAATATTTAGACAACCGCGCGGCCATCGGCGATTGCGTAAGCGCGCGCATCGGCCTCGGTTAGCCTCGTCTCGACGTCCCGCCGCGCGGCCTCGAGTGCCGCCGCGTCGGCGTCACGCGCAACCCGGATCGGCTCGCCGCGCACCATCACCATCCGGCCGAACGGCAGGTTGATGCAGGTGCGGTCCCAGTTGGAGAGCCGGACGCGCCGGCTGGTGGCGAGGCCGATCGGCACGATTGGACATCCCGAATGCTTGGCGAGCGTCACGGCGCCGAGTCCCGCGACGCGCGCTATCTTCGGCACGTCGGCCGTGAGCACGACGGTCTCGCCCTTGCGCAGCAGCCGGAGCATCGCCGCGAACGCCTGCACTGCCCGTTTGCGCATGAACTCCTTGCCGTGGTCGCCCGAGCCGCGCACGAATTTTAATCCCAGGCGCATGCCTCCGCGGGTGAGAGCCTCGCCGTCGCGATGGAGCGTAGAGAGTACGTTCATCGGGTGGTTCGGCGGGCCGATGAAAGGAACGAGAAAATGCTCGCCGTGCCAGACGACCAAGATGGCCGGTTCGTTTTGCCAGGGGGCATGAAAGCCCACGTCCGGAACCCGCACGAGGCGATTGGTCCAGCGCACGAAGCGAAGATGACTTGCCCCCACGAAGCCGCTGGTCGCGAGCACGGCCTCCGACATCGACCAGCGCCGGATGACAGCGCCGAGACGGCGCGCCTTGGGGGACGCCGCGATCGTCACGGCCGATCCGTCGGTAATCCCGTCGCCGACTTCAGACACATTTGCGCCAGAGTTTGAAACCCGAGCCGAAGTCCTGGAACAAATCGGCCGCCATTGCAACCACAAGACAATAAGGCGGCGATCGGCTATACCGGGGCGGGGCAGACAACTGAATGACTCGCGCCGAACCAACGGCACGAACACCGTGGGGACGCGGCTCGTGGCCGACCGCTTGCCGTTGACATTGCGCGCCTATCAGCGGCTCTCCGCCGCCGCGACGCCGCTTGCGCCGCTGGTGCTCGCGCGGCGGATGAAACGCGGCAAGGAGGATCCGCGGCGCATCGCCGAACGGCGCGGCGAGGCCGCGCTCGAGCGACCGAAGGGGCCGCTGATCTGGGCGCACGGCGCCAGCGTCGGCGAGATGCTCTCGGTGATGCCGCTCGTGGAATTGTTGCGCGCGCGTGGGTTCAACATGCTCGTCACGTCGGGCACGGTGACCTCGGCGCGGCTCGCCGAAGCGCGCCTGCCCGCGGGCGCGATCCACCAGTTCGTGCCGCTCGATGCGCCGCGCTTCATTGCGCGCTTTCTCGATCATTGGCGTCCCAACCTGGCGCTGTTTGCCGAATCCGATCTGTGGCCCAATCTGATCGTGTCGTGCGCCGACCGCGCGGTTCCCCTGATCCTCGTCAATGGCCGGCTCTCCGAGCGTTCCTACGCGCGCTGGCGGCGGCTGCCGCGCACGATCGCGACGCTGCTCACGCGCTTCGATCTCTGCCTGGCGCAATCGGAAAGCGACGCCGAGCGCTACGCCGATCTCGGCGCGCCGCGGGTGAGCACGACGGGCAATCTCAAGCTCGACGTGCCGGCGCCGCCGGTCGACGGGCAAAAGCTCGCGGCCATGCAGGCGGCGATCGGCTCGCGGCCGGTCATCGTGGCGGCTTCCACCCACGCGGGCGAAGAATCGCTGATCATCGAGGCGCACCGGCGGCTGCGCGCGAGCTTCCGCGGGCTCGTCACCATCATCGCGCCGCGCCACCCTGAGCGAGGGGCCGGCATCGTCGGCATCGCCTCGGTCGCCGGTGTGCCGGCGGTATTGCGCTCGCGCGGGCACCTGCCCGACCGGGCGACTGAAATCTACGTGGTCGACACGATCGGCGAATTGGGCATGGTCTATCGGCTCTCGCCCATCGTTTTCATGGGCGGCTCGCTGGTGCGGCACGGCGGGCAAAATCCGATCGAGCCGGCAAAGCTCGGCGCAGCGATCCTGCATGGACCCTACGTGAGCAACTTCACGGAAATTTACGGCGCGCTCGACGATGTGCACGGCGCCGAGGAGATTACCGACGTGAACCGGCTCACGGTGCGGTTCGGCGCGTTCCTCACCGACGCCAAGGCGCGCCGCGCGGTCTCGGAGGCGGCGCGCGAGACGGTCGAACTCCTGGGCGGAGCGCTCGAGCGCACCCTTGCCGCGATCGAGCCTTACCTCATGCAGCTTCGTCTCGAACAAGGATAGGGTTATCTTTGAGCATGATCTTTTCCGAAAACCGGTACCCACTTTTCGGGATCATGCTCTAGTGCGCGCGCCCTCGTTCTGGTGGCAGGAGCAGACGATCGCCGCCGCGTTGCTCTCGCCCGCGGCCGGCGTTTACGGCGCCGTGGCCGCCGCCCGCTTGCGCCAGACCGGCGAACGCGCCGGCGTGCCGGTGCTGTGCGTTGGCAATCCCACTCTCGGCGGCAGCGGCAAGACGCCCACCGCGCTTGCGCTCGCCCGCTTGCTCATCGACGCCGGCAAACGGCCCTTCCTCCTGTCGCGCGGCTACGGCGGACGACTCGACGGGCCGGTGCGGGTCGATCCGCAGCACCACCGCGCCGATGACGTGGGCGATGAGCCCCTGCTGCTCGCGCGTTGCGCGCCCACGATCATCGCGCATGACCGCGTCGCCGGCGCGCGCTTCGCCCGCGCCGCGGGAGCGAGCGCGATCGTGCTCGACGACGGCTTTCAGAATCCGTCGCTCGCCAAAGATCTCTCACTTTTGGTGATCGACGGGCGCCGCGGCGTCGGCAACGACCTTGTGTTTCCGGCAGGCCCGTTGCGCGCGCCGCTGACGGCGCAACTCGATCGCGCCCAGGCGCTGCTGACGATTGGGGACGGACCTTCGGCTGCAGCCGTGGAGAGCGCCGCGGTGCTGCGCGGCCTCTCGCTCTTTCGCGGAGCACTCGTCCCCGACGCGGCGAGCGTTGCGGCGCTCCGCAGCAGCCGGGTGCTCGCGTTTGCCGGGATCGGCGATCCCGAGAAATTTTTTGCGACCCTGAGCGACGCGGCTATCGACGTAGCCATCCGCCGTGGTTTTGCCGATCATCACCGCTTCACGGCCGTGGACGCCAAGTCCCTCCTCGCCGAGGCCGACCGCGCGGGCCTCTCATTGGTCACGACGGAAAAAGATTTTGTGCGCCTTGCGCACCGGCGCGCGCTCGCTGTGTTAGCCGAGAGGAGTCGCGTGCTGCCGGTCGCGCTCAAGATCGACGATGAAGACCGCTTCCGCCGCTTCGTGCTGGCGCCTCTCGCGGCCGCGCGCAGTTAAAACAAACAAATAGCGGGTGCGCGCCGTCGGCGCTGAATCTGCCCTACCTCGCCCGCTGGGGATGATGCCGCCGCAGCACCGCCTCGGGACTGGCGTAGGGCTCCTGCAGCTCGACGCTCCAATATTTGAGTTCCTCGAGCGGGATCGGCACGCCAGTCACCGCGCACCGCACGAAAGCGCCGGGGCGCACCACGCGGAAATCGCCGTCGAGATACTTCACCTCGGCCTCGTCCGCCATGGGCGAGCGATCGTAGCGGTTGAGCACGGGCTAAGTCCTCCGGCTAGTGTCCCGATTCCGAAGTTCGCCTGAGTTAGCCGCACGCTCCGTAGCGAACTTCGGAATCGAAGGACACTAGCAAATCTATGATTCTAGTGCCGCTTTGAACCCGAAGTTCGCAATCGGACTCGCGGCAATTGTAGTGCGAACTTCGGGTTCGCGGCACTAGTGCCGCGGCAGGACAGCAACATAATCCCTTGCGGGCGGTTCCGGAACCCACCGGGATCGTGACCCTTTGCCCACATGTTTTCACAGGCGGGCGTGTTAAAGGTATCGCCGGATTGGACAGATAGGACTTGGCACCGTGCGTGCGCTTGCGGCGATCATCACGCTTCTGGCTTTGACCCGGGCCGCGGCGGCAGCGCCGGAACTCATCCAAATTCCCGAAGGCTCGGCCGAGCTGAAGTCGTACCTTTACCGGCCGACGGGCGACGGCCCGTTTCCCGCCGTGGTCGCGCTCCATGGATGCGGCGGACTTTCCGGCCGTTCGGGACCGGTTGCCGGGCGCTACCGCGACTGGGGCGAGCGGCTCGCCGCGGCCGGCTTCGTGGTTTTGTTCCCCGACAGCTTCGGCTCGCGCGGGCTGCCCTCCCAGTGCGGTGTGCGCCAGCGTTCGGTGCGCACGGCCCGCGAACGCGTGGCGGACGCCGTCGCGGCCCGGCACTGGCTCCAGAGCCAGAAGTGGGTGGTGGCGAACCACGTGTCGGTGCTTGGCTGGCAAAACGGCGGCGGCGCCGCCCTGTGGACCGTGCGTCGCCGTGCGCGCTTGGCCGCCAGCGAAGGTGGCCCCGACTTCCGCTCGGCGGTCGCGCTCTATCCCGGTTGCCGCACGCTGCGTCAGAGCGAGTGGAGCGCACGGGTGCCGACACTGGTCCTCGTCGGTGCCGCCGACGATTGGGCGCCCGCATCGGCCTGCGAGCAGATGGTGAAGGAAGCGCACGGGCGCAGCGCCCAAGCCGAGATCGTCGTCTACCCCGGCGCTTACGCCGAGTTCGACCATCCCGATAAGCCGGTGACCCAGTTCAGCGGCCTCGCATTCTCCGTCGACGGTTCAGGCCGCGCCCATTCGGGAACCAACCCGGCCGCGCGCGCCGACGCGATCCGGCGCGTACCCCAGTGGCTGGCGCGCTGACCCCTGCTACGGACCGAACAGATTTCCCTGCCCCGGGTCGCCGAAGAACCGGCGCCGGCGCGGGCGGCGCACCGGCTCGAGATGAGGCTTGGCGCGGCCACCCTCGGCTACCGCCCCGACATTCCCGTCAGCAAATTCGATATCGAGGCGCAGTCCCGGACTGACCGCGGCCGCCGCGCGCAGCGGCGTTCCCGCCGGCCCGCGCACCAACGCAAAGCCGCGCGCGAGCACGCCCTGGTAAGACAGCGCCGCGAGCACCTGGCTGGCGTGCGCAAGACGCGCGTCCCGCCGGTCGATGAACGCGTCGATGGCGCGCAACGCGCGCTCCGCGAGCCCCTCGACGCGCTCCCGCTCGCGGCGTATGCGGGCGCGGTGCGCCTCGGCATTCGCGCGCAACGCGACCGCCAGCCGTGCCGCAAGGCCGGCAAAGCGCTCGCCACGACGCTCGCCTGACACCCGCACCGCGTGGCGCGTGCGCGCGAGAAGCGCCGCCAGCCGCTCGCGCTCGCGCCCGACGCGAACCCGCAGCGTGCCCAGCGTGAGCCGGCCCGCGGTCGCGTGATACTGGGTGCGATGGATCTGCGCATTGGCGCGCAACGCGCGCGGCAGCCGCTCGGCAAGACCGTCGAGCTTCTGCCATGGCACGGCGAGAATGTTCTGCGGCGTCGGAAGCGCGCGCGCCGCCGCGCGCAATTCCGTGCGCCTGGCCTCAGCGCCGCGCCGCCACGCTGCGAACAGCCGGCCCGCGCAGGTTTCCACTTGCCCGATCAGCTCGGAGCGCACCGGCACTGCCATTTCGGCGCCGGCGGTCGGCGTGGGCGCGCGCCGGTCGGACGCGAAATCGATCAGGGTGATGTCAGTCTCGTGGCCGACGGCGGAGATGAGCGGGATGCGGCTCGCCGCCGCGGCGCGCACCACGACCTCCTCGTTGAACGACCACAGGTCTTCGAGCGAGCCGCCGCCGCGCGCGACGATGATGACGTCCGGGCGCGGCATCGCGCCCCGCGGCAGAGCGTTTAATCCCTGGATCGCGGCGGCGACCTCCGCGGCCGAACCGTCGCCCTGCACGCGCACCGGCCACACCAGGACGCGGCGGGGAAAGCGGTCGCTCAGCCGATGCAGGATGTCGCGGATCACCGCGCCGGTCGGCGAGGTGACGACGCCGATCACCTGGGGCAGGAACGGCAGCGGCTTCTTGCGTGCCGGATCGAACAGCCCTTCCGCGGTGAGCTTGCGCTTGCGCTCCTCGACGAGCGCCATCAGCGCGCCCACGCCGGCGGGCGCCAGCGTGTCGATCACGATCTGGTATTTCGATTGTCCGGGATAGGTGGTGAGCCGCCCGGTGACGACGACTTCGAGCCCCGCCTCGAGCTTGAGCCGAATGCGCTGTGCCGTCATGCGCCAGATCACACCGGCGATGCAGGCTTTGTCGTCCTTGAGATCGAGATAGACGTGGCCACTCGAGTGGTACTTGACGTTGCCCAGTTCGCCACGCACCCGCACGTAGCCATAAGCCTCCTCGACCGTGCGCTTGAGCGCCGCGGACAGCTCCGAGACACTCATTTCCACAATGTTGAGGCGGGCGGCTTCACTCATTTGGGCGAATCCCTTGCGGGCCAAGCTAGAGCATCCTGCTCTAGCTTGTTATTGCTTGGCGCATGATCTTTCCCGCAAACCGGTACCCACTTTTCGGGATCATGCGCTGCCATGTTACACCAGCCAGCCCTTGTGCCGCGAACCCGAAGTTCGCATCACAATTGCCGCGAGTCCGATTGCGAACTTCGGGTTCAAAGCGGCACTAGAATCATAGATTTGCTAGTGTCCTTCGATTCCGAAGTTCGCATCGTTCGTGCTGCAAAGTTTGGCGAACTTCGGAATCGGGACACTAGCCGAACGCGTCTGAAGGCCGCATGAAAATGCTGCTCCTCGGCTCGGGCGGGCGCGAACACGCGCTCGCCTGGAAGATGGCGGCAAGCCCGCTTACCGAACGCCTGTGGTGCGCGCCCGGCAACGCGGGAATCGCGGCCGAAGCCGAGCTCGTTCCGGTGGATATAACGGATCATCCGGCGGTGATCGCCTTCTGCCAGGCGCAGGGCGTCGATTTCGTCGTGGTCGGGCCGGAAGCGCCGCTCGTGGCGGGCATCGTCGACGACCTGGAGGCAGCGGACATCAAGACCTTCGGGCCGACCAAGGCGGCGGCGCGGCTCGAAGGCTCGAAAGGCTTCACCAAGGACCTCGCCAGAGCGAACAACATTCCGACCGCGGCCTACGAGCGCTTCCATGCCGCCCCGCCGGCCAAGGCCTACGTGCGGGCGCAAGGCGCACCGATTGTCATCAAGGCGGACGGCCTTGCGGCCGGCAAGGGCGTCATCATCGCGCAAACCATCGCCGAGGCGGATGCCGCGGTCGACATGATGTTTGCCGGCGGTCTCGGCACGGCCGGCGCCGAAGTGGTGATCGAGGAGTTTCTGCAAGGCGAGGAGGCGTCGTTCTTTGCGCTGTGCGACGGCAAGACCGCGGTGCCGCTCGCCTCGGCGCAAGACCATAAACGGGTGTTAGATGGAGACCTCGGCCCCAACACCGGCGGCATGGGCGCCTACTCGCCGGCGCCGGTGATGACCCCCGCGCTCGAGCGGCGCACGATGGATGAGATCGTGCTCCCCACGGTGCGCGCGATGGCGGCGATGGGCGCGCCGTTCACCGGCATTCTCTATGCCGGGCTGATGATCGATGCCGCCGGCCCGAAGCTCATCGAATATAACGTGCGCCTCGGCGATCCCGAGTGCCAGGTACTGATGCCGCGGTTGATGTCCGACCTGGTGCCGGCGCTCGTCGCCGCGCGCGACGGCGTACTCAAGAATTTCGATCTGCGCTGGTACGACGAGAGGGCGCTCGCGGTCGTGATGGCCGCCAAAGGCTATCCCGGCAATTACGCCAAGGGTTCGGTCATCGAGGGATTGGCGGAAGCGGCGCAAATCGAGGACGTGGAAATCTTTCACGCCGGCACCCGCGCCGAAGGCGGACGCATTCTCAGCAACGGCGGGCGCGTTCTCAACGTGTGCGCGCTCGGTCCGAGCGTGAAAGACGCGCAGGCGCGCGCTTATGCCGCCGTCGACCGCATCCGCTGGCCGGACGGCTTCTGCCGCCGCGACATCGGCTGGCGCGCGATCGCGCGCGAGACGCAGGCGCGATGACGGAGAAGAAAGGCGTTACTTTGCGCGATGCGCGGCGCGACGAGGTGCCGCTGATCGTGGCGATGCTCGCCGACGATATGCTCGGCTCGACGCGCGATCGCGTGAGCGATCCGCTGTCGGCGGCCTATTACCAGGCGTTCGACGACATCGCGGCGAGTCCCGACAACCGGCTGCTCATTGCGGAACTCGACGATGCGGTCGTCGGCACCTTGCAGGTCACCTTCATCCCCGGGCTCGGGCGGCGCGGCGCGACCAAAATGCTGATCGAAGAGGTGCGCGTGGTCGGCCCGCGCCGCGGCACCGGGATCGGCCGCGAAATGATCAGCGCCGCCGTCGATCTCGCCCGCGCGCGCGGATGCAGGAGCGTCGAGCTTGGCTCGCACAAGAGCCGCACCGACGCGCACCGCTTCTATGAGCGGCTCGGGTTCGTCGCCTCCCATGTAGGCATGAAGCTCGCGCTCGATTAAGAATCGTCGGCTGTAGCCCGCATGAGCGTAGCGACATGCGGGGCGCAATCCCGGATTTCCCTCGCCTTCGCAAAGGGTCATCCGGGCTACCGAGTGGTGCGATAATGAAACTCGACCGGCAGACGGCTTTCACCGGCACCAAGGAGGTGGCGGCAGCGCTCCAGTTCCCGGTCGCGCCGCTCGAAGCGTATCTGGCCGAGAAGGTTACAGGCTTTGCCGGGCCGCTCACGGTGCGCCAGTTCAAGGGCGGCCAATCGAACCCCACGTATCTCCTGGAGACGCCGCAGCGGCGCTACGTGCTACGCCGCAAGCCGCCCGGCAAGCTCTTGCCGTCCGCGCACGCGGTCGACCGTGAGTTCCGCGCCATCAGCGCGCTCTATCCGCAAGGCTTCCCGGTCGCCGAGCCGGTGATTTATTGCGACGACCCGGCGCTGATCGGCACTCCGTTCTACGTCATGGGATTCGCCGACGGCCGCGTGTTCTGGGAGCCGGACATGCCGGCCTCGAACCCGGCCGAGCGCGCCGCCGTCTACGACGCCATGAATACGACCTTGGCGCGCTTGCACAGCTTCGATCCGGCGGCGATCGGGCTCGGCTCATACGGCCGCGGTGAAAATTACGTCGCACGCCAGGTCGACCGCTGGTCGAAACAATACCGCGCGTCGGAGACCGAGAAGGTCGACGAGATGGAGCGGCTGATGGAGTGGCTGCCGAACAACCTGCCGCCGGCCGGGCCGGTGCGGGTCGTGCACGGCGATTATCGTCTCGACAATATGATTCTCGCGGCTGACGCGCCGCGCATTCTCGCCGTGCTCGATTGGGAGCTCTCGACCTTGGGCGATCCGCTGGCGGATTTTTCCTATCATCTGATGCAGTGGGACATGCCGCCCTCGGATTCGACCGCGGGCGCCAGCACGTTGCTCGGCCGTGATCTGGCCGCGCTCGGCATCCCGGCGCGGGAAGCCTACGTGGATGCCTACGTGGCGCGCACGGGGCTTGATCCGCGCCCCTATCTGCCGGTCTACCTCGCCTACAATTTCTTCCGCATCACGGCGATCATCCAGGGCATCGTCGGGCGCGTGCGCGACGGCACCGCGACGAGCGAATTTGCCCCCACCCGCGCGCAGATGGTTCGGCCGATGGCGGCGAAGGCGTGGGAATTCGCGCGCGCCGCCGGCGCGAAGTGACCGGTCGCGGCGCGCCCAAGACACTAGCGCTTGCGCTCGGCGGCGGCGGTGCGCGTGGGCTGGCCCATGTCGTCGTCATGGAGGCGCTCGATGAAATCGGCGTGCGGCCGGTCGCGATCGCCGGCAGCTCGATCGGCGCAGCGATCGGCGCCGCCTACGCGGCCGGCCTTTCCGGCAAGGCCATCCGGCGGCATGTGATCTCCCTCGCGCACGGGCGCGGCGAGACCGTCGCGCGGTTATTCGGCGCGCGCGCCGTCACGCTCACGAGCATGATCGCGGCGCCGTTCGGCAATCCGATGCTGCTCGACGCGCAAAAAGTCTGCGCCGCGTTCCTGCCGGCGGCGGTGCCCGACGATTTCGCGCAACTGGAAATCCCGCTGATTGTGCCGGCGACCGATCTTTACGGCCGCAGCGAAGTCGCGTTCGCAGCCGGGCCGCTCAAACCGGCGATCGCCGCCTCGATGGCGGTGCCGGGGCTGATGCGGCCGGTCGAACACGGCGGCCGCGTTCTGGTCGATGGCGCCGCCGTCGATCCCCTCCCGTTCGAGCACCTGCGTTCCCGCGCCGACATGATCCTCGCGGTCGACACCACGGTCGGCCCGATCGCGCCGCGCGGCGTGCCTGACCCGTGGGAAAATCTGTTCGCAACGATCCAGCTGATGAGCCACACGATCGTGCAAGAGAAGCTCAAGCGCGGCGCGCCCGACATCCTGATCCGGCCGGAACTTTCGACCTTCCGCCTGCTCGATTTCCTTCACGCCAGCGCCATCCTGCGTGCCGCCGAGCCGGTCAAAGCCCAGGTGAAGGAAGGGGTGAAAGAACTGATGAAAACGTAGCCGCATGATGCGACCCGCTTTCGCTCACTGCGGGAGCTACGTCGGGCTTGAGGTCCGCCGAAGCGCTGAGCGCTAAGGCGGAAGCGGAATGCCGGTTTTGATCGTATCTACTGTGGACAATCATAACAAGTTTTGTATGAATACGCGCTTATACGTCCTTGATGGATCGGATTGGATTGAACTAGGCGGGCCGTGGCCTCAATGGTCCGGGAGGAGGAACGACGTGACGGATGTAACCGGAATGCTCCAGGGATATCATGTAAGATCATCAGCACCAGTACCGACGCAGTGGCTTGTCGAAATAGACTTAGATAAAGAAACTTACAAGGGAGTCACGGACTCGACTATATGCTTCGCTGTCCTGCAATCGGCCATTCTGACTGCGCGGAAATGGAAAGTTACCCTAGTCGTGGACGATAAAGTCGACAAGATCGAGAGGATCCGTATTGAGGATGATCGGGCAGACATTTGTACGGGGGCGGGCCCTCCTCCCCAGGGGCCTATCCAAAGTTACCTGCCGCTTACACCAACCTTTTTCGGTGATGATAAACCCGACCCCAAGTGGGGTTTTTTCTTCGCCGTGGAGGACAAGTGTACAGAATACAAAGGGCTCAAGCTCGATGTTTATGCAATCATAGAAAGCGCATGGCGGGCCAAGAAGAATGTGATGCTGGAACTGGACAAGGATCTGATCGTAGGCGCCAAAATATCGAACCCATAGTCGCGACGCCGTTCACCGCCGCTCCTTGAAAAAATCCTTCAGCAACTTCGCTGCGTCGGCTTCGCCGATGCCCCCGTAGACTTCCGGCCGATGGTGACAGGTGGGCGAAGCAAAAAAGCGCACGCCGTTGTCGACCGCGCCGCCCTTCTCGTCCGCCGCGCCGTAATAGAGGCGGCGGACGCGCGCAAACGAGATCGCCGCCGCGCACATGGCGCACGGCTCGAGCGTCACGTAGAGGTCGCAGTCGACGAGCCGCTCGGAGCCGAGCGCGGAGGCGGTCGCGTGGATCGCTAGCATTTCCGCATGGGCGGTCGGATCGCGGTCGAGGAGCGTGCGGTTGAACGCGCGCGCGACGATTTCTCCGTCGCGCACGATGACGCAGCCGATCGGTACCTCGCCTGCGGCGACCGCTGCGCGCGCTTCTTCCAGCGCTTCGTCCATGAAGGACATGCCGTTTTCCGTCTGCTATCAGCCATCGTTATCGATGAGTTCGGCCATGCCCCGCAAGCGCGCCAAACGTTCACGTGTGCCGACCGGCCAATCTGGTTCGCAGCAACGTGCGGACGGTGAGCGCGGCACGGTGGGACTCCCTCTGCCCGGAGGGGAGAGGGTTGGGGTGAGGGGGTTCCGATCCGCGGAGAAGCCGAAAACCCCCTCACCCGGATCGCTTCGCGATCCGACCTCTCCCCTACGGGGAGAGGTGAAGGAGCGCGTGGCGAAGGTGATCGCGCGGGCGGGACTTGCCTCGCGGCGCGAGGCCGAAGCGTGGGTCGCCGCCGGACGGGTCGCCGTGAACGGCACGACAATTACATCGCCGGCGCGCAATGTCGGCGCGGCCGACCGCGTCGCCATCGACGGCAAGCCGCTGCCGGTGCGCGAGCGCACGCGGCTCTTTCTTTATCACAAGCCGCGCGGGCTGCTGACGACGCACGTCGACGCGCGCGAGCGGCCGACCATTTTCGCCGCGCTGCCCAAGAACCTGCCGCGGGTGGTTAGCGTCGGGCGGCTCGATCTCAACACCGAGGGCCTGCTGCTGCTCACCAACGACGGCGGCCTTGCGCGCGTGCTCGAACTGCCATCGACCGGATGGCTGCGCCGCTATCGCGTGCGCGCGCACGGCAGCGTGACGCAAGACGCGCTCGACCGCCTGCGCGCCGGCATCACCATCGATGGCGTGCGCTACGGCGCGATCGACGCGACCCTCGACCGTGCGCAAGGATCGAACGTCTGGCTCACCTTTGCGATCCGCGAAGGCAAGAACCGCGAAGTGCGCAACGTGCTCGGCGCGCTCGGGCTGCAGGTCAACCGGCTCATCCGTGTGTCCTACGGGCCCTTCCAGTTGGGCGAATTGCCGGCTGGCGCGGTCGAGGAGGTCAAGACGCGCACGCTGCGCGACCAATTGGGCGAACGCCTGATCGCGCTCGCCGGCGCGGACTTCTCCGCGCCGCCTCGACGGGCGAATTGATGCGCATCGTCGGCGGACGCCTGCGCGGGCGCGCACTCGCCGCGCCGAAATCGGCGGCGATCCGGCCGACCGCGGACCGGCTGCGTGAGGCGCTGTTCAACATCCTCGCGCATGCCTTTGGCGATCCGGTCACGGACGCGCGCGTGCTCGACCTTTTCGCCGGCACCGGCGCGCTCGGGCTCGAGGCGGTCTCGCGCGACGCGGCCTTCGCTTTATTCATCGACGACGCGGCGGAAGCGCGCGCGCTCATCCGCGCCAACGTCGAAGCGCTTGGGCTCGGCGGCGTCACCCGCATCTTCCGCCGCGATGCCACGCGGCTTGGTGAGGCGCATCCGGTCGAGCCGTTCTCCCTGATATTTGCCGATCCGCCCTACGGCCGCGGCCTCGCCGAGAAGGCGCTCGTTGCCGCGCGCGACGGCGGGTGGCTCACGCCGGACGCGCTCCTCATCGTCGAAGAGGCCGTGGACGCGAAATTCGCCGCGCCGGCCGGTTTTGACGAAAGCGAGCGCCGCGCCTACGACGACACGGAATTCATCTTTCTTCACTCGCGCAAATAAATAAGTCGCGAGAGCTCCCGGTCTCGATAGATCGCCCTCTTTTCGCGGGCGATAACGAGAGAGAGAGGCTTTGCTATCGCAAGTGAAGCGGGGGATGCTTCACCGTCGTCCAAACAAACGTTCGATATCCGCCAGCTTGAGCTCGACGTAGGTGGGCCGCCCGTGGTTGCACTGGCCGGAGTTGGGCGTCTCTTCCATCTCGCGCAGGAGCGCATTCATCTCGTCGGGCTTGAGACGGCGGCCCGCGCGCACCGAGCCGTGGCACGCCATGCGCGAGGCAACCGCAAGCAGGCGGCGTTCGAGCGGCAGGGTCTCGTCCCATTCGGCCATGTGCTCGGCGAGGTCGCGCACCAGGGCGGCTGAATCGATTTCGCCGAGCAGCGAAGGCGTCTCGCGCACCGCCACCGCTCCGGGCCCGAACGGCTCGAGCGCGAGCCCGTAGCGCGTAAGTTCCGCGGCCCGCGCGACGAGCGCGTCGACCGCGGCTTCATCGAGTTCGACGATCTCGGGGATGAGCAGGATCTGCCGCGCGACGCCGCTCACGTTAAGGCTTGCCTTCATGCGCTCGTAGACCAGGCGCTCGTGCGCCGCGTGCTGGTCGACGATGACGATGCCGTCGCGCGTCTGGGCAACGATGTAGGTCTCGTGCACCTGGGCGCGGGCGGCGCCGAGCGGCCGATCGATGAGTTCGGACGCCGGCTCGATGGCCTGCGCGCGCGCATCGGCGGCGGGCGCGCCGGTCGCAAACGCCGCCTGGGCGGCTTCGGCAAAGCCCATGCCGGCGGCGCCGCGGGCGAGCGGCCGCGCCGGCGAGCGTGTCCAGTCCCAGCCGGCCGGGCGCGGCGCGGCCGCCGGGCGCAACGCGGTCACGGTGGCGCTGCCGACGGTCGTTGCCGCGCGCCTGGTCTCGCGCGCGAGCGCCTCCTGGAGCGCACGCACCATGAGCGCACGGATGAGTCCAGGCTCGCGAAAGCGCACCTCGGTCTTCGCCGGGTGCACGTTCACGTCGACCTCGCGCGGGTCGATGCTCACAAACAAAGCAACGATCGGATGCCGGTCGCGCGGCAGGTAATCGGCGTAGGCGGCGCGCACGGCGCCGACCAGCAATTTGTCGCGCACCGGGCGGTCGTTGACGAAGAGATACTGCCCGAGCGCATTGGCACGGCTGAGCGTCGGCAGCGCGGCGAAGCCCTCGATCTTCAGCCCGTCACGGCCACCCGCGATCTCGACCGCGTTGCCGCGGAACTCGGGTCCCAGCACGTCGACGAGACGGGCGAGCCGCCCGACCGCGCCGGGCATTGCCGCCGCCCAGGCGACCGGCGGGCGCTCCTCGAGCGCGAGCGAGAACGCCACGTCCGGCCTGCTCATGGCAAGGCGGCGCACCGCCTCGCGCAACGCCTCGGCCTCGGCGCGGTCGCTCTTGAGGAACTTGAGCCGCGCGGGCGTGGCGTAAAACAGGTCGCGCACCTCGACCCGCGTGCCGCCGCCGAGCGCTGCCGGCTTCACCGCGGATTTCACGCCGCCCTCGACCAGGATCGACCAGGCGTTGAGCTCGCTTGCGTGACGCGTGGTGATCGAGAGCCGCGCCACCGCGCCGATCGAAGGCAGCGCCTCACCGCGGAATCCGAGCGTGCGAATATCAAGCAGATCGTCGGCACCGAGCTTCGAGGTGGCGTGCCGCTCCACCGCAAGCGCGACATCGTCCCGCGTCATGCCCTCACCGTCGTCGGAGACGCGAATGAGGCGCCGGCCACCGCCGTCGGCCACGATCTCGATGCGCCGGGCGCCGGCGTCGAGCGCGTTCTCGACGAGTTCCTTGACGACGCTCGCCGGTCGCTCGACCACCTCGCCGGCGGCGATGCGGTTGACGATGCTTTCGGTGAGCTGGCGAACGGGCATGCGGGCCCCGCGAGTCGGACAGGTGAGTTTACCTCACTCCTCCGCCGCCGGCTTGTTCGCGCGCAAGCGCTTGAGGCCGGAACGGCGCTTCTTCGTCTCCAACCGCGCCCGCCGCGCGCGCGCCGGCACCCGCGTGGGCCGGCGCGGAACCGGCGGCGCCGCCGCGCGGCGGATCAGCTCGATGAGCCGCTCTCGCGCATCCTCGCGATTGCGCGCCTGGGTGCGAAAGCGCTGCGCCGTGATCACCAGCACGCCGTCGGCGGTGAGCCGCTTGCCGGCCACGTGGGCAAGCCGGACGCGCACATCCCCCGGCAGCGCCGAACGGTTCACGTCGAAGCGCAGCTGGACCGCGGTCGCGAGCTTGTTGACGTTCTGGCCGCCCGGACCAGACGCGCGGATGAAGCTTTCCTCTAAATCGCGTTCATCGATCGCGATCGTGCCGGTGATGCGGATCATGGGCCTGCCGTAGGATGGGTTGAGCGGACGCGAAACCCATCGCTGACCCAAACCGACCGATGGGTATCGCCGCGCTACGCGCGGCTCAACCCATCCTACGGAAGAATCAGCCGCCCGAGCCGGACGCCGTCAGGTCCTTCGAGGTGACGCCCTGCGGCCGGCCCACGACGGTGACGAGCATCTTGCCGTCGAGCAGGCGCTTGGCCAAGCGCTGGGCATCGGCCCGGGTGACCGCATCGATCATGCCGTTGCGCCGATCGATGTAGTCGATGCCGAGGTTGTCGAGCTGAATCTGCACGAGCTGCGCGGCGATCTTCGTCGAGGTGTCGAAATACAGGCCGTAGGAGCCCTTGAGGAAAGATTTGGTCTTTTCGAGCTCCTGCTCGGTCGGCCCGTTCTCGGCGAGCTTTTTCATCTCCTGATCGATGATGTCGAGCGTATCGGCGGTGCGATCGGCGCGTGTCGCCGTGCTGCCGCTGATGAGCTGCGCATGCGCCAGCGGCACCAGGCCGGTCGAGACGCCGTACGCCAAGCCGCGCTTCTCGCGCACCTCGGTATAGAGGCGCGACGACATCGCACCGCCGCCGAGGATGTGATTGACGAGATAGGCGGCGAAGAAATCCGGATCGTTGCGGGCGATGCCCGGTCCGCCGAACATGATCACCGACTGCGGCACGTCGAGATCGACGACGATGCGGCGGCCTAGCCCCTGCGGATCCGCGGCCGGAACGGGAGCAAGCTCGGCCTGCGCGGGCAGCGCGCCGAACGCCTTGTCGATGAGACGCCCGGCGGTCGCCGCGTCGATATCGCCGACGATCGCGATCTTGAGGGTGGAGCGCGCGAATACGCGGTGCGCATAGTCACGTAAATCGCCGATGGTGATGCGCGCCATGGAATCGAGCGTGCCGTTCACCGGCCTGCCGTACGGATGGTTCGGGAACGCCGCGTGCCACCACGCGTCGCTGGCGAGGTCGCCGGGCGAGGTGGTTGCGCGCCGCAGGTCGGTGAGAATCTGCGTGCGGATGCGCTCGACCGCGTCGGTGTCGAAGCGCGGCGCGGTAAGCGAGAGCCGCAAGGTATCAAAGGCGAGGTCGCGGTTGGCGGTGAGCGTGCGCAGCGAGCCGCGGAAGTGATCGCGGTTGGCCGTGAACGACAGTTCGATCGCGTTGTCCTCGAGCCGCTTGTGATAGGCCGCCGCGTCAAGGTCGCCGGCGCCTTCGTCGATGGTCGACGCGACCAAGTGGGCGACGCCGGCCTTGTCGGCCGGATCCTCGTTGGCCCCGCCAACCATCGCAAAGTCCATGGCAACGAGCGGCACCGACGGCTGACGCACCAGCCATGCTTCGATGCCGCCGGGGCTGATCACGCGCTCGATCGCGGTCGCACCGGCGGGACCGGCGGCGAGCGCGAGCAGGACAAGAGCAAACAGCGCGCGGCGCATGACGCCGTATCCCCCGTAAAGCGTCATGAACGTTTTTCCTCGCTCTGCTTGAGATCGTGGACCAGATAACCGGTCACCGACCGGCGCGAATCGAGCCAGTGGCGGGCCGCCGCGTTCACTGCCTCGGCGGTCACCGCGCGCAGCCGCTCCGGGCGGCTCTGCACTTCCTCGACGCTCGAACCGGTGGTGAGCGCGGCGCCATAAAGCCGCGCCAGCGATGACTGATTGTCCTGCGCGTAGACGTAAGCGGCGATCATGCGGTTCTTGGCGCGTTCGATCTCCTCGGGGGTCAGACCCTTCTCGATCACTTCGGCGATGACGCCGTCGATCGCGTCTTCGAGCTGGTGCAAGGTCACGCCGGGCCGCGGCGTGCCGTAAACGCCGAGGCGCGACATGTCGAGCGAGGCGTCCTGGTACCAGGCGCCGGCATCGGCCGCGAGACCCTTTTCGGCGATCAGCTCGCGATAGAGGCGGCTGGTCGAGCCGCTGCCGAGCGCGTGAACGAGAACCTCGATCGCCTCGGCCTCGCCCGGCTGGGCGGTCGCGATCGAGGGAACGAGATAGCTGCGCTGCAGGCTCGCCTGGGCGACGCGCTGATCGGCGAGGACGAGGTGGCGCACCGCGCTCGGTTCGGGCTGGGGTTCGCCCGGGCGCACGCGCGGCCCGATTGCGGCACGCTGGGCGACCTTGCCGTAGGTCGCCTCGGCCATTTGTTTTGCTTCCTCCGCCGACACGTCGCCGGCGACGACGACCACCGCGTTGTTCGGCGTGTAGAAACGGCGATAGAACGCGAGCGCATCCTCCCGGGTGAGCTTCACGATCTCGTTCCGCCAGCCGATAACCGGACGATGATAAGGATGGTTGAGATAGAGCGCGGCCGTGACCTGTTCGCCGAGACGCGCACCGGGATCGTTGCCGACCCGCATGTTCCATTCTTCGAGCACGACCTGCAGCTCCGGAAGCACGTTTTCGTCGGTGAGCACGAGACCGGTCATGCGGTCGGCTTCGAACTCCATGAGGCTCGCGAGGTGCTCACGCGAGGTGCGCTGAAAGAAGGCGGTGAAGTCGTTCGAGGTGAACGCGTTCTCCTGCCCGCCGATGGTGGCGAGCGTTTGAGAGAAGCGGCCGGCCGGGTTCTTGGCGGTGCCCTTGAACATCAGATGTTCGAGGAAATGCGCGAGCCCGGATTGTCCCGGCGTCTCGTCGGCGGAGCCCACCTTGTACCAAATCATGTGGGTGACGACCGGCGCGCGATGATCCGGGATCACCACCAGCTCGAGCCCATTGGTCAAGGTGTAGTGGGCGACGCTTGCGGCCTGCGCGGTCTGCGCCGGCCCGGGCAAGGCGTGCGCCGCAACGGCCAGGGCGAACGCACTCGCGATGAGCAAGATCGAACGGATCGGCGCTCGGCCGATGAAATGAGCTACCTTCATGCAACCTCGTTGGGCGCGTACGTGAGCACGCGCCGAGCTGTCCGCATTTCGTGATGACGCGATATCAGGCGCCGATCAGCACCGGGCGTTCGCGGCGCCACTAGTGCCCCGATTCCGAAGTTCGCATCATTTTGCGCACCTAGCGGCTTACTGCCCCCCACCGACGGCCCTGTCCTTGATCTGGGGCATTTCCTGGACCGAATTGTTCTTTGGCATGCCCACGCCATAGGGGTAATTGGGCGACGGTGTCTGGTAGCCGGTCGGCGGCTGAATGAGATTCGTGCGCGCCGGCTCGCCGGCGAACGGCTGCTGCTCGGCCTTGTAGCCGAACAGATTGCCGAAGCCGGGAAAACCGAGTTCGGTCGGGCTGAAGTTGCGGCCGGGATCCTTATTGGCGTTGGGATCAGGGGCGGTTACGCGCTCCGACTGCCCGCCCGGAATGGCTCCGTTGCGCAATGCATCGGGCGAAATCGGCGCCACGCGTTCGGGCGACTCCATGTTGCGCGTGGCGACCGACCCGTTCACAAAAGGCTTCGCCTGTTTGACCGGCTTGCGCTTGTCGGGATCGTTCGGCCAGGCCGGGTTGTTGATTGTGGTCGCGTCCTGGGGCGGCGGAAGGTCGCGGCTCGGTGGGATCACGAGCGGCGAGCGCTCGCGGAAGTCGATGCGATCCTTATCGACGTCGGCGCCCATGCCTTTCAGGATGTTCTTGATGATCTTCTGCTCGATCGTGTCCTCGTCTTCGTCGTCGCCGGCGAAGGCCGCAACGCCCGCGCCAAGAATGAGGGTGAGGCCGAGAAGGCCGCCGAGCACGGCCCGGCTGACAGGCTTCATCCTGTTCCGCATGAGCACTATCCCGTCCCCGTTGCGCGCAAGGCGCGCCGATATGGCCGCGCGGGTTCGCGCCAGCCGCCCCTGCCGTGGGCAATAGGTTGCGATCAGGGCACTTTTGCGGCGCGATCCGGACGCACCGATTCATACAGAAGACCGAGGACTCCCGCAACGATTGCAGCATCCGCAAGATTAAAGACATACCAATCGCGGTCGATGCCGCCGATCACCGCATGCAGCCGGATAAAATCGATCACGGCACCACCCTGGGCGAGGCGATCGATGGCGTTGCCGACTGCCCCGCCGATGATGAGGCCGAGCGCAAGGCCGGACAGCCGGGAGCCCGCACGGGCGAGCCACGCGATGAGGAAAACCACGGCCACCGCGGTCAAACCGAGCAGCGCCCAGCGCGCGGAGCCGCCCAGCCACTGGAACCAGCCGTACGAGATGCCGTAGTTGCGAACCAGCACGAGTTCCACCACGGGCGCGAGCGCTACCCGGCCGCGATCGGCGAGATCGAAGCCGTAGAGCAGCCACAGCTTGAGCGCCTGATCGAGCACGCAGACGATCGCGGCTGTCGCAAGGCCGAGCGCGGTGAACGGGCCGCGCAGTTGGGACAACAAGTCGCGGCTGGCCACGGCGTTACTGGGCGGCATGGCGCAGCGCGTCCCATTCGCGCAGCGCCAGGGCGTCGCGCGGGGATACATCAGGGTAGTCCGGGTCGGAACCGACAGTCGGGAGAATCTTCCATGAACGGGCGCACTTGCGTCCCTCGGCGCGCCGCGGCTCGACTGCGACGCCCGCGACTTCCTCGAGCCGGAATGCTCCGGGTGGCCCCTCCCCTTCGACAACGCTCACGGCCGAGGTGATTGCGACCTCCGCCATGTCGACATCCTCAAGGGCGGCGAGAAGCTCGCGGTCGGAAACGTAGATCACCGGCGCGGCTTCGAGCGATGAGCCGATGCGTTTTGCTGCGCGCTCGATTTCAAGCGCGCCGGTAACGACCCGCCGCACCAGCCGCACCTTGCGCCATTTCTGCGCGAGCTCGTCGTCGCGCCAGTTCGCCGGCACCTCGGGAAAAAGTTCGAGGTGGACGGAGTCCGCGGAAGGATAACGCGCGAGCCACGCCTCCTCGGTCGTGAAGCACAGCATCGGGGCAAGCCAGAGCACCGTGCAGCGGAACAGATGATCGAGCACGGTGAGGCAGGCCTTGCGCGTGACCGAGGAGACCGGGTCGCAGTAGAGCGCGTCCTTGCGCACGTCGAAATAAAACGCCGAAAGATCCGACGTCATGAACGCGTTGAGCGCGGCGAAGATGCGCTTGTAATCGAACGCGACGTAGGCTTCGCGCACCAGCGCATCGAGTTCGGCCAGCCGATGCAGCATCAGCCGCTCGAGCTGCGGCATCGCCGCCGGTGCGACCCGATCCTGCTCGCGGAAATGCGCGAGGTTGCCGAGCATCCAGCGGATGGTGTTGCGCAGCTTGCGGTAGGTCTCGACGTTGGTCTTGAGGATTTCCGGGCCGATGCGCAGGTCGTCGGCATAGTCCGACGCGCACGCCCACATGCGCAGGATATCGGCGCCCGAGCGTTCCATCACGTCCTGCGGCGCGACCGTATTGCCGAGCGACTTCGACATTTTGCGCCCGTGCTCGTCGAGCACGAAGCCGTGGGTGAGCACGACGTCGAACGGCGCGACGCCGCGCGTGCCGCAACTTTCGAGCAGCGACGATTGGAACCAGCCGCGATGCTGGTCCGAGCCTTCGAGATACATCACCGTGTCCGGCCCACCGTCGCGTTTGCGCCTGGCTTTGAGGTCCGCGCGCACTTCAAGCGTGAATGCGTGGGTCGAACCCGACTCGAACCAGACGTCGAGAATGTCGTCGACCTTGCTCCACTCGGCCGGGTCGTAGTCGGGCTTGAGGAAACGTTCGGCGGCGCCCGGCGTGAACCACGCATCGGAGCCTTCGCGCCTGAACGCGTCGGCGATGCGCGCGTTGACGGCCTCGTCCTTGAGAATCTCCACACTGCCGTCGACGCGCTCGCGCACGAACACCGTGATCGGCACGCCCCAGGCGCGCTGGCGCGAGATCACCCAGTCGGGCCGGCTCTCGATCATGCCGGTGATGCGGTTCTCGCCTTGCGGCGGCACCCAGCGCGTTTGTTTGATCGCGGCAAGCGCGCGATGGCGCAGCGTGTCGCCGAGCCCCGCGATGCCCTGGTCCATGGCGATGAACCACTGCGGCGTGTTGCGGAAGATCACCGCCTTCTTCGAGCGCCACGAGTGCGGATATTGATGCTTGAGCCGCCCGCGTGCGACCAACATGCCATTATCAGTGAGCACCTTGAGCACGGCGGCGTTGGCGTCGCCCTTCTCACCCTGATCGGTGATGATGCGACGCCCCATGAAACCGGGGGCGCCGGCGGTGAAATAACCATCGCCATCGACTGTGTACGGGATCGTCGTGTTGATGCCGCGAGCAGCGAGCTTCGCTGCATTCGCGGTCCAGATTTCGAAGTCCTCGCGGCCGTGGCCGGGCGCGGTATGCACGAAGCCGGTCCCCGCGTCGTCCGACACATGATCGCCGTCGAGGAACGGGACCGGAAAGCGGTAGCCCTCGTCGAAGCCGGCGAGCGGATGAACGGCGACTTTGCCGGCGAAAAACTCCGGCCCGATCGTCTCGCGTCGCTCATATCCCGTGACGCGCGCCTGTTTCATCACGTCGGCCGCGAGCGCATCGGCGAGGATCAAGCGATCGCCCGGCTTTGCCCAATTGTCGACAGGCGCCTCGACGACCTCATAAACGCCGTAGCCGATCTTCGACGAGAAACTGATCGCGCGGTTTCCGGGGATCGTCCACGGTGTGGTGGTCCAGATGACGACAGCGGCCTCGCGCGGGCTCGGTGAATCGGCCAAACGTCCGGCGTAGTTGTCGAGCGGCTCGCGCACGGGAAACTTCACCCAGGCGGTGTCGGAGACGTAATCCTCGTATTCGACCTCCGCCTCGGCGAGCGCGGTCTGCTCGACCACTGACCACATGACTGGCTTCGAGCCGCGGTAGAGCGTGCCGTTCGCCGCGAACTTCATTAGTTCGCGCGCGATCTGCGCCTCCGACGGATAATCCATGGTGGCATAGCGGCCGGCCCAGTCGCCCTCGACGCCGAGCCGCATGAACTCGCTGCGCTGGACGTCGATCCAGTGATCGGCAAAGGCGCGGCACTCGCGCCGGAACTCGATGATCGAGACCGCCTCTTGGTTATGCGCGCGCCCGCTCTCGTCCTTGGACCAGCCTTTGGTCCGGCCCTTGGCGCGATATTCCTCCTCGACCTTCCATTCGATCGGCAGGCCGTGGCAGTCCCAGCCCGGCACGTAGTTGGAATCGAAGCCGAGCATCTGCTGCGAGCGCGTCACCACGTCCTTGAGGATTTTGTTGAGCGCGGTGCCGATGTGAATGTTGCCGTTGGCGTAGGGCGGCCCGTCGTGAAGGATGAAGCGCGCGCGGCCGGCCGCCGCCCGGCGCAGGCGGCGGTACATGTCGAGACGGCGCCAGCGCTCGAGCAGTTCGGGCTCCTTCTGCGGGAGCCCGGCGCGCATGGGAAAATCCGTCTGCGGCAGAAAAAGCGTCGCGCTGTAGTCGCGGGCGTCGGTCATGGCGGATCGTCGAAGGCTTGAGGTTGCGGTCAGGGCGCGGCCATCCCGGTCTTGCGCCCTCAAATCAGGCGCAAGCCGGGCCGATAATGATTCGCCGGACCGATATCGATGCGCGCACAACCATGCGGCGGTTCCTATCAGGCAAGAAGCGAATAGTGAATAGCGAATAGCGAATGGTGAACGGTGGCCTACTATTCGCTATTCGCCATTCGCTATTCGCCGATTAACGGCCCGATCGGCGGAAATGCGTCGGGCGCCCGCGCGAGCACCGCACGCGCCAGGCGGCTGTCGTCGTCCATGTGGCGGATCAGGTCTTCGATGCCGTCGAAGCGCAGTTCCGCGCGAATCCAACCGATGAAGGCGACGTCGAGCGTGCGGCCGTAAAGCTCGCCGGAAAAATCGAACACGTGCACTTCCAGCAGTGGTGCGCCGTCGCCGAACGTGGGCCGGCGCCCGAAGTTGGCGACGCCGTCGAACACGCGACCGTCGAGCCCGACGCGTACCGCATAAATGCCGTGCTTGAGGGCGCAGGCCGGGTCGAGCTGCATGTTGGCGGTGGGGTAGCCGAGATCACGGCCGCGCTTGTCGCCGTGGATCACCGTCGCGGTGACGAACCATGGATAACCGAGCAATTCCGCCGCCTCGACGACGCGGCCGGCGGTAAGCGCGGCGCGGATGACGCTCGACGACACCGGACGCCCCTCGTCCTCGAGCGGCGGCATGATGTCGACCGGAAAGCCGAGGCGCCGGCCCATTTCAGCGAGGAAGGCCGGGGAGCCGCCGCGGTTCTTGCCGAAATGAAAGTCGAACCCGATGGTGGCGCCGGCGATCGCAAGCCGTTCCACCAATACCTTGGTGATGAAGGTTTCGGCGGAGAGCGCCGCCAGCGCCTTGTCGAAGCTCATCACCAGGACGCCGTCGAGCCCGGTCGCAGCGAGGAGCCGCAGCTTCGCCTGCGCATCGGTGAGCCGGAACAGCGGCTCGTCCGGACGCAGCACCAGCCGCGGGTGCGGCTCGAAGGTAACGCCCGCCGCCGGGCGCTTGAGGCCGCGCGCGCGTTCGAGTGCCGCCGCCACCACCGCCTGATGCCCGCGGTGGACGCCGTCGAAATTGCCGATCGCGACGACCGCGCCGAGCAGCCGGTCGAGGCCGGGCGCATCGAAGCCGGGCGCGCCGTCGCGCACCACGATGAACGGCCGCGCCGGTTTGGTGAACACGGTCATGCGAACCGGTGGTCAGACGCGCGCGGCGCCAAGTCAAGGGATGAGACGGATTGAAAGGCAGCCCTCCGGCGCCGAACCGCGTTGTTTTGTACGGAAAAGTCCCGCGAGTCGGGTGATTAACCCTATGTTCAACCGCGCTTGCTAGGGTCCGATGGTGGGGGAGGGCCGGATCCGGCCGTCCAGGGACTATACAGCCGAGCTCGTCAGAACGACGGGAGCGCGCGACACGGTGCGGCAGGCACCGGGCGCTGGGGCGCGCAACGGAGCGGGAGCCATGGCAGTCGATCTGTCGATGCCGATCCTCGTGGTCGACGACTACAACACGATGATCCGCATCATCCGCAACCTTCTCAAGCAGCTCGGGTTCGAGGACATCGACGACGCCAACGACGGTTCTGCCGCGCTCAACAAGATGCGCGGCAAGCGCTACGGCCTGGTGATTTCCGATTGGAACATGGAGCCGATGACCGGCTACGAGCTGCTCAAGGAAGTCCGCGGCGATCCCGGGCTTTCCAAGACGCCGTTCATCATGGTCACCGCGGAGTCGAAAACCGAGAACGTGATCGCGGCCAAGAAGGCGGGCGTCAACAACTACATCGTCAAGCCGTTCAACGCCCAGACGCTCAGGACCAAGATCGAGGCCGTGTTCGCCGAGTAAGCCGTCCCGCCGGCTAGTGTCCCGATTCCGAAGTTCGCCTATGTTTGCAGCACGCTCGGAAGCGAACTTCGGAATCGAAGGACACTAGCAACTCTGTAGTTTCTAGTGCCGCTTTGAACCCGAAGTTCGCAATCGGATTCGCGGCAAATGTGGTGCGAAGTTCGGGTTCGCGGCACTAGCCGGGGATCAACCCTGGCGCTTTGACGGGTCGACAGGGAGCCCGGCGATGGCCGTCGCCATCCAGCAACATCACGACCGGATCGCCGCGTATCTCAAAAAGAAGCTCGGCGCCGACGTCTCGCTCGCCGATGTCATCGCGCTCGCCGAGATCACGGCGCAATCGCTCCAGAGCGTATTCGAGACGATGGACAGCGCGGTCCATCGCGAGCTGCGCGAGATCGCTGCCTACATCGCGGCAATGAAAGCCGAGATCGCCGGGCTGCATTTCAACGAGCTCAAGCACACGCGCATCCCGGCGGCCGGGCAGGAACTCGACGCCATCGTCAAAGCGACCGAGGCGGCGTCCAACACGATCATGGAATGCGCCGAAGCGGTGCTCGCGGCGGATGCGAGCGACCCGGCGTTCAAGTCCATGGTCGATGAGCAAATGCTGATCGTGTTCGAAGCCTGCTCGTTCCAGGACATCACCGGCCAGCGCGTCGCCAAGGTGATCGAGACGCTCAAGCACATCGAGGCGCGGGTCGCGCGCTTTTCCGATGCGCTGCGGGTGCGCGACACGGCCGGCTTCGTCAGCGAAGCCGAGCGCACCAGCGCCGAGCGCAAGGAGCGGCTGCTGCTCAACGGGCCGGCGCTCGACGGCAACGAGCGCCAGAGCGAAGTCGACCGGCTGTTTGCGAAGTGAATCCCTCCCCCTGCGGGCGAGGGATTTACCACACCAGCCGGTGCATCACCGCCGCCGGCGCCGAGCCGGCGTCGGCAAAAATCACCGCCAGCGCGCCGGGATCGGGCGCGTGCCGGCCGCCCAATTCCTCGGCGTGGATGCCGGCCGTGACGAACAAACAGTCGATTCCGGCCCGCGTGGCGCCGGTGAGATCCGTGCGCACGGAATCGCCGATGGCCAGCACCCGCGCGCGTGGCACTTCTTCCCCGCGAACCGCGGCGATCTGCGCGAAGGCTTGGTCATAGATCGGCGCGTGCGGCTTGCCGGCGTAGAGCACCTTGCCGCCCAGGTGAGCGTAACGATCGGCGATGGAGCCGGCGCAATAAACGAGCTTATCGCCGCGCTCGACCACGAGATCGGGATTGGCGCACACCATGAACAGCTTGCGCGCACGCAGGCGGGCGAGAATGTCGGCGTAGTCGTCGGGGGTCTCGCGCTCGTCCTCATAGAGCCCGGTGCAGACGCAATAGTCGGCGGCTTCGAGCGCGCCGAACCGGATCGGCAGACCGTCGAAGATCGTATGGTCGCGTTCCGGGCCGATCAGGAAAACCGTATCGCCGGGATGCCCCCGCAGAAACGCGCGGGTCACGTCGCCGGAGGTGGCGAGGCCGTCATAGGATTCGCGCGGGACGTGGAGGCGATCGAGCGAGCGCACCACCCACTCGCCGGGCCGCGGCGCGTTGGAAATGAGGATCACGGTGCCGCCGACGGCGCGAAAGCGCGCGAGCGCGTCGCAGGCGTCGGCATGGGCGGCGACGCCATTGTGCACGACGCCCCAGACGTCGCACAGCACCGCGTCGTAGCGGGAGGCGAGCGTCGAGAAATGGGCGGTCAGTGCGGGAATTTCAGACATCAGGGATCGGGGAGCAGGGATCACGCCTTAGCACACAGTCGAACCACAATCACACGTTCCCGCGCGTGCGAAAGCGACTTGCCGGCTCTGGACTGCGCGCTGCTGTCTCGTTCCGGACGCCTGTTTCCTGAGTCCTGATCCCTGATACCCGGCTCACGAGCTGCCCCTCCCCGCCCCGGCGCGGCGCCTCGGGTTCGACCACCGGCGCACGGCGCGCGCCCGCCGCGGTCGGATCGGCGAGTCCCTGCAGCACCTCCGCGCGCACCGGCCGCGGCGGCGAGAACAGAAAGCCCTGGCCGAAGCGCACGTCGAAGTCGAGCAGATCGACCACCGTGCCTTCGCTCTCGATCTTCTCAGCGATCAGGTCCACGCCGAAGCGCCCGAGCAGATCGGAAAAATCGGCGGGATGGATGTCGGCGGCGGCCGTCGCGGCGCGCGCCATCAGCAAGTTCGCTGGCACCTTGACGAATCGGAAGCCGCGTGCGGCAAGTTCGCGCGGCTCGATCTTGAGGTCCGTCACCCGGTCCATGGAGAAGCGGAAACCGAGCTGCGCCAGCGCGGCGAGGCTTTCCTGCTCGATCGGCCCCATGGCGCGCACCGCGGTTTGCGAAAACTCGAATACCAGCGCGGCGGCGAGCGCGCGGTTTGCCTCCATGAACTCGGAGAACTGCGGGAAGTTCGCGGAATCGATCAGCGTGTCGGGGGCGATGTTGCAGAACAGGCCGATCTCGCGGTTCTTGGCGGCGAGCCGGCGCACCACCTGCACGCAGCGGAACAGCATCACGTTGTCGATCATCGGCATGAGGCCGCCGCTCTCGGCGATCTCGAGGAAATCCGCGGGCTGCAGCAATTCGCCGTCGTCGGAGCGCAGCCGCGCGAGCGCCTCGTAGTAGCGCACCTTGCGCTGGGGCAGGGTGACGATCGGCTGGAGATAAAGGTCGACCCGGTTCGCCTCGACGGCGCGGCAGAGGAGCGCGACGACGTCGCCGCGAGTCATGCCCTTGAAACGGCCGCCGGCGGGGCGCTTCTGGTCGCTCTCGGGCTCGCCCAATTCGGCGCGGTCGACGGTCTTTGCGGTTTCGGGCCCCGGGGCGGCGGGCGCAACGGCAGGCGCGGCGACCGTTCGGGTCACTCCCGTGAGCACCGCCTCATGGGCGGCGACGGAATCGGCGAGTTCCTTGAACAAGCCGCCGAGCACGCCGATTTCCGCCGACAGCGGGTCGGCGAGCGCGCGAATATGATCGGGGGAGCGTGCCACCTCGGTCTCGGCCGCGGAGAGGCGGCGCCCGATGTCGGCGACCTGCCGCGCCAGATCGGCGGTGCCGCGGGAAAGGTCGGCAATCTGGTCGCCCACGTCGGCGCGGTCGCGCGCGCGGGCGGTGAGCGCGTTAAAGAGCGCCAAACCGGTGAGCACCGCGACGGCGACCACCGCGGCCTCGATCCGCAGGAAGCCGTAATAGAGATAAAGTACTGCGCCGACCGAGCCGGCGATCAGCACCATGCAGACGGCGAGGAAGACGGCCTGAAGGCGCGCCATCGCGAAGCCCCTGCCCGGTGCGCGAAGGCCTCGAAGTGATTCGCGCGAACACCGTGCCGGGACAATGTCCATGAGCGGGGCCGGAGGTGCAAGCGAGTTTGCGCGGGCGGGTAGAGGGCTGCATCATCCGGCGAGCGCGAGCGAGCCCAGCGGAACCAAGTTAGCGGCCCGACGATCTGACCGCATCCTGCCGATTGGCGAAGCGTAGTACGGCTCCCACGGCGTCATTGTTAAACAGGAAAACGTCTCAATTGGCTTCCAAAAGCAGTCTCGGATTTTCGACGGCGGAGTCGCGGGCGCCGACGGCAAGACGCACATTCTCCCTAAACCATTTAGCCCTACTCCGCACACCTTCCGCGGTCTTGTCCTCTAAAATCACGAATCCATAGCGCTGGCGAAAGCTCTCGAGCGCCTGCACTTGATCGCCGGGCTGGAGATCAAGATGCCATCGCACAACACCGCCTCTGCTGTGCAGCTCTTCCAAACCTTCGACCCGCTCGAGCGCGCCCGATGTCCTGGCGTATAGTGCGAACATTCCATAGTGGGCGCGCGGCTCCCTCCTTTCCGCTTTGACCGTTGTTCCAACAGCCAACGCAATACTGATTTCTGTGAGATCATGGCCATAACAACGTGAAATCAAATCCACCACGTGCAGCCCTGGGGGACGCGCCGCGCATTCAATTACATAAGGTACGTTGCTGCGCATATGGATTTCGACGTGGAACAAGCTATTTCGAATTCCGACGGCACGCACGCACTCTTGTACGGCCGTTTCAGCCGAGCGCATCTGCTCAGGCGTCAGCAGTGCGGGCAGCAAATGACCGGTGACGACAAAATTCTTCTCCGTGATCTTTTCACAAAAATTTAAAATCACTATTCGCTCGTCCTGAGCATAACCCTCGGCACTCAATTCGAGGCCACCGACAAATTCCTCGAGGATGGCATCGCGCGAAAGCGGATACGGCACTACCACGGCGCAAGGATTCGATTGGATGGCCTTCCAGGCCTCGGCGAGCTGGCAGCGCGTGGTCACGCGAAATACGTTCACACTTGCTGCAAAGTCGACCATCTTGACCATGCAATCTCGGCCAAAGCCTTCCCAGGCCCGCTCGGCTTCATCAAAGGTTCCGGCGACCAGAAATCGCGGCGTATGAACCTGCCGATCGGCGAGACGCCTCTTCATCGAAGTCTTCAACTGCTGGCAAATGGCGTCCTCAGGTGGGGAATAATCAAAGCCCAGCCTGCGCCCTGCCTCAAACGTGACGGGTACATAAGGGTCATCGCCCGGAATGAGACCGGCAATCTCGCCGTGAAATGGCTCCAGGGCTGCGATGATCGAGGACGCGGAGCCGGTATCGCATTGCACGAGCTCATCAATTGCACTCGCGTTGGATGCTTCCAGCTCACGATTATATTCGGCTTCTCCCAGGCGACAGGCGGTTGGGTCCCGAGTCAGGACAAGTGTCCGATAACCCAACCGTTTGCTTACGATCAGATAGCGATAGAATGAAACCTGAGGGTCGACTATGACCAGGTGCATGGCTCTTCAGGACTTGTTGTTGACGCGGTTGCTGATGAACGCACGAACGTCGCGGCTGCCACCGACAATGGTGATCCGTCCGTCCCATTCCGGAAACTGACTAAATGATCCGTGGCTTGTACTACCTGATACCAAGCGCACTGGAACATGCAGTCTAATTGCAATTGCCACGCTTGCGCCTGATGCTTGGCGAAATCGCGAGGCTGCGGCACTTTAGGAGGGTGCAGCGTGCACGACGAAAAAGAGCTTGCATGACGCAGGTAGGAGGCACCCGGCTCGCGCATGGCAACGCCGCACGCGCGAGGTCACTGCCACACTGACGGCCATTGCGCATGCATCCCACGGAGGCTTCGATGACAAAAAAGCGCATTCTCGTAATTCTCCCCGTCAATAACCAGACAAACGGCGAGGGCATTTTAGAGGAGCTTGCGTCGGCCATTGCGCCGGATTTTGAGCTCGAGCTGCGACGCTTGGCCGATGGTGAGCCTTTTATCGACAACCGCTATGAAGAGGCCGTCAACACTCGGGCGATACTCGTACTTGCCAAAGCGGCCGAGAAAGAGGGCTATGACGGGATATTTATCAATTGCTTTGGCGAACCTGGTGTCGAGGCTGCACGCGAGTTAGTAAAGATTCCGGTCATCGGCGGGTTTAGACCGGCACTCCTGGCGGCGAAGCTATTGGCCCAGACCTATTCGATCATTACCATTACAAAAAATTCCGTACCGATTGTCCGCAGCTTGGCGAACTGGCTCGGCGTCATGCCTGCCTCAATCCGCGACATCAACATGCATATTCTCCAGTTGCATGACAGAAAGCAGCTTGTCGAGCGGTTGGTCGATCAAAGTACGAAGGCCATTGTCGAGGACGGAGCCGAGGCAATCGTGCTCGGATGCACCGGCATCAGCGGATTGTCGGATACCATAGCAGAGGCGCTCGCGGCCGCGGGTAAGCCGGCACCCGTGATAGATCCCGGCAAAGCGGCAGTGGGCTTCTTACAGGCGCTTATCCGTGCGCAGATCTCACAAAGCCGTCTCACCTATGCGAAGCCAATGGATATGAGGGAGCTCGTGTTTCAGCTGCACCATCATCATTCGACTGACTCTTACCTTCCCTCCTGACGAGCCGGCAAACACGAGAGCCGCAGACTTGATGCTCGTTTTGAGTCGGAATTTCCATAGACATGAAACGAACTCCGACCGACTTGACGGCGCTGCTCGGTTCGGTTGTTTTGGAGAGCCAGTCATGACCCACTACGTGTCGGACGCCTACAAGCTTGTTGCGGAACAGATGTTCCAACGCCATTATGAGTTGCCGATCCGCGCTCATGCGGAGCGCTATACCTTTTTTGAGATGTTAGGCGACTGCAGCAGCACTTCGGTCCTCGAATTAGCCTGCGGCGAAGGATGGTACCCGCGACAGATGAAACGGAAAGGCGCAGCTCGGGTCCTCGGGGTGGATCTGTCCGTCAGAATGATCGAGTTCGCCAAGCTTCGCGAGCAGCGGGAACCGCTGGGAGTCGAGTACCGCGTCGCCGACATGACCACGGTTGGGCAGATCGATCAATTTGATTTCGTGACGGCGCAGTTCATGTTCAACTATCCGTCAAATCGGGACCAGTTTCAGGGTGCCTGCAATACCATCGCGGCAAATCTAAAGCCGGGAGGTCGCTTCGTTTGTATGATATTCAACCCCTTCATGAGTCCAATCGGCCCATCTATGCGAAAGTATGGCGTAAACCTCATACTACCCGAGCCACTGTTGGACGGCGAACCGATCGCAGAGCAGGTCTACCTCGACGACGGGGACACACCGACAATTGAGAATACCGATTACTATTACTGGGCACCGACAACTTACATAACGAGCCTCAACTTTGCCGGCATGACTGATGTGCGGTGGCACGCAGCGCAAATTTCCCCTGAAGGTCTCCGTGAGCTTGGGGCGGGGTACTGGGCCGATTTCTTAAAGTACCCTTCCATCATCGGCATCACTGCCGTGAAGGGATGAGCAATTCGGCCGCAGAGCGATCACACAAGCTCGCATCAGCAATCGTCGCCGCTCTCCTTCTCAGGCAACGTTTTTTCCACGTAATGGTGACTTGAGGTGGCCGCCAAGTCCAGATGGTAAAAGCGCTTCAGCTTCGCGATCTCTTTTTGCATCTGATCATCGAAGGGCAGGCGCCCTTCAAATACATGCAAGACGATCCCCTCAAGCAGATCGCCAAGCGAGACGTCATGGTACTCAGCCAGCGCCTTCAATACTTTCAGGAGTCGCTTCTCGATTCTGACGCCGGTCTGCACCCGCTCGACCGTGGCCGTATCGTCTTTTGGTATGGCCATTCCCGCAATTGTGGAATTACCCGATATCTTCCTGGATGGCATCCTACCCTTAATGTTGAGGCTATGCCCAGACCGGCGAGCCGGGGTACCCGCCCCGGCTCGCCGCTCGCGGTCCAGGTCTTTCGAAGTGGCATTAGCCAAAAAGGCTGTCCACGATGTGCGACACGTCCTGGGGAGTGCGCAGCTTGAGGGCAGCGGCACGCTGCGTCAGCTCATCGTTCAGCGCGATCTTGAGCAAAGCCTTGCGGAGCCTCAGCTCTCCCTCAAGTTGATGGACCGCATCAATTTCGGGATGGGAGTGCGCCAAAGCCTTCACAAGGCTGTCGTGCATTGCAGCATGTGCGCTGGCATGCGCAGAACGAAATTCGTCTTCTGCCATGGGTGTTCTCCAATCACTCTCTAACGGCCACACAGCGGACCGCTCGAAACGGTACCGACGGGTGACGGGTGGAGGTACATAAGTTCAACCTAGTAGCTTTTGAACTTGGTACCTAGAAACCAAAGTACATCATCATTGAACCCTTGTCAAACCTCGGCAACAGGGATATTGTACAGTGAAAAGTTGTGAAAGGCGCAAGGCTCCTCGCCCGCACCGGGCGTTATGCGGGTGCACCTATGCCTTTGCCGAGGTATCGCAGATCGACCGCAGGATCCGTGACCGGCTTTTCTGACCCGGCCTGCCTGCCCCGCGCGGTGGACGAGGTGTTGTCGACCATGCCCGAGCGGACCCAAAGGCCCGATCAAGCCGACAACATCAATAGTTGGCGTCGCCCTGCGCGCCTACGTGCCTATTCCTGTCATTATCAAAAATCACATTCCGGTCCCTGCAGGGCCGCCAGCCTGCAGTGATGGTTTCGCAGGGCGTTCAAACGCAAATTGTAGTCACTGGGTCGCCACGCGCCTGAGAGCCTGCCGCTCGGGCGGAGCCACTATAACCCTGACATTATCACGCAGCCATTTGGCCTTCTGTCTCACGCCATCTGCCGAATCGTCCCGGAGTATGACGAGGCCGAATTTTTCCCCAGATGCGTAAATCGCTTGGATTTTATCGCCCGGCTTCACCTCCAGCGTTACATGCATCAAGCCGCCCCGTTCCTTCAACTCGTCGAGCCCCTCGATCGCGGAGAGAATTCCCGTTTCTTGCGAATAAAGGGCAAGAACGGCGAAGTATCCGCGCGGCTCGCGGCGCCGCACGTTAACAGATTGGCCGACCGCCAAGTCGATGCTTATCTCCATGAGGTCATGTCCATAGCACTTCTCGATGAGGTCGACCGCATACAGGCCCGGTGGTCGAGCCGCGCACTCGATGACGTATGGGACGCCGTCGCGGACGTGCACCTCTACATGGAATACCGAGTTGCGTAATCCGAGCGCACGAACGCACTGCCGCGCAATCTCAGAAAGCGCAGCATCTTCGACCGCAGTCACTGCGGCCGGAATGTAATGCCCAACGACGCTGAAATTTTCTTCCGTAAGCTTCTCACTGTAGTTCAGGATCTCGATCCTATCACCATCGATATAACCCTCGACGGTAAGCTCGCGCCCCGAGACCCACTCTTCGACGATCACCTCGGTCGCCAATGCAAACGGAACGTCGATGGCACGCCGGTTGTGCACGATGGTGTCCCAGGCATCGTGCAATTCGCGCTCACTCCGCGACCGGAAGATGTTCACGCTCCCTGATAGATCGACCATCTTGACCATGCTATCGCCGCCGAAGCGCTGCCATATCTGCCGAGCCGACGGGTAGTCATGTGCGATGCCGAAGGCTGGCGTGCGGACGCCCCGTTCCGCCAAGCGGCGCTTCATCGCCGTCTTCAGGTGGTGGCAATCAGCATCGGTTGGCCGCGCGACGTCAAAGCCGAGCGCGTAGCCTAGCTGCTCCGCGAGCGGCACGAAGGCATCGTCACCAGCGACGACTCCAGCTACTTGCCCATCGAGTGGCCGCAACGCCCGAACCATGGACGCGACATCGACCGACTGATACGGGACTAACATATCGATAGCGGATCTATCTCGCGCGACCCAGGGATCTTGATTGTACATTCGTTCTGCCTCCTTCATCGCTTCCGGATTGTGGGTCAGGACGAGAGTACGGTAGCGCCGCTGAGCGATCTGCAGATATCGCAGCAGCGCGAAGTGCGGTTCGACGACCACAATGTACTGCTCTGAGGTGCTCATCCAGATGCTCCGTTCACGAGCGCGAAATGAATCGCGCGCTCACCGCGTCCATCAGAAAATCGACGACTTGCTCGTTGAACTGGGGGGCGAATTCCCAGTTCAGGAAATGCGGCGCCCGCTCGAGCGCGACGAGACGAGCATTCGGCAGCGCGCGCGCGATCGCCTCTCCCTGGCGTTGGTCGATCAACCGATCTTCGGTTCCATGCATGACCAGGGTCGGACATACGATTTGCGAAATCCAGCCGCTCGCATCGTGCTGCACGCCGGCAAGACTCTGCCCGCAAAAGCTCGTCGCGTCCTGGTGCGTCAGCCGATAGATCGCCTTGAGCTTCTGCACTTCATCCGTGCTTCCCGCCAGGTATTCGGGCGAGAACAGCCACTCGAGGCAGATTTCGAAGAGATGCTCCATCCCGCGCTGCTTGGCGGTATCGCGCCAGACCGCGGTCGTTTCCGAAATCCGGCCATTGGGACGGATATAGCTCGAGGCCAGCACCAACCGGTCGACGAGATCGGGGCGCCGCTGCGCGACGCGTTGCCCGATCAGGCTGCCGAGGGCGAGCCCGACCACGTGGGAGTGAGAGATGCCCAGGTGTTCGAGCAGCGCGATTGCGTCCTCGGCGAGCAGATCGGTCGAGCAATCCTCGGCGGCCGGCGAGCTTTCCGCCGCGCCGCGATTTCCGAACGTGATCACCTGGAATTTCCGCGCCAGCTCCGGAACCTGGCGAAGCCAGAAGCTCGAGTCGGCCCCGAGCGGGCTGATCAGCAACACCGGAAAGCCGCTGCCTTCGACCTTGAAGAACAGCTCGGTGCCATTGACGGCCGCGCGTTTCGCCCGCTTGCTCAGATAAAGGACCTCCAGCACGCGCGGCACAAACGACGACTTGTCGGGGATTCGCGCGATCGCCGGCCGCGGATCGAAATTCTTCATCCCGCCGGCAACGTAGGGATAGGCATAGCGGCGGGTATAAGGATCGAATTGGCAGGTGTAGGGAATTGCCCGCGGGGGGCGCCGCGCCAGCACGATCAAGGACACTTCGGCGGCCACCAGTGCGCCCGCCAGCGCGCAGGCAACCGACAGCGAGGGGCCGGTATTCTTGAGAAAATCGGTATTGGCGGCGCCGCTCGATACGTCGAAATAGTCGATGTGAAGCAGTTCCGGCACGATCGAGCAGGCGTACCGCAGTTGCTTCTCCAGCGGCGTCATCTCCGGCGCGATGCCGCAATACTCTTCGATGTCCATGCCGGCCGGATCAAATACCTGCAAGCAGGCACTGAAACCGACCGCCGAGCCCATAAGCGTATAAAGGCCCTTCTCGCGGGTCTTGCGATGGAACGCCAGATGCGACTCGATTGCATAGAAATCTATCCCATCAACCGCGATATCGGCGCCGTCGAGCAAATCGTCCGCAGTCTCCGCCACGAACCCCTGCGGAAACACCGCGACATCGGCGGACGGATTGATCGCTTGCACCTGCGCCTTCAGCACGTCGCATTTCGGCCGACCGAGCGTGTCGCAGGCAGCCCCTGACTGCCGGTTGATGTTGACCCGCTCGAAGCAATCGAAATCGGCGATGCGGAAGCGCCCTATTCCCATCCTCGCCAAGAGCATCAGCACATTGCCGCCGATCCCGCCGAGACCGGCGATGGCAACGCAAGTCTGCGCCAGCTTGCTTTGCTCAGACGCCGTCAGGATGCCGATGTTGCGGCTGAAGCTTTCGGCGTAGGCCTCGTCTGCCACTTCCCGGGGATCCACCAAGCGATTCATGGCTGTTGGCCGGATGGTGTTGTCGCCATTGCGAGCACGACGTGAACGAACTGCCGCACGCCCCGTTGCAGCGCCGCGATCGACACGCGCTCGTCCACGCCGTGCACGCGGCGCAGATCTGCCGCCGGGATCACGAAGGGGATCCAGCCGTAGCTGGGAATGCCGTGCGCGCGGAAGAAGCGACAATCGCTCGCGGCAGGCGACAGGATCGGAGTAACCACGGCATGGGCATCGTCTCGGCGCAATTGCGATTCGATCGCGCGGTAAAACCATGTGTCGAATGACGAGAGATTGGCGCTCTTGTGCATGAGGCGACGCGTGTCGACGCCGCAATCAGCAGCAACCTGGCCGATCCTCTCGCTCAGTTGCTCCGGATCCGTATCAGGCAACAACCGAACGCTCAGGACTGCACGCGCGTGCGTCGGTACGACGTTATGTTTCTGACCCGCCTGGACCACCGTCGCTACGATCGTGTCCTGGACCATCGCTTTGATGAGCGAGTTTTTCGCGAAGAGTTGCGGCCCGAGCCGTGACATCAGCCACGGATTGCGCAGAAGCCGGGCGTGCAGACCGCGCGACGACGGCGCTAGACTGCTCAGCAGCTTGCGGGTCAAAGGCGTGAACCGGATCGGACAGTTGATCGACAAGATGCGATCGAGCGCCCGCACCAGACGGTGCGACGCACTGTCCGCCGGGGGAATGCCGGCGTGGCCGCCGTCGCCCGCCGCCAGCAGCTCAAGCTCGAGGTAGCCCTTTTCCCCGACCGCCACGGCATGCGCCGTGCGCCCGTTGGGCAGAAGGTCTTCCACCGAGTAGGCCCCTTCGCCGAGCACCAGTCCGGTGGCGAGGAGTTCCGGACGCTGGGCGAGCAGCCAGTCAGCGCCAAAGCGCCCGCCGGTTTCCTCATCGGCGACCACAAGCAGCACGACATCGCGCTCGAGCGGCACGCCCAGGCGTTTCAACGTCACCAGCGTGAGCAGATGCACGATGCCGAGACCTTTAAGATCGAGGGCGCCGCGTCCGTACAAATAGCCGTTGCTGATTTCGCCGCCGAACGGGTCGCAACTCCAGCCCTCCCGCGGGGCGGGAACCACGTCGCTATGGCTCAGCAGCGTGATCGCCGCACCCGGCTGTTTCCCCGTCAGCCGCGCGACCACATTCACGCGACCCGGAGCAGCCTCGAGGAGCTCGACCTCAATACCCTCCGCACGAAGTTGCGCGGCGATCCAACCGGCCGCCTCCGCCTCGTGCCCCGCCTCCCACGGCCGCGTCTCACGCGCCTCGATGCCGAGCGCGGCCGGATCGTTCGCGGTCGGAATGCGCAAGTACTGGCGTAACAGATCGACGGCGCGTTCGCCCAGGTCGTCCCCGTCGAAGGCGGGCGACCGGTCGGCATATCCGCCCGCGATGGCGGGCACTTCGGCTAGGGAGGCGATACGCACGCCACAACCCCTCGGTCCGGCAACTGCGGCAGCGACTGCGCACGAACCGGCTGCAACAGAGCCTGCAGCAGCTCGCAGCATTGCCGCCGCTGTCGCTCGATGTAGCTTCCCAGCCGATCGGGATTGACCGTCCCGACCACGACGAAAACGTCGCCCTCATCATGGCGAAGCCGCTCGCAGCAAAACCGCGTGAGATTGCGGTCGAGGCTCGCCGGCATGCGCCGGTATCTGAATTCACACTCGTTACGGAGGATGAAGCTCGCCGGCTCGAACCCGACGTGCGGATCAAAACGGGCGACGACCGCACGCGCAACACGCAGCTCGTCCTCGCGCGGAACCTCCCGCCCGGGCGACGGGAACATGTCGGCAATCTGCTGAATGAGCCCGAGAATATAAGGGCTTTGGGTGATTGCCGTGGTGTAGAGGGCACCGCGGGCAAGGCTGCGCGCGATATGCGGGCGCTCGAGGCTGGCGATCCACAACAAAGCCATGAAGGCCTGCAGCAGGCCGCGCCGTTGCACTTGCGGGAGCAGGCCGAGGCTGCACAAATGCACGATCGAGCCCGCGTCTATGGTCCAGTCATTGACCGTTCCGGCAAGGCCCACCAGACGATCCTGCTCATAGACGAGCACGAGCGCGTTCGCTTCGTAGAGCGGCCCGAGCTTGAAGGTGCGGCGAAACAGGGCGACGCTCTCCTCATCGTCCCAGCCGCGCGAGAAAGCCGCGATTTGCAGCACCTCTTCCCTGAGCTCGTCGAGCCGGCCGCGGTGATCGGCAGCACGGCCGTCGATGATCTCGAAATCGAGACCGCCCCAGCTGATTAAATGACTATGGAAAAAGGTTCGCCGGGACATCGGTCACGTCCCGGTCAGTTCCGGCACTGCGGCGGGAGCCGCAGCGGGCACCGGGGAACTGCGTTGCGCGGTCGGGTGCTCGATCACCACCGGGATGCCGCCGCGCACGCGCGTGGGCGCCCCGATCCAGCGGTCCTCGTCGGCAAGATGCGACCAGTCACGCGCGGCCAGCGCCGCGAGGTTGACGATGCTCTTGACGTCGCCCTTTACCTCGCCGCTGCGGTTGAAGATCGCGTCGGTCGGGCACTGTTTGACGCAGGCCAGGCACTCCTCGCAGCGCTCCGGCTTGACCGAGACGACCGTGTTTACGTCGCCGCGGATCGCCGCGAACACGTCGGTCGGACAGACCAGGATGCATTGGACGCAATTGATACACAGGGCCGGATCGATCACCGGACTGAAGTTGCTTTTGTAATCGCCCTTCAGCAGCCAGTGTTTGATAGTGCTCTTGTGCAGAGGGGTGCTGCCGCAGCAATCCAATGCCATCAGGACGCAAACCGCCGCGAGCACGCTCTCCCAGATCAGGAAGTCGGCCGCCGCCCAGTCTTGCCACACACCGAAAGCCGCCATGCCTCCCATGAGCAGGCCGGCGATGACCAGCGTGCGGCGCCAATGCCGTTCCTCGGGGAAGAGCGGATAAAGGCAGAAAGCGAACAGATAGACGAAGAAGATGATCCCGATGACGGACAGGAAAAATTTCGGCCAGACCAGCACGCCGATGCCGATGGTCATCGTGTAGCACCAGGCGGTGCTCAGTGCCTGCTCCAGCCTGTCCTGCAAGCCAAACTTGACCTGGAACATATCGTTCGTACGCTTGAGCCCATTGGCGATGAACCGGGGCAGATCGTCGAGATGCGTAGGCCCCCATTTGATATTGAACCCGGTTTCCCGCTTCACCGCCGCGATGTCCACGCCCGGCGCGGCGTAGACCGGCGCTATGATGCGTCGATGTTTTACGATGCTCCTCAGCCCGGAGACGTTTATCGCATCGATGACGTCGTATTCACTGAATTCGTTCATGCCCGCCGCGCACCAAACATTGGAGCCGCGGGAGTTCGCCACCAACAGATAACAGTCGAGGCCGCGCAGCTTGCGCAGAACGCGCTGCACCGTGAGCGTATAATTGCCGCTCAGAAAGATGGGTGAATGGCCGCCCGGATTGCCGACGCGGACCAGGCCGAGCTTGCAGGGAAAGTTGAAGTGCCGGAAGAAGATATGGAATAATTCCCAGAGCGAATCCTTGACCAAAGTCATCATAATCCCGCTCCCACGGCAGCCGGCTCGGCCGCGGGATTTTCCGCGCGTACCAGCTTGAAGGAACTTGCCGCCCAGGATTCGATGCGATTCACCTGGAAGCCTCCGGCGCGGATGACTCCGGGCAGGTCGGTAATGGGAAACAACGGACGTCGCAGCAGCAGGAAGTTGGGGATCCACAAGAGCGCGAGGCCGAGGGCGTAGAGAACGCGCGGGACGATGCGGTCGGGGAGCACCTCGTCGGCAATGATCAACCGGCCGCCGGGACGCAGCAGCGCCCGGCAATCGCGCATCACATAATTGAGGTACTCGCGGGGAAATTCCCCGAGCACCATTGTCGACACGATAACGTCGAAGCTGCCTTCGCTGAAATGTTTGCGCAGCTGCGTGACGCTGTCTTGCACCACATGCAGCCGTTCCGCGACGCCTGCCGCGCGGGCATGTTTGACTGCCTGCTCCACCATGTATTTCGACGAGTCGAGCCCGGTAACCTGCGCGCCGCGGCGCAGGCAGCGCACTGCGAGCGTGCCGGTACCGCAGCCGATGTCGAGCACGCGGTCACCGGGCTGCACCTCCTCGGCGATGCGATTTTTAATTTGATCGAGGCGGCCGCCGGTCATGACCGTCACCGCCCAGTCGTAACGCTCTGGCGCGATCTCGACCCACTTCATCCAGCCATACATCAGCATGAGGTAGGCCCTTCCTGCCGGTGCCGGTCAGCCCCGAGCGGCTCGCCGCTGCTGCACTTGATCGCGGCTCAGGAATTCTCTGATCAGCGCATTGACGCGGTCCGGCGCTTCCTCGTGCGGCAGGTGACCGCAGTCAGGCAGAATGTTGAGCTCCGCGTTGCGAAATGCCGCGTGGAAGCGCCGCGCCACCTGCGGCGGCAGGATGCGGTCGCGCGCACCCCACACGATCAGCGTCTCCTGCACGACGTCGGACAGGCGGCGCGCCAACTCTGCCTCGTGGAATTGCCGGAGCGTCGCGAGGAAGCTCTGCTCGCCGTAGTCGCGTCGCAGCAGGTCGTAGTAGCCCCGGGCGACCTCGGGTTCGAGCAGCTCCGGGTCGGCGTAACATTGCTGAAGACGCGAGGCGAACAGCCATCGGCCGAGCGGCGCATAGCGCAGGACCGGCCTCATCAGGGCGGCGATCAGCCCGATCCGCAGGAGCCGCTCCATCGAATGCTGACTGGCCGGGTAGCCCACGCTGTTGATCAGCACGAGGCGTTCGACACGGTCGGGCCGCGCTAGTGCGAACTCGAGCGCGGGCGCACAGCCGTATGAACTGCCGACCAAACTCGTCGTGCGCAGCCCCAGCGCATCGAGCACCTGCTCGAGCACGCGGGCGTGGGCTTGCGGGCTGTAGTCGCCCTTCGGCTTGTCGGAACGGCCAAAGCCGCGCAAGTCGAAAGCTATGACGGTGGCGTCATTCGCCAGGCTCGCCAAATTGTGGCGCCACGTGGCGAGCGAGAGCGGAATGCCATGCAGCAAAGTGACGGCTGGTCCACGCCCCAGCCGCACGCAACAGACCGCGCCTCCAGGAAGCGCGAGCATCTTCGACTGCCGATACAGATCCCACATACCAACCTACGCGGACCTTAGGAACTTTGCAGCACCCGCCGCCATGCCGGGCCGCGTTACGACATCATCAATTCAGAAATCCCGAATTGCACCTCGTTGTGCTCCGGCGGACGCAGATCATCGTCGGTGTAGAACGCCTCGAACACATTGCTGGAGAAGACCTGGCCTTCGCGGGTCAGCCGCACGCTGGTGTCTGTGTCCTCGACCAGGCCGCGCTCGACCAGACCGGCGATCTCCTGGCCGAATACGGTCTCCATCGGCACGCCAAAGCGTTCGAGAAAAGCCGGCTTGGAAACCTCGCACATCTTGATGCCGCGGATCATCACCCGGCGCATTTCCTGATCCTTGGTCAGGCGCGTGGCGAAATCCATCAGCGACTTGCCAGCCTCGATCCGCCGCAGGTACTCGGTAATCGAGCGGATATTGGTGTACAGACGATCGTGAATCACGTTCTTCGAGGAAACGCCGAAACCGATCAGCGGCCAGGTGCGCCAGTAATATTCGAGATATCGGGAGTAGGTGTCGCAGCGCCGCGGATCAAAGTAGCCGGTCGTGCTGAAGCGCCGGTAACCGGCCTCCTCCAGCATGTCGAGTGCGAGCATGCACATGTCGACCTCGAGTCCCACGCCCGGCAGCCGCTTTGTTTTTTTGATGAAAAGCCACTGGTGATAGGCTGTCTTAGGCCACACCTCCAGCGGGTAGGCCGTGATGCAGGTGGGATTCATCGCGATGGCCTGGCGCAGCGATTCTTCCCACTTCACCATGTCCAGGCCGATCAGCGGATAGATCAGGTCGATATTCGTATGCTCGAACTTGGCGCGGCTGACCGCCTCCCAGGCGCGAAAGCAGTCCTCGAGGTTATGCGGCCGGTTGTTCTGCTTGAGGACGTCTTCATCGAAGCACTGCACGCCCATGCTCATGCGCGTGTAACCGGCGGCACGCAAGGCTTCGACTTTCTCGGCGGTGACGCTGCCGGGATCGAACTCGACCGCAATCTCACATTCGGGAGCCATCTCGAAATTCGCTCGCAGCGTTTCGAGGATGCGAATGAGCTGCGGCGCGCTTAGCACGCCGGGAGTGCCGCCGCCGATGTAGACCGCATCGATGGCGAAGGCGGGAAAAACCCGGTTGTGTGCGAAGGTCTCGATCTCCTTGCACAAGGCGTCGACATAGGCGGCGCGCAGGTCGCCCGACGAGTTGATGTAAACGACGTAGTCGCAGAAGTGACACTTGGTGTTGCAAAATGGAATATGAATATAGATGACGGCCCGGTCCTTGGTGAAGAATTGCTCGGGCTTGAGGTGACTGTATTTGAAGGGATAGGTGTGAATGTTGCGCCGCACGTATTCCTTATGAAGCATTGTTCGCTCTCCCTGGCGTGGATGCCTTGTCACACCGACCGGAAATGGGTCACTTCCGACGGCATGGCGCTGGGTACGCTGCGAAGATTGACGACAATCGGCCTGCCGCAAGAAACAAACAGGTCTTCGAGCGGCGCCCGACTATGCCCGCGATAGCTCTCGCCCTGGTTGGCCAGCATCGCGACCACATTCTCGACCAGCCGCATCTGATAGTCGCAGCCCTCCGGGCTTGGATTGTTCATGTCTCCGGTAGCGACAAAATTTTCCTGCTTGCATCCGCCGGCGCAGATGTAGCGAACCCAACACCCCGAGCACACCGGATGGTCGTCGATCGGCAGTCGCCAGGCATCGAGGCCCTGCCCGGACAAGCCGTTCCGGCTGTCGCCGACTTGAAAGCCCGTATCGCCCACCAATCGGTGGCACGGCATGATCGAATTGTCCGGCGAGAAGGTAAAATAGTTGCGCCCGCCGGAGCAGAAGCTCAGGGCGGCTTTGCCCTCGAGCACCATGTCGGCAATGCGTTCGTATTCGAGCACGCCCTTGAAACGATTACCGGGTGCGAACAGGCTGGGATATTCGTCGACGAAGTCGCCGAGTTGGGCGAGGAAGTCGCTCGACATCGTCTTCTGCTTGGCCGGCCGCGGCCCTTTCCCATCGTCCAGAATCCCGCTCAGCTCCGCGGGAACGACGCCCGGGTAGATCTGGAAGTAATCGAATAGATTGAGCTGCCATAACAGCCGAACATTATCGCGCAGCGCCGGACGCCCACCCACCACGGTCATGCGAGCGACCAAGGTGATATCGTCGCTCGCCGCCCGGACTTTGCGGCAATTGGCGACAATGCCGGCCCACGAGCCCCTGCCTCCCTTGGTGGGGCGATTGCGGTTGTGGGTTTCCTCGTCGCCGTCAATGGAAACCGAAACGATGAAACGGTGACGCGCGAACAACTCGAGCGCGCCCGGCGGCAGCACCGTCAAATTGCTGGAGATTCGGTGCACGAACCGGATGCCGGTTTCCCGCTCCAAGGCCTGCGCCCCCTCGCACAGTTCCTGGATGCGTGGAAAGTTGAGCAGCGGCTCGCCTCCGAAGAACTCGAAGCGCACCGTCTGGCTCGGCGTTACGTGCTTCCTGGCAAAGGCTAGGATATCGGCGACGGTGTCGCTCTCCAACTTTCCTTTGATCCGGCCGTAGTCTCCCCCTTCGGCAAAGCAATAGCTGCAGCCGAGATTGCAAAAGGCGGTCAGATTGACGTTGATGGCGAGATTGGCCCCGTCCATGAACGTGGACGAGCGCACCCGTGCCGCGTTCTGCTCTGACAGCATTCCGCTGCTCGCGAGAATGTTCCAGTCCGCCACCTCGCCGGCGGTTAATCCAGAGAGACCTTCCCGCAGCCGCCGGCCGAGATCGTGGGAGATGCGCAGAGCACGATGATTACCTGCTATAAACAGAATGTTTTCATCGCCGCCGCTATCGATTATCCGATAGTCACGCCCGTGCATCCAATGGGAAAAGGCGGGTGTCATAAATCAACTCTTTATTTTCATGCTGATTGCCTTGGACGGCCGTTCGGTTCCCCGCCGACCCGATTTCGAGCGCCGTATGGCCTCGCGATAACGGGCACGCGTGCTTTCCAGCGAGCATCGAATGAGAGCGCTTTCGGCGCAACGATCCAAATGTACTATGTCGAGTAGTAGCGGCTGATACTGTCAGTGGGACATTCGATCAATTACCGAAGGTCAAATATTACGGCACGAACTGAATGGCGGACTCGTCCCGCAAATACCGCGATGATCCACCGCCCGCAAGTCGCATCTCTGCTATTTCGAGGAAGAGTGTCAACATGTCGACAAACACACCCCCGATCCAGGAATGGCGCGCCTCTTGGCGGCAGGCCCGGCTGGAAAAACGGTTGCCCAACGGCTCCGTCCGTTGTCACTTGTCGCCGAGACACTGTCTTATCAAGGAAGGTCGCAACGGTTTTTGCGGTGTTCGCGGGAATCGCAACGGACGCCTCGTCACCATGAATTATGGCAAAAGCGTTCATCTCACCGAAGAGACCATCGAGACAGAAGCGGTAAATCACTTCTCGCCGGGCGAGCCAATTCTTTCGCTCGGCAACATCGGCTGCATGCTGAATTGCGTCTATTGTCACAATTGGAAGACCTCCCAGTCAAAGTATGTCGAAGATCAGCACGTTTATCATTACACGCCCGAACAGGTTATCGATATCGCCCTCAGACACGGAATCAGGGTCCTGTCCTGGACCTACAACGACCCCGTCGTGTGGCATGAATTTGTCTGCGAAACCGCCGCTTTAGGTCGCCAAGCCGGGCTGATCAATCTTTATAAATCCGCCTTCTTCATATCTCCGGAGGCGGTCGATGAACTCCTCCCGCATATCGATATTTTTTCGATTTCGATAAAGTCCATAGATCCGATCTACTACAAGAAATACACCACGGGTTGGCTGGAGCCTGTGCTCGAGGCGACCAAACAGGTGTTTGCCGCGGGAAAACATGTCGAGGTCAGCACGCTGATGATTACCGACATCAGCGATGATGAAGCAACCGCCGCCAAGGTAAGCGAATGGGTCTTGCGGGACCTGGCATCCACCGTTCCCGTTCATTTCGTACGGTTTCACCCCGACTACAAGCTGCGAAACACGATAAGAACCCCGATTCCACGGCTCATCCGCGCCCGCGAGATCGCGCGCGAGGCCGGTATCGAGCAGGTCTACCTGGGAAATGTCTACGATGCGGAATGGACGAATACCTATTGCCGCGGGTGTGGTTCGCTGCTGGTGAATCGATTTGGCCTGACGGCGGCGGCGGAAGGGGTCGACGATCAAGGCAACTGCCGCAAGTGCGCACGTCCCTCGAACATCCGCTTACTGCCGCCGCGTCCGCCCCGCCCGACCGTCCGCGACGTTCCCGCGAACGTCTCGCGTTACAGCCGCTTCGACTGGCATGGGGACATCCGATCCATCCACATCCAGGCCTATAATGACAGCCGCCGCGAAGGCATCATCTATCATCGCCGGCGCTATGGAGATGGCCGGCCCGACAGCTGGAAAATGATCATCCTTCAGCCCAACGAGAGCTATCGCTTCATTATCGCGAAATCCAACGCCGACGACGTTGGCCCTGAGCTTGCTCTCTCCGATGAAATCCGAGTTGCGCACCACGAAGTGTTCGATCGCGCACATTTTCCCACCATGTCCGTCGAAGAGGGGGGGACGGCGCAGAACGATCGATCGCCTATGCCGCTGTATCGAGGTAACCAAGTCGCAGAGCGAGTGACCTACCAGCGATAGGCGAAGGCATGCTGCGAAAGGTACCAGGTGCCAACGAAGAGGCTATCATTTAAGATTGCATTCGCACTGGGAACGTGATACATTGGTACCTTGAGTTAGTTTGGTAGCGTCGATGCGACACGAAGCTTCGACACATCTGATCCCGGGTGATGCGGGACGTTTTCGTTCAGATTACCTGCGGATTTACGTCATCAGCGACGTCAGAATCTATCGCGAAGCTCTCAAAAGCAGTTTGGAAATCACCGACGGCATCCTCGTAGTCGGTACCGGCAGCTTTACCGAAGCCACCTTCCTCGAGTTGGCATCCGCGGAAGCGCAGCTCGTCCTTGTCGAATGCGTCCTGCCGGCAAGCATCGCGGACGCCAGAACGAAGGGAGGACTCGGGGGCGGCCCAAAATTCATCGCCCTCGGGGTAGGCGACAGCGACGAGCAGATTCTCGCCTGCATCGAGGCCGGTTTCTCCGGCTATGTCAGCGCCAATGGCTCGATCGAGGATCTCCAGCGGGTAATTTGCGAAACGATGGAAAACAAGTTCAATTGCTCTCCGCGCCTGACGGCGATATTGGCTCGCAAGCTGGCTCAACTTTCAAAGGGATCCGCGGCAGCTTCTTTAACTTCGTGCCTTACCCCGCGACAAAAGGAAATTGCCCGATTGCTGGGACAAGGCCTGACTAACAAAGAAATAGGCAGGAAGCTGTCGATCCGGTCGACGACCGTGCGGAACCACCTTCATGCGATTTTCGAACGGCTCAATGTGAGACGCCGGGCCGAAGCTGTCGCCATGCTGCATGTGCAGCCGTCGCGCGCCACCGACTTGCCGAAATTGCGTCAGGCACGAAGCGCGGATACTCACATTGGCGGAGAGCGCGTCGTATAACCGCTGCCGTCGCGACTAGGGTCGGGATTGTCATCGGCGGCAAACCGGCAATGCGGTGAGCCGGCGTGCTATGTGCAGGTAAGACGAATGGAGCGTCGCCACCGGCCGATCTGTCACTGCTGCGCGATCTGCTGCCTGGTTTGCGGCATGCCGTAATTCGGCAGGTGGAATATCATTGTATTCCAAGCCATGAACGGCTGAATCAACGACCCTACGATCAACACAAACAATAACGTCGCGATGCCCACCGGGCCATGCGTGATCAATGCAACGACAACAAAAGATACCTCAAACATCATTTTCGCTACGATGAACGGCCATCTGAGCCTTTGCACAAAGGTGATCGCCAGTAGATCCATGTTGCGAATGCCAAAACCGCTCATGATGATGAGGGCCGACGCATAAGCATCGACGAAAAGGCCCGCCACCCCCAGCGCCCAGGGGGTTCCCAGCCGGCCGGTTAAACGCTCGACATGAATGTAGTTCCACGTATCGATCAGGAATCCGACGACGACCATCGTGAAGAATACCGAAACGACAGTGACAATCGGGAAGCGCCTGTTCCAAACACACCAGGCGAACAGCGACAGGACAACGATAATAAGTTCGATAACGCCGATCTTCACATACTGAATATCGAGCGTGTTTACAATTCCAATGATCATTGCGTGAAGCGGGTCGGTACCGAGCTGCGAGTCGATAAAGAGCTTGACGCCGAATGAAAACAGGATGCAGCCCAACAACCAAAGCGGAAGACGCTCCGGCAAACTTCTCAGTTCTGTGTGCGGCATGAATGCATCCCCGCATTCCGGCGCTGTTCCGAAACCTTCGGGATGAAAGCCGTCAGCGAGTCACGAGCGCCATTCGATCATGCGGGTCGTCCCCCGTTTACCAAGGCAAGCAGGCGAACACCGCGCTCGATCCGCGGCGTCGCCCGTAGTCAGTGTATGGTCCTAAGGAAGCCAGCTCGTTTCAACGGTGAAGATGTACTATGGTCGTTCCAGCAGTGCATGTTGGCCTTGTGCATTATGTTCTGTCCTTGGCGCCGATCGCGGATTCCGTCTCGGTTAATCCAATTTGAGCTCTGACGGGCGATGCGCGGGGATCGATCCGCTCGAGAGCTTCCGAAACCATCTTCATGCAAATCGAAAGGCGCGACCTGTGGCGTCGTGCCGAAGCTGTCGCCATGCTGCGCGTGCAGGGAATCGCGCGTAATCGACTTTTCAAATTTACATCGAGTAAGGATCGCTCACATTGAGCGCAGCAAAACTCTCAAGTGGGAGAGCTGTCGTCTAAAATTCCCGTGCGAATGCAAATCGTCTTGCGCTCCCACCTGCGACCCGCTCGGACGAAAAAGGGGCCATTTCCTTGGCCAAATGTGCTGTACGCCGAGTTCAATTCAACGTCCGCAGCACCTTGCCGAGCTTGTCGAAGATCTCGTCGATCTCCTTCTCGCTCACGATGAGCGGCGGCGAGAGCGCGATGGTCTCGCCGGTGACGCGGATCATCAGGCCTTCGTCGCCGAACGCCTTCTCCATCGCTTCCGTGGCGCGGCGGCCGACCGCGTCGGGCTTCGAGGCAAGGTCGATTCCGGCGACGAGGCCGATGGGGCGAATGTCGAGCACGTTGGGCAGGCCCTTGAGGCTCATGGCCGCGTCCGCCCACTTAGGCTCGAGCGACTTGGCGCGGTCGAACAGACCCTCCTCGCGATAGAGATCAAGCGTCGCGAGGCCGGCCGCGCAGGCGAGCGGATGGGCCGAATAAGTGTAGCCGTGGAACAGCTCGATCACGTGCTCGGGGCCGTTCATGAACGCGTCGTAGATCGACTTGCGCACGACGACGCCGGCCATCGGCACGGCGCCCGAGGTCACGCCCTTGGCGAAGGTGATCATGTCGGGCTCGACCCCGTACCGCTCGGCCGCGAAGGCGTAACCCATGCGGCCGAAGCCGGTGATCACCTCGTCGAAGATCAACAGAATGCCGTGCTTGTCGCAGATCGCGCGCAGGCGCTCGAGATAGCCCTTGGGCGGCGGCAGCACGCCAGTCGAGCCCGCCATCGGCTCGACGATCACCGCCGCGAGGGTCGAGGCGTCGTGCAAGGCGACGATGCGGTCGAGTTCGTCGGCAAGATGCGCGCCCCATTCGGGCTCGCCGCGCGTGAACGCTTGTTTCTCGCGATTATACGTGTGCGGTAGATGATCGACGCCGGCGAGCAGCGAGCCGAAGTGTTTGCGGTTGTTGACGATGCCGCCGACCGAGATGCCGCCGAAGCCGACGCCGTGGTAACCGCGCTCACGGCCGATCAGGCGCGTGCGCCCGCCCTGGCCGCGCACGTTGTGATACGCGAGCGCGATTTTCAGCGCGGTATCGACCGCCTCTGAACCCGAGTTGCAGAAGAACACGTGCTCGAGCGAGCCGGGCGCCAGCGCGGCGATGCGGCTTGCGAGTTCGAACGCCTTGGGATGCGCGAACTGAAACGCCGGTGAATAATCAAGTTCGGCCGCCTGCGCCTGGATCGCTTCGACGATCGGGTCGCGGTTGTGCCCGGCGTTGCAGCACCACAAGCCGGCGGTGCCGTCGAGCACGGCGCGGCCGTCGGCGGTGTAATAATGCATGCCCTTCGCGCGCGCGATCAGGCGCGGCGCCTTCTTGAAGGCGCGGTTGGGCGTGAACGGGACCCAATAGGATTGCAGGTCGTTGGGAACGCTCGGTACATCCCGGGTGCGGGCAAGCGACATGACGGCTCCATGAATTTTAGTCGGGCGGCCGGCAAAGCACGGCGCCCGTTCGCCGCCAGCTATAGCAGGCGCGACGTGGCGACGGAACCGGTGCGGGAAACAGGTTACGCCGCGGCGACGCGGGTGAGGAAATCGTCGACCGCCGTCTGCAAGGTGCCGGTCTGCACGTTGAGCGCGCCGGTCGCGTCGAGCACGGCGGAGGCGGCGCGGTTCGTCTCTTCGATCGCCTCGGTCACGGTCGCCATGTTGCCGGCGAGTTCGCTCGCGCCGCTCGCGGCCTGCTGCACGCTGTCGGCGATGGTACGGGTCGAGGCGCTCTGCTCTTCGACCGCGGCGGCGATCGACACGGTGAAACTTGAAATGTCGCCCATCACGTCGCCGATCGAACGGATCGCGCCGACCGCGTCGGCGGTGGCGCTCTGGATCGCGCCGATATGCGCGGCGATTTCCTCGGTCGCCTTGGCGGTTTGGCTGGCGAGCGTCTTGACCTCGGAAGCGACCACGGCAAACCCGCGCCCCGCTTCGCCGGCGCGCGCCGCTTCGATCGTGGCGTTGAGCGCCAGCAGATTGGTCTGGTCGGCGATGGCACGGATGAGCTTGACCACGTCGCCGATGCGGTTGGCGCCTTCGGTGAGCTGCTCGATCTGCTGGTTAGCGCCCTTGGCGATCGCCGAGGCGCGCTCGACCACGCCGTTGGCCTGAGTGGCTTGCTGGCTGATCTGCGCGATCGAGGCGCCGAGTTCCTCGGTGGCGCCGGCAACCCCGCGCACGTTGGACGATGCGGTCTCCGAGGCGCTCGAGGCCGCGCGCGTCTGATTGTCCGCCTCGCCGGCGATGCCGGAAAGCGTGCGCGCCGTGGTCTCCATGCGCGAGACGTTGTCGCCGACCGCAGCAATCACCGACGTGACCGTCGCGCGGAACTCGGCGATCATGCGTTCGATCGCTGCGGCGCGCTCGCGCTGCGCCGCCTGCTCGGCGTCCTGGCGGGCGGCAAACCCGCGCCGCTCGATCTCGCTCGCGCGGAATACTTCGAGCGAGCGCGCCATCTCGCCCAGTTCGTCGCGGTCGGCGGTCGCCGGAACATCGAGGTCGACGTCGCCGGCGGAGAGCTTTTGCATGGCGGTCCCGATCGAGGTGAGCCGGCGCACGAGGCCGCGCCGCACGTAGAACACGCTGATGCAGCCGGCCGCGAGCACGCTCGCCATGGCGACCATGAGCAGCACGCCGCGGGTGAAGCCCAGGCTCTCGACCAACCCGGCCGCGCCCTGCTTCATCGAAGTCTCGGCTTCGGCCACGAGCGCGGTCACCGCCTCGTCGAGCTCGCGCTGGATCGCAACGTTGTCCATGACGGCGTGGTCGGCGCGGGCGGAGGCGGCGAGTTCCCGTTTGCGCAAAGCGAACACGCTGTCGTCGCCCTGCCCGAACGCAACGAGGTCCGCGACATTGAGCTTCAGCCTGTCATTGGTCAGCGCCGCGGTCGCGCGCGCCAACAGGCCGGCCGCCGACCTGAACCGATCCTCAATCGGGACCAGCGCGGCCGGCTCCCGGGCCGTTGCCGCCTCGCTGATCAGGCTGCTGATCAGGTGGGTCTGCGCCGCGATCTCGAGGGCTTTGCGCAATCGGTCGATCTGGATCGTCACCAGATCTTTCACCGGCTTGCCCTTGCCCAGGTCTTCAGCCGTGATCACCGCATCGAAGTAGGAATCATCGACGATGGGGATGAGCAATTCGCTGATTTGCCCGTGCACCCGCCGCAGCACGTCGAGCTTGCTCTCGAGACTCGCGCGCAATTCCGAGCGGTCGGTGATCGCCTTCTTCAACTCCATCAGGTTGGCGGCGAGCCGCTGCGACGCGCTCTCGACCGTCGCAAACGCCGGACTGGCCCGGCGGCTTGCCTGCAGCTGCTCCATGAGCACGCTGAGCTGACGATTCTTGAGGTCGAGCGTGGCGGCGAGCGGCGCCTGTTCAGCCGCCGTCTTGGTGTTGACGAAGCGCGCCGCCGCCGCGGAAATCTCGCCGGATACGGCGGAGACCCGCAACGCGTCGGTCATCACCGGCACCTCGTGGCCTGCGACCCGCTCGAACCCACGCTCGGTTCCGGAAAACGAGAAGATCGCGACGGCGGCCGCGACCACGGTGAGGACGGCCACCGCGCCGAACGCGCCCTGCAGCTTGGCGTTGACGCCGATCCCGCTCCGCCCCGCCGCACCGAACCGTTTCGGCCGATCATTCCCGCTCATGCGCGCGTTTCCTTAGAACTCACATCAGCAGCTTTTCAACGGCCTTGAACGAGCCGTCGGACTGGATGACGGTGAGGAATACCTGGTCGAGCCCTTCGTTCTTGGCCGGGCCGAAAGTCATGGCGAGCCCGCCGATGTCGAACCTGCCAGTGTCCTTGATGACCTTGAGGAGGCCTTCGCGCGTCGGCTCGCCGCTCATCTTCTCGAGCGCGGCGATGGCGAGGCGGCCGACGAGATAGCCTTCAAGCGAGACGAAATCAGGCGTGGCCTTGATCGCCGTCTGATAGTCGGCGACGACCTTGAGCGAGGTGTCCCACGGGAACGGCACCACCTGGGAGATCACCACGCCCTTGCCGTCCGGTCCCAGTTCCTTGGCGAGCGCCGAGGCGCCGACGAAGGAGATGTTGACGAACACAGGATTGAACTCGAGCTTGTGGGCGAGCTTGATCAATTCGGCGCACGGCTTGTACGCGCCCACCATGACGACAGCGTCGGGCGCCGCCCGTCGCAGGGTGAGCAGCGCCGTCTTCACCGCCACGGTATTGCGCTCGTAGGTCGCTTCTTCCGCCAGCTCGAGGCCGCGCTTGCTCATCGCCGCCTTGACCCCGTCGAGCCCGGCGCGGCCGAACGCGTCGTCCTGATAGAAGATCGCGATCCTTTTGATCTTGAGGTCTTCGGTGAGATGCTTGATCCAGGCCTCGGTCTCCGCGCCGTAGCTTGCGCGCACGTTGATGACGTTTTCGAGCTTGGGATTGCGCAGGAAGCCGGCGCCGGTGAATGCGCCGATGAACGGCACGTGAGCGGCGGCGGCGATCGGCTGGGCGGCGGCCGAGGTCGGCGTCCCCACCGGCCCGATCAACGCGAACACCTTGTCCTCGCCGATCAGCTTCTTGGTCTCGGCGATGGCACGCTCGGGCTCGTAGCCGTCGTCGCGGCTGATGAGCTTGAGCTTGCGGCCGTGCACGCCGCCATGGGCGTTGATCTCGTCGAACGCCGCCTGGATGCCGGCGCGCATGCCCTGGCCGAGCGCGGCGGCCGGCCCTTCGAGCACGGCCGCTTGGCCGAAGGTGATCGACTCTGCGGTGACGCCATCCTCCGCCGTCGCCGGGCCTAAGCACGCAAGCGCGATCGCGCCGGTCAAGAGGGCCGCGGCGCCGTAACGACGCATGAACATGGAAGGGTCTCCGAGGTAACGTCCGCCCCGACAATGTTGGAACGCGGTAAAAGAAGCGTTTAATTCGAGGGGGTTGCGGGCGGAGACGGCACTTTAATGAAACGTTAAGAGCGCACTGCTTGCCGGTTTGGTGCCCGTACGATACCAACCGGCCGACATTCCGGAGCCGCCGCTTTGAGCAAAGAAGCAAAAACCAACCGCCTCAAGGCGCGGCTGCCGCGCGGACTTTCCGATCGCGGCCCGGCCGAAATCGCCGCGACGCGCCGCATGATCGAGACGATCCGCGCGGTCTACGAGCGCTACGGCTTTGAGCCGGTCGAGACGCCGGCGATCGAATACACCGACGCGCTGGGCAAATTCCTGCCCGACCAGGACCGCCCGAACGAGGGCGTGTTCTCGTTCCAGGACGACGATCAGCAGTGGCTCTCGCTGCGTTACGACCTCACCGCGCCGCTCGCCCGCTATGTCGCGGAGAATTTCGACCAGCTGCCCAAGCCCTACCGCAGCTACCGCTTCGGCTGGGTCTTCCGAAACGAGAAGCCGGGCCCGGGACGGTTCCGGCAGTTCATGCAGTTCGACGCGGATACGGTGGGCTCTTCGTCGCCAGCCGCGGACGCGGAAATCTGCATGATGGCGGCGGATACCATGGAGGCGCTCGGGATCAAGCGCGGCGACTATGTGGTGAAGGTGAATAACCGTAAAATTCTTGATGGTCTGTTGGAGGAAATCGGCCTCGGAGGCGAGGAGAACGTTGGCAAGCGGCTAACCGTGATGCGCGCAATTGATAAGCTAGATCGTCTCGGGGACGTCGGCGTGCATCTTCTTCTGACCAAAGGTCGTCGCGACGAGTCCGGTGACTTCACACCAGGGGCGGGATTGACGGAAGAGAATGCAATTCGGGTCACGTCTATTTTTAAGGCTCGCGACATTGATAATGAGACCACGTGCGACCGACTTCGTGGTGCTCCAAACGCTCCACTCCCGCGTCAGCAAGGCGTTGATGAGCTGGTCGAGATCGCAAAATTGATTCAAACGGCCGGATACAATGATGGCCGCATTATCATTGATCCGGCTGTTGTTCGTGGTCTCGAATACTACACCGGCCCGGTGTACGAGGTTGAACTCACATTTGGAGTCAAAGACGAGGAAGGGCGAACGGTTCGATTCGGTTCCGTAGCAGGGGGTGGGCGATACGACGGATTAGTTGGACGCTTTCGTAACGACCAAGTTCCCGCGACTGGATTTTCGATCGGCGTGTCACGTCTGACCGCGGCACTAATCCACCTAGGCAAAATGGACGCAAAAGCCGAACCTGGTCCGGTCGTGGTCACTGTTTTTGAGAAGGATCGGCTGGCGGACTATCAACGTATGGCGCAAGCCTTGCGCAACGCCGGTGTCCGCGCCGAGCTTTATCTCGGCTCAGGCAAGATGGGGGCGCAGCTCAAATATGCGGACAAGCGAGGGGCGCCGTGCGTCGTCATCCAGGGCGGCGACGAGAAGGCCAAGGGAGAAGTACAGATCAAGGACCTGATCGAAGGCACCAAAGCCGCCGCCGCCATCGCCTCGAACCAGGAATGGCGCGAAACCCGCCCGGCTCAATTCGCCGTCAAGGAAGAAAATCTGCTCGACGCCGTTCGCGAAGTACTGGCGCGACATGGCGTGAATTGGGCCAACTGAACTTGTCAAATCTATTTCGCGAATGCGTCACGACCGACGCGCAAAGTCCTTTGGATTATCGGCAATGAATTGGGCGTTCGGAGCGATCCCTTGGGAGAGCCAGTAGACGACAAACCGTGGCGTAGCGATGACTAACGTGTGCTCGGCGAACGGAAAGAGAAGCACGTCATTTCGTTCGAACTGAATGGCCGGACCTTTGGTAAATCCTGCCAAGTCCGCGGTCGCTAAAATGTCCGCGCGCCCGGCTAGTGCTGTTTCCAAAACATAGCGATCATCTTGAATTTCGTGAAACAGTTTGTCAGCTTCCGGCCGGCCAAGGTGGTTCGCAATCGATTGGCGCAACCCTTCTTCCGTTTCAAATGGAATGTAACCGCTTCCGACGCTCAGGTAGGGATAACCCGGCATGGGACCCGCGAGCGCGTACTGTTGGAGAATCCAGGCTTTCTCGTCAGCATCGGCCGCGTCATAGCCCAGCCGTCGGACCAGAACGTTGGCGTAGTTCTCTATGATCGGCAGCGACGTAACCAATTGGATCGGGCCTGCCGGACACGTCCCGGTACGCACCGCTTCCACCAAAGCGCTCGCTGCCGTGTTCCGGAGGCCCTTTCCGGCGGAAAGAATGTCCGCAACGAGAACATTGATGTCGATCGCGAGGCGGAGCGCACCCGTCCAGGTCATGAACGGCACAACCGGACTGCCTCCGCTTCAATCGCCTCCTCGGTGGCCGCGGCATCCTCATTCATTTCCCGTCGCCCTCGGCGCGCTCGCGCATCGATAATTTGCTCATAGGCGGCAAGCGCAGCCCTTCCCAAGCGCTGGGCAGCAAGCTTGCGCTCCGCATCATCGGCAATGCCGTCGATGGCAAATAATGCACGGCGGGCGCCGGGCGACATGTCCAGCAGCAGCTTCAACGCAACTGCTTGGATTTGCGAAGGGCTTCGGTTTTCAACCGAAGCAGCCGCCCGGAGACGGGTAACCGTTGTTTCATCCAGATGGGCGGCGACCGTTCTGCTTGCCATTGCACAGATCCTTTAGATCCTAAAGTAACTTAAAACTTATAAGCGTCAGTGTCAACTCCGAGCCGTTAATGCGGCGGTGACAAGGCCTTAGCCGTTAATCCCGCCTTCCGATCCCCGTCGAAACCTTAAGCAAGCCGTGCTAAAGGCGCGCCCAATTCAGGCATGCGGCCATGAACGACGTGACCGGCACGGCAAACACCAGGGATGAGCGGGCGGCGGCGCTGCTCGCCCATTACGAGCGCGCGGGCTACGCCCGGGCGGAGCCGGCGCTGCTCCAGCCGGCGGAGCCGTTCCTTGACCTTTCCGGCGAGGACATCCGGCGCCGCATGTATCTGACGACCGACGCCGCCGGCCACGAGCTGTGCCTGCGCCCGGATCTGACCATCCCGGTCTCGTGCGACTATCTCGCCTCGCCCGCGGCCGGAAAGCCCACGGGTTTCTGCTACCTCGGGCCGGTGTTCCGCTATCGCGCCGACGGCCCCGGTGAGTTCGCGCAAGGCGGCATCGAGTCGTTCGGCCGGCGCGATATCGCCGCCGCCGACGCGGAAATGATCTCGCTCGGCCTCGAGGCGACCTCACATTACGGCATCGACGCGCCCGACCTGCGCATGGGCGACGTCGGCCTGTTCGCGGCGCTGATCGGCGCGCTTGATCTCGCGCCGGCGTGGAAGCGCCGCCTCATCAAACATTTCAACCGCGCCGGCAGCCTGCGCCATGATCTCGACCGGCTCGCCTGCGATGCGGCCCAGGCCCGTCCGGAATACCAGGGCGTGCTCGCGGCGCTCGCCGGCTCCGATCCCCACGCCGCCCACGCGCTCGTCACGGACCTGCTCTCGATCGCCGGCATCACGGCGGTCGGCGGCCGCTCGGTCGGCGAGATCGCCGACCGCTTCCTTGAACAGGCCGCGCTCGGCGCCGGCAGCGGGCTGCCGGCGGAGACGCGCGCGCTGATCGAAAAGTTTCTCGCCGTCGCCGGCAACCCGGATGACGCCGCCGCGGAGCTGCGCGCGCTCGCGGCCGACGCCGGCGTTGCGCTCGGTGCGGCGCTCGATTTGTTTGAAAGCCGCACCGGCTTCATGGCCGTGCGCGGGGTCGACGTGTCGCGCATCCGCTTCTCGACCGCGTTCGGCCGCGGCCTCGATTACTACACCGGCATGGTGTTCGAGCTGCACCCCCCCAGCCTTCCCTCCCCCGCAAGCGGGGGAGGGAAAGGGAGCGGGAGCGCGCCCGGCCAGCTGGTGGCTGGCGGCCGCTACGATGGGCTGCTCTCGCGGCTCGGCGCGCGCGAGCCGATCCCGGCGGTGGGATTTGCCGTGTGGGTCGAGCGGCTCGCCGCCATCGGGGGCGCGCCATGAGCGCGCTCGTCGTCGCGGTGCCGTCGAAAGGCCGGTTGCAGGAGAACGCGCAGGCGTTCTTCGCCCGCGCCGGACTGACCCTGCTGCAGCCGCGCGGCGCGCGCGACTACCGCGGCACGATCGCGGAAATCGACAACGTCGAGATCGCCTATCTGTCGGCCGCGGAGATCACCGGCCAGCTTGCGCTCGGCGCCGCGCACCTCGGCATCACCGGCGAAGACCTCGTCCGCGAGATGATCCCGGACGCGGCGAAGCGCGTCGTGATGATCGAGCAGCTCGGGTTCGGCTTCGCCGACGTTGTCGTCGCCGTGCCGCAGGCGTGGATCGACGTGCGCACCATGGCGGACCTCGACGACGTCGCGACCGCGTTCCGCCTGCGCCACGACCGCAAGATGCGAGTCGCGACCAAATACGTGAACCTAACCCGTGCGTTCTTAGCCGAACACGGCATCATCGACTACCGCATCGCCGAGAGCCTGGGCGCAACCGAAGGCGCGCCGGCGGCCGGCAGCGCCGAGCTGATCGTCGACATCACCACCACCGGCGCGACGCTCGCGGCGAACGCGCTCAAGGTGATCGAGGACGGCGTGATCCTGCGCTCGCAGGCGAACCTCGTCGCCGCGCGCACCGCCGCGTGGGACGAAGCCGCGCGCGGCGCGGCGCGGGCGATCCTCGACCGCATCGCCGCCCAGGCGCAGGCGCGCGCGGTCCGCGAAGTGCGGGCGTGGATAAGCGCGGTGGACGGCATTGCTGCCACGGCGCAGGAGCGTTTCGGTGCGACTGCGCCGATCGGGGCTCAAAGCGAAGCCGGCGTACTCACGCTGCATTGCCCGCCCGACGCCATCCAGGAGTTGGCAAATTTCCTGCGCGAGCAGGGTGCCGAGGCGGTCACCGTCGCTGGGCTCGATTACGTGTTCACGCGGCAGAACCCGCTTTACGCCCGCCTCGAGGCCGGGCTCGCCTTGTAGCCCGGATGAGCGCAGCGAAATCCGGGACAACAATCCCGCATTCCGCTTCGCTCCATGCGGGCTACGTCAGAGCGGCCGTGCGGCGTCGCTCTGCTTATGTCGCCGTGCGCGAAACACCACGAAGTTCGACATTGAAAAATTGAACATAAAGCTCACCAGGATCGCGCAAGCCTTGGCAGCCAGAACCGGCATGAACTGCGCGGCGATCTCCAGCATCGTAGTATTGCCGATCGCGCCCGGGATCCCTGAAGCGACGAACGCCAGGTAGGATTTGAGACGCAGTCGGCGCCCGGACTCAGCCGCGAACGTCACGAATGAGTTCATCACGTAAGAGCCGGAGATCGCGATCGACCAGGAAAATACGTTGACCGCTCCGAGCGTGAAATTGCTCGCGTGATCGGGTGTTTCAGCCAGCAAGGTCAGAGTCAGCCAAAATATTCCAAAGTCGACGAGCGTGTTGACCACGCCGACGAGTGCGAAGCTCGCGGCCTTGAGGATGATTGCACGCTCGCGCCACGCCTGCATCAGGCGGACAGCGAGGCGACTCGGAGCGGAACGTTCCGTCATTGCGGGACGCTTAGCATGTCTGCATCCGTTAACCGAGCCGCTTCAGCGCGGCGGTGGCACAACACCGCACGCCTGCCCGGCGCGGGACGCTCGTGCTATAAAACCGCATGAACACGCCTGCACCCCGTGCGAATGCCGCGCCGGCAAGGCCGCAAGGGCTTTCGATCGTGGTTCCGCTGCATAACGAGGGCGCCGGGTTGCCGGCGCTGCATGCTGGCCTCGCCCAAGCGGTCGCGCGGCTCACCTCAGCTCGCGCGCTGCACGTCGAAGTCGTTTACGTCGATGACGGCAGCAGCGACGACACGGCGGAGGTCGCGCGCGGCCTGCCGACGACCGACTTCGACGTGCAGCTCATCTCCCTCTCGCGCAATTTCGGCAAGGAGGCGGCGCTGCTCGCCGGCCTCGATCACGCGCGGCTCGGCGCCGTGCTGTTCATGGACGGCGACGGCCAGCACCCGCCCGACCTGATCGAGACGCTGGTCGGCCATTGGCTCGATGGCGGCTACGACGTGGTCTACACCGCCAAGGCCCACCGCGGGAATGAACCGCTCACGCGCCGGCTCGGCGTGAAGACCTTCTATGCGCTGATCAATTGGGGTGCGCGCGCGAAAATCCCCGAGGACGCAGGCGATTTCCGCCTGCTCTCGCCGCGCGCGGCAGCAGCGCTGCGCCAGCTGCCGGAGCGCAACCGTTTCTTCAAGGGATTGGCGAGCTGGATCGGCTTTCGCCAGAAGCGCGTCGATTATGAGCCGGCGCTGCGCGAGCATGGCCATTCGACCTTCGGACTCAACTCGCTCATCGGCCTGTCGATCGAGGGGATCACGTCGTTTTCAGTCGCGCCGCTGCGGCTCGCAAGCCTGCTCGGGGCCCTGCTCGCGGCCAGCGCGCTGGTGTTCGGCGCGTGGACCGTAGTGGAAACTTTCGTCTACGAAGAAACGGTGCCGGGTTATCCCTCGCTCGTCGTCGGCCTCATGGTGATCGGCGGCGTGCAGCTGATCATGATCGGGATCATGGGCGAATACATCGGCAAGATCCTCTCCGAGCTGAAAGCGCGGCCGGTCTATTTCGTTGCCGAGCATCACGTGAAGCCCGCAGACGCGGCCCAGGACGGCGCAGCGGAGGCGGCGCGCACCGCGGCGGAATAAGCAGACGACAGACGACAGACGACGGAGGACGGATGAAGGGCGACCACCCGGCGTACCCCGCATCATCCGTCGTCAGTCCTCTGTCGTCTGCCATCTGGTTGTGCGCCGACGACTACGGCATCGCGCGCGGCGTCAACACCGCGATCCGCGACCTCATCATGCGCGGGCGCCTCAACGCCGCCTCGGTCATGGTGGTGCCCCCCGCCTTCACGCGCGCCGAGGCGCGCTCGCTTGCGATCCTCAACAATGGGACGCCGCGTGCGGCGATCGGGCTGCATCTCACGCTGACGGCGCCCTTCCGGCCGCTCATGCCCGGCTTCCAGCCATTGCGTGACGGCGGTTTCCCGCTGCTGCGCGATTTGTTCAAGGCCGGACTGCTGCGGCGGCTCAATCCCGCGACGCTTGCCGCCGAGATCGACGCGCAGCTTTCGGCTTTCACGGCGGCGTTCGGCCGCCCGCCCGATTTCATCGACGGGCATCAGCACGCGCACTTGGCGCCACAGGTCCGCGACGCGGTGCTCGCCGCCGCCAAACGCCGCGCGCCCGGCGCCTGGGTGCGCCAGTGCGGCAGCGTGCAGCCGGCGATCAAACGGTTGGGTGATCCCAAGGGACTTCTGCTCAATGCGTTCAGCCGCGCGATGCGCGCCCGGGCGCAAACTTTGGGCGTGCCGACCAATCCGGCGTTCGCCGGCACCTACGGCTTTCGATCCGGCGCGGACTTCGCGCGCAAATTTCCCCGCTTCCTCGACGCTCTGCCCGACGGCGGCGTCGTGATGTGCCACCCCGGGCACGTCGATGAGGAACTCATCCGGCTCGATCCGCTCACCGATTTGCGCGAGCGGGAATATGCCTACCTCGCGGGCGATACCTTCCCGGCGACGCTCGCCCGGGCGGGTTTCGCGCTGGCACGTCCCCCGATCATCCAAGCGCCAGAATCACGTCCCGAATAGACACACGCACGCCATTCCGCTGCGCCAGACTAGTGCCGCGAACCGGAAGTTCGCACACCACTGCGGCCTGTACGTTTGCGAACTTCGGGTTCAAAAGCGGCACTAGAATCATGGTGTTGCCAGTGTCCTGCGATTGCGAAGCTCGCTCCGGGGGCGCCCGCAAGTTCTGGCGAACTTCGCAATCGAGACACTGGCTCCCCATATTCCCCCGCACCACCGACCAGGGAGGGCGCCATGACGCCTCAGGAACGTGAGCTGATTGCGAAGCTGTTCGATCGCCTGGCGGCGCTGGAGAACGCGCCGCGCGATCCCGATGCCGAGCGTGCGATTCAGGAGGGTCTCGCGCGCGCCCCGCACGCGGTCTACGCCTTAGTGCAGACGGTGCTGGTGCAGGACGAGGCGCTCAAAGCCGCCAACGCGAAAATCGAGGAGTTGCAAGGGCCGTCGGAGGACTCGCAGCCGGAGCAGCCGCGCGGATTCCTCGACACGATGCGCAACAGCCTGTTCGGCCGCGAGGCGACACCGGCGCAGCGTGGCTCGGTACCGTCGGTGCGGCCGGGCGCTTCGCCGTTTGCCAATGCGCCGGGCTATCGCGACCAAGGTTATCGCGAGCAAGCACCTCCGCCCATGGGCGGCCCTGGTTACGGCGGTCCAGCCGCCCCGGGGTTCGGCGGGCCCGGTGGGCCGGGGTTCGGCGGCTATGGCGGCGCCCCCGGTGGCGGCGGCTCATTCCTCGGCACCGCGGCAGCGAGCGCCGCCGGCATGATCGGCGGCAGCCTCCTGCTCGGCGGCATCCGCAATATGCTGGGCGGCCACGGCCACCAGGCCGGGCCGTTCGCCAGCACCTTCGATCACCTGAGCAGCGGCGCAGTGGGCGGCCCCTCGGGTGGCGTAGCGGGTTCAGGCAATCTTTCGCGTCAGGCGGGGCTCGACGACGTCGGCCGTTCGCCGTCGGGCGTCGGCGGGGGAGACACTCGCGCCGGATTTTTCGGCGGCCACGATGAGCAAGAAGACGATCAATACACCGACGACGATCACGATGGCGAAGACGGCGACGGCGACGATTACGGCGACGACGACGCAAGCGGTTCAGACGATTCGGACAACGCGTAACAAGTCATTGCGAGGAGGCCAAAGGCCGACGAAGCAATCCAGGAAATGCGCACGCTGACCTGGATTGCTTCGTCGCCGCCAGTGTCCCGATTCCGAAGTTCGCCCACCCTTGCGGCAGCCTCCGATGCGAACTTCGGAATCGAAGGACACTGGAAATCAATGATTCTAGTGCCGCCTTGAACCCGAAGTTCGCAATCGGACTCGCGGCAAGTTGGTGCGAACTTCGGGTTCGCGGCACTAGCGCGGCTCCTCGCAATGACAATTATCAAATCACCACGACCTTCGTGCCGATCGGCACCCGCTCGTAGAGGTCGATCACGTCCTCGTTGCGCATGCGGATGCAGCCGGACGACACCGCCGTGCCGATGGTCCAGGGCTCGTTGGAGCCGTGGATGCGGTAGAGCGAGGAGCCGAGATAGAGCGCGCGCGCGCCGAGCGGATTTTCCGGGCCGCCCGCCATGTGCTGCGGCAGGTCGGGCCGGCGCTTGAGCATTTCCGGCGGCGGCGTCCAGTCCGGCCACTCGCGCTTTGAGGAAACTTCCTTCACGCCCGCCCAGGTAAACCCGGGTCGCCCGACGCCGATGCCGTAGCGCAGGGCATGACCGTTCTCCTGCACCAGATAAAGAAACCGCCGCGGCGTATCGATGATGACGGTCCCGGGTTTTTCTGATCCTTGATACGCGACCACTTGGCGCTGATAGCGCGGGTCGGCTTCCGCGCGCCGCGCCTCCGCCCATTCCGGCGGTTCGCCGCGCGCAGTCTGATAGCGCCCGGAGTAGGGATCGGGTGCCGCCGTCGGGCGGCCGCCGAAAAGATATTCGATGAATCCGCCGCCGAGACTGGGCAGCGGCTCGGTGTGGTAGGTGGCAGATGGCGGAGCGGCAAGCGCCGCGCCGGTACCGAGCGCACTCGCGAGAAGCGCAGTCATCACAAAACGCTGCATCGACGTACTCGTTACTTTTCGTCGCCGGAGCCCGCGGTTCGGTCTCCGTTATGGTTTCCATTGAATGGAGAAATTTCGCAACCGATTGGTAAATGCACGGCCGCGCGGCAGCGAAACAATCAAACAGAAACAATGTCCGTGCGGTTACGGTTTATTTTGCGTGAAAGGCGCCGCGCCATGGTTAAGCGCAGGTTTAAGTGAGGGTGGGCGGCGCACGAGCGCAAAGCAGATGAGCGCGAGAAGCGCGAAGGCGGCAACGACGGCGAGCGCGGCGGGATCGGAGGCACGTTCGACCACGAACGCGAGCAACAACGGTGCGGCCGATTGCATGATCTGAGACGGTGCCGCGATGCGCCCGACGATGCGCCCATAGCCGGTGGCGCCGAACAACGCGAGCGGCAAGGTACCGCGCGCGATCGTCAGGAGCCCGTTGGCGCCGCCGAACAGAATGGCGAACGCGGCCGCGATAGCGACGGACAGCCCGAAGGTCGCGAGCAGTGCGAAAGCAAAGAGCAGCAAGCCGACTGCAAAGCGCGCCATCCACAGCGGATGCAGGTTGCGGATGAGCGCGAACTCGACAACGCGCGCGCTGACCTGAGCGGGGCCGAACAACGCGCCGATCGTCACCACCGTCGCGGCGTCGAGCCCGAGCCGGCCGAAGATCGCGAGCATATGCGCGGCAAGGCCTGAGGGCACGAAGGCGTAGGCGGCAAACGCCGCGGCAACGAGGGCGAAGGTCATGCCGCGCGCCGGCACGATGGGTGCGGGCGCCGGGGCACCGGCAGCGGCGATCACCTCGGGCCGCGCCTTGCCGCGCGGAAGCACGAACGCGTGGAGCGGCGCTGCAACCAGCGCCAGCAGCGCGGCGTATACCAAATACGTGCCGCGCCAGCCGACCGCGTCGATGAGCACGCGGGTCGTGGGCCAGCTCACGGTCGAGGCAAAGCCGCCGGCGAGTGTGAGCGCGGTGATCGGCCGGCGCGCGGCCGCGCCGAACACCCGCCCCAGCGTCGCAAAGGCTGGGTCGTAAAGCGAGGCGCTCATGGCGAGACCGAGCACCATCCAGCAGGCGAAATACGCGACGGGATGGCTCGCGTAGACGAGGCCGACGAGGCCGGCGGCGCCGATGAGCGAACCGCCCGGCATGACGCGGTGGCCGCCGTGGCGATCGATCAGCGCGCCGACGCGCGGCGAAGCCAGTCCAGCGATCAGCAGGCCGAACGAGAAGCCGCCCATGGTCAGCGTCGCCGACCAGCCGCGATCCGCGGCGATCAACGGGACGGTGAGCACCGGCGGATAGTAGATCGCGCCCCAGGCCAGAATCTGCGTGACGGCAAGTACCAGGACGGCGCGCCAGGGGCCGGCGAACGGACGACAGACGACGGATGACAGACGACGGAACATGGCCCTGACGTGACGGATTCTATTCCGTCCTCCGTCGTCCGTCTTCCGTCATCCTGTTACGCCAGCCTCTTCATGAGAACATCGGCGCTCGCCGGGCACAGTTCGGCGAATTGCTCAGTCTCACGGATCGCCGGCGGCACCACGCTGCGCTCGCATCGCGCGTAACCGAGCCGCTCGAAGAAATCCGCCGCGGCGGTGGTAATGAGCCACAGGTTTGCGCACCCATGCAGCCGCGCCTCGAACTCGAGCGCCGCCACCATCGCGCCGCCGATGCCGCGGCCGCGCACCGGCGGCAAGGTCACGAGCGAACGCAGCAAGGCGTCCTCGCCATGCACCTCGAGACCGCCGAAGCCGACCGGCACCTCGTCCCTGGTCTCAAAACGCCAGAACAGCCGCCCGGGCACTTCGATGTCCGCGGTGGGCAGTTGCGCCCTGGCGAGCGCCGCCGCCAGCGCGCCCCGCTCACCGTCGCGCAGCGGATGTGGGATCAGCTTAACAGGCATCAGGGATCAGGCATCAGGGATCAGGCATCAGGGATCAGGCATCAGGTATCAGAACGAGGAGTCAGAGACTGATACCTGATTCCTGATACCGGCATCAGGGATCAGGCATCAGGTATCAGAACGAGGAGTCAGAGACTGATACCTGATTCCTGATACCGGCATCAGGGATCAGGCATCAGGTATCAGAACGAGGAGTCAGAGACTGATACCTGATTCCTGATACCTGACCCCTGTCAAGCGCGCGCAGCGCAGCGCACGTAGATGCCGGTGCCGTAGCGGCCGGCGACTTCCGGATCGACCCAGCGCAGCACCAGCACGCGGCCGTCGAACGAGACGATCTCGCGATCCTTCGGGTCCCCGGCGGGCGCGCCGGAAGGGCCCACGTAATTCTTGCCACCCGGCCCGCCCTTAAGCTGCAGCTCTTGCTGCTGCGCCTCGTCGGCGAGATGCATGAGCACGCCGCCGGAAGGCCCGGCGCCGATCACGTAAGGCTGGCCGCATTGCCCGCGCGCGGCGGCTTCCGTGCGAGGCCGATCGGCCTCTTTGTGGTAGGAGGCATAGCCCCACCGGCCGACGAGATCGCGCGCCGGAATGCTGGCCGGCAAGGCGGCCACAGGCGGAGGTGCGGCGGCCGCAGGCGGCGTGTCGGGCCCCTGGGTCGCGCAGCCGGCGAGCGCCAGGACCGCAATGGCGGCCGCTGCGAGTGGCCGGCCAACACCGATCATCGAAGGCCCTCCTCGATCACGCCGATACCTGCCGGCGGCAAAGGCGCCGACAAATGGAGGGATTTTCCGCGTTTGCAGCAATCGCAACGCTGTCCCCAAGCCCGCCTGAAGGGCCGCCCCGCCTTCATCGGCACGATCATGCATCTCCCCGCCCCGATTCGTACCCAATTTATTCTTGAGAAACCAGCGGTCGGGTTAACCGCGCACATTTTTACGGGGGGTCAATGCGCTTGACAGCCGCAGGCCAAGGCCATATGTCCACGGTGCTGTTGGCACTCATTAAGGGCGAGTGCTAGCACCCTCTCCGATCGACGTTATCGGGATCCACCAGAAGCCGCGCACCCGCGCCGACGAGGAAGATATGGCGAAAACCAAGTTCCGTCCCCTGCACGACCGCGTGGTCGTGCGCCGCATCGAAGCCGACAACAAGTCCGCCGGCGGGATCATCATCCCCGACACCGCCAAAGAGAAACCGCAGGAAGGCGAGATCATCGCCGTAGGCCCGGGCGGCCGCGACGAGGGCGGCAAGCTCGTCCCGGTCGACGTCAAGACGGGCGACCGGGTGCTGTTCGGCAAGTGGTCCGGCACCGAAGTCAAGCTCGACGGCGAGGAACTCCTGATCATGAAGGAGTCCGACATCATGGGCGTGATCGCCTGACGCCCCATCCCTGCATCCCCGCAACCACATCACACGTGAACCGGAGTCTCATTCCATGGCTGCCAAAGACGTAAAATTCGCCGCCGATGCCCGCGAGCGCATGCTGCGCGGCGTCGATATTCTTGCCAACGCCGTCAAGGTCACGCTCGGCCCCAAGGGCCGCAACGTCGTGCTCGACAAGTCGTTCGGCGCTCCCCGCATCACCAAGGACGGCGTCACCGTCGCCAAGGAAATCGAACTCGAAGACAAGTTCGAGAATATGGGCGCCCAGATGGTGCGCGAAGTCGCGCAGAAGACCAACGACCTGGCGGGCGACGGCACCACGACCGCGACGGTGCTTGCCCAGTCGATCGTCAAGGAAGGCGCCAAGGCGGTCGCCGCCGGCATGAATCCGATGGACCTCAAGCGCGGCGTCGACATCGCGGTCAGCGCCGTGATCAAGGACATCGAGAAGCGGGCCAAGAAGGTCGGCTCCTCGGCGGAAGTGGCCCAGGTTGGCAGCATCGCCGCGAATGGCGACAGTTCGATCGGCAAGATGATCGCCGGCGCGATGCAGAAGGTCGGCAACGAGGGTGTCATTACGGTCGAAGAGGCCAAGGCGCTCGAGACCGAGCTCGAGGTGGTCGAGGGCATGCAGTTCGATCGCGGCTATCTCTCGCCCTACTTCATCACCAACGCCGAGAAGATGATCGCCGAGCTCGAGGACGCCTACGTCCTCCTGCATGAGAAGAAGCTCTCCGGCCTGCAGGCCATGCTTCCGGTGCTGGAATCGGTCGTGCAGTCGGGCAAGCCGCTCGTGATCGTCGCCGAGGACGTCGAGGGCGAGGCGCTCGCCACGCTCGTCGTCAACAAGCTGCGCGGCGGGCTCAAGGTCGCGGCCGTCAAGGCGCCGGGCTTCGGCGACCGCCGCAAGGCCATGCTCGAGGACATCGCGATCCTCACCGGCGGCCAGCTGATCTCCGAAGACCTGGGCATCAAGCTCGAGAACGTGACCCTGCAGATGCTCGGCCGCGCCAAGAAGGTCATCATCGAGAAAGAGAAGACCACGATCGTCGACGGCGCCGGCAAGAAGAAGGAGATCGAGGCGCGCGTCGGCCAGATCAAGCAGCAGATCGAGGAGACGACCTCCGACTACGATCGCGAGAAGCTGCAGGAGCGGCTCGCCAAGCTCGCCGGCGGCGTCGCGGTGATCCGCGTCGGCGGCTCGACCGAGATCGAGGTCAAGGAGAAGAAGGATCGCGTCGAGGACGCGCTCAACGCCACCCGCGCCGCGGTCGAGGAAGGCATCGTGCCGGGCGGCGGCGTCGCGCTGCTGCGCGCCAAGAAGGCGATCGGCCGCATCAACAACGACAACGCGGACGTCCAGGCCGGCATCAACATCGTGCTCAAGGCGCTCGAGAGCCCGGTCCGGCAGATCGCCGAGAATTCCGGCGTCGAGGGTTCGATCGTGGTCGGCAAAATCCTCGAGAACAAGTCGGAGACCTACGGCTTCGACGCGCAGAGCGAGGAGTACGTCGACCTCGTCGACACCGGCATCATCGATCCGGCCAAGGTCGTGCGCGCGGCGCTGCAGGATGCGGCTTCCGTCGCCGGCCTCCTGATCACCACCGAGGCGATGGTCGCCGAGATGCCGAAGGAGAAGGCGGCCGGCGCCCCGGGAATGCCGGGCCACGGCGGCATGGACTTCTAAGCCGACGACACAAACAAATCGCTTGAAGAAAGGGCCGCAGCAATGCGGCCCTTTTGCTTTGTGAACTCTCATCTCGGTCACTGCCCGCGAAAGCGGGCGCCGTAGGGTGGGCTAAGACCGCCGTAGCGCGTAGCGCGAAGGCGGGCGTGCCCACCATCCCTCAACAAATAATCATCGTTGGTGGGCACGCGGCCTTCCGCTGCGCTCCGGCCGCTTAGCCCACCCTACGGCGCCCGCTTTCGCGGGGCACGACGAGTCAGAGTGTGGTACCCACCTTTGGAGATCATCTCTGATCCATCCAGGGAGCCCCTCGGTGTCCAACCTTCTCGCAACGCTTGCCATTATCCGGCGACTCGCCGCCCCTTATTTTCGCTCCGAGGAGAAATGGATCGGGCGCTCGCTGCTCGCCGCCGTCATCATCCTGATGCTCGCCGACGTCGGCATCGACGTGCTGCTCAACTGGTGGAACGCGCGCTTCTTCAACGCGCTGCAGGATCGCGACTGGGACGCCTTCACCCGTGAATTGGTCATCTTCTCGGTGCTCGCCGGCTCGTCGATCGTGTTCCAGGTCTATGAGATCTATCTCATCCAATGGCTCGAGATCCGGTGGCGGCGCTGGATGACCGCGCGTTACCTCGGCGGATGGCTCGGCGCGGCCAACCATTACCGCCTGCAGCTTCTCGGCGACGCCGCCGACAACCCGGATCAGCGCATCGCCGAGGACATCCGCATGTTCATCGAAAGCGGATTGCCGCTCGGCATCCGGCTGCTGCGTTCGCTGGTGACGATCGCGTCGTTCGTCGCCATCCTGTGGGCGCTTTCGGATGAAGTGCCCCTCACCGTGTTCGGCGTGACGTGGCCGATTTCCGGCTACCTGGTATGGGCGGCCCTCATCTACGCCACCGTTGCCACGGCCATTACGCATTACATCGGACGGCCGCTGGTCAATCTCAATTTCAAACGGCAGCGCTTCGAAGCGGACTTCCGCTTCAATCTCGTGCGGGTGCGAGAAAATTCCGAGCAAATCGCGCTGCTGCGCGGCGAAGAAGCCGAGCGCGGCCGCCTGCTCGACCGCTTCGGCGCGATCCTCGCCAATTGGTTCGAGATCATGTCGCGCACCAAGAAGGTGACTTTCTTCACCGTTGGCGCGGCCCAGACCGCCGTCATCTTCCCCTATGTGGTGATCAGCCCGTCCTATTTCGCCGGCCATGGCCAGCTCGGCGTTCTCACCCAGACCGCCAGCGCATTCGAGTCGGTGCGCGCAGCGCTCTCGTTCTTCGTCGACTCCTACCGCGACCTTGCCGAGTGGCGCGCGGTGGTGGCACGGCTCTCGGGTTTCGAGGCGGCAATCGCCGCGGCCGAAGCCGCCGCCACGACCCCGCCGGCGATCCGCGTCGCGTCCGGTGCGCAAGCAGCGCCCCTGAGCGCAGAAGCGCTCGACGTGCGGCTGCCCGACCGCGCGCCGCTCATCACCGCGGATGCGCTTTCGATTGCTCCGAGCGACCGTGTCCTGGTGACCGGCCCGACCGGGTCGGGAAAATCAACCCTGTTCCGCGCGCTCGACGGCATTTGGCCGTTCGGTTCCGGCACGGTGACGATCCCGCGCGACGCACGCGTTCGTATGATGCCGCAGCGGCCGTATTTTCCGACCGGTTCGCTCGCCGACGCCATCGCCTACCCGGCCCCGCCGGGAAGCTTCGATGCCGGTGCGATGCGCGAGATGCTCGCCGCCGTCGGTCTGCCGGCGTTCAGCGCGCGGCTTGATGAGCATGCTCACTGGAACCGCATGCTCTCGCTCGGCGAGCAGCAGCGCCTCGCGGTGGCGCGTGCCATCCTGCACGCGCCCGATTTTTTGTTTCTGGACGAAGCGACCGCCTCGCTCGACGAGCCCACGGAGGCGGCGCTCTATCGGTTGATCGACGCGCGACTACCTGGTGCCGCCGTGGTCTCGATCGGTCACCGCTCGACGCTGTTCGCGTTCCACCGCCGCCACGTCAAGGTGGTTCGCACCGGAGAACGCAGCGTGGTCGAGGAATCACGAGTACAACAGTAACAAACAAATAATCCGCTGATCGTCATCGCCCGCGAAAGCGGGCGATCCAGTAAACACCGAACTATCAGATAAAATTGAGAGGTCGGTGTTTACTGGATGCCCCGCTTTCGCGGGGCATGACGAGTTCGAGTGTGTTGCTTACGCCGCGGCTTTGCGATTCATCGCCAGGCGCGCATCGACCATACCGACGGTTTCATCGACCACCGGATTGTGCATGCCGAGCTGGGCGCCGATCGTCTGCACCAGCCGGTCAACCCGCTCGATGTTGGGGGCGCCGGCGAACAACGCGCGCGCGGCCGAGGACGGCCGCACCAAGCCGTTCGCCGCCGCCGCGTATTTCTCGAATGGCACGAGGTCATCGGGGTCGGCGCCAAGCTTGACGCAAATCTCGCGCACCCAGGTATAGACCGCACGCGAGGCTTCGATGTCGCTGTGCACCGCGTCTTTGATCGAACGCGCGGCATCCTTCTGCACGCAACGATAATTGCCGGTGAGCAGCATCGCCCATTTGGCCAGCGGCACGAAAATCGAATCGTGCACCTTGAGCTTGACCGGCAGCTCGATTTTGCTGCCGTCGCCGGCATCGTAACGGATCGCCTCGATCTGCACCTGCATCTCGCGCAGCATGGCGGTGTATTTGTCGGAATCGAACCGCGCAACCTTGAAATTGGTCGGCAGCGTAACCTGCAGCACGTTGACCTTTTCGTCGGGCGGCCGGAACGCCTGCGGGTCCGGGCTGCACAGGGTCATGTAGGCGGGGTCGAAGCTCTGCCACACCGTGGCGTCGGTGTAGCAAGACTTGAGCGGCTCGGTGTTGAGCCCGGGAATCCGCTTGAGGTAGGGCAGCGGCGGCATGTTCATGATCGACATGCAAGGCACCTTGGCCCGCGCTACCGCGTCGAGCAGCTCGCGAACGCCTGAAGAACGGTACTGCGGCTCTTGCATCGCCAGCGCGACGAGGTCGAAGTCGGCGGGGTTGAACTCGGTCGGCCCGCCGGCGGCCAGACTGCCGGGCAGCTTGCGCGAGTCGATTTCGACGAGATCCTTTCGGCCTTTCACCGGCAGGCGCACGCGCGCGCCGTCTTTGTTGATCGCCTCCGCTTCGGCGGGAAGGCACACCAGTCTCACCGTGTGTCCCCCGAACAGCAGCTTGGTCGCCAGCAGCGACCCATACGACGCCCCCAAGATCAGCACTTTGTAAGCCACGTAACCCACTCCCTATGTCGGACGGAAAAGATAGCGGCAGCGCAAGGTGGCGCGTCATCGCGCGCCAGCGGTCTTGCCGAGCAAGTGTATTCGCCGGCCCCGATCGGCGCAACGCAGCCCCGATTGTGCGGAGCGCATCCGGCCGCACGCACCAGCGGCAACCAGCATCGGCAGCCTCAGGCGTGGGGACGCACGGCGTAGACGACAGACGGTGAAGGCAGCGGAGCGCGCGCCGATGCGCAGATGACGCGCGCTCCGGAGATGGGTTCCGCGGTTACGGAGAGCCTCCTCCACCGAGCGTGCCGCCACCACCCCCTCCGGATTCGTCGGACGGCTTGGGAGGCGCGGAGAACGGGCGGTAGCCACCCGACAACGGCGATCCCGATGAGCCGGAAGAGCCGTGGCTCGACGGTGATGCGGGCGGAGCGCTGGCCGCCGGCGGCGTGTGCGCCGGACGCGGCGGGGTCGGAGCCGGCGCCGGGCGCGGCGGCGGCGCGGCAGGCCGAGGCGCGGGGGCCGCAGCGGGCTTGGGCGGAGCGGCCTTCGGTGCGGCTGCCTTGGCGGCTTTCTTCTTCGGGGCGGCCTTCTTCGGGGAGGCGCGCTTTGCGCTCTTCGTGGCTGTGCGCTTTGCGCTCTTGCGGGATGCCGATTTCTTCTTTGCCGCACTCTTCACGGATTTCTTTGCCTTTTTGGCCTTCTTGGCCTTCTTCGCTTTCCGAGCTTTAGCCATGTTGTCCTCCTGCTTTCCTGTCGCGCTTTACCCCACAGAGGCGGTCGGAACGCGCACCCGAATAGCCGCCTTGTCCGGCCCTGGTTTGGCCGGCCTTCTCACGCCATTCCGGCGGACACTCCCTTGATTTCGGCCGGGCGTGGTCCTCCGGTGGCCCAGTCGAGCAGTTCCACCGTGTGGACCACCGGAATCGTTGTTGCGGTCTTGAGCTGCGCCATGCAGCCCACGTTGCCGGTCGCGATGAGGTCCGGCTTGAGGGTCGCGATGTTGGCCAGTTTGCGGTCGCGCAGACGCTCGGCAATCTCGGGCTGGAGGATGTTGTAGGTTCCGGCGGATCCGCAGCACAGGTGGCCTTCCGGCACCTCGCGCACGGCGAATCCCGCCTTGGCCAGCAGCGTCTTCGGCTGGGAGACCACCTTCTGCCCGTGCTGAAGCGAGCACGCCGACTGGTAGGCGACGACCAGACCGCTGTCCTGCGCCGGTTGGTTCAAGCCGAGTTTCATCAAATATTCCGAGATGTCCTGGGTCAGCGCCGCGACTCTCGCTGCATTTGTTGCATAGGCAGAATCATTTCGCAGCAGAAAACCGTAATCTTTGATCATTGTGCCACAGCCTGATGCTGTCACCAGGATGGCATCGAGGCCGCGGCCCTCGATTTCGTGGGTCCAAACGTCGATGTTGCGACGCACAAATGCGAGCGCCTCATCTTCCCGACCGAGGTGGTGGACGATCGCTCCGCAGCAGACCTCACCCTCCGGCAGCACCACCTCGATGCCGTGCCGGTTGAGCAGGCGAATCGCCGCCGCATTGATCGAGGGCTTGAGCACCTGATTGGCGCACCCCGACAGGATTGCGACGCGCCCGCGCCGCTCCCCCTCGGGGAAGAAGGTCCGCTCGCCTTTCTCCGCCCTCGCCACCGGCATGGCGTTGGCGAGACGCACCATGGCGGCAATCCGCGTCGCTCGGAATAGGGTGAAGACCGGGGCAAGAAACCAAGCCATCAGGCCCAAAATCGAGGCAATCCGCAGCCGCGATGGATCCGGCAAGACCTTGGCGAGCAAGTCACGCCGCAGCCGGTCGAACAGCGGGCGGCGGAAGGTGCGCTCGATGTGCACGCGCGCGTGATCGACGAGATGCATGTAGTGCACGCCAGACGGGCAGGTCGTCATGCAGGAGAGGCACGAGAGGCAACGATCGATGTGGGTGACCACGTCGGGCGTGGCCGGCCGGTCGTGCTCCAGCATGTCTTTGATGAGGTAGATGCGCCCGCGTGGGCTATCGAGTTCGTCGCCGAGCAGCACGTAGGTCGGACATGTTGCAGTGCAAAAACCACAGTGCACACACGCACGCAGAATGCGCTCCGATTCGGCAATCGCCGGATCGGCCAATTGAGCGAGGCTGAAGTTCGTCTGCATGTGATTAAGTGCCCGCGTACATGCGTCCGGGCCCCAGAATTCCCTTGGGATCGAATCCTTCTTTGACCCTGCCGGTGAGCGCTGCAAGGGCGGGGTCCTGCGGCTCAAAGACATCCACGCTCGCCCGCATCGCCGCCTCGGCGCGATAGAGCGTAGCGTGACCGCCGCAAGCCGCGATGGCACGGCGCACGAAGCGGGCACCCGCGTCGGCGCGCCCGGCGATCTGCATCCACACGAGACCGCCGCCCCAGTCGTAGAGCGCTTCGGCCTCGCATTGCGCGGCCACTTGCGCCGCGATTTCCGGACCGCGCGCCGGCGCCGTGGAAATGCGCCACAGCGGCGGGACCGGCCCGCTTGCCGGCGGCTCGAACGGCGTCACGTCGCGCACCGCCTGCCACAGCGCGTGCGAGCTTCTTTCACTGACGGCGATGAGCTCGCCGTAGGGCTTGAGCAGCGCCTCGAGCCCGGCGCGCCGCGCGGCGATGGAAGGGCCCACGCCCTCGAGGCGCAAGGCGGTGACCGCGCGCCCGGCCGCGGCGGCACCAGCCACCCGAGGCGCGACGCTCGCGGGAATATGCGCGGCCGCGGAGACATCGCCCGGCGATCCCAGCGCCGCCGCCATCGCCTTGACGGCGGTGCGGTCGTCGAGGCCGAAGGCGATGAGCGTCTGCTCGGTCTCCGCTTTAGGCAGGACCTTGATCGTCACATCGGTCATGGCCGCGAGCGTCCCCCACGAGCCCGCCAGTACCTTGCAGAGGTCATAGCCGGTGACGTTCTTGACCACCCGCCCGCCAGACTTGAACGTCTCGCCGCGGCCGGAGACTGCCGAGACGCCGAGGAAGTGATCGCGCGCGGCTCCCGACTTGATGCGGCGCGGCCCCGATACATTGGCGGCGAGCACGCCGCCCAGCGTGCCTTTATTCGCGCCCGCGCCGAATAGCGGCCCGCAGTCCATCGGCTCGAACGCGAGTTCTTGTCCTTTGCCGCCGATCAGCGCCTCGATGTCGGCGATCGGCGTGCCTGCGCGTGCGGACAGCACCAGCTCTTCCGGCTCGTAGAGCGTCACGCCTGTCAGGCTGGAGAGGTCGAGCGTGAGGTCCCATTGCGCCGCGCGGCCGATACGCCGCTTCGAGCCGAGCCCCACGATCTCCAAGGTCTTGCCTTCGCCCGCCGCCCATTCGATGGCGGCGGCGACATCCTTCGCGTCGCATGGTCGCAGCGTGTCAGCCATTAGAGCGGGATAACCTTTCTTCGAAAAGTTATCTCGCTCTCACGCTTTTGCTGGAGCATGACCTTTTCCAAAAACCCGTCCCCACTTTTTGGGATCATGCTCTAAAATCTGGGTATGTCGGGGAACGGGAGCTGGCCTCCCCGAACATGCATGCGGCCGAGTTCCGCGCAGCGGTGCAGCGTCGGAAACACCTTGCCGGGATTGAGCAGGCCCTTGGCGTCGAACGCGCACTTGACGCGCTCCTGGTGCGCCAAGTCGGTTTCGTTGAACATGGCCGGCATCAGGTCGCGCTTCTCGACCCCCACGCCGTGCTCGCCGGTGAGCACCCCGCCGACCTCCACGCACAGCTTGAGAATATCGGCGCCGAAAGCCTCGGCACGCTCGAGTTCGCCTTCCTTATTGGCGTCGTACAGGATGAGCGGATGCAGGTTGCCGTCGCCCGCATGGAATACATTGGCGACGCGCAGCCCATAGGTCTTCGACATTTCGCGCATGCGCGCGAGCACGAGCGGGAGCTTCGCGCGCGGAATTGTGCCGTCCATGCAGTAATAGTCAGGCGAGATGCGGCCGGCGGCTGGAAACGCCGCCTTGCGCCCGGCCCAGAAGGCGAGGCGCTCCTCTTCCGAGGTCGAGGCGCGCACCACGGCGGCGCGGCACGTTTGCGCGATGCCGCTCACCCGCTCGAGCAGATGATCGACCTCCGCGGGCGGCCCATCCAGTTCGACGATCAGCAACGCTTCGACATCGAGCGGATACCCGGCGTGGACGAACTCCTCGGTGGCGTGGATCGCCGGCGCGTCCATCATTTCCATGCCGCCCGGGATGATGCCGGCGCCGATGATTTTCGCCACGCACTCGCCGGCATCTTCCGATGAGCCGAAGCCCACCAGCACCGCGCGCGCGGTTTCCGGCTTGCGCAGGATACGCACGGTCACTTCAGTGACGACCCCGAGCAGGCCTTCCGAGCCGGTAATAAGCCCGAGCAGATCGTAGCCGCCGCTGTCGAGATGCTTGCCGCCCAGGCGCACGACTTCGCCGGTCATCAGCACCATCTCGACGCCGAGGACGTTGTTGGTGGTCATGCCGTACTTGAGGCAATGCACGCCGCCGGAATTCTCCGCGACGTTGCCGCCGATGGTGCATGCGATCTGGGACGACGGATCGGGGGCGTAATAGAAGCCGCGGTCCTCGACCGCCTTGGTGATCGCGAGATTGGTGACGCCGGGCTGCACCACGGCGATGCGGTTATCGTAATCGATCTCGAGCACGCGGTTGAACTTGGCCATGCCGAGCAGGACCCCGTCGGCAAGCGGCAGCGCGCCGCCCGAGAGCGAGGTGCCGGCGCCGCGCGGCACCACCCGGATGCCCTCGGCGTGGCAGTAGCGCAGCACGCGCGAGACCTGGCGGGTGGTCTGCGGCAACACGACAACCATCGGCAGCTGGCGATAAGCGGTGAGCCCGTCGGACTCGTAGGGGCGCATCGCGTGCTCGCTCGCGATCACCCCCTCACCCGGCACGATGCGCCGGAGCGCGCGCACGATCGCCTCGCGCCGCGCCATTACCGGCGCATCCGGCTCGGGCATCCTGACCCACATCGCAACACTTCCTGATTAGACAAGCTATAGCGGCAAACCGCGCTCGCGCCCACGGCGAAACGTTGCTTGCCTGAGCTACGGCTCCAGCTCGCTTGCGGAGTTGTGCGTTGACAGGCCGGGCCGCGCCCGCCAATCAAGCGTCATTCGGCCAGTTCCGACCAACCGCTTGCATCCTTCCACGGCAAAGGGAGACGCGTAATGAAAAAAGTAGCTCTGGCGGCAATCGCGCTTGCGGCCTCGACGGCCGCGGCTTCGGCGCAGGATGTCGCCGCCGGCGAGCAGTCGTTCAAAAAGTGCCTCCCATGCCATTCGGTCGGTGAGGGCGCGAAGAACAAGGTCGGTCCGGAGCTCAATGGGATCGACGGCCGCAAGTCCGGGTCCGCCGAGGGGTTCAACTATACGGAGGCCAACAAGAATTCCGGCCTCACCTGGAACGAGAGCACCTTCAAGGAATACATCAAGGACCCGCGCGCCAAAATTCCGGGAACGAAGATGGTGTTTGCCGGGATCAAGAATGAGGAAGAGGTCAATAACCTCTGGGCCTACTTGAAGCAGTTCGGGCCGAACGGCGAAAAGAAATGAACCGACCGCGCCTAGTGCCGCGAACCCGAAGTTCGCATCATAATTGCCGCGACTCCGATTGCGAACTTCGGGTTCAAAGCGGCACTAGAATCATAGAGTTGCTAGTGCCCTTCGATTCCGAAGTTCGCAAACGAAAGTGCCGCAAAATGATGCGAACTTCGGAATCGGGGCACTAGAGCATGATCCCGAAAAGTGGAAACTGGTTTTCGGAAAAGATCATGCTCCAAGAAGAAGTTAGAGCGTGATGACCATTCCGGAGGCAATTCATCACGCTCTAACAGCGCTTTGATCCTGGTCAAATCGAGCGCGTCGTCGCCCCGGTACGATTGGGGCCGGCAAGGGAGGAGCCCCGATGATCAAGGATATCGTCGTCAACCTCGCGGTTGGCGGCTCCCGCGGCGACCCGGGAGCCTACGCCGTGTCGATCGCACAAGCCTTCAGCGCGCATGTGGCCGCGATCGCCTTCGCGCATGATCCGGTGATTCCGGCGACGCTGATGGGTGGCGTGCCGCCGGATTTCATCGAATCGCAACGAGCGGAGGCGGAGGCCGGCGCGAGCGCGGCGATCACGCGGTTTGAAGAGGCGGCCCGGCGCGCCGGGGTGTCGGCGGAGTCGCGCCTGCTCGCCGCCTCGCTCGCCGAGGCATCCGACCAGTTCGGCCGCATCGCGCGACGCTTCGACCTCGCCGTGGTCGGCCAAGCCGAACCTGAGAAGGCGAGCCCGGAGGAGCTGATCGCCGAGAGCGCCCTGTTCGCGGGCGGAAGACCGGTCCTCATCGTTCCGTACATTCAGAGGGAGGGCCTCGCGCTCGGCAAGGTTCTCGTCTGCTGGGACGGCAGCCGCGCCGCCGCCCGCGCGGCGGGTGACGCCCTGCCGTTCCTGTCACGTGCTCACGAGATCGAGGTTCTCATCGTGGCGGGCGAGCGCGGCAAGAGCGACGAAATTCCCGGCGCCGACATCGGCCAGCATCTCGCGCGGCACGGGCTCAAGGTGGAGGTGAAGCGCATCGTCGCCGGCGACACCGACGTGGCGAATACGATCCTGTCCTACGTGGCGGATTCCGCCGCCGACCTCATTGTGATGGGCGGCTACGGCCACTCACGCCTGCGCGAGTTCATCCTTGGCGGCGTGACGCGCGGCATTCTCGAGGCGATGACCGCACCGACGCTGATGTCTCATTGAACTTTACCCTTCATCCGTTTCGGGCATCGCGCTCTGCACCACGAGCCCGCGGGCGCGGGCATCGACGATTCCGACTCCACGCAAAGCAAACAACGTGATTGCCTGCACGGCGGCGCGTGCGCCTGCCGGTGTCGGCGCGTCGGGCGCGAGCGGACCGAGCAGACCTTCGGCGAGCGCGCCGACGAGCGCCGCCGCGGAGAGGCGCACGTCCTGCTCGGCCAAATGGCCGGCGTGGATGCAGGCGGCGAGGCGCTTCTCCAGTTCGCCCGCGAGCGCCTGCCGGTAGGCGAGCCGCATCGCGTCAATGTCCGGCTCGACCGGCTCGGCAATCGTGGCCCAGGCGAGACGGCGGCGCTGAAGCGCGCGGCCTGCGAACGTGGTTACGGCGGCCGCCAGCGCCGAGAGCGGCCCCGGCGCCGCGTCGGCGGCCGCCCGCATGGCGGCAAGCTCCCGCTCGGACACCGCGGCCATGACCGCCCCCACCAGCTCGGTCTTCGAAGGGAAATACCGGTAGACAGTGCCGGCGGCGATCCCGGCACGGGCCGCGACCGGCGCAATCTGCACCTCCGCCATCCCCGATTCGGCCGCAAGCGCGCGGGCCGCCGCAACGATCGCCTCCCGGCGCTCGGTGAGCCGGCGGGCGACGTTCTCGGTGTGGCGATAGGGCATGACGCGAATCATAATCCACTTCTTCAGTGAAGATATATTCACTTCATAGACGAGCAATACCCGGGCGGCATTTTGGTCGAAAGGCGCGACCACCTCTGCTATGCTTTTTTCATGGTGAAGACGCTCGAACTCGCGATGACAAAAGCCGCCGCGCTTCCGGAAGCTGCGCAGGAGCAGCTTGGTCGTGAATTGCTGGAGCGGATTGATACTCTCGCCCAGTTGCGAACTGAAATCGAAGCGGGCGTGCGTGAATTGGATACCGGCCTGGGCGAAGAACTCGACATCGAGGACATTATAAAACAAGTCCGCGATGAGTACGCCCGAGGCGCCTAGGCGAGTTGTTTGGGCACCTAAAGCAGGACAGGACTTGCGCCAAATCTGGCGCTATTTCGCGCGCGTCGCCTCGCAGGATATTGCGGACAAGCTGCTGCGCGAGATTCGGGATGCAACCGAACGAGTAGCAGAGCGTCCATTCCTGCGGCGAGCGCGAGATGATGTGATGCCCGGATTGCGAGCAGTCCTGGTTCACCCGTACACAGTTTTCTATCGCGTGACCGATTCGACCGTCGAAATAGTTCGTGTGCTACATGAGCAACGCGACTTCACTGCTGTGTTTCGTGAGAAGCGCACTAACCGGGCCTGCTCCAGCGACCAGGAATAGAAATCCGCATCGTAAGCAGCGCGCGCGATCTCGCCGACCATCGTCCTACCCTCCTCTCCCCGCCATGGCCCTTTCCCGGAGGGCCGTGAGCGTCGTCGTCGGCGTGATCGCTTCCGGGTCGACCTTGACGTGGAGGATCGCGGGCTTGCCGGATTTCACCGCCTCAGTGAACGCCGGCGCGAAGTCGGTGGTTTTCTCCACCGTCGCGCCGTAGCCGCCGAAGGCGCGGGCGTAGGCGGCAAAGTCCGGGTTGCGCAGCGCGGTCGCGCTGATGCGGCCGGGATATTCGCGCTCCTGATGCATGCGGATGGTGCCGTACATGCCGTTGTCGACCACGATGATGACGACCGGCAGGTCGTATTGCACGGCCGTCGCGAACTCCTGTCCCGTCATCAGGAAGCAGCCGTCGCCCGCGAAAGCCACCACGGTGCGGTCGGGATAAAGGCGCTTCGCGCCGATCGCCGCCGGCACGCCGTAGCCCATGGAGCCCGAGGTGGGCGCGAGCTGCGTGCCGTAGCGGCGCAGGCGATGGAAGCGGTGCACCCAGCCGGCATAATTGCCGGCGCCGTTGCACATGATCGCGTCCTCCGGCAGCGCGCGGCGCAGCCACGTGACGACTTCGCCGAGGTTCACCGCGCCCGGCACCTTGGTCGGCTGTTCGCTGTAGGCGAGATATTCCTCATGCGCGACGCTTGTCGCCTCGCGCCATTTGATCTCGCTCGGCGGTTCGACCCCTTCGAGCGCCGCCGCGAAGGCGGTGGGCGATGCATGGATGCCGAGGTCCGGGCGATAGACGCGGCCGAGTTCCTCGGCGCCCGGATGCACGTGCACGAATTTCGTGCGCGGATTGGGTATGTCGAACAGCGTGTAGCCTTGCGACGGCATTTCGCCCAGCCGGCCGCCGATCAGCACGACCACGTCCGCGGCCTTGACGCGCGCGAGGAGCTTGGGATTGGCGCCGATGCCGAGGTCGCCGGCGTAGCAGGGATGCAGCGCATCAAACAAATGCCCACGCCGAAACGTGGTCGCGACCGGCAGAGCGAAGCGCTCGGCAAAGCGCATCAGCGAGGCGCGCGCCGCCTCCGACCAGCGGCTGCCGCCGGCGAGCACGATCGGCCGCTCGGCCGCCCATAACAGCTTCTGCAGGCGCATCATGTCGGTAAGGCCCGGCCAGGTCTCGATCGGCTCGTACGCCATCGCGTCGGCGACCGACACGCGGTCGGTGAGCATGTCTTCCGGCAGTGCGATCACGACCGGCCCGGGGCGGCCGTCGGTCGCGGTGTAGAACGCGCGCGAGACCAGTTCGGGGATGCGTTGCGCGTCGTCGATCTCGGTGACCCACTTGGCGATGGTGCCGAACACCGCGCGATAATCGAGTTCCTGGAACGCCTCGCGTTCGCGCATCTCGCGGCCGACCTGGCCGACGAACACGATCAGCGGAGTGGAGTCCTGGCGCGCGATGTGGATGCCCGGCGAGGCATTGGTGGCGCCTGGGCCGCGCGTGACGAAACAGACGCCGGGGCGGCCGGTGAGCTTGCCGACCGCTTCCGCCATGATGGCGGCGCCGCTTTCGTGCCGGCACACCGTCATCTCGACCGGGCGGTCGTGGAACGCGTCGAGCGCCGCGAGGTAGCTCTCGCCCGGCACGCAGAAGGCATGGCGCACCCCGTGCACCACGAGCTGGTCCACCAGGACTTCGCCGCCGCTGCGCATGTTGTCCTTGGCGCGCATCGCTCACCTCCCGCTGGATGCCGGCCGCGGGACGCGGCCGGGTGCTGATACAGTTGTTAGTTATCCTGCGACGGTTTAGCGTTTGATCGGGGCGAACTTCGCCGGGATCATCAGCATGGTGGTCTGCTGCACGAGGTTGCCGCCTTCGGCGTTCTTGCGCACGAACACCTGCCAGTCGGGATCCGCCGCCATCGCGGCGCGACGCTTCATGCGGTCGGCGGCGTCCTCGTAGGCCCAGATGTGGACGAGCGTGTTGATCTCGCCGGACTCCGAGAACATGTAGGCGACCGGCTGGCCGAGGTGTTTCGTCTGTGGCGCGAAGCCGAATTTCTCGTAATTGTCGAGATAGGCGTTCATGGCGCCGGGCTTGATGCGATAGGTGCGATGATCGACGAGCACGCTTTCCTCCCATTCATGATGATGGTCCGGATGGACGGCGTGAATTGTTCCGGCGCGCCGTTGAGGGGTCAATAGATTTGTCCGCCGCGCTGTGGCATGGCTCCCCCGCATGAGGGAGCTTGCAAGATGTTGAACCGACCCGCGGCCGAGGGCCGCGTGATGAACGGCGCCGAAAGCCTGGTGCGCACCTTGGTGGCGGGCGGCGTCGACGTGTGCTTCGCCAATCCGGGCACTTCCGAGATGCATTTCGTCGCCGCCCTCGACCGGGTCGAGGGCATGCGCTGCATACTCGCGCTGTTCGAGGGGGTCGTCACCGGCGCGGCGGACGGCTACGCGCGCATGACCGGACGGCCGGCGGCAACGCTGCTCCATCTCGGCCCCGGTCTCGCGAACGGGCTTGCCAATCTGCACAACGCCAGCAAGGCGGCGACGCCGGTCGTCAACATCATCGGCGATCACGCGACCTATCACCGGGCCTACGACGCGCCGCTCACCTCCGACATCGAGACGGCGGCGCGGCCGTTCTGCGGCTGGGTGCGCACCTCGCCCGACGCGCAATCGGTGGCGAAGGACGGCGCCGAGGCGATCGCGGCGGCAATGACCCCGCCCGGCAAGGTCGCGGCGCTCATCCTGCCGGCCGACACCGCGTGGAACGACGCGGACGGGATCGCGGCGGTCCCCGACATTCCCGCGCGCGTGCGGGTCGATGCCCACGCGATCGCTGAGGCAGCAAAAGTGCTGCGCACGGGCGAGCCGACCTTGATCCTGTTGGGCGGGCCGGCGGTTCGGGCCGAAGGCGTCGAGATCGCCGAGCGCATCGCGGCGAAGACCGGCGCCAAGGTGATGGCCGAAACCTTCAACGCGCGCATGGAACGCGGGGCCGGCCGCGTGCCGGTTGACCGCATCCCCTATCCGGTCGATCAGGCCGTCGGCGTACTGGCGCCGTTCCGTCATCTGATCCTGATCGGTTCGAAGATGCCGGTCGCGTTCTTTGCCTATCCCAACAAGCCGAGTTTGCTCGCATCCCCGGAGGCGCAAATTCATTCCGTTGCCCGGCGTGAGGACGACGTTCTCCATGCGCTCGCGTGGCTGGCCGATGAACTCGATGCCCGCCGCGAGCCGTTCGTGGCGGCGCCCTACGCCCCGCCTGCGCCGGCGACCGGCCAGGTGACGCCAGAGTCGCTCGCCAAGTCGATCGGCGCGGCGCTGCCCGAGAACGCCATCGTGGTCGATGAAGGCGTGAGCACCGGGCGCGGGTTTTTCCCCTCGACGCGCGGGGCGCATCCGCACGATTGGCTCCAGAACATGGGCGGCTCGATCGGCATCGGCCCGCCGCTCGCGGTCGGCGCCGCGGTCGCCTGCCCCGGACGCAAGGTGCTCAACCTCGAGGGCGACGGCAGCGCCATGTATACCGTGCAAGCGCTGTGGACCCAGGCGCGGGAAAATCTCGACGTCACGACCGTGATTTTCGCCAATCGCAGCTACGCGATCCTGCGTTATGAGCTGTCGCAGGTGGGCGCGCAGAACGTCGGCCGCAAGGCGCTCGACATGCTCGATCTCGGCCGTCCCGATCTCGACTGGATCTCGCTCGCGCGCGGCATGGGCGTGCCCGGCGCGCGCGTCGACAACATGGATGATTTCAACAAGCGGCTTGCCGACGGCCTCGCCACGCCGGGGCCGTATTTGATCGAGGTGTTGATATGACCCGGCTAGTCACACCTTTACATCGGTCATGATGCCCGGCGGAAATATCTCTGCCGGCTCGACGCGGCGATGCGCGATTCCCTGCTCGTAGGTGTAGCGCAGGAATTGCTCGAGCGTCGGACGGTTCGCCTCGATGCCGAACGGGAACGGATCACCGCCGAACAGATCACGCATACGCTGCGCATAGGTCGGCAGCCACGGCAGCGGATAGCGCGAGACCGCCGGATCGAGCAGGCGCGCAACGCTGCGGCGCTTCGACTCGAGGAACGCGTTGTAAAGATTGCGGCCGACCCACTGATGCTCGTCGAGCAGCCGTCTTTGCAGCGCGATGATGTGCATGATCGGCCATACGCCGGTCCGCGCATAGTATTCCTCCTCGCGCGCGAGGAAGTCCGGGAACAGGCGCACGACTTCGGGGTGACCTTCAAGGAAACAATTGGGCGGACGGGCGATGATGGCGCAATCGATCGCGCCGGCGGCCAGCATCTCGCTCAATGACTTGTCGGCGACGCGCGTTATTTGCACGCCGTCGGGCAGGTTCAGCTCGACCTTCTCGATCCGGCCGGCCTCGTTGGCGCCGGCCTGGAACCAGTGCACGTCCTTGAGCCCGACGCCGCATTCGTCGCTGAGCCAGCCGCGCATATAGACGGCCGCGGTGTGCGCCCATTCCGGCGAGCCGATGCGCTTGCCCTTGAGATCGTGCGCGCTGCGGATGACGCTATTGCGGTTGACGTAGAAAGAGGAGAAGCGGAACAGCCGCGAGCAGACGACCGGAAGCCCGATGATGTCGGCGTCCGGCCGGGTGACCTGGGCCATGAACTTGGCAAACGACAGCTCCGATACGTCCCATTCGCGGTTGAAGGTGAAGCGCGCGAATATCTCGTGGTGCCCGAGCGTGAGCCAGATCGGCTCGATGCCTTCCGCCTGCACGAGGCCAAGACGAAAATCGCGGAAGTGGTCATAGTCGGTGGTCGCGATGGTGAGCTTGACCCGTCCCATGAAGCCCCCGATGAAGCGATGACGCGGAATACGACGATACCCGTTCCGCCCGCGGGCGACGACCAGGAAGCGGTGCTGCGCCTACGGGATAACCGGAAAGGCCGAAACGCAGGAATGCGTCCGCACCTATACGATCCTGACGACTAGGCCCAACGACGTTGTTGCGCGCTTCCACGACCGTATGCCCGTGATCCTGCCCCGGCGAATACGATCAACGGCTCGACACGGAAGAGGACCCCGCCCACTTGATCCGTCCCTATCCTCGCGATGACCTCATGACGTGGCCGGTGAGCACGTGAGTGAACAAGCCGGAGAATGATGACGCCATGATTTTGCAGCGAGCCGTGATTTAGTTTCACAGCATGTCCGCTTCGCTCGAAAAGCGACTAAAATGCTGTATTGCCGCAAAATGACGCTATGGTAGCAGCAGATAAGAGCCGCTTAGAACGGCAAGCAACTCGCTGGGTTCTCCACGCACTTGTCAGGCGCAGGCACGCAGCTTGCTGGATTTTGCAGACACTTATCAGCTATTGGCAGGCAACTTGCTGGATTTTGCAGACACTTATCAGGCACCGGCAGGCAGCTTGCTGGATTTTGCAGGCATTGGTCCGGATGTTGTAGCGTGTTCGTGATCTTGATACGCAACTCATCAAGAGTCTTGAGCAAAGTATTTACTGCGTCGATTGCAGCTTGTAACTGGCGTTCAGCCTCTTTTGAAGCTTCCGCGTAGCCTGGCAATTCAGACAGATTGAAGCCACGGATGGGACCGCTTTTGTACAGATTGGCAGCAAAAAGGCAATCCCAGTACATCGTCTGCTCCCAAGGCTGCGGCTTCCCCGGCTCAGTCTCTCGATCTTCCCGCTCCCAAATCCATTGCAGCCGCACATGAGGCCATAGCTTGTCCGAATCTTCAGAGGGGCATCTGTTCGGCCGGGGCTTCCCATGCCGATCCTTCAGCCCTAGAATTTGTGAAAGCATTTCTGGAGTGTTACCATGGGCCACGTACTCAAAAAAAGCGTTATCTGGCTCCTTGCCGGCAACGACCACGGCTGCATTTGCGGCATCTGGCGTAGTAAACCCTCCATATTTTTTCAAAAGGTACACCGAATAAGCCACATCTTGGCGTGCTGCGCCTGATTTGTTCACATATGAACCAACGAAGGCTATGAATTCAGCAACATGTGTGGTTGCGCGCCCAAGGGTTTCTACCTTTTCTCTAATGTCATCGACGTTTTGAGCGGCCTTACGCGCTTCATTGAGCGCTGCAGTAATGGGCTTTTTGAGATCGTCTATTTCCGTAGTGAACACGCTAACACCTGGCAAACTCTCAATAAGTTTTACGCTCGTGTCAAATGTGTTTTGCAGAACAGCAACAGTCAAGCTCGCTGTTATCGGATTAGGGTTACACAGAGAATTCCCTTCCCGTAAATATGCTGCAAGCCGATCCAACATAGGGCAATCGCTGACATTAAAATCGCATTTGCTATCCACGCAATATCGAGGCCAAATACCAAGTTCTTTGTGTTCCTTCATCCAACCCGTCCAGCGGCGAAACGCCTCGACATCGCGCTTCTGCGCGATGTAGGCCCAGGCGCCCTGAGCTGAATCGTTGCTCGAAGGCTTTTCATCGCTCGTGGGTAGATTATTCTCGATTTCATAGCGTTTTTTTGGCGAACGGTAAAACGCACCGCTCTTGCCCTGTGAATCGCGCACGGCGACGCAGCCACGATCATCACCAGCAGCGCATGTCAACCCATTCAACGGGGCGGAATCGCCGTCATTGCACGGAGTACCATTTTCCTGATCCTTCGCGGGGAATGGCGCCCCCCCCCGCGAAGGTACAGAATGGAAGACGCGTCTCCCAGTATTTCATTCGAGTGTCCAGCTCTGACTCCCACTTCCCGTCCGCGAGGTCGGGTAAATGCTGAACTCCCTCGATCTCGGTACCCTTCTTCTCACCAGTGTTTTCAACTTCGTTTGACCCCGATTTTGATTCTGAGGAGTTCGAACTAACGATTTGCGAAAGGTGAGCGATGCGAGCTTCGTAGAGCTCGACTAGGCACGGACGCACCTGTCGGATTCTCGCCTCGGTGACCCACTCAAGTGTGTACATTTCACATTTGTTGTGACGATTTGCCAGCCAGGAATTTTGTTCGTTCTCTAATGCTGCCCGCTTGGCCCCTCTGAGCTCTTTTAAAGCTTCGTCATACTTCTGTTGTATTTTATCGCGCAGTGACGTGAGCCGGCCACTGTTGCACTCGACCATATCAACTGCATAAAATTGCACGCACCAAGCAGCATGGGCGGGAGTAAAGGCTAAACAGCTCAGTACAACGGCCAGCCACATCGTCTTTGAACGCATCGCCCCACTCTCACGTTGCCAGCAATACGCTGAATAGAATTATTCTGCGGCCAGGCTCGCACGATCTCTGGAGGAAAGCAATTCGGAATTGTGCCGTGACGGGCCCGCATGCCGAGAAGAGCGGCGAACCGCTCGGGGTGAGTGCTCCCCCATTAGAGTTGGAGAGGTAGGTACATTGCGCGCTTCGCCAAGGTGCGCCTGATGGCGTGCCGTTCGCGCAGCTATTACCGAGGCCTCGTGCCCTGTCATTTCACCCCCCGCCACACGGTCCACCAAGGGGCGAGCGCCAGGCCCAAGGTCGCCATCGAGCTCAGCCGTTCCAGCACCTTACGACCGGCAGCCCGATGATGTCGGCGTCCGGCCGGGTGACCTGGGCCATGAATTTGGCAAACGACAGCTCCGATACGTCCCATTCGCGGTTGAAGGTGAAGCGCGCGAATATCTCGTGGTGCCCGAGCGTGAGCCAGATCGGCTCGATGCCTTCGGCCTGCACGAGGCCAAGACGAAAATCGCGGAAGTGGTCATAGTCGCTGGTCGCGATGGTGAGCTTGACCCGTCCCATGAAGCCCCCGATGAAGCGATGACGCGGAATACGACGATACCCGTTCCGCCCGCGGGCGACGACCAGGAAGCGGTGCTGCGGCTGCTCGCCGACCCGGCGACCTTCGGCGGCGCCGAAGTGCGCCGCTTCGACACCCACGCGGCGAGCGTGTTCCTCGCCGGCGATCGGGCACTGAAAGTCAAGCGCGCGGTGCGCTTTCCGTTTCTCGATTATTCGACGCTCGCCAAGCGCAAGGACGCCTGCGCGGGCGAGATCGAGGCCAATCGGCCGTTCGCGCCGCAGCTCTACCGCGGCGTCGTGGCGATCACCCGCGAGCGCGACGGCTCGCTCGTCCTCGGCGGAAAGGGAACGCCGGTCGAATGGGCGGTCGAGATGCGGCGGTTCGACGAGACGTGCACGCTCGACCGTTTGGCGGATGCGGGCAAAATCGACTTGGCGCTGGCCGATCGTCTGGCGCGCGCGGTCGCCGCCGCCCATGCGCGCGCCCCCGTGGTCGAGGCGGGCCCGTGGCTTGCCGCGCTGGAAAGATACATCGGGCGGAACGACGCGGCATTCCGCGCCGAACCCGATTTGTTTGCTCCCGCCGCGGCGGAGCGGCTCAACCGATCGAGCCGCGCGGCGCTCGCGCGTGTTCTGCCGCTGCTTACCGCGCGGGGCGAACAAGGACTCGTGCGCCGCGGCCACGGCGACCTGCACCTCGGCAACGTCGCGCTCATCGAGGGCGAGCCGGTGGCGTTCGACGCCATCGAGTTCGATCCCGTGATCGCGTCGGGCGACGTGCTCTACGACCTTGCCTTTCTCATCATGGATCTGATCGAACGCGGGCTTACCGCCGCCGCCAACATGGTGCTCAACCGCTATTTGCTCGAGACGCGGCGGGTCGACGATTTCGATGCGCTCGCGGCGCTGCCGCTGCTTCTGTCATTGCGTGCCGCAATCCGGGCCATGGTGACGGCCGAACGCGCCGCGCGCGCAGCCGACAGTGACCGTGTCGCGATACGCGACGCGGCGCGCACCTATTTCGACCTCGCCTGCCGGCTGATCGACCCGCAGCCGCCGCGCCTCGTCGCGATCGGCGGGTTGTCGGGCACCGGCAAGTCCGTCGTTGCCCGCGCGCTCGCGCCGGAATTGCCGCCGGCGCCCGGGGCCGTGGTGCTGCGCTCGGACGTCGAGCGCAAGGCGCGCTTCGGGGTTGGCGAGAACGAACGCCTGCCGGCAGAGGCCTACGCGCTCGAGGTGACGGCGGCGCTATATGCCGAGTTGGTCGAGAAAGCGCGCCGCATCGTTGCCGCCGGCCATTCGGTCATCGTCGATGCGGTCTACGCGCGTCCGCACGAGCGCGCCGCCATCGCGGCCGCGGGCCCGCCATTCCACGGCCTGTTCCTGACGGCCGATCTGCCGACGCGGCTCGCGCGCGTCACCCGCCGCACCGCCGACGCCTCCGACGCCGATGCCACCGTTGCCCGGGTGCAGGAAGACTATGGCCTCGGCAGGTTCGAAGATCCGTGGACGCTACTCGATGCTTCGGGCACCCCGGAGGAGACCTTGGCGCGTGCCGAGGCGGCGTTGCGCTAAACTGCTATAGAGGGACGGACCAACCGCGAAAGTTCGGGGAGGAATGCATGAGTGCCAAGGTTTCCAACGAAGACTTCGAATTCCTGCGGTCGATGGATGCGCCGACCGTGTGCAATCTGGTCGAGATCGTCACGCCGGCGCGGCGCGGCGCCGGCTACACGGTCAAGCATCTCCGCTGTCCGTTCCCCGATCTGCCGCCGATGGTGGGCTTTGCCCGCACCGTGACCATCAAGGCCAAGGACGCTTTCGGCATGGGCGACGCGGGCTACATCCAGCGCCGCCTCGATTATCTCGACTACGTCGCCGCCGAACCGCGGCCGACCGTCATGGTGATCGAGGACCTCGACGAGGAGCCGGGCTATGGCGCGTTCTGGGGCGAGGTGCAGTCGAACGTGCATCAGGCGCTCGGCTGTCTCGGCACGGTCACGAACGGCAGCGTGCGCGACATCCCGATGATCCCGCCGGGCTTCCAGATGCTGGCCGGTTCGATCGGCCCGTCGCACGCCTATGTGCACATGGTGGAGTACGGCGGCGAGGTGAACGTGCATGGCATGACCGTGCGCAGCAATGATCTTATCCACGCCGACCGCCACGGCGCGGTGGTGGTGCCGGCCGACAAGATCGGCGAGATGAAGACCGCGCTCGTCGGGCTTGCCGAACGCGAGGCGAAAATCATCAAGGCGGCGCGCGCGCCCGACATGACGGTCGAGAAGCTCAAGGCCGCGATCCGAGGGTGAGTAAAATCAACTCGCGCTGGGATGCCACTGCGGCGGGTAAGCCGCCGCCAGCACGGCAACGATCGCCGGCGGCGTAAGCACATCGACCTCGATGCCGCGCGGCCGCGGGCGCGGCGCGCCGTAGCCCGAAAAGCTCCACGGCAGCAGGGTATCGCCGCGCACCGCAAGCGGCGCATCGTTCTCGACCACGATCATCGCCCCGTCGGGCAGCGCATCGAGCGCGGCGCGATGGCGCCGCTTCCCTCGCCCGGCGAGCCGTTGTGCCTGCAAGACCACGTCCATCTCAGGCGCCTTTGGCGGCGCGATGAGTCCCTGCCCGCGCGCCCAGGCTGCCGCGAACGCCAGGGCGTCGGCGCGGCGACATTCGAAGCAGGGCCGATGACCGGCCGCAAGCGCCGTCGGTTCGTCGAGGAAGAATAATTCCGTGTAGCCGTTGCCCCACACCGCGCGGTGCCGGCCCTTGAACGCGAGCCGGCAGCAAATCCACGCGCGCGAGGTCCAGCGCCGGCGCGACAGCGTGCGGTCGTTGCGATGAATCCGGCCGCCGCGATTGCCCAGGAACAACCCGCGCGCCGGGACGGCGCAAAGTTCGCCGAACGGATCGACCCGGTTTTTCAAGGGCATAGTCAATTCGCCGTCCTACCGGCGGTTCCAACCCATGGAACCGATTCAGATTAAAGGAGTTTTCCCGTGGCATGCGAGGGGTCGCTGCCCAGGTTGGCGGCAATAGACGCGCGTGTCTTCGGTCCACACCGCGGAGCGCCCGCGTGATGCATTCCCCCCACGAGCGGACGGCAACGACGGCGCGCAAGGGGACGCCAACCCCTGCACCCAAAATCTATTACCTGCACCCGCTGCTGGCCGGCCCGCTGGCGAACTGGGAACCCCACATCGAGCGCTGCCGGCGCATGGGCTTCAGTCATCTTGCGACGGCGCCGTTGTTCGCACCGGGCGGCACCGGCGACATTTTTCTCGCCGCTGAGCATGAGCGTGCGCACCGGGCGCTCGGCGTGGACGCGTCGGCCGACGAAGTTGTTGCTCGTCTGGCCGAGATGTGCGGCCGGCACGGCTTGAGTCTGATCTTCGACATTGTGATCGATCGTGTGGCGAGCGAAGGCGCGCTGGCGAACTCGCCGCGCCCGTGGTTCCGCAGCACGCGCCTCGCCGCCGATCCGGCACCCGATCCGCGTGCCGCGCCCGCACCGGCCAATGCGGTCTACGCGCGGTTCGACGACCCCGCGGCCGCCGAGGAACTCACCGCGTGGTGGACCGAGCGCCTCCTGCGTCTCGTGCGTGCCGGCGTTGCCGGATTCCGTTGCGATGCTCCGCACCAGGTCGCGGCAGAGACGTGGCGGCGCATCATCAGAGGCGTACGCGAGGCCGCCGATGGCGCTCGCTTTCTCGCATGGACGCCGGGGCTGAACTGGTCGCAGATTGCGGCGCTCGCCGACGCCGGCTTCGACGCCGTGTTTTCCTCCGTCGCCTGGTGGGACGGCCGCGCCAGCTGGTTCATCGCCGAGAACGAAGTGCTGCGCCGAGTCGCGCCGGTGATCGCCGCGCCGGAAGTGCCGTTCGACACGCGGCTCGCGGCGCGGCTCTCGCCCGCGGACGATCTCGCGCGCGCCTATCGGCATCGCCTGCGACTCGCGGCGGCGACCGGCAGCGGCCTCATGGTCCCGATGGGATTCGAGTTCGCCGCCGCGCGGCGCATGGACCCGCGTCACGCACGGCCGGAGGACCTCGAAGAAGAGCGCCTTGCCCGCGGCTTCGATCTCGAAGCGGACATTCGCGCCGCCAATGCGCTCACCGACCGCATCGCGGCGCTCGGCGTCGACGGCGAAATCCGATCGCTGACAAGTCCTGCCAGTGCCGTGACCGCGCTGCTGCGGCCCGACGCGAATGACGTGCGTGACGCCGAAGAGGCCGTCGCGGTTCTCATCAACCCGGATCTCGCCAGCGCGCACGCTTCCTCGATCAGTTTGGATCCGCTGCCGCCCGCCGCCGGTGCAGCCTTCGACGGCGCCGAGCCATTTGATGATGCCGAACCGGCCGCGCCGCTCGCGCCCGGCGAGGTGCGGCTCCTGCACGTGCGGCGCACCCGCGCAGTCAAATCCGCGGAGCGGCAGGCGCGGCGCTTGCTCCAGGCGGCACCGACCGCGCCGCGCATCGTCATCGACAACATCACGCCATCGGTGGACGCCGGCCGTTTCGCAGCGAAACGCATCGCCGGCGAAACGATCCGCGTCGAAGCCGACATATTTGCCGACGGTCACGACGTGCTCGGCGCCGAGCTTCTCTGGCGCGCGGCGGACGAACGGGAGTGGCAGCGCGTGCCAATGGAAGCCTTACCCAACGACCGCTGGGCGGCCTCCTTTGCGCCGGCGCGCATCGGGAAACATTTCTTCACCATTGAGGCGTGGCGCGACGACTTTGCCACGCTCTCTCGCGAGATCGAGATCAAACGCGCTGCCGGGGTGGACGTGACTCTTGAAACGGCGGAAGGGCGCCAACTGCTCGCGCACGCCGCCGAAACGGACCGCAACGGCGATGCACTCAAGTCCATTCTCGCGCGCTTCGATGCGGCGGCCGCTGACGAGCGCATCGGGATTCTCCTTGCACCATCGACCCGGGCCGCCATGGCGGCCGCCGGCCAGCGCCCATTCCGCACCGAGCGCGAGCCTCGCCTCCCGCTCGAAATCGAGCGGTCGCAGGCGGGCTTCTCAAGCTGGTACGAACTATTTCCTCGTTCGGCGACGAACGATCCTGATCGGCACGGCCGTTTCGACGACGTCATCGCGCTGCTGCCGACGATCCGCGACATGGGCTTTGACGTCCTCTACTTCCCGCCCATTCATCCGATCGGCACCACCAATCGCAAAGGCCGCAACAACAGCCTGCGGCCCGAGCCGAACGATCTCGGCAGTCCCTACGCGATCGGCTCGGCCGAGGGGGGCCATGACGCCATTCACCCCTCGCTCGGCACGATCGAGGATTTCCGCCGGCTGCAGCGCGCGGCCGCCGAACATGGCCTCGAAATCGCGCTCGACTTCGCCATCCAATGCTCCCCCGACCATCCGTGGCTCAAGCAACATCCGGCCTGGTTTCGCTGGCGGCCGGACGGCTCGCTGCGCTACGCGGAAAACCCACCGAAAAAATACGAGGATATCGTCAACGTCGATTTCTACGCCGAGGCGGCGCTGCCCGATCTGTGGATCGCGTTGCGCGACATCGTTCTTTATTGGGTCGGCGAAGGCGTCCGCCTGTTCCGCGTCGATAATCCGCACACCAAGCCGCTGCCGTTCTGGGAGTGGCTGATCGAGGACGTGCGTGGCCGTTACCCCGACGTGGTCTTTCTGTCCGAGGCCTTCACCCGGCCGAAGATGATGTACCGGCTGGCGAAGCTCGGGTTCTCACAGTCCTACACCTACTTCACCTGGCGCAACAGCAAACAGGAATTGGCCGACTACCTCACCGAGCTGACGACGACGGGTGTCAGGGACTATTTCCGCCCGCATTTCTTCGTCAACACGCCCGATATCAATCCGTACTTCTTGCAGACCTCGGGACGCGCGGGTTTCCTCATCCGCGCGGCGTTGGCGGCGACGCTGTCAGGACTGTGGGGCATGTATTCCGGATTCGAAGTATGCGAGGCCGCGCCGCTCCCGGGCCGCGAGGAATATCTCGATTCGGAGAAATATCAGATCCGCGTGCGCGACCGGGCCGCGCCCGGCAACATCGTGGCCGAGATCACCACGCTAAACCGCCTGCGCAAATTGAACCCCGCCCTGCAGTCGCATCTCGGATTGCGCTTCTACAACGCCTTCAACGATTCTGTGCTCGTCTACGGCAAGGCGCTCGCCTCGCACGAAGACATGATCCTGGTCGCGGTCAGCCTCGATCCGCATCGCGTCCAGGAAGCGGTGTTCGAAATCCCGCTGTGGGAATGGCGCCTGCCCGACCACGGCTCGCTCGCGGTCGAAGATCTGATGCGCGGCCATCGTTTTGTCTGGACGGGCAAGCTGCAGCGCGTGCGGCTCGATCCCGCCGATCTCCCGTTTGCGCTCTGGCGCATCGCACCGGTCGCGTGAAGCACGGCCATGGACGTCTCTGTTGCCCACACCACCCACGCCCCCGAGAAGCGCGCCGCGCCGGCCGCCGAGGACGCGCTCTGGTACAAGGACGCTTTGATCTATCAGGTGCACGTGAAGTCGTTCTTCGATTCCAACAACGACGGGATCGGCGACTTCCCCGGGCTGATCTCCAAACTCGACTACATCGCCGATCTCGGCGTCAACGCCATCTGGCTGCTGCCGTTCTATCCGTCGCCGCGCCTCGATGACGGCTACGACATCAGCGATTACCGCGGCGTCCATCCCGACTACGGCACGCTCTCCGACGTGAAGCGGTTCATCGCGGAAGCGCATAAGCGCCGCATCCGCGTCATCACCGAACTCGTGATCAATCACACCTCCGACCAGCACCCCTGGTTCCAGCGGGCGCGGCAGGCGAAGCCCGGCTCGGTATGGCGCAATTTTTACGTCTGGTCGGACAGCGACCAGAAATACGCCGGCACCCGCATCATCTTCATCGACAGCGAACGCTCGAACTGGACCTGGGACCCGGTCGCCGGCGCCTATTTCTGGCACCGCTTCTATGCACATCAACCGGATCTGAATTTCGACAACCCGCACGTCGTCAAGGCGGTGCTCGGCGTCATGCGCTTCTGGCTGCAGCTGGGCGTCGACGGGCTGCGGCTCGACGCGGTTCCCTATCTGGTCGAACGCGAAGGCACGATCAACGAAAACCTTCCCGAGACCCACGCGGTGCTCAAGCGTATCCGCGCCGCGCTCGATGAGAGCTTTCCCGGCCGCATGCTCCTCGCCGAGGCCAACCAGTGGCCGGAGGACACCAAGGATTATTTCGGCGAGGGCGACGAATGCCACATGGCGTTCCACTTTCCGCTGATGCCCCGCATGTACATGGCGATCGGGCGCGAGGATCGTTTCCCCATCACCGACATCATGCGCCAGACGCCGGCGATCCCGGACAACTGCCAGTGGGCGATTTTCCTGCGCAATCACGACGAGCTGACGCTCGAAATGGTGACCGACTCCGAGCGCGATTATCTGTGGCAAACCTACGCGGCCGACCAGCGCGCGCGCCTCAATCTCGGCATCCGCCGCCGCCTCGCCCCGCTGCTCGAACGCGACCGGCGGCGCGTCGAGCTGATGAATTATCTGCTGCTCTCCATGCCGGGAACGCCGATCGTCTACTACGGCGACGAGATCGGCATGGGCGACAACATCCATCTCGGCGATCGCGACGGCGTGCGCACGCCCATGCAGTGGTCGCCCGACCGCAACGGCGGCTTTTCGCGCGCCGACCCGGCCGGGCTGGTGCTGCCGCCCAACATGGATCCGCTCTACGGCTACGAGGCGATCAACGTCGAAGCGCAGAGCCGCGACCCGCATTCGCTGCTCAACTGGACGCGGCGAACGCTGGCGGTGCGGCGCAACCATCCGGCATTCGGGCGCGGCAGCCTGCGCTTCCTCTATCCCAAGAACCGCAAGGTTCTCGCCTATTTGCGCGAATACCGCGGCGAGACGCTGCTGTGCGTCGCCAACGTCGCGCGCAGTTCCCAAGCGGTGGAGCTTGATCTGAGCGAGTTCGACGGCCGCGTGCCGATCGAGCTCAATGCCGGCTCGCTGTTTCCGCCGATTGGACAGCTCACCTATCTGCTCACCCTTCCGCCGTACGGGTTCTACTGGTTCATGCTCGCCACCGAAGCCAATCATCCTGCCTGGCACGTGCCGGCGCCGGAGCCGCTGCCCGATTTCATCACGATCGTTTTGCGCGAGTCGCTCGCCGACGCGCTGCGCGACTCGGCTTCATCGCTCGAAAGCGAGGCGCTTCCGCTTTATCTCACTAAACGGCGCTGGTTTTCCGCCAAGGATCAAACCATCCAATCGACGCGCGTGCTTTACCTTGCGCGCTTGGCCGATGGGGAGCGCGAGATTCTGCTCGCCGAGATCGAAGCGCGCACCGAGCGCGGCGCGTCGCGCTGGCTCCTCCCGATGACGATCGTCTGGGACGACGAGCCGAGCGCCGCCTTGCCGCACCGGCTCGCGTTGGCACGCGTGCGCCGCGGCCGGCGCGTCGGACTGTTGACCGACGCCTTCGCCATGCCGGACTTCGCGCACCACATGGTCGAGGCACTCGCCTCGGGCGCGCGGCTCGACACCGCCGACGGCGAAGTCGCGTTCCTTCCGACGCCGGAGCATACGGCCGACCTGCGCCTGCCGCGCGATGCCGAGGTGAATTGGATCAGCGCCGAACAGTCGAACAGTTCGCTCATCGTCGGCGACGCGGTCGTGCTCAAGATGTTCCGCCGCGTCGCCGGCGGTGAGCATCCGGAAGCCGAGATGGGCCGCTATCTCACCGCCCGCGGCTTCACCCATGCGCCCGCCATGCTGGGTGAGATCGTGCGCACGGCGCCCGGGGGCACGCCGTTCTCGCTCGCCATCGCGCTCGCCTTCGTGCGCAACCAGGGCGATGCGTGGGCGTGGACGCTCGATCGCCTGACCCGGGCGCTCGAGGATCTCACGGTGCAGACGGCGAGCGTGGATTTGGAGACTCCGCAGCTGGCCGACTGCATCGCGCTCGCTGCGGAGATCGGCCGGCGGCTCGGGCAGATGCATCAAATCCTGGCGCAACCGACCGATGATCCTGCTTTCGCGCCGGTGCGCGCCACCGCCGAAGATGCGATGCGCTGGTGCGAACGCGCCCACGGATTGCTGGAATCCGCCTTCGAGGCGCTCGCCACCCGCTCGGATTGGCAGCGCGAGGAGGACGCCGCCCGCGCCGCCGACGTGCTGCATCATCGCAAGGATTTGCTCACGATCACGCGGCGGCTCGCCCACGCGGGCGAGGGCTCGTTGATGACGCGCATCCACGGCGACTTTCATCTCGGCCAGGTGCTGGTGGCGAGCGGCGAAGCCTACATCATCGACTTCGAAGGCGAGCCGGCGCGCCCGCTCGCGGAGCGCCGCGCCAAGTCGAGCCCGCTGCGCGATGCCGCCGGCCTCCTCCGCTCCTTCGACTACGTCGCGGCGACGATCGTCGAGGGCGACAGCGTGAGCACCGCCTATGTGCCCGAGGAACGCCGCAACGAATTCATCGCCCGCTTCCACATCGGCGTGATCCGCGCCTTCATGTCGGCTTATGGAACAGCCGTGGGCGGGCGGCGTGATCCGGCCAATCGCGCGCTGCTCGATCTCTTCCTCATCGAGAAGGCGGCCTACGAGATCGGCTACGAGGCCGCCAACCGGCCCATGTGGCTGCGCGTGCCGCTCGCCGGGCTCTCGCGATTGCTGCACCGCGTGCTCCGCCACCACCGGAGCCGCCATGGCTGAGAGCGCCGTCGCGCAATTCCGTCCGCTCGACCGCGGCGCGGCCGCGGCGCTGGCGAACGCCACCCATGGCGATCCCTTCGCGGTGCTCGGGCCGCACTGGAGCGAAGCCGGACCGATCGTGCGTGCGTTTCTGCCCGGCGCCCGCAAGGTCGAGGTGCTGACACGCGCCGATCGGGCTCCGCTCGGCCGGCTCGACGCGCGCCATGACTCCGGCCTGTTCGAAGGCTTGGTGCAGCGGACCGATCCTTATCTCCTGCGCATCGAGTGGCCGGGCGGCGTGCAGGAAACCGAGGACTCCTACGCGTTCGGTCTGCTGTTGGGCGATCTCGACTTGCACCTGTTCAACGAGGGCCGGCATTTTGGGCTGGGCGAGACATTCGGCGCGCAGGCGATGACCGTCGACGGCGTGCCGGGCGTGCGCTTTGCCGTGTGGGCGCCGGGCGCGCGCCGCGTCGCGGTGGTCGGCGACTTCAACGCCTGGGACGCGCGGCGCCATCCCATGCGCGTGCGCTACCCGGCGGGCGTGTGGGAATTGTTTGTTCCGCGCATCGGGCCGGGCGAGCGCTACAAATACGACATCATCGGGCCGGACGGCGCGCGTTTGCCGCAGAAGGCGGATCCGGTGGCGCGCCAAGCCGAGCCGCCGCCCGCCACCGCGTCGGTGGTCGCCGACCCGCGTGCTTATCACTGGCACGACGCAGGCTGGATGGCGACGCGCGGCGAACGGCAATCGCCGGCCGCGCCGATCTCGATCCACGAAGTCCATCTCGACTCGTGGTTCCGTGGCGAGCGCACCGGTGCCGACACCGCCTGGGACGAAGCGGCGCGCCGGCTCATCCCCTACGTCGTCGAGATGGGATTTACCCACGTCGAGCTTCTTCCCATCACCGAATATCCGTTCGGCGGATCGTGGGGCTATCAGCCGCTCGGCCTGTTCGCCCCCAGCGGCCGCTTCGGCCCGCCCGAGGGCTTCGCGCGTTTCGTCGATGCCGCGCATGCCGCCGGCATCGGCGTCCTTCTCGATTGGGTGCCGGCGCATTTTCCGACCGATCCGCACGGCCTCGCCCGCTTCGACGGCACGGCGCTCTACGAGCATCTCGACCCGCGCGAAGGCTTCCACCGTGACTGGAACACCTTCATCTATAACTTCGGGCGCCGCGAGGTGCAGGGATTCCTGATCGCGAGCGCGCTGTTCTGGCTCGAGCATTTTCACGTGGACGGGCTGCGCGTCGATGCCGTCGCCTCGATGCTCTACCGCGACTACAGCCGGCGCGAAGGCGAATGGATCCCCAACGTCTACGGCGGCCGCGAGAACCTCGAGGCGGTCGGCTTCATTCGCCATCTCAACGCCGTGATCGGCGAGCGCTGTCAGGGCGCGATCACCGTCGCGGAAGAATCGACCGCCTGGCCCGGCGTGACCAATTCGATCGAGCACGGCGGCCTCGGATTTTCCTACAAATGGAACATGGGCTGGATGCACGACACGTTGCGCTTCATGGCCCGCGACCCGATCCATCGGCCCTATCATCACGACGATATCACGTTCGGGATGCTCTATGCGTTCTCGGAACGCTTCATCCTGCCGCTCTCCCATGACGAAGTCGTGCACGGCAAGGGATCGCTGATCGGCAAAATGCCGGGCGACAACTGGCAGCGCTTCGCCAACCTGCGCGCCTATCTCGCTTTCATGTGGGCGCATCCGGGCAAGAAGCTTTTGTTCATGGGCAACGAGATCGCGCAACAGCACGAATGGAGCCACGACGCGCAGATCGAGTGGCATCTGCTCGATTACCCGGAGCATCAAGGCGTGCAGCGGCTGGTGCGCGACCTCAATCGCATCTACGCCGCCGAACCGGCGCTGCACCGGCTCGATTCCGACGCCAACGGATTCCGCTGGGCGGTCGGCGACGACCGCGCCAACTCGGTCTTCGCGTTTCTCCGCTTCGCCGGCGACGCGCCTCCGATCCTCGCCGTCTCAAACATGACGCCGGTGCCGCGCCGCGACTACCGCATCGGCGTTCCGCGCGCCGGACGCTGGCGCGAAATCATCAACAGCGATTCATCGCTCTACGGCGGCTCCAACGCCGGCAACAGCGGCGGTCTGCATACGAGCGGCGCGGGAGCGCATGGGCACGCGCAGTCGCTCGATCTCCTGCTGCCGCCGCTCGCGACCGTCCTGTTCCGGCACGAAGGCTGAAGCGATGCCGCCGCTTCCCGCGCTCACCGCCGGCACGCCCTACCCGCTCGGCGCCACCTCGGACGGGCTCGGCATCAACTTCGCGGTGTTCTCCGCGCACGCCGAACGCGTCGAGCTTTGTTTGTTCGACCCGTCGGGCCGGCGCGAGATTGCGCGGCTCACCTTGCCTGAATGCACCGACGAAATCTGGCACGGCTATCTGCCCAACGCGCGCGCCGGGCTCATCTACGGCTACCGCGCCCATGGCCCCTACCAGCCGCAAGCCGGCCACCGCTTCAATTCGCACAAACTGCTACTCGATCCTTATGCCCGCCGCATCAGCGGAATCTTGCGCTGGTCGGACGCCTTGTTCGGCTACCGCGTCAACTCGCAGCGCGCCGACCTGTCGTTCGACCGGCGCGACAGCGCGCCCGGCATGATCAAGGCGGTCGTCGCCGACGACGGTTTCAACTGGGGTGACGACCGGCCGCCCAATGTTCCGTGGTCAAACACCGTCGTCTACGAAGCCCACGTACGCGGCCTGACCATGCTGCGCGACGACATCCGCCCCAACGAGCGGGGAACCTTCGCGGCGCTCGCCGACGACCGCGTGATCGATCACCTGCGCCGGCTCGGTATCACCGCTGTCGAATTGATGCCGATCCACGCGTTTGTGCAGGATCGCTACCTGCTGCAGAAGGGATTGCGCAACTACTGGGGCTACAACACGATCGGTTTTTTTGCGATCGAGCCGCGCTATCTCTCCGACGGCTCGATCAATGAAATGCGGGTCGCGGTGCGACGACTGCACGCGGCCGGCATCGAGGTCATTCTCGACGTCGTTTACAACCACACCGCCGAAGGCAGCGAAATGGGCCCGACGTTGTCGTTCCGCGGGCTCGATAACGCAAGCTACTACCGGCTGGTCAACGACAATCCGCGTCACTGCGTCAACGACACCGGCACCGGCAATACCATGAACATGACGCACCCGCGCGTGCTCCAGATGGTGATGGACTCGCTGCGTTACTGGGTGACGGCATTCCACGTGGACGGATTCCGCTTCGATCTCGGCGTCACGCTGGGTCGCGAGTCCTACGGCTTCGACCCCGGCGCGGGATTTTTCGACGCGTTGCGCCAGGATCCCGTGCTCACGCGGGTCAAGCTCATCTCCGAGCCGTGGGATGTCGGTCCGGGCGGTTATCAGCTTGGCAACCATCCACCCGGCTTTGCCCAGTGGAACGATCGCTACCGCAACAACATTCGCAAATTTTGGCGCGGCGATGCCGGCCAGCGCCAGGAGTTCGCCGCGCGTCTCGCCGGGTCCGGCGACATTTTCGACCGTCAGGCCCGTCGTCCGTGGGAATCGATCAACTACATCGCCTCGCATGACGGCTTCACCCTCGCCGATCTCGTCAGCTACTCGCAGCGCCATAACGAAGCCAACCAGGAGGAGGGCGGCGGAGAAGGCTATTCATATAACTGGGGCGTCGAAGGTCCGACCGAAGACAAGCAAATACTGGAAACACGCGGCCGGGTGCAGCGCTCGATGCTGACAACGCTGTTCTTCTCGTTGGGCACGCCCATGTTGCTGGGCGGCGACGAGTTTGGCCGTACCCAGCGCGGCAACGACAACGCCTATTGCCAGGACAACGAAATCTCGTGGTTCGACTGGAAACAGGCCGACTCTCCGGACGGACAAGCGCTGACGGATTTCGTCACCCGTCTGATCGCGCTGCGCCGCGCCTATCCGGTGCTGCGCTCGACCCGTTTCCTGCACGGGCGCCATGTCATGGCACCTGGCGTCAAGGACATCGCCTGGTTCGACGAGCGCGGCGAGACCATCTCGCCCGACGCCTGGAACAATCCGGAACAGCGGGTGATCACGTTGCGGCGCGCCGGGTTCTCCGGCGGTGGCAAGATCGCGATCTTGACGCTGTGCCTCAATCCTTCGGCGGAAAACATCCGGTTTCGTTTGCCTCCGCCGGTGATCCCCGCGCGCATTCTCATCGACAGTGCCAGGCCGGATGTGGCCGAAGCGCCCATCGCCGATAACGAGGTCGAGGTCCTCGCCCGCAGCACGGTCCTGGTCGGCGCGAGCCACGACATTCCGCCGCAATGACGGCCGCGTTCGCCCGCGCGCTGCCGTTCGGGGCCACGTTGATCGGCGAAGGCCGTACGGGCTTTCGTCTGTGGGCCCCGGCGCAGCGCAAAGTCGCGGTGGAGATTGAGAGTCACGGCCTGGTGCCGATGATCCGCACCGATGACGGCTGGTTCACGGCCGAAACGCAATGTGGCGCCGGCGCGCGCTATCGCTATCGGCTCGACGACGGCCGCCTCGTGCCGGATCCTGCTTCGCGTGCGCAGGCGGGCGACGTGCATGGGCCGAGCGTTGTCATCGATCCCGCATGGTACCGCTGGCGCAATACCGACTGGCGTGGCCGTCCGTGGCCGCAAGCCGTGATCTATGAGTTGCACCCGGGTGTGCTCGGCGGATTTCGCGGGGTCGAACGCGAGCTTGCGCGGCTCGCGGCCTTGGGGATCACCGCGGTCGAGCTGATGCCGGTTGCGGCTTTTCCCGGGCGGCGTAACTGGGGCTACGACGGCGTGCTGCCATTCGCGCCGGCAGCGGCTTACGGCACGCCGGAGGATCTCAAGAAGCTGATAGACGCCGCGCACGGCCACGGCCTGATGATGTTTCTCGACGTGGTCTACAATCATTTCGGCCCCGATGGGAATTATCTCGCCGCCTACGCGCCGCAGTTCTTCCGCGACGACATCGCGACGCCGTGGGGTCCCGCGATCGATTTCCGCCGGCCCGAGGTCCGGCGTTTCTTTACCGAGAATGCGCTCTACTGGCTTATGGAATACCGTTTCGACGGCCTTCGCTTCGACGCCGTCCACGCGATTCCCGAACCCGACTGGCTCGACGAAATGGCCGCGCAGGTCCGCGCCACCGTCGAACGCGGACGTCACGTGCATCTCGTGCTCGAGCATGACGGCAACGTGGCAAGTCACCTCGCCGGCGATTTCGACGCACAGTGGAACGACGACGGCCATCACGTGCTGCACGTTCTGCTCACCGGCGAGCACGATGGCTATTACGCCGACTACGCCGATCAACCGGCCGGGCGGCTCGCACGGGTGCTGGCCGAAGGCTTCGCCTATCAGGGCGAGCCGTCGCCGCATCGCGGCGGCAAGCCGCGCGGCACGCCGAGCGGGCATTTGCCGCCGACCGCGTTCGTGCTGTTCCTGCAGAACCACGATCAGATCGGCAACCGCGCGCTGGGTGAGCGCCTCACCATGCTCGCCGAGCCGGCCGCGGTCGAAGCCGCGATCGCCCTCGTGCTGCTCTGCCCGCAGATTCCGCTGTTGTTCATGGGCGAGGAGGTGGCGAGCCGCAACCCCTTTCTTTTCTTCACCGATCATAATGAGCAATTGGCGGAAGCGGTGCGGCAAGGCCGGCAGCGCGAGTTCGCGAGCTTTGCAAGCTTTCTCGCCCGTCAAGGCAGCGCCCTCCCCGATCCCAACGCGATCGAGACATTCGAACGGTCGATACCTCAGCCCGATCCCGAACGCGGCGCGGCGCGCGAAGAACTCTACCGGAAGCTTCTCGCTATCCGGCGCGCCGAGCTGGTGCCGCGGCTTTCCGGCGCGCGGGCGATCGACGCGAAGGCAATTGGACCCGCTGCCGCGCTCGCGCGCTGGCGCCTGAACGACGGCGCCTCGCTCATTCTTGCAACCAATCTCGGCGACGCGCCGGTGAGCTTGCCGCCGCCTGCCGGACGCGTGTTGTTCGCGAGCACGGCCGCTGCCGCAACATCGCTGCAAGGCGGCAATCTTCCGCCCCGTACGACCGTCGCGCTGCTGGAGCCCGCGTCGTGAGCGACGCGGCGGTGCGCGACCTCGCGCGGGCCGCGGGAATCGCGGTCGAATGGGAAGATTACGCGGGCGAGCCCCGCCGCGTCTCTGTCGCGGTGTTGCGCCGGATTCTCGCCGCGCTCGGCCTGCCGTGTGACAGCGCCGATGACCTTCGCCACAGCCGGGAGGCGGCGCGCGCCACCACGGGCAGGAGCGCGTCGCCCATGATCACGGCGAGCGTCGGTGAACCCATTGCCTTTGCGGACGCGGGCGCTCTGCGTGCGCCGGCACGCCTGACCTATGAGGACGGCGGCACGGCCGACGTGCGGCCGCAGCAATCATGTGGCGGACAATGGCTGCTGCCGCCGATCGCGACGCCCGGCTATCACCGCCTCGATTTCGGCGAGCGCAGCGTAAATCTCGCGGTCGCGCCGGCGCAATGCGTCACGGTCAATGCCCTTGCTCGCGGCGAGCGCGTCTGGGGACTGGCCGCGCAACTCTACGGCCTGCGCCGCGTCGGCGACGGCGGCATCGGCGACACGGGGGCGCTCACCGCGCTCGCAAAAGCGGCGGCGCGCCACGGCGCCGACGCCATCGCGATCAGCCCGGCCCACGCGGGGTTCACCGCCGATCCCGGACGCTACCGCCCCTACTCTCCATCGAGCCGGCTGTTTCTCAATCCGCTGCACGCCGACCCGCGGCTGCCGTTCGGCGACGCCGCGGTTGAAAACGCAATCGACACCCTCGGGCTTGCCGCCGAATTTGCCCGGCTCGAAGCTGCCCCGCTGATCGACTGGCCGGCCGCCGGGCGCGCCAAGCTCAAGCTCCTGCGGCGTTTGTTTGATGAATTTGCCGATGCGTCGGACGGCGCCGGTGGCCTCGCGCCCGACTTTGCCGCATTCCGCGCGGCCGGCGGCGAGTTGTTGCAGTTGCATGCGCGGTTCGAGGCGCTGCACGCCGACCGCCTTGCCGCCGATCCTCAGGCTTGGTCCTGGCGTGACTGGCCCGCGCCCTTGCGCGATCCGACGAGCGCCGCCGTCGAGAAATTTGCCGCCCGGCACCCGCGCGAGATCTTGTTTCATTATTTTCTGCAGTGGCTCGCCGAGCGCTCGTTCGCGGCGGCGCAGAAATCGGCGGTCGACGCCGGCATGCGCATCGGGCTGATCGGCGATCTGGCGGTCGGCATGGAGAGCAGCGGCAGTCACGCCTGGAGCCGGCAGGCCGATATTCTGGTCGGGATCGAAGTCGGCGCGCCGCCCGATCTGTTCAACGCGCGCGGCCAGAACTGGGGCCTCACCGCGTTTTCCCCGCGCGCGCTCGTCGCCGGCGGTTTTGCGCCGTTCATCGCGACTTTGCGCGCCGGCATGCGCAACGCCGGCGGCCTGCGCATCGACCACGCCATGTCGCTCACCCGGCTGTGGCTGATCCCCGAGGGCGCGCGGCCCGACGAGGGTGCCTATCTCGCGTACCCGCTCGACGATCTGCTGCGGCTTGCCGCGCTCGAGTCCTGGCGCCACCGGGCGATCGTCATCGGCGAGGATCTCGGCACCGTGCCGGCCGGCTTTCGCGAACGCCTGGCGCAAGCCGGCATCGACGGCATGCGCGTGCTGTGGTTCGAGCAGAAAGACGGGCGCTTCCTTGCGCCCAAACGATGGGACCGAACCGCGGTCGCCATGCCCACGACCCACGACCTGCCGACAGTCGCCGGCTGGTGGCGCGGCGCGGACATCGGGACGCGCGCCGCTCTCGGCCTTCTCGGCGAGCCGCCTGAGCGGGTCCGCCGCGCGCGCGGCAAGGAGCGCACGGCGCTCTGGCGCGCGTTCCGCACCGCGGGCGTCGCGTCGGGAAGACAGCCGGCGCCGCGTACGCCGGAACGGGCGATCGACGCCGCGCTGAGCTTCGTCGCAGCGACGCCGGCGCCGCTCGCGATCGTTCCGCTCGAGGACGCGCTCGGCGTTGCCGACCAGCCGAACGTCCCCGGCACGATCGACGAGCATCCGAATTGGCGCCGCCGCGCGCCGGCTGCGGCGGACGTGATGCTCGAGGCGCCCGAGGTCGCGGCGCGCCTCGGCATCGTCGACCGGCAGCGGCAATCATGAGCGCGCCGCGCGCCACGCTGCGCCTGCAGTTTCACAAGGATTTCACCTTCGCGGATGCGGCACGCCTCGTCCCGTATTTCTCCGCGCTCGGCATCAGCCACGTCTACGCCTCGCCGATTCTCACCGCCCGCCCCGGCTCGCTGCACGGCTATGACGTGATCGACCCGACGCGGATCAATCCGGAGATCGGCGGTGAGGGCGGGTTGCGCGAGCTGGTGGCGGCGCTGCGGCGCGCCGACCTCGGCCTCGTCGTCGATATCGTGCCGAACCACATGGCGGCCGGCGCTGGGAACGCCTGGTGGTGGGACGTGCTGCAGAACGGCCGAACGAGTGCCCATGCGCATTATTTCGACATCGATTGGGAGCCAGACGACCGCGAGCTGCACGGAAAAATACTTGTGCCGGTTCTCGGCCGCTCCTGCGCCGAAGCATTGGGCGCGGGCGAAATCAAACTCACCCACGACGCGTCGCGCGGTTGCGTCATCAAATATTTCGAGCACGCATTTCCGGTCGCGCGCGCGGACTGGAACGAAATCGAGCGCGCGGGACTAGCCGCCTACGATCCGGCTGATGCCGATGGCCGCGACCGTTTAGCCGCGTTGCTCGCGCGCCAACACTATCGTTTGGCTTATTGGCGCGTCGCCAACGACGAGATCAACTGGCGGCGGTTCTTCGATATCAACGAGCTTATCGGCGTCAAGGTCGAGCACGACGACGTATTCGAAGCGACTCACGCCGCCATCCTGCGCCTCTATGCGGAAGGGCTGATCGACGGCGTGCGGGTCGACCATATCGATGGCCTCGCCCACCCCGGCGACTACGGCCGCAAGCTGCGCGAGCGCCTGGCCGATCTGGGCTCCCAGCGACCGGAACACGCGCCGACCGGCCCCGCTTACATCGTGGTCGAAAAAATCCTCGGCCCCGGCGAACGTCTGCGCGCCGATTGGGCCTGCGACGGGACCAGCGGCTATGATTTCATGGATCAGGTCAGCGCCGTGCTGCACGATGGCGCCGCGCAGCAGCGGCTCGCCGCCTTGTGGGCGAAGGTGAGCGGCCGTTCGCCGTCGTTTGCGGTCGAAGCCGAGGCGAGCCGCCGGGAAATTCTCGACCGCAGCTTCACCGCGCAGCTCAACGCCACCGCGCGGGCGTTCCATCGGCTCGCGCGCGCGTGCGGCGTGGACGTGAGCCGGCCGGCGATCCGGCGGGCGCTCGTCGAAATCCTCGCGCATTTTCCGGTCTATCGCCTCTACACGCGACCCGCGCGGCGATCGGAGGAGGATCTGTTATTTCTCGATCGCGTGCGCCAGGCTGCCGTCGCCACGTGTTTGCCGGGTGATCGGCCGGTTGTCGAACTTGTGGCCACATGGCTCGGCGGCGAAACATCCCCGGGCGCGGATCAAACATTGCATGCGCGCGCGCTTACCGCCTTTCACCAGCTCAGCGCGCCGGTTGCCGCCAAGGCGGTGGAGGACACGGCCTTCTACCGCTACGGCGCGGCCCTTTCGCGTATCGATGTCGGTTTCGACCCGAGTCGTTTCGCCGCCACGCCCGACGATTTTCATGCGCAAGCGCGGGCGCGCCGCGAATATTTTCCGTCGTCGATGCTGGCGACGGCCACGCACGATCATAAGCGCGGCGAGGACGTGCGCGCGCGCTTGGCGGTCTTAAGCGAAATCCCCGGTGAATGGGCGGCGGCGCTGGAGCGCTGGCTCGCGCGGAGCGCGTCGCTGTGCGAGGCCGTTGGTGGCGCACCGGCGCCGCACCCGCGTGACATCGCGCTTCTGTTGCAGACGATCGTCGGCGCCTGGCCGCCCAGCCTCACGCTCGACGATGCTCCGGGTCTGCAGGAATTTGCCGAGCGCCTCGCCGGCTGGCAACAGAAGGCGTTGCGCGAGGCAAAGCTCGCGACCGACTGGATCGCGCCCAACGAAGCCTACGAGTCGGCCGCGCGCAATTTCCTGATGCGCTTGCTTGCGGGCGAAGCCGACCTGCTGCCCGACATCGCACGGTTCGCGCAACGGATTGCCCCGGCCGGCGCGGCCAACGGCCTTGCGCAAACATTGCTCAAGCTCACCGCTCCGGGCGTTCCCGACATTTATCAGGGCACCGACTACTGGGACCTGAGCCTCGTCGATCCCGACAACCGCCGCCCGGTCGATTTTGCCGCGCGCATGGCGAGTCTCGACGAGAGTGGGTTCGACGCTCTTGCGGCGACTTGGCGCGACGGCCGTATCAAACAAGCGGTGATTGCACGCACGCTCGCCGTGCGTCGCGCCGCGCCGCGCCTGTTCGCCGAGGGAAGCTACGTCCCGATCGACGTGCGCGGTCCGCTTGCACGGCACGTGCTCGCCTTCGCCCGCATCCTCGATGACACGATCACTGTCACGGTCGTTTGCCGCCTGACCGTCGCCCTGCTCGCGGACGACAGCCTTGCCATCCAGCGTCTGCGCTGGAGTGGGACGCGGCTGGTTCTGCCGCCGCAATGCCGCGATGCACAATGGCGGGATGTGTTTGCTGGCGCGGATTGCCGGCACGATCCGGCCGATCTGGCAGCGATTCTGCCGCACTTGACGATCGCGCTGCTGGGTACGCAACGTCATAAGTGAGATTGATGCACTGCAACAAACAAGAAGGCGTTAAAGCGTCATTTCTGTATTTGGCAAATTTTGCTGGAATACCAGGCAAAGCCATGACATTGCTTACGGGCTGAGGATCGAATCAGTTCGCGGCGGCGTGGAACGCAGACACGCAGTTGAGAACGCACGGGAGCCGGGGGAAAGCCGGGGGCTAGCCCTAAAGCGGAAATCCGAAGGATAACGGCCACTACCTCACGGTGCGTAGGTAGCGAAACGTGGCCAGCCGGAGTTGCGACCGGCCCGCGAAATTCGATCGACCCTTCATGCCCGGCCTCGTGCCGGGCATGATGTTTTTCGTCAACGCAGCAAACACAACCGTCACCCTGGGGAGCTCGGCGCGCCTTTCGCGCCGAGCGTCTCGAAGGGTGGAAGCAAACTCCGAGCGTGTTTCCGTCCTTCGAGACGCGCGCCTTCGGCGCGCTCCTCAGGATGATGGTTGTCTTTGCTGCTTGCGCCTACAAACAATCATTGCGAGGCGCGCGAAGCGCGACGAAGGCCTTGGGTGGGCTAAGGCGGAGGGCAGCGACGCCGTGCTCACCAACGATGACTGTTTTGTTTTTGTGCGTGGCATCCACGTCTTGGGGACAAACAAGTTTGAACAACAGCAAACACAGACGTCACCCTGAGGGGGCCGCTCGCGTTTGCGAGCGGCCGTCTCGAAGGGTGGCCGCAAACTCGGAGCTTGCTTCCATCCTTCCAGACGCGAGCGCGACGAAGTCGCGCTCGCTCCTCAGTCTACATGTCCGATGCGAGCAGAAGCGAGCGGCCTCGGCGCGTGCGATACGAGGGTTGCGCCGGACGGGCCGGCGCCGAGCCTCAAGCATGGGAGACCGCTCATGGACGAGCATACC